>JACCDN010389288.1_pt1 | contig 26553 bp, 21 predicted proteins | sample 7441691 | NCBI WGS metagenome assembly JACCDN01 (sample SAMN15323439, study PRJNA562643) | freshwater metagenome | isolation source: river surface water | place: USA:Blue River Watershed | collected 2017-08-16 | reverse complement strand
TAGACGATATTACCGATGAAACATTGGATACAGCTCTGCTCTCACAGCAACTGAGATTGTATCGTCATCGGGCCTGGTCTCGATGTGCCTTGGCCGAGTACTTTCAAAAAAATAGTTGTGAACATATTTGTTATTTTTGGTCACAGGTTGCAGATTATTTGGTGCAACAGGTACATTCTCGTTTTGCCCCTGAAAATTTAGCTGTGTTTGCCTATGGTAAATGGGGTGCTGGTGAACTGAATTTGAGTTCTGATATTGATTTAGTTTTGATTTCAGAACAAGATTCGCGCGAAAATATTTCTTTTGTTCGAAAACTGCAAACCTTTTTGCATGAGCCAACTGATTGTGGTTTTTGTTTTCGTTTGGATTTTGATTTGCGTCCCGGTGGTCGCATGGGGCAGATGGTAACAACGGTAGAACAATTTTCTGATTATTATGGAAATTACGGCGAGGCCTGGGAACGATTGGCTTTTGTGCGTTTGCGAGCCATCGTGGGGACTGAAAATATAAGTGAACAAGTTTACAAATTCGTAAACAAGTTTTGTTATCGTCGACACTTAGATTATTCGTTGTTGTCAGATTTAAAAATTTTACGACAGCGGATTCACTCGCATTATAATATTCATACGTATTTAAATGCGACAGAGCTAACAATTGATTTAAAGCTTGGAATCGGTGGGATTCGCGATCTAGAGCTTTTTGTGCATACTTTGCAGGTGGTTCATGGTGGCAAGGACAAGGATTTGCGCCATCCACAAACAGGACAAGCGCTGACCAATCTGCGTGAAAAAGAACTGTTACCAAAAGAAGATGTAAAATTTCTTTTGCAGTATTATTGGGATTTGCGACATTATGAAAACTTGGCTCAAGCTTATGATGACCAGCAAACTCATTTGTTACATCAATCAGATTTGAAAAATTTAATTTGCCAACAGCCGCATGATTTTGAAAAACAAATATTTTTTGATCTAAATAATCATATGCAAAATTGTGACACGATGGTGAGTGGCTTGCTTGGTAAGGTAGACACTCAGGCACGTTCTGTGCCTGACGAGTTGCCGTTGCAACAGCAGTGGCTGAGATCATTGAAATATTCCGAGCGCGCTTGTACTGAGACTTGGCCAGAAATTATTCAGGCAACAGCTTTGTCTCGACAAAAAGAGCGGGATGAGTTTTTACGAAAAAGATTTTTATTTCTGATGATTGAAAAGCTTGCCCAGTATTCACAAACACAAGATCGTGGTTTGGGGATTTTAGCTGATTTTTTAAAAGCCACGCGCGCCAAAGCTACTTTTTTCAGTTTGTTACTGAGTCATGAAAATTTAATAGATCAGGTGGCCAAGATATTCGCGACCTCACCATATCTTTCAGGCTTGTTGTGTGCCAGGCCCGAATTGTTGGACAGTTATGTTTATCGCGCCCACTCGCCAACAGTGGATCAAGATTTAGAAGGTCTATTGGCTTCGTTAAGTGAAAAGAAATTATTGTCAGAGTTGATCGATGGGGCACAGTTTTTACAGGATTATAATTTACAAATATTGATTGAGCATCAGTCAGAAACTGCAGACGATTTAGTGGGTCAGTTGTTGTCCTCGATCGAACAATCTTTCAATAATAAATTAGAGATCGTGCGCCTGGGAAAATGGGGCGGACAGGAAATGGGAGTTCGATCAGATTTGGATTTTATTTTTGTCACAGAACAGGAGCCAACAGAAAATGACATGCGTTCTGCGCGCAAGTTTTTTCATGCTTTGACTTTTGCTCATCACAAATCAGGAGCTTTGTACTCTGTTGATTTGCGATTAAAACCATCGGGCAAGGGCGGTTTGGTTGTGACATCAAAAGACAAGTTATTACAGTACCTGTCGCAAGAGGCTCCGGCATGGGAACGTCAGGCTTACTTGCGCAGTCGGCCTTTGGGGAGATTTCTGCATCGTCATCAAATATTGCAGGCCTGTTTTGCTCGGCCATTGAGAGATGAAGATTTGCTAGAGCTTAAAAACATTCGACAGAAATTGCTGCGTCCGCAAGAGGAAGAGTCTATTGATTTAAAATATGTCAGCGGTGGTTTGGTCGATATAGAATTTGCTGTGCAAGTTCGTGTTTTAAAATCCGCCGTTGAAACGACGTCGAGCCAAACAGAGTTTTTATTACGTGAGTTTGCATGGCATTCGTTAGCGGAAACCTATCAACAACTGCGAAAAATAGAGCAAGTTTCACAATTGTTGCACAGCAGCTCAACACAAAAGATATTTTTTAATGATGACGCCTTCTCGCACCTGTCGCAGATGATGGAGATGTCTTCGGATGCAATGCGAAAATCAATCTTGAAACTGGTAGATGACAGCCAGCACACATTGAAACGGCTTGACCCTCGTCAGCTGATTGAATAACCCATCTTACAGTTCATAAAAAGGAGTTGGGATTATGTATACATCACGTCAAAATGTGCGCGAGTATTTTACAAGGCCCTATTGGAAAGCGGCTTGGATTTATTTGTTTGCTCTGTTGTTGATTGCAATGACCTTCCACGCTGAGGCGGCAGAGAAAACAAAAGCGGATGATTCATCAGCAAAGACTGTGGAATCTTCAGCAGATAAGGCAGACAAAAAAGTGTCTGCGAAAAAAGAAGCTGGAAAAAAAGAAAAGACTAAAAAATTAGAAACTGAAAAAAACAAAAAAAATGAGCAAAAAAAGGATAAAGAAATGATTGCTGTTTTCGAAACGAACATGGGAACTTTTAAAATTAAATTGTTTGCTGATAAGGCGCCTAAAACAGTTGGGAACTTTGTAGATCTTGCTGAGGGAACTAAAGAATGGACAGATCCTAAATCTGGTCAAAAAGTTAAAAAAGCATTTTACGATGGTTTGAAATTTCACCGAGTGATTGCAAATTTTATGATTCAAGGTGGAGATCCATTGGGTAACGGAACTGGCGGCCCAGGTTTCCGTTTTGAAGATGAATTTGCACCAGGCCTTACTCACAGCAAGCCAGGTATTTTATCAATGGCTAATGCGGGTCCAAACACAAATGGCAGCCAGTTTTTTATTACTTTGGCAGCAACGCCATGGCTTGATGGAAAACACGCTATCTTCGGTGAAGTTATTGAAGGTATGGATGTTGTTTCAAAAATCGGCGTAACCAGAACTGGTTCTATGGATCGCCCGGTTGAAGATGTTGTAGTTACTCATCTTAAAATCGAAAGAAAATAATTTTTTTAAAAATGTCATTCTTAAAGGTCTGCAGTTTTGCAGGCCTTTTTTTTTGTCTTATGGAATATTCTATAACGACTGAATTCATTGTTGCTCAATCAAATAAGGACATACCCAGTTTTTGAAAATGAATTTATTTACTATCGATGATCTCTAAAGATTGGCAAAGATCTGAAAAAAATATTTTTTCGTATTCAATTTCTTTTTGCGTAATTTCTAAAGCTTTATCGAATTGATCAATTTGTGAATATCTAATACGTATTTCATTTTGAGCAATGGTACCTTTAGCGTGAAAAACCAAGGCTACGGCCACCAAGGCGCTTGCTGTTAGGGTTAATTGCTTGGGCATAGCTTCGGCAGGGCCTTTGTCAACATAGGCCATGACGAGGGTTACAAGGCCAATGATGCCAGTGGTGTTTCGGGCGGCTTCAGAAATGATAACGGTGCCTTCCAAATCTTGGTAATGCGGAGTTTTTTTTATTTGTTCAACCTGATTTCGAAACACTGCTGCTTGATTTTCAAGAGCATTGATTTTGATCAGTAAATCATTAATCACTTTATTACGTTCGTTTTTGGACATGTATTGCAGTTTTTGAAACAAAATCGTTTCGCTACTTATCATGTTTGCTGTCAACCCTGGCTCATAGGGCGACATAGCTCTGCAAAGTTCTGAGAAAAATAAAAAACAAATAATAAAAAGAGAAAAGAATTTTTTCCCCATTAGTAGTCACCATTTCGCAAAATATAAAATGTATAGATGGGATCAATGGTGTTGTCGTTAATGTTTGGTAAATTGTACTCCATATAATTCATGACATCGCCAGCACTTTGTTCAAGGCGCACGCCGTACTGCCATTTTTTACCTGCAGAAAAATCAAGATATGGAATGTACTGATAGCCTGCCGAGTGCGCTCGAGTTCGATTGCCGATATCTAAACGATAATAAATACTTTTTTTACTGGTTCTGCATGCAAGCACAGCGCCTTCGTTTGTTTCAAAATAGGAAGCGTGATTGAGCTCACTCGCTCGGCCACCAAAATCAGCATATAAATGTGCTTGGCAGGTTTTAAACATTTCTAATTGTTTGCTGGCCAATCCAAAATAGACTCCAACAAAATATCCATCACGGATTCCTTTACCATCAGCAACATAAAGTGGTTGTTTGGTGGTTCCAGGAGTTATTTTATTTACGATTTTATGGAAAATTTCTTGTTGTCTTGAGCCTGCGCTCAAGTCCGAGGTTAATTCGGAGCTGAGTTGTTGCCAGCCGGCTTCGGCTTTCCAGTAATAGGCTTTATGATCTTTAATATTATCCAAAACAATGCGAATCATATTTTCATTAGTAAAAAACTGATCGACGCTGTATTCCTCAGCACTGATTTCTTTAATTGTTCCGCCGATAGGATCTGTATAAAGGTGAGTGGAAGCTTCAAGAGTCATGTACATTCCATTTGGTAAATATCCACCAATGGCAGCCTTGGTTCCGTGTGTGTCGCCATAATCATCTGGAGTATTTTTTAGACCAACGATGCGCAAGAAATTATAATCATTTGTTAGCGATACATAAACGGAGATACCTTTATTAGGTAAAAGCGATTTATTTAAAGCGGTTTTATTTTTAATTTCAGGTGGAACCACATCAAGAGAGGCGTAATCCAAACGAATCACAGCCAAAATAGATGAGTTGTCGTTGTTATTGCGCACCGATGTTTCATCTAAAATCTGAGTTCTTACATTCTGGTAAAAACTTTCGGATTTTTTCATTAACGCCTGAGAGTGATTAGAATAAATTAAACAACCCATTAAAATAAAACTGTTAGCAGTAGATCGTAGATGCGTGTTGTTTTTACTGAAAATTTTCATTGGGTCCGTCTTTCGTTTTGAGTGAAATAATTTTTTCTGTAGATTTTGTTAGTATATTGCGGTTGATATTTTGTAGGGCGGTAATTTTTTTTAGTAAATTAATTTTAGTTTGAGAGCGTGGGTCGTGAAATAAATTGGCTTGTATTTCTAGAATTTTAATTTGGCTTTGATTGAAAGCGACAAGCTTTTGATAGCGTTTGTTCAGATCGCTGACCGCTTCTGACTCTATTGTTTGTGATTTCGATTGTTCGAAAGCTATTAGAGGTTGATATAAGGGTTGAGAAACTTTTAATAATTCAGATGATTTCAAGCTATCAGATAGATCAGAGCTGTTTGAATTGTTTATTAAATCACCCAATGTTTTGCGATTATCATAAACTGTCCAACCGTAATAAGACAATAAACCGCTGAGGCCTGCGAAAAATGCGGCCTTGTTTTTTGCAAATGCAGAGGTCAGTAATTTTCTGCTGCCAATACTAAGGGCTACATGTAAAAAAGCGGAATAAAATTTTGGCATATATTCGGCAGAATAAATTTTGGCAATGATCAGGCTGTGAGCTTCTTTGTTATCGCCATAACAGTCATTTAAAGCCTTTGAAAAAGCTGGACTGTTTAAAATATACTGCGTGATTTTTGATTTTGACGTGTATTGAAAATTTCTAAATGATTTTTCAAAACTGTCATGTCGAATGAGATCCAGCATTTTTTCAAATTGTTCAGCGCCGACCAACGTTTGACCGCGAATAATATCTAATTTTTCTTGTTCGGATAACAACGAAATCACATCGAGAGTATTCCAATGACAGATTTCTTTGGTGGCATGATAGATATTTTGTTCGCTCAATAGAAACTCATCAGCGTGTGCAATCGCACCGCTTAAAAAAACAATCAAATTGAATGTTGTTAACAAAATTTTCGACATGATTTTTTATTCATTTAAACGCAAAAAAACCCCGTCTTTTGCAAGACGGGGTTTGGTGGTTCTTTTTAGATTATTTTTTAAGACCTAAAAGCTTTAGGCACTCGATCAATTTGCGAATCAATTCATCGCTATATGAACGAACATCTTGTTTTGCATTAGCGGCCAATTCAGTCAACGTTTCAAGAGTTGCTTGTGCACCAGTTTTGTGTGGATCTGAACTTGCTTTTGCAATGATTTTGCTCATTACGTCAATATGACTTTGAATATCAGCAGTACCTACAGAAGTTGCAATTTTAGTAACAACCAAAGATTGTAATTTCATAACTTGCAAAGCACTGCTGAGTTCAGCAGAAACACCAAGCTGAGCATCGCCTGATTTAGCAAATAATGTTAAAAATTCTGCGCTCACGCTGTTCATGTTTTTAACTGCATCTACGAATTTTTTATCATCTTCAGTTAGTTTACTTAAATCTGCCTTACGTAAAAACTCATCTGCTGCTGCAATTTTAATAGCAATATCCATTACAGAATGTGAAGTTACTGTGCCGTCAGAATTTTTAATATCAAAACTTTTTCCCATTGCTGTTGATAAAGCAGATTTGTTTGCTTTGCCGCCTGTGATACGAACGATTTCGACTAAAAGTGCTTCTTGCAACTGCTTTCCGCTTTTTCCTTTAGCTAGCTCTAGGCTTTCCAAGTGTGCTTTTTCAGATGTTTCGCCTAAACGACCACGAAAATCCTTTGCTGATTGAGCTTCAACAGCTTTGCCGCCTACTGCAAATGCAGGGGTGATTGAAACTGTGGTAATTGCCGTAGCTGCTAAAACTGACATACCGATTACAAAACTTTTTTTCATTGAAATCTCCTTTATATTTAGATTCAAAATTATTAATTTAAAACTGACAATTTACTTAAGAGCAAAACATCTGCCAAAGCTTTCTAATTAAATCCAACCTATTCGTTTTTAAATATTTTCTGTCTCATTTTGAAACATCAATATAGTCTAGAGCTTATTTACGTTGCCCACTGTCGACAAGTTTGACAGCAGAAAGTGCCAGGCCCTGTTTCTTGTCGCGTGCTGACAAGAAACAGGGCCTGGCACCTTTATTTGGGGTTATTTGCTGGCTTCTTTCATTTCGCAGCCTTTTTCTAAAGCTGCATTAAGTTGAGAGCGGACAGCCATTGAACCAGATATTTGATTTTTTAATGCGTCCATAGACTCATTACATCTTGAGTTTTCGAATGTGCCTTTTTGATTGTGATTTTCACGGTAACTTACAAGGTTGATGGATTTAGCTATGCCTTCAAGATCATTTACAATGTTTGATAAGTTGTTCATTGCTGTTGAAATAATTTTTGCTTGTCCAGGATTTAGATAATCAGATAATTTTGCATTTTTGGATTTAGTATCGGTCGCAACTTCTTTGCCAGACTGTTTGTTTTGCGAAGAATCTGCTGTTTGAATTGTCGCAGCGGCACCTAATGCTAATTCTGTAAATGCTTTGATTTCATTTCGAATATCATCAGCAGCCTTTGTGATGGCGTCATTTTCCAACGTTGTGACTGGAGCCAATACACAAACCTTTTCAGTGTCAGGATTGTTTTTATCAGTCCTTAATTTTTCACACTGAGATGATTCATATTTCGCATTGTCGTTCAATGCTTTCATGCTACGAACTTTGATTTTCTCTGTAAGCATTTTTGTTAATGCTTCAAATTTGCGAAATATTTTTTCTTGAAATTCAAGATTGGCGAACTCTGGATGTCGATATTTTTCCGGCGTGGCATCTTTGCCATGAAAATATTGATCCTTAAATGCTGTGATATTCATCAAATTATTTTGTCTGAGATAACGAATCAATTTTTTACGTCTTGGGCTACGATTGCTTGGCAACTGTGTTTCAAGATTTCGTACGTCTATAGCATTATAATTTGTAGATTGACCTTTATATAAAACTTCATATCCAGGTTGTTGTACAATATCTCTGACTATTTCGCCGGCGAACATTAGATTGATTTTTGCGTCAATTAAAATTGATGGTAAATAGGCGTTTGGCATATCACTTCGATTAAATTTCGAATCAGCCGCGTTGAAAGTTTCCACAACACGGGCGATATTTTGTTGATATAAACTTTCATATTGAGTCCATGATTTTATATACTGAGATTCAATATTTTCTTGCCACCAATTTTCAAAATTATTTTCATTTTGTGGAAAAATATTTTTCTTTACAAGGCCAGCGGTTAAAAAGTCATAGAGATTGTTGAATTGGCTATAAGATTTTTTATCCGCAGCAATTTGTGGTGATTGTAAAAGTACCGGAGTATTAAAAATTGTTGGAATCAATGCGGCTGTTTGCGGAGGCAATTGAAATTGAACAGAGTTGTCTAATACTTGTGGAGCAATAAAGCGTGCTGGAAAACCAATGGGGTCTAATACTACAGAATCAAACGCAATAGAGGATTGTTTCTTTTCTGCATTCGGGCCAAATATCATTGCAGCAATCATGGACTCAGTAAAGCTGTCAGTATGGATTGAGGCCGTGCTATTTGAGTCCCACCTTCTTTTATACTCTAACAATTCAGGCGTTTTTTCTAAAGACTGGGTTAGAGACTCATAATAATTTAAATAATTCATGCCAGGCAATGAGCCCCCAGTCGGGGTGCCAACTTTTGCTTGTAAAACTAGTAATAAGGTCTGAGTTAAGGCGCTAAGATGCTGATCATCTCCTTTTAACCCTAGATTGCTGACTGTAGACAATAAGGCATTTGAGAAATTCTCTGCATTAGGTGTCGAAATTAACGATAAGATTTTCAGAACATTGGCTTGCTCTTCGACACTCAAAATTTTGTAAAGAGACTCGTGTGTTTTGAAAAAATCAGCGAATGATAGTTGGGCGTCTTTAATAATATTCTTAGATAAATTTGATTTTATCTGATTTTGTGTTTGACGATCAGAAACAATAGTTTGGTATAGGGTGATTTTTTGATTTTCTTCTTTAATGTTTTTATTTAGATATGTTTCTAACTGATTTAAATAGCTTTCTTGTGAATTAATAATAACGCTAAAAAGTTGTTTGTATATTTCGTTCAGATAGTTTTCATATTGATAACTCATGACTATGTTTGTTTTAATTTTCTGATTGTGCTGAATAGAATATGAAAGCAATTCAACAAAGTTTTTTAGGCTAAATTTAATTTCTGCCATATTCCGACTGGTTAAAAATGTATTTAAAATATTTTGCAGATCTTTGTTTTGTTTTTCTGGAATGATCTTAGACAACCCAAGGCTATCAGTTAACATCAATAATTGTAATGCCGATTCTCTGAGGGTAAAAATCTGCGCCTGTGCTAATTGAAATTGTTGATTGTATAAGACCTCTTCTTCGTTACCTTGTAGCTTTATTTTTTTTGGTGAAGGATTGATGCCGTCAAGAGGCATAGATTCCTGTATAACATGTGTTGCAATTCCTGAATTATATGCGTTTGCATAAGAGCTGTAATATCGTTCATGCATCTTATTCATATAATTTGAATAGAATGATTTTGCTTCACTGTAAGTTTTAGAAAACTTTCCAATTTTTTCTGTCCATGCAGATTGCGTGGTCAGTGTTTTTGATAATTCATTTGTACGCCATTGCATCATGCGTTTGCTAAATAATTTTAGTCTTTCTTCTAGTTGTGTATTTTTATTTGCGTCGCGCCAGTTGCCAATCCTAGATTGTTGAAGATCATTAATTAAAAATGTTTCTAAATTATTAAAGTCTCCACTGATATCAAAATTTGTATACGCATTGGTAATGATTGGCTCAATGGTTTCCTGGGTACCTAAGAAAAATACCGCATTCAAGGCAATAGTTCCTACGCGTGTAATAAGCGCTCCGCCAGGAATGGCGGCAATAGGCAATGCGATGCCAAGATAGCGAATCGGCTGTTCTGCCAAGGCAAGTGCAGCAGATTTGCTCATTCGAATTTCTAAGCTCAATCGTCCAGCTGTCCAGATTTGTCGAATTTTAAATGGATTAGCAATTTTTCTGGTAAAAGAGCCAACTGCTTTATCACCAATATCCAAAGCTCCCTGACCAATTTTAGATGCTGCTTTTGAAACAAGCTGTGTTGTCGGCTCTACAGCCTTAGTAGCCAACGTTTGCAAAGTACCGTTGATCGCAATCGTTGCGACAAGAGCCATCAAGCTTGGAGCCATCTGATTTGCCATTCCTGGTAATTTTTCTTTTTCGATCCAAGCTTGATAAGCCTGATCACAGGTGTCGCCAGATTTTGGTTCTTCACCTACAAAATTATTTTTTGCACAGGCTACTAGATTTGTAAAACCACCACCTGGCCAGCTGTGTAGCTCATTAAATATCGAAGAAAAAACGGAACCAACACTCATGCCGAACATATTGATAAATGGCATTCTCTTCGGATTGATTTTGCCATCCTTAATCATGTCCACCAATGGTGCTGTGGCTAGACCATTGCCAAGCATAAAGAAATAAAATCCTGCTTGTGATCCCAGTGTCATTTGTGAATTGTTTAATTGTGAAATGGCCGTTGGATTGCTGCTGTAATCCGCTGTCATATGAACCCAACTGATTGCCATCAGTGCAATGTAAAAACCCACAGATTCTATTGGAAAATGAACTAATTTGTCATAAGCGATGCTGCCAACCCGTTTGCCGGTTCTTTTTGTCTTATCTTTGGTAGCGGTTAAAATGGACTTTAGTTTTGAAGGTGCTGCTTGTTGAGAAGTGATAATTTCCTCGATCACTTCGTCTGTTGTTTTATTTTTTAAAACTGTTTTTCCGGCAGTTGTAACAAGAGAAACGCGAGAGCCAGCACTGGTTTGAATTGTTTTAACAACTCGTCCGCTTTGTTTTTCAAAAATTTCGATGATTCCATTACCTAGGTAGCGTGCTGAAAGAACTTGATCTAAAACCTCTTCGACAGCTCGTGGAGACGGGGCCGCCACCGCAGTTTCGGGATGCAGTTGAAAACAACTTACAGTTATTAATGCGGCTAAGGCTGATGTAAAATAACTTTTAATCTGTCTCACTTTGAACCTCTTTTGCTATCATTTTAAAAAGATAGAACTTCTTCACAGAATAGAAGAGCAAGCAAAGTGCCGGACTAATGGTTGTGGTTTATGATTAGGGTGCAATACAATGGTTTAAAATCTCAAATTGAGACACGATACAGGACTGCTTTATGGGAAAGACAAAAATTGGTTGGAGCTGTCAAAATGTTAGACGAATTTTAAAATTTCTGGTGTTTTTAACAAGGATGCATTCTAGAGCTCTTCCTCGTTATTCAAAATCAGAATTTCTATGCGACGGTTTTTTGTGCGGTTGGCTTCGCTGTCATTGGGGACAATCGGTCTTTGATCTGCGTAAGAAGCTGCGGATAATTTTCTGCCATCTAATTGCTGGTATTTAATTAAATATCTGACAACGCTGGTTGCGCGCAGGCTGGCTAATTCCCAATTGGAATCAGCATTGCCATTAACACCTTGGTCGTCAGTGTGTCCTTCGATGACAATACTACGTTTAGATAATTTTAAAATTTTTGCGATTTTATCTAATGATTGTAAAGCCTGTAAACGTAATTTGGTTGATCCTGATGGAAAAAAATTATTTGCTGCCAAGGTTATGCGTACACCTTGTTGATCACGATCAACGCTTTCAATGGCGCTGAGGCGTTCTTCGTCGGTCATATTCTTTTTCAAGATCCGAGTGATTGATTCTTCTAAATCTTCATTGCGAACATTACGTTTTTGAATCATATCAAAAGGGTCAAAAACTTGTCCGACAGCGGGGCCCATGTTGGGTTTTGTGTCAGAGCTTGCGATATTAAAATTAGCACGAATGGAATCTTCGAATTTTTTTTCTTTTTCTTGATTTTGACTAGAGGTTGCATACAAAACGACGAAAAAAGCGAAAAGTAAGGTGATAAAATCCGCGTAAGATACAAGCCAACGCTCGTGATTCTCGTGCTCTTCGTGTTTTTTCTTTCTCAAGCTGCGGCTCACTCTGCCGCCTTATCAAGATATGGTTTCAATCTTTGTTCTGTTAAGGCCGGGGCTAAGCCTGATTGAATACAAAGAGCGCCTTCAAGAATCATTTCTTTTTCAAGAGTTTGTGTAGCAGCCCATTTTTTTAATTTAGAACCCAAGGGCAGTAAAATAAGATTGGCAAGTGCGACACCATAAATCGTCGCAACGAAAGCGACCGCGATACCGCCGCCTAATTTGCTGGTGTCAGTTAAATTTCCCATCACATGAATCAATCCCAAGACCGCACCGATAATTCCGATAGTTGGGGAGTAACCACCGGCATCTGTCCATACCTTGGCAGCACTGTGTAGGTTTTCTTCGTCAAACTCGATTTGTTTTTCAAACAGCTGACGCAATATCAACGGGTCAATGCCGTCAATCACACCCTTCATTACATTTTGCATGTATTGATCTTTCATATTTACCAAACGATTTTCAATAGCAAGAATAGATTCACGTCTTGCCAGTCGCGAACATTCGAGCAGTTCATTGGCAACATTTTTAATCTCGTTATTGTTGTTTTTGTAAAAGGCGTGTTTTGCAATTTTCCAAGCCAGTTTGATATCTTGTTTGCGAGATGAAACCATTACGGCGCCCAATGTTCCTGAAAGCACGATCATCGCAGCTGCGCCTTGTACTAAGGAGCCAAGATGGCCGCCCTCGATTATGTTGCCAAGAATAATTCCGCCAAGACCAATTACAAGTCCTAATATTGTGGTCATTTCCATATCTACAATTCCCTTTCGCTTGCTGAGGAATAGATTGATCTTTTAAATTGAATAATTTTTTCTTGAATATTAGCTGCCGTATTTTTGACCGGAAATCTTGAGCCATCTGTCATACAGATAATGGTATCGGGAGCTTGTTCAATCGAGCGGATTAAATCTGGATTTAAAAAGAAAATTTTTCCGGACAAAGTAGTGAGTTCAATCATTGTTTTATTTTGCCATAAAGCTTCATAAGACGAAAAATAAGAATTTTTACTTGTCCTTTTGTCGAGTCCCTGTAACTTGAAAACATGGTAATTACAGACTTAGATACACATGTTTCAATGTTTCAACGAGTTCAAAGTAGCTTGTTGTCCCTAGATCAAAGTCTATTATTTTTGATAAATCAAACAACCAGCAATTCATTCTTTGATTGGTTTTTTCCGGCGATCACGGATCTTCATAAAACAAATATCTTCAAATTCGGTTTTTTACCTTTATTGTTTACTGTTTTTTTATACAAATGGGGTATGAAAATACTGATTTTCTTTTCTGGATTAATATTGGCCTTGGGGCTGAATGATTGGCTTGGCTCACAGTTTAAACATTTTTTTACTCGCCCACGCCCTTTTGAAACATTTCAGCAGGTGATTCAGCGTTCAGAAGCAGGTGGTTTTAGTTTTCCTTCGAATCATGCGTCTAATATTTTTTGTGCAGCGATGTTCTTTGGTATATTTTTTCCGAAAGGACGTTGGTTCTTTTTTACTTTTGCTTTTTTAGTTTCATACAGTCGCGTTTACAATGGTGTTCATTATCCGATTGATATAATCGTTGGAGCTATTCTTGGTCTGAGCATTGGCGGTAGCACGGCGTGGTTGATGAAAAAAATAAATAATATATGGGCAAAAAGAAAATTTGAACGAGGGCTTGATGACTAAAATTTTGGTAACCGGAGCTAATGGTTTTTTAGGTAGCTGGGTGGTTAAAATGCTATTACAGCAGGGTCATCAGGTGTACTCATTAGTTCGTGCTGCCAGTGATTTGTCAGAGTTGCAGGGATTAAATACGCATTTTGTTTATGGTGATGTAACTGATATTTCAAGTTTACAAAAAGCATTTTCAGGCATGGATGCTATTTTTCATTTAGCAGGAGTCATTGCATATAAATCATCGGCGCGCGCTATGATGGAAAAAGTAAACGTACAAGGTACCGCCAATGTTATCGAAGTTTGTTTGCAGTTAAAAATTCCACGTTTGGTTCATCTCAGTTCTGTCGTTGCGGTGGGAGCTGGTTTTACTGATTTAGAAGTGTTAAATGAGAATTCTATATATAATATTTCACATTTAAATATGGGATATTTTGAAACCAAACGAAAAGCAGAAGAGTTGGTTGTCAAAGCTTGTCGAGAGCGACAATTGAATGCCGTGATTTTAAATCCAAGTACTATTTATGGGGCGGGTGATGCTCGCAAGGGCAGTCGCGGAATGCAGCTCAAGGTAGCCCAAGGTAAACTCAAGTTTTTCCCAAAAGGTGGTGTCAACGTTGTGGCAGTTGAAGATGTCGTGGCGGGAATGATTTCGGCATGGAAAATGGGACGCAATGGAGAACGTTATATTTTGGCTGGGGAAAATTTATTGATTAAAGATTTATTTCGAATCATTGCCGAAGAGGCCGGTACCAAACCGCCATTTTTGCAATTGCCCAGCTGGCTGTTACATGTGCTGGGTTTTATCGGGGATTTCATTGAAAAATGTGGTGGCCCTGCAACTTTTAGTCGAGAAAATGCTTACTCGGCAACGATGTATCACTGGTTTGATGCCAGCAAAGCAAAACGTGATTTAAATTTTCAACCTCGTCCAGCGCGTGAAGCCATTGCCAACAGTGTTCGTTGGATAAAAGAAAATAAATTATAATGGGAAATTTTATTTTGAAAATTAGTATGAGAACATTAAAGCTCAGCGCAAAATTATTTATGTTATTTGTTTTGTTCACAAGCATATTGCTGATGTGGTTTTATATTAAAATTCCGTCCAACAAAGAAATCAAAGGCTGCTTGGTCACAAAAATGTATCAAGTGCATTTGTGCCCGGGATCGAAACAATATGTGAGACTGGGGGGCGTTTCAAACTATGTGCAAAAAGCAGTGGTTGTTACTGAAGATTCTGCATTTTGGCAACACCATGGATTTGATTTTCAGGAAATGCAAAACAGTTTTAAGAAAAATTTAGAAAAAGGTCGTTTTGCACGTGGTGGTTCAACCATCACGCAACAGTTAGCCAAAAATATGTTTTTAACTAAAGATAAAACTTTGTCACGCAAGGCTTTAGAAGCCATCATCACTGTTCGTTTAGAAGAGGTACTAACTAAGCGTGAGATTTTAGAGCGCTATTTTAATGTGGTACAATTTGGCAAAGATATTTTTGGTATTCAGCAAGCTGCGCATTTTTATTTCAAAAAAAATCCATCGGATCTTGATGTTATTGAATCTGCATTTTTAGTGTTTCTTTTGCCGAATCCGGAAGTTTATTCAAAATCTTTTTACAAGAAAAAATTAACTGCATTTGCCAGCAAAAGACTGGAGCAAATTATCAGCCGTCTTTATCATTTTGATAGGATCACGCAGTCTGAATATTTGGTGGCGAAAAATCAATTGCCATATTTTTTATCTGGACAACAGCCACCAACAATCGATCCCGCATTGGATCTAATCGACGAAGAGGATTCAGATACAGAGCTAGATTTGTTTGAATAAAATGAGAGTGCGCAACAAAACGATCGGAGCCTTCGTTGCTCTCCTCGAGGCAGCCACTTGGCTGGCCTCTTCATCGGCGCCTTGGCTGTTATCTATCGGTGATTTTTTTCTCTAATCTTTTGCAGGCCCAGTGATAAATAGCTACTGACAGCAGTGAAAGATAAAAAAGGTGCAATAATATTTTCCACCAAATCAAGCCGCCCAAAAGAAATCCGCGAACAAGCGCCACAACATGCGTGAGTGGCAAAATATAAATGAGATAAGGTCCAATCCAAGGTAGCTCGCGCAGTGGGAAATAGGTTCCGCAAAGCAGCGACATTGGTAATGCCAGTCCAGATAGTAAATATATCAACTGCAAACTATTGCGAATCATGGTGACGAAAACAAAACCAATCACGGCAAATAAAAAACATGAAATAAAAATAACAATCAAAGACGGGACAATTAATATATTCCCCATGTGTCCAATGAGGCTGGCTCCAATTGCTAGCAAGGCAGCACACAGAGTGCCTTTGCTGGCAGCCCACAGTGCCTCGCCAATCACAATGTCTGAAGAACTAATGGAGGTCATTAGCATGTTGGAATATATTTTTTGATGGTGAAGTTTGCTATAAAACTCGTAAGTTGATTCATAAAATGTAACCATCATTGCGCTGGTGCAAAGCAGGGCGGGAAAAAAGAAATCTGGATAAGTTACGCCGTCAATAGTGGTAATAAAAGTTCCCAAGCCATAGCCAATCGCCCACAAAATCACAAGAGGTTCAAAAAACAAAAGAAAAACATTCGAAAGCCATGCTCTTTTATTTTGTTGAAAACTGCGGCGCCAAATGTTCCAGATGTTATAATGTCTACGAATGATTCTCATATCAATTCCTCGAGCAAATCATGACCTGTAATTTTTAAAAATACATCAGACAAGGTGGGTGGTCTTAGGGTGATTTTATCGTTGGGTACCATGTTCATTATCAAGCGAGGATCTTTTTGCGGATCCAGATGAACATGAATTTGGTTTTTCAATACAACATAACGATCGTTTTGTGAACGCAGGCGAGAGGCGTAATAATCAATTTCAGTTGGCGCCATGGTGATATCTAAAATCTTTGCACCAATATGTTCTAAGATCAAAGCCTTCGGTTCGCCGACTGCCAAGATCCGCCCATTATCCATAATCGCTACGCGATCACACAGATCCCCAAGCTCTTGCCAGCGATCACTCATCAATAACTGAGTTTTTTCTTCGCTTTTATTTTTTTTTATAAAATCGGCGATCCACCGTTTTGTTTCGCTTTTAAATGAATTAAATGGTTGATCCATAATAATTAATTCTGGCTTGTGCACAAATGCTCGGGCAAAAATCATTCGACGTTGTATGTCGGTATTTAATGCTGCGACAGTGGCGTCGGAATAATCTTCAAGACGAAAGATTTTAAGTAAAGCATCGACCTGGCGATTGATCGTGTAACGATCTAAGCCATGATAGGAAGCAAATAATTCTAAATTTTCACGAGTAGAAAAATAGGGATCAATAATATTATCTTGAGTTATAAATCCAATTTGCGAATTGATCTCAGCGCGACTGGTTCGAGACTGTAAGCCGAGAATAAAAAGGTCACCATCATCGGGCTGTAAAAGACCGCTGAGCAGTCTCATGAGAGTGGATTTTCCAGAGCCTTGTGGGGCTAAAATTCCAAAACATTCGCCTAAACGCACATCGAAATTTAAGTTAGAGATTACGGTTTTATCTGAGAATCTTTTGTGTAGGGCTTTAGCCTCAATAACAAGTCGACTTTCCATGTGACCCGCTCCTGTAATTAGATTTTCTAAAAACACGCGGCCAATCATTGGCCGCGTTTTAATTCATTGTAACAAAAAAACTAGTCTTTTGAAGAAGACGCTTTACGTTTACGTTTGTGTGGATCTAATTCACGACAACGCAAACGTATGTGAGAAGGTGTTACTTCGATTAGATCGTCTTCGGTGATCCATTCCATCGCTTGTTCAAGCGTTAATGGTTTTACCGGAACCAAGCGAATGGCTTCATCGGTACCAGAGGCACGAACGTTAGTCAGTTTTTTCTCACGAGTGATATTAACCTCTAAATCGTTTTCTTTTGCGTGCTCACCTACGATCATACCTGTGTAAACTTCGGTTTGAGGAATAACAAGCATACGACCACGTTCTTGCAAATTCCAAATAGCATAAGCAACAGCAACACCTTGGCGATCTGAAATCATTGAACCATTTTTACGCGCTTCAATCTCACCACGATAATCATCATAACCATCATATTGAGTATTCAACAATCCGGTTCCACGAGTGTCCGTCAAGAATTCAGAACGGTAACCGATCAAACCACGAGCAGGAATACGAAATTCTAAACGAGTACGGCCAGTGCCTTTGGTTGTCATATTGGTCATTACACCTTTACGAATACCGATTTTTTCAGACACAACACCTGTATAGGTATCTTCGATATCAATGATCGCGTGTTCAAATGGTTCTAATAATTTGCCATCTTCTTTTTTGAAGATAACTTGTGGTTTACTGACGCACAATTCGAAACCTTCGCGGCGCATTTGTTCAACCAAAACACCCAATTGCAATTCACCACGGCCTACAACTTTGAATGCTTCATTGCTGTCTGTTCGTTCCATGCGGATAGCAACGTTGTGTAGTAATTCTTTTTCAAGTCTTTCCAAGATTTGACGGCTGGTAACTTTCTTGCCTTCGCGACCTGCAAATGGACCATTGTTAACAGAGAAAATCACACCAACTGTTGGCTCTTCAACGCGGATACGAGGCAATGGGCGAGGATCTACAGCAGAAGTGATGGTATCACCAATTTGGAAATCTTCCATGCCCGCAACAATCGCGATATCTCCGGCTGCAATTTCTTGAACTTGCACGGGTTGATTGACGTGATATTGAAACAGAGCACTGACCTTTAATTTTTTATTTCCTTTTTCCATTGTACATAAAACGTCGTCGCCGACTTTAATTTTACCAGCGCGAACGCGTCCAATAGCTAAACGGCCAACAAAGCTGTTGTATGACAAGTTGGAAACCAAGATTTGCAAAGGAGCATCTTTTTCAACTGTTGGAGGAGGTACTAATTCAATAATTTTTTTGTATAGAACATCCAAGTTTTCAGTTTTAACATCTGGATCCAAAGTTGCCATGCCTTCACGTGCAATTGCATAAACAGTTTGAAAATCCATTTGCTCTTCGGTTGCATCCAAATCGATAAATAAATCGAAAATCTCGTTATGTACTTCTTGGATACGAGCATCTGGACGGTCGATTTTATTAATACAAACCATGACCTTGATGTTTTGTTCTAAAGCTTTTTTCAAAACGAAACGAGTTTGTGGCAATGGGCCTTCAGAAGCATCCACCAATAAAATAGCGCCATCAACCATGTTCAATACGCGCTCAACCTCGCCACCAAAGTCACTGTGTCCCGGGGTGTCGACGATATTGATTTTATAATCTTGGTACACAAAAGAGGCATTTTTTGCCGCAATGGTGATTCCACGTTCTCTTTCAAGATCCATTGAATCCATTAAGCGCTCATTGACCTGTTCGTTTTCGCGAAACGTACCGGCTTGTTTGATCAAATGATCGACCAAAGTTGTTTTGCCGTGATCGACGTGAGCAATAATCGCAATATTTCGAATCTTTTCTGGATTCACTATCAGCATGGGGGTCCCTTTCGTAAATTTCTAGATACTTTCTTAATCGTTATTTCAATTTATTGTTACAAGTTTATTTCTAAAATCTAATTTTTGCGGCACACCTTCGTAGATCGTTAGATTTCTGTCAGATTTTACGGCTTACTCGCAAATTAGCCGTGTCCACCCATTAAGAAACCATCTTGTGAAGTGTCTTCTTGTTCGATTTTTTGAATCGAACTAAAAAACGCTAGAGCCTCTTCTAAAACATCATTGGTGGCTTTCAGTTGAAAAATATTTTTGCGAAATTGGGAGGCACCAGGAAATCCTGTTGCAAACCAAGAAGCAAACTTTTTCAGCTGAATTTGTAGAATTCGATCGTCACCATTCTTGATGCCATAAAGTTTTAAAACATCATACAACTGCCTATACAAAGTGACATAATCTCTGTCCACAGTCGAGTCGAGTTTCTGTTCATTCCATAAAGCCAAGGCATCTGCAAAAATATGAGGATTTTTGAGGCATCCGCGACCAATCAAAACACCATCGCAGCCAGAAGATTTCACTCGGTGAACGGCCTGTTGAGCAGTCAAAATATCACCGTTACCTAAAATTGGTAATTGAGCCCGACTTTTGACCTGGGCAATGTAATCCCAATCAGCCAATCCGGTATAAGCTTCGGCGCGAGTTCTACCATGAATTGCTACCCAGGCGACACCCTCGTTGTAAGCAATTTTCACAACTTCGTCTGCATTTCTAGTTTGTTGGTCCCAACCTGTTCTAATTTTAATTGTCAGTGGGATGTTGATAGCTTTTTTGATCGTCGAAATCATATCGATCATATGCGGAAGATCTTTTAAAATCGCTGAGCCGGCACCTTTTTTAGTAACCTTGGGAACTGGGCAGCCAAAGTTTAAATCAACAAAATCAGCGCCGCGATCTTGGGCAACCTTGGCGGCCTCGGCCATGATCTCTGGTTCTTCGCCAAAAAGCTGAATACCAATCGGGTGTTGAGTGTCATCAAAGCTCATCAAGCTTAAGGTGCGGTCAGATGAATATTTAATTCCAACTGCAGAGACCAACTCAGTAACAACAACGCTTGCACCGCGAGCTTTCATAAAGCTGCGAAAGGCATGATCGGTGATCCCGGCCATAGGAGCCAAGACGAAGGGATTTTGTTTAAGGGCGTTGGTTAATTTGTCATTCATGCAAAGCCCAGTTGTCTATCATAGAGCGGAACAGCTCGTCTATGAGAATGATTTTTAAGAGTTAATTAGAACCTGAAGTTCTATAAGGGCCTCATGACTTAAGATCACAAATTCATTTTGGCAGTTTTTTTAAAAGGACTGACATTATACGGCTCAATCAATGTGATATTGCTCTGAGTTTTCAGAATACGATTTTTTAAATTTTAGAATACATTTTTGAGAGTCAGTCCGGGCGTTTTTAAGATGATAACCAGGTGATTCTGCCTTCAGTTTGGCGAGGGGCTTTCGGTGGTTGGTGATCTGGGTATCCCATGACAACTGCACACAGCAATTCTAGCTCTCCGGCAAGGTAATCGGGCCGGTTTGTAAGACCTAAAAAAGAATCGATTTCTTTTTTGATTTCAAGTGGGGCGCCCATGGTGCAACAGCCAAGTCCTTCAACCACCGCTGCTAGATTGATATTCTCAACAGCCATATAGACACTGCCAATGTTGGTCATATGTTTTTCTTCAGGATTGTTGTGTGAGTAACAAAAAATGATCACAGGGGCTTCGCCCAAGGTGAAAAAAAATCTTTCTGTGAAATCATAAAGAGAGGGTTTTAATTTTTTATGTAAAATGTCTTTAATGCCTAGCCAAGATTTTTGTGAGTATTTAAGGTATTGATTACGTTTTTCGCCAGTTACGACGAAAAATCTCCAGTTTTGTAGGTTCTTACCGCTGGGTGCTTGCATGCCGGCGGCCAAAACACGCTCGAGAGTTTCTTTATCTGGAAGGTCTGGCTTAAACTTACGAATAGATCGACGCGCTTCTAATAATTGATAAAAATCTTCGCGATTCATGGTGCCTCCGTGCCTGTCCAGTCTAGGCTTTGCTTGGATTTCTTTTCAAGTTTCTTTTTGCTCAGTACAATAAATGTATGGCAAACAGTATCGCGCAATCAAATTCTGAAAGTCTTTCTAAACGCATTGATGATTTTGTTTTGTATTGGCCGATGATTGGTTTTTTATTTCTAGTGGCGGTTTCTTTGGTTGTAGTCAGTTTTCATCCGCAAACAAGGCCTGCTATTTTAGAATGGACTGACAGTTTTTTTCCAGAGCGTAAGGTGTTGGCTCGGGCAGATGCTGTGATAGTTCCGGGACATCCAGTGTGGCAAGTCGTCAAATTGCAAGTTCGCAGAGAAATTCATATTGAGATTTATCGTAATCAAAATATGAATGCGTCTGTTGTGAAATCTGCTCAAGGTGTTGTGCCGACAATTGAAAATACAGTTGAAAAACAGGTGACTAGATTAAATCTAGCAGAAGGCAAAGATGTCTTTGTGAATTTTCGAGGACAAGCTACCAATTTAGTTGTGACTGATGTTAGCGCCGATGGTTTTGCAGATATCGTCGTTCCGATATTGGATGAAAACCTTGTGCCGCGTTTGCAGGTTTTTGTTTACGATAAATCATTAGACGATTTTGTTCGCAGCGAAGGACACTCGCTGTAGGCATGGCTCATGTATTCTTCAATTGCGGCTTTGACCATTCCAAAGCATGCTTTAGAATGGTCAAGACTATTTTAAAGTATCCTATGGAATGGTCAGGGAGCTAGGTAACGAAATCTAGAAAAATATTACTGTTCTTTTTCCATATCTGGATATACGCCGTTGCCAATGCCGTCAAAAGTTAATTTATTTCCATCAAAGTGATAGGTGCCTCGGCAGGGCTTTGCTGATGTGCCATCGCCGTTACAAACGCTTGATAGAATATATTCTTGGTGTCCGCGCGCAGTGGATCGTGGTGTGTTCGGTTGGTGTTGAGTATGTTCTGTCCAAGAAACTTGGTCGATCACCTCGGATAAAAACAACCAACCTTTTGCCTCTCCAGTTGGTCGCGTTTTTAAACAGCCAGCGAATTCGCTTTTGATTGAAAAATCTGTGGTGCTGACGTTGCGTCCTTTTGTCACCGTAGAGTGAAAATTAACCCCTTGATATTTTTTTATGAATTCGCCCCTTCGTCCGATAACGAATTTGATATTTCCTGTGCCACTGTTTTCTTTTATCCCGCCATCATAAGGATAATTTCCCCATATTTCTAGGAATCTATTTATATTGCTGTTCCATGTTCCAACCAAACGGGGGTCGAAATCACCTTCGTTGTTGCAGCAACTTTTGTGACCTTCTTCAAAATGGACTGTGTGATTTTGAGTTGTGCTAACCGAGGCCATAAAAACAATTGGGTCGCTGACCTTGATTGTTTCAACGGATCCTTGGGTGTCGATGCAATCGCAATATTCGCCATAACAAAATTGAATTTGTTTGTTTTCAAGTAAATAAAATGTTCGACCTTCGGGAGCATCTTCTGTGCGATAAAAAATTCCAGCCATTCCATGTTCTACGGAAAGTTTAACATATTTGTTTGGCTCTAAAAGAACTTTATCATGTCTTGGTATGCCCATGAATCCTGGGGCACTCAACGGCAGGGTGGCTGTGAAGACATTTGTTTGTGGGAATGGTGTTAAAACTGGTTCTGACGGGTCCACTGGAAATGGGCTGGATTGAATTGGTCGATAATCTCTGAATTGTAGATCCCATTCGAAACCCCATTCAGGTTTGTATGCTAAGCTTGTTGCCCAAGTGATTAAAGCTTCTGGCGGGGCGGTAGAAACGATGTCTTGCCATAATTTTGCATTGTCATTGCCGCCAGTAAAAAATTTTCGAAAAATTTGATAAACATCGGCGCCTGCAATCTTAAGATGTAAAAAAAATGGGTAGGCGTCGTACGATCTGTTAAAGATATTTTGAACATCTCGAGTGTACTTATTAAAATAAGAAACACCAACGGTGCTGGTCTCTGGAATTAAATCTTCACCAACAAACATTGCAGAACCCTCAAAGACCCAAGGGGTGCGATTGAACGCACTGCTGAGGCTGCCTGCCATTTCATATTGATAGCAATGGAAAGTTTCGTGAGTCAGAACTGACAGGCGCATAATGCCCGTGCTGATCAAGCCCTGAGGAGCCAAGGTAATAAGACATTTTTGCATTACAAGATCTTCGTTTTTATCCCAGTAGCCAGCATCATGAACAAATGCAGGAATCGTCATCGCGTAATGATTAGCAGGCAGAGCTGCTATTGTTTCGCGAATGCGGGGGCTGACATCGCGTCGAGAATTTTGAATGATTACAGGCACTGTTAATTGAAACCCAAGAGCTGCTTGAATTCTTGCCACGGCTTGGATTGTGGTTCTTTGATCGGGGTCCGTTAAAATCATTTCGTCACGGTCAAGAACGACTGAAAATGAGGGTATTGAGTGGAAGCAAATTAATAAAAACAAATATTTTGTAATGGTTTTTATTGAGCATCTAGATTTCAAGGTGACCTCCGCTAATATTTAGCTAAATCGATTAGCTAAATGGGTTAGCGTGATCTACCTTTCTTTTTCAAGTCACGCCAGCTTTTTCCTTGGCGGGCTTTGGGATTTACTTGGAAATGTTTCACAGCTTTATTGTGGACTTCATAGGTGCTGGAAAACGCAGTATGGCCATCGTTCTGCGAAACGAAATATAAATAATCTGTTTCTGCCGGATGGAGAGTTGCATGCATAGCTTCTTTGCCAGGGTTTGAAATGGGTCCTGGTGGTAAACCTTTGATTACGTAGGTATTGTATTTTGTAGGGCGTAAAATATCTTCTTTGCGAATCGAAATAATATTCTTGCTTGCTAAGTCACTGAGACCATACAGAATTGTTGGATCTGTTTGCAACATCATGCCTTTGCTCAAACGATTGTGAAAAACAGACGAGATTTTGTTGCGGTCTTCTGGGGCTCCAGTTTCTTTTTCAATAATACTCGCTAAGGTCATGATCTGATGTTTGCTCATTTGTGGAAGAGCTTCGGCGGCACCGATTTTTTCATAATTCAAATTAAAATTTCTGACCATTTCAGTTAACAGCTCTTTGAGAGTTGTGAATTTGGTGATTTGATAGGTTTCTGGATACAAATACCCCTCAAGCGAGGTTGGTAGGTTTCCATTGTTGTCGGTAATGCCAAGCTCGCCCAGCAAAGATTTGATCATCTTGGGATCACGGCAGGCCTTTAAAAATTCATCACTTGAACCAAAACCATTTTTTTCATACAGTTCGCTGATATCAAAAATATTGAGGCCTTCACTAACCGTAAAGGGGTGGCCGATGCTTTTGCCGCTTTTAAGAATGCCGAGAACTTCGCTGGGGAACATGTTTTTTTTGAATGCGTATTCGCCGACTTTGACTTTGTTGGCATCGCCTTTTAAGCGTGCGTACCAAGAAAACAGCATGGCGTTTTTAACCAGGCCTATGTTTTCCATTTCTTTGGCGATAAAAGAAAAGCTTCTTCCTTTTGGAACTTCGTAAATGACTTCGTCCGTTTTGTCGCTGGCTGGTCTGTGAACGAAATGATCATAAGTATAAAAACCAAATCCCATAGCAAAACAAAATACAGCCACCGCTGCAAATAAACTTATGTTTTTCATCCGTAATTCATTCCTGGTAAAACTTTGGTGATATCAAAATCAGTAAAGTCCTCAAGGCTTGCCACAGGTACTGTGCAATACTGAATTGCATAATGTGCGGATGCTCTGTCGTTGCCAGATTTTCCCATGCCACCAAATGGCAATTTAGAACTGGCGCCGTTGGTGGTGCGATTCCAATTCAGCAAACCAACGCGAGCTTCTAACAAGGCTTTTTCATACAAAGCTTTGTCTTTAGAAAACAGGGCCATGACCAAACCAAAACCAGTAGAGTTGACGATTTTCAATGTTTCATCAAAATCATCAGATTGATAAATAGCCACATTCGGTCCAAAGATTTCGCTTTTTTGATAAACTGAATTTTCATCAAATTTTTTCACCAAGTGAATGCTTGGCGTGACGTAATAACCTTTGTGTTTCATGTCCAGCGCTTTTCCGCGCATAAGGCTCTCGCAGTTTTCGCGATTGGCGATCTCTTGAAAACGAATGTATTTTTCAACTGAAGCAGCGTTGATCAATGGTCCCATAAAATTATTTTCTGACCAGTGGCCAATCGTCAGTTTTTTAGCTGCTTGGTAGAATTTTTCGGTGAACTCTTCAGCGATTTTTGGATGCACAATGATTCTGCTGGTACAGGAGCAACGTTGTCCTGCTGTTAGATAGGCGCCAATAAGTGTTTCGTAAATTGCTTTGTCCATTTGAGCATCATTCCAAACGACAGTCGCATTTTTTCCACCCATTTCAAGAGCTAAAATTTTCCAATAATGATTGTGCGTTTCTTGTTTGATACGCAAGCCCACTTCGTAAGAACCAGTAAATAAAATTCCGTCAATGGCTTCGTGTACAACCAATTTGCGACCGGTCTCGCCATCGCCTTGAACCAAATTGAAAACACCTGGTGGAAATCCAGCTTTTTCATAACATTGAGCCATGACTTGCGCGACCAGTGGAGTTTGCTCTGAGGGTTTTAAAATCACGGTGTTGCCAGCAGCAAGACTTGGAATGATATGTCCATTTGGTAGATGAGCTGGAAAATTAAAAGGTCCAATCACCACCATCACGCCACGGGGTTTATGCCTGATGACGCCTTCAACCTGTGGTAAGGCATTGGCGATGCGTTCTTCTTTTGCTAGGTCCATCGAGAAATTTAAAGTAATATCAATCTTGCTGCCAAGGGCTGCGACCTCGGTCAGTGCTTCCCATTTTGGTTTGCCGGTGTCGCGACAGATGGCTTCGGCCATTTGTTCTTTCATGGTTTCAAAAGCTTCTTTCAAGCGCATGAGATAGGCTTTGCGTTCCGAAAATGGTAAACGCGCCCAAGGCAAATATGCTTTGCGAGCAGCTTCGACCGCTTGATCAACATGGGCGTGACTGTAGGGAACTGTCATAACCACATCGTTTAGGTCTGCAGGTGAAATGTCTTTGATAGAGCCATCGCCTTTTTCAACCTTTACGAATTTGCCGTTGATGTAATCGCCTATGTAGCTCATCTCTGCTCCCTTCGCGTTTTGCCGTAATTAAATGGTGACAAGAAAACTTCTTCGCCCGAGCTCAGTTCTAAAATAGATCGTGATTTGGGTGCAATATCAATTTCATCATCACGTAAATCATAATTTACCAAGGCCGCTCTGAATTCATCATGAGTCGTTGCCACCAAACCATGTTCTTTGTA
>JACCDN010291183.1_pt1 | contig 26556 bp, 29 predicted proteins | sample 7441691 | NCBI WGS metagenome assembly JACCDN01 (sample SAMN15323439, study PRJNA562643) | freshwater metagenome | isolation source: river surface water | place: USA:Blue River Watershed | collected 2017-08-16 | reverse complement strand
GGTAAGCGTACTTTGGTCGAGGAATTCCCAGCGCATGGTCGTGGTGGCCAAGGGGTGATTGCGATTCAAACCAGCGATCGTAATGGACGTGTGGTGGGGGCTGTACAGGTTTTCGATCAAGATGAACTTATTTTAATTAGTGATGCGGGGACACTGGTACGCACACGGGTTGATGAAATTTCAGTGGTTGGGCGCAACACCCAAGGTGTTCGACTTATTCATGTGGGCGAGGCAGAACGCTTGGTCGAAATACAACGTATTGAAGAAGTCGATTTGGATCTATCAGCGTGTGTAGAGCCGAGTACCGATCTATAATCAACAACAGCGATAGGGAGTAAGACAGGCGTGGTGACCGATCAATCTTTTATCAGTTTATTTACCAATGCATCTTTGGTTGTTCAACTTGTTATGCTTTTATTGGTCGGTGTTTCTATCGTGTCTTGGACGCTTATCATTCAGCGTGGGCAATTATTTAAACAGGCAACCGTGGCCATTAATGCCTTTGAAAGCACTTTTTGGTCGGGCATAGAACTTAGTAAGCTCTATCATAAATTTTCTGGCGAACCTGCGGATAAGATGAATGGCTCCGAGAGTATTTTTATCGCAGGGTTTAGAGAATTTGTGCGTTTGCGAAAACAACCCAGTACCCAGGCAGGGGCAGTAGTAGAAGGGGCACAACGGGCCATGCGCGTCGCCATGGCACGGGAAATCGAGCGCTTAGAAAATCATTTACCTTTTTTAGCCACGGTTGGATCGGTGAGTCCCTATGTGGGTTTGTTTGGTACGGTGTGGGGCATTATGAATGCCTTTCGAGGGCTCGGCGCTGCACAGCAGGCCACCTTGGCGATGGTTGCACCCGGTATTTCTGAAGCGCTGGTTGCAACAGCCATGGGATTGTTTGCAGCCATTCCTGCCGTTGTCGCCTATAACCGTTATGCGAATCGCTTACAATTTTTAGTGAATCGCTACGATAATTTTCTAGAAGAATTTACCAGTATTTTACATCGCCAGGCCCATGCAGGCTCGAGTGTGACCCATGAAGTATCGTAGTCTTTATAAGAAAAAAGAAGTGATTTGCGATATCAATGTGGTGCCCTATATCGATGTCATGTTAGTGCTGCTGGTTATTTTTATGGTAACTGCGCCCCTTTTAAGTCAAGGGGTACAGGTGGCGTTGCCTACCGCTAAAACGGAAGCATTACCCGAGCATCAACATCCGCCTTTGGTGGTGTCTGTCGATGCGACTGGACGTTTTTATTTAGATCAGTCTAAAACACCCTTAGAGGCCGATGCTTTGGCCTTTGCCTTACAGGCAGCCGTGCAAAAAGAACCCAATCGCACCGTGCTTATTCGGGGTGATAGACATATCGATTACGGTCGTATGATGGAAGCGATGGTTTTACTCAAACAGGCGGGTGTCTCCAAAATTGGTTTGATGACGGAAAACGTCGATTGATAAGGGAATACCATGCGTGATAGCAGACCTTATTCGAAGAGTTTCGTAGGATCCCTCCTGATCCATCTTATACTATTGTCTTTTTTGATACGCAGTTTTAATCAACGCGTACACTTAAGCACACCGGCTTCTTCAGACAACATTATTCAAGCGGTCGTGGTTGATGCACACGAACCGGATACACGTGAAGCCGAGCGTCTACACCAAGCACAGCAAGTTTTGCAGCGTGAACAAAAACAGCAAGAGGCACAAGAAGCCCAAAAAAAACAGCAACTACAGCGTGATATGGTAGAAGCCAAAAAAGAAGTGGCACACCAACAACCGCCTAAAAAAGTTGAGAGCCTAGCGCCTGAAAAACAGGATTTGGTGCGCCTTGCCGTGGAAGAAGAACGTCTCGCAGAAAATGAAAGACTCAAGCAAGTGCGTCTTACACAAGCAAAAGAACAAAAAAAGCGGGATCAACAGCTCAAAGAACAAAAAGCGCTTAAAGCTTTGGTAGCTTTAAAGGCTAAAGAAGCAGCCCTTAAGACTAAACTGGCTGCAGACAAAGCTAAAATCGCTTCAGAAAAAAGCAGAATAGCCGCAGAGAAGGCAAGCCTGGCAGCCCATCAAAAGCAGATCAATACAGCGGTGGCGAGTGTTGTGTCGGCGTGGTCTGCGAAAATAGAAGGCAATCGACGCTCGATGAGCGCTTTTCAAAGTCTACCGCAGGATCTGTCCTGTAAAGTAAGTCTTCATGTTTTACCCGATGGTAGTGTGCGTGCGCAATTGGTGCAAAGTAGTGGCAATGCATTGTATGATGATCTGGCGTTGAAGGCGATTTATAAGGCGGAGCCTTTTGTGTTGCCCGATGATCCCGAGGTGCGCGAACAGGTGAAGGCTATAGAATTCAATTTTTTAAATGATACCTAAATGACAGGTTTTTTATGATGAGCATGCATTTTAGTATTACCTTGCCCCCTTTTAGAAAAGGGGGCCGACCTTTGGTCCGGGGGATCTTTGGAACTTGGAAGGCATGTTTTGTAGGGTGCTTAGTGATTGGCACACTATTAGCCTTTCATTCTGCACAGGCTGCACTCCATGTGGATATTCACGGGGGAAAAATACAGGGTATTCCTATTGCGGTGCTTCCTTTTGAGGGAGCATTAGGCATGGATGAGGCGCATGATCTTGCGGCCGTGATTCGCGCCGATCTACATCATAGTGGTCAATTTGAGGTGAATACCCTATCTAAATCCGCGCAAGCAGCGATGCAAAATCTTGCTTATTGGAAGGGGATGGGTGTTGAAAATCTTGTATCAGGGCGCTTGCATAAAACAGGATCAAACTATAGCGTCGATTTCGAATTACGGGATGTTTTAGCGCAGTCTGCACAGCACGCTTCCCATAAGCCGCTATTGGTGATGCATTTTGATAACATCCCTACGCAGCATTTAAGGGCTTTGGCGCATCATATTAGCGATCGTATTTTTGAGAAATTAATGGGTGTTAGGGGCTTTTTTTCAACAAGAATTGCCTATGTTTCAACGCTTAGAGGCCCTAAAGGGCCTGTGTATACCCTAGAAATTGCCGATTTCGATGGACATCATCCCAGACCTTTGTATCGTTCAGCTTTCCCTTTGATGTCGCCTGCATGGTCGCACGATGGTCGTAAAATTGCTTTTGTGTCTTTTGAGAAGGATAGAGCCAGTATTAATGTCGTGGATGTTTTAAGTGCAAAAGTCCAACGTCTTACGCAATTTCCCGGTATTAATGGAGCGCCTAGTTGGTCACCTGATGGAAAAACCTTGGCCCTGGTGTTATCAAAAGAAGGGACACCCAGTATTTATACCCTCGATTTAGCGCATAAACACCTAACTCGCCTCACAGCCAGTACAGGTCGCGACACAGAACCCGTCTTTGCACCGGATGGACGCTCTGTTTATTTTACCTCCGATCGGGGTGGAAAACCGCAGATTTATAAGGTGCATCTTGCAACGCGTCAGACCGAACGGGTTACCTTTGTGGGCAATTATAATGCAAAGCCCTCTATTACCCCCGATGGTAAACGGCTAGTTACTTTGCATCGTGCTGAATCCACAGCTTTATTTAGTATTGCGGTGCAATCCTTATCTCAGGGGGGAGAGCCTAAAATTTTAACAGAAACCGGGTTGAATGATGCACCTACTTTAGCGCCCAATGGTATGATGGTACTTTATGGTTCTGGGGATGGTGAAAAGGGTGTTTTGCGTGCAGTCTCTTTGGATGGACGGACGCAGATCACTTTACCTATCCGAGAAGGGGAAGTGAAGGATCCTGCATGGTCCCCTTTTGTTCTGCATGATTGATCTGATAAAGGAGAAAAAGTGAATGCGTACTCAAACAGTTTTTAGAGCAATGATAGTCTTTATGATCCTCGGCACTTTGCTTGGTTGTAATGCCAAGCGGGGCGCAGCCATTGGGGGTGATTTAGGGGCAGAAGATAATATGCGTTTTTATGGCACTGAGCTTTCACCTGAACAGGAAAAGGCTTTATTAACGCATAGAGTTTATTATTTCGATTACAACAGTTATGAATTGAGAGATGAAGATACCCAGGCAATCGCTGCCCATGCTAAGCGTTTGGTGAATGCACCCCGTAAGCATGTGCGTGTGGAAGGGCATACCGATAACCGAGGCAGTGGCGAATATAATATTGCTTTAGGCGAACGTCGTGCGCGTGCGGTGGCCGATAGCCTGATGTTAAAAGGTGTACCTCAGGCACAAATGAGTATTGTGAGCTATGGTAAAGAAAAGCCTGCTGTCGTTGGCAATGACGAAAGTGCATGGTCTCAAAATCGTCGAGTCGTCTTAGTTTACGAATTGGAATAAAATATGAAAATAGTCACGCTGCGCCTGATGCAAAATTTTGTAGGGGGATGGCTTTGTCTTATGGCTGTTCCGCAGGTTTTGGCTTTGCCGATTGTAGAATCGAGGACCGGTGATCCGGTCGTGCGATCTCCCCGGGATATAGGCAGCAGCATGACAATACCAGGTGACAGCACTTACGCGAGTCCTCGGCCGCAGTCCATCGATGCGCTCAAAGAAGAACTCAATAGTTTACGGGGTTCTATGGAGGAGAAAGATCATCAGCTTGAGGCACAAATAGACCGTCTTAAAAAGAGTCAGCAAGATTTCTATTTAGACTTAGATAAACGTCTTACGCAATTAGAATCCTCTAAAAGTACTGTAAGCAAAGCAGTAGCATTGCCATCCGCCAAAACCGTCGCGTCGCTGCCTGTCAAGCCATTGGCAGTCCCAACAGCAGAAGTACCCGTTGATGAGGAAGACGCGCAGCCACTTGCACACGAAACAGCGGATCCCTCGACACCTGTTACGAAGCCCAGTACAACAACGGCTCCAAGCACGATGAAGCCTGTTGTTACCCAGGCCCACACAGGTCTTGCAGAAAAAGCGATCTATGAAGCGGCCTCGGCTAGTCTGAGTGCGCAGCAGTATTCAGAAGCCATTGAAGGTTTTCAGCGTTGTGTTGCGCGGTTTCCCCAGGGTTCTTATGCTGCGCAATGCTATTATTGGCTAGGCGAAAGCTATATGGCGCAGTGGGGTTTGCATAAGGACGATAAGACGCTCTTAGATAAAGCCTCACAATCTTTTTTGATAGTGACTACACGTTTTCCTACGCATCAGCGAGCCACCGATGCGCTATTAAAGCTTGGGATGGTCGAGCAGGAGAAGGGTAACATTGATGTCTCTAAACGGTACTTTGAACAAGTGCGGGATCGTTATCCCGATTCATCTGCCGCAAGGATTGCCGAGTCCCATCTGCAGGAAGATTAAGATCTTATGTATAACTTTCAGAGGCCTAGCACACTTAAAGATGTTAATCAGCTAGAAAGTCAAAATATATCCTATGGTCAGCGTGTGGCGGATAGTCTAGCGGCGATTTTAGGATCCTGGCGATTTATTATCACCCAAAGTATTATTTTGGTTAGTTGGCTCATATTAAATATTATTAGCTGGGTCCAGCATTGGGATCCTTATCCTTTTATTCTCATGAATTTATTTTTGTCTTTGCAAGCAGCCTATGCAGCACCGATTATCATTATGAGTCAGAACCGACAAATTGCGCATGATCGCCTAGAAGCGCATAACGATTTTCTTGTCAATCAAAAAGCAGAAGAAGAGATCTGCTTACTTATTCATAAAGTCGAAGCACAAGCGACAGAAATTCAAAAAATCTATGATTTGCTGATAGCACAAGGTAAGTAACCTACCCCCTCCCTCGCTTAACGGGCGAGGGTTGGGGTGGGGGCGATCTTTTACTTTTTTGCCTTCTCAGGATTACGCTCTGCGGGGGTTACCACAAAAGTGAGATATTCACCCTTTCTAAAGATTTCTACTGGATAGTTTTTACCCGGTGTAAGGGCTGCGGTCGTACGAAGACCAATTTTCTCATCTTTAATGACCACATCATTAATTTTTGTAATCACATCCCCCGGTAAGAGACCTGCTTTTTGTGCAGGACTGTTGCGTACCACGGCGCGAACATAAGTACCTTCACCGGTTTTATAATCGGCGGCTTCACGCACTTCTTGGGTGAGTGGGGACATCATGACCCCAAAATAGCCACGGATAATACGTTTACCTTCAATCAGGGTATGCATCACTTCAGTGGCAGAATCAATAGGGATCGCAAAGCCAATGCCTTGATTGGCACCCGAACGTGTGTAAATAGCCGTATTAATACCCACAAGATTGCCTGCAGCATCGATTAAAGCGCCGCCGGAATTGCCAGGGTTAATAGAGGCATCGGTTTGAATAAGATTAGAAAGGATCCCAATATCCATACCTGTTCTTTCGGTAGCACTCACGATACCTTGGGTGACTGTTTTATCAAGACCAAAAGGATTACCAATGGCGAGCACAATGTCGCCCACGCGTAGTTTTTGCGAAGAGCCTAAGCGAATCACCGGTAGTTTATCGAGCTTCACTTTGAGTACGGCCAGATCGGTATCGGGATCGCTACCGATTACTTTAGCTTCTGCGGTACGGCCATCGGCCAAGGTTACCACCACGCTATCAACATCTTTAACCACATGGTTGTTGGTAAGCACATAGCCCTTTTCATCTACAATGACACCAGAGCCTAAACCTTGCAGGGTTTCTTTGGGGGCTTGTTCGTTGGGATCGCTTTTACCTGGTCCAGGCCATTCGCCTTGATTATTACTATTGGGATCGTTAAAAAAATACCGAAAAATAGGATCTTGTAGAAGAGGGTTTTGGTCGATACTCACCTCTTTGCTGGTTTTAATGCTTACGACCGCCGGTGCGGCAATGGCCACAGAGTCTGCATAGGAATAGACACCACAGCTAGCGATCGGGGTTGGGGCCGCGGCATCACTACGGGGTTTAGCCTCTGCGTGGGAGGCCGGATAAAAGCCAAGGGTACTAAGAACATAGGGGGCAACAAGGACCATGATGGCAGAGAACAATAAGAGTTGCAAAACTTTCTTGATGGACTTTCTAAAACGCTGCATCCTAAAGTCTCCTTGTATTTTCAGGGTTCCAGGTCGTATTTTATCAGTAATTTTTTAAGGGTGCTACGATTAATACCTAAGCACGCTGCAGCACGGCTTTGATTGCCTTTTGTATGCTGCATCATCATTTTCAGTAAAGGCATTTCAACTTCGCTTAAGACTAAATCATAGAGTCCCTGACAATTTTCATCTTCTAAGGTATGAAAATAATGCTTCAGGGCCGCTTGGACTTGATCACGCAAAAAATGCTTCAATGGCGTCGATTTGCTCATGCGCAGTTTCCAAATGGTTAAAGTGATCTCTAAAGCGTGCACTGGATACCAATCCTTTGGTATACCAAGAAACATGTTTTCTAGCGACCCGAGGGCCCGTGAGTTCACCATAGAAACTATAAAGGTTTTGTATATGTTCTAAGAGAATTGTCTTAATCACGAGGGGTTCTGGTTCCGGTAGATGTTCACCTGTGCGTAAATAATGCAAAATTTCGTTAAAAATCCAAGGTCTACCCTGTGCCGCACGGCCAATCATAATGCCATCGGCCTTGGTTTTTTCTAAAACCCATTTTGCTTTTTCAGGGGTTTCGATATCACCATTAGCAATCACAGGAATATTCACGGCAGCTTTAATGGCCGCAATGGTTTCATACTCTGCCTCACCCCTAAAAAAGCAGGCGCGGGTACGTCCATGAACCGCTAAGGCTTGAATACCAGCGGCTTCGGCTATTTTTGCGATCCGTATACCATTACGATGATCCTGATCCCATCCGGTACGAATTTTTAAGGTGACAGGAATGGAGACCGAACGTACGGTGGCTTCTAAGATTCTTTGTACCAAGGCTTCATCTTTGAGTAAGGCCGATCCTGCCAGGGTATTACAGATTTTCTTAGCAGGGCAGCCCATATTAATATCGATAATCTCAGCACCTTGATCTTCGTTATAGCGTGCAGCCCCAGCCATCATATCTGGATCGGAACCTGCAATCTGTATGGTTTTGGGCGAACATTCACCTTCATGGTTAGCGCGTCGACAGGTTTTCAGGCTGCCTCTTAAGAGTGAATTAGAGGAAACCATTTCCGAAACGGCAACCCCAGCACCTAATTTTTTACAGAGTTGTCTAAAAGGTAGATCGGTCACACCGGCCATGGGTGCCAAAAAAAGATTGTTTTCTAAAAGATGTTTGCCAATCTGCATCGTTTTAAACTCAACAAGGTATTATTTAAGTTGCAAGTTTTTGTTCAAGATAATGAATCGTGGTGCCACCCCTTTGAAAATTGGCATCACGCATCAGATGTTGATGCAGGGCGATGTTGGTTTTAATCCCATCGATCACAATTTCATCCAGGGCATGACGCATTCTGGCAATCGCGCTGGCTCTATCAGGACCATAAGCAATCAATTTACCAATAAGAGAATCATAAAAGGGAGGCACTTCATAGCCATTATAAATATGTGAATCCCAACGAATACCAGGGCCACCGGGTGCATGAAATTGTTGGATCTTCCCAGGGCTTGGGACAAAAAATTGGGGGTCTTCTGCATTAATACGACATTCAATCGCATGTCCGACCATATCGACATCTTCTTGTCTAAGGGTGAAGGGTTCACCGGCTGCAATACGTAATTGCTCTTTCACGATATCAATATTCGTGATCATTTCAGTGACGGGGTGTTCGACTTGCACACGCGTATTCATTTCGATGAAATAAAATTCTCCTTTTTCAAAGAGAAATTCAAAAGTGCCTGCACCGCGATAACCCAGATCCACACAGGCTTTCACACAGCGTTTAGAAATTTTCTTGCGTAATGCCTCTGTAATCCCGGGTGCTGGGGCTTCTTCAATCACCTTTTGGTGTCGGCGCTGCATGGAGCAATCACGTTCACCCAGCGAAATCGCATGCCCTTTGCCATCGGAGAGTACTTGGATTTCAATATGCCTGGGTGTTTCTAAAAACTTTTCCATATAGACAGCATCATTATGAAAGGCTGCTTTGGCTTCAGCTTTGGTCAGCGCAATCGCGTTTAATAAAGCCGCTTCGCTATGAACCACACGCATACCGCGTCCACCACCGCCGCCCGATGCTTTTACAATAATAGGGTAACCAATCGATCGCGCAAGCCTTAAATTTTCCTCTGCATCATTGCCCAAAGCGCCATCCGAGCCGGGCACACAAGGAACCCCTGCTTTTTTCATCAAACGTATGGCAGAGACTTTATCCCCCATCTGACGAATCGTTTCTGGACGTGGGCCTACAAATATAAAGCCGCTTCTTTCAACGCGCTCTGCAAAATCTGCATTTTCCGCTAAGAAACCATAACCGGGATGGATACCGGTGGCATCGGTGATTTCTGCCGCGCTGATAATCGCGGGGATATTTAAATAGCTTTGTGCGGCTGCAGGGGGGCCAATACAGACCGATTCATCCGCCAGTCGCACATGCATTAAATGGCTATCAGCCGTTGAATGGACAGCCACTGTTTTGATACCTAATTCCTTGGCTGCCCTTAATATTCTAAGGGCAATTTCGCCACGGTTAGCAATTACGATTTTATCTAACATGAATTATTGAACACCAATCACAAAAAGGGGTTGGCCAAATTCAACCGGTTGACCATTCTCGACCAAGATAGTCTTCACAACGCCGGTATGGTCTGCCTCAATTTGATTGAGCATTTTCATGGCTTCTACGATACATAAAATGCTGCCCGCTTTCACAGCCGTTCCGATGGCTACAAAGGGTTTATCGTTAGGCGTGGCCGATCGGTAAAAGGTCCCGACCATGGGCGCTTTGATAATATGATCAGTGCTGGCTATTTCAGGACTGGGTGTTGCAGTCGTAGGGGTGTTGGGGCTGTGCATGAGAGTAGGGGCGTTGAGCACACTATTGTTTGGATGGCTATTATTCGGATGGAGTGCCGCATAGCCTGGCGTATTAAGCAGCGTGCCACGGCTAATGCGTACAGACTCCTCTCCCTCATGGATCTCGATTTCCGAGACACCAGACTCTTCTAATAATTTAATTAGTTGCTTAACTTTTCTAATATCCATAAACACTAGCTCTTTATGATCGAAAGATTATCCTGCAAGTCTGCCGGAGTTTGGGGATCTTGTCTACAAAATTTTGGAGGTGTCACATAGGACAAGGTATTGAGAGAGGTATTTTAAAGAATTTCAAGGAAGTTCAAGGCAGGCGCCGGTGTTCCGAAGAACACCAGCTCCCAGCAATAATAACTAGAGATTTACCAATAGCTTTCTCGACCGCCGCCGCCACTGCGACCACCAGCACCGCCGCCACTGCGACCACCAGCACCGCCGCCATGTCCGCCGCCACTGCGACCACCAGCACCGCCGCCACTGCGACCACCAGCGCCACCGCCGGGTTTCTTTTCTTGGGCAACGTTGACACGGATAGGACGACCATTCAGGTCCTGACCATCCAATGCCAAGGCTTTTTCAGCAGCTTGTTGTTCTTCAAATGTAACGAAGGCAAAGCCACGTACACGACCGGTATCCCTATCCACTGGGATCTTAACTTCCATAACCTTGCCGTATGCGGCAAAAGCGGCTTCTAAGTCTTCTTTCGTTGTTGAGAAAGCTAAGTTGCCCACGAATAACTGATTCTGCATATTAAATGTCTCCTGAGACGCTATTGATTAACTCCGACTCCTTTAGAAATAAGAGCCAGTCAGGATACTTATTTCGCCGGGACTTGGGGTGGGTGCACCAATGCATGACCACGCAGAGGATTATAAACTATTATCTAGGATAGATCATCCGTTTTTTATGAGGGTCCATGAAAGTTTCATGGGCGCTCCCTAGGGGACTCGAAGCCATGAGCCAAATATTCCATTTGGGCCATGTTAATCTACTGCGCCCTAGAGAAGTTACGTTTTTAAATGTGTGATAATATCGCTTGAATATTCCCTAGTATATACAACGGAATATTTATCAAATTCCCGGTCATTTTTAGATTTTGTGGCGATGTGCGCAACACCCATTGCGGTGTGTATTTATCCACGTATACCGATAAACTTCTTTGCTTACTAGAAGTGCCAGATTTTACCTCTAGAGGATATATTTTGTTGTGGTATTGTATCACAAAGTCAACCTCTGCTCTGCCACTGCTGGTCCAATAATATAATCCCGCTCTCATTTTTCCAGCATTTAATTGATGTAATACTTGTGCGACATATGTCTCGGTTAATGATCCTTTAAATTCTTTAAATAGTTCATTACCCTGAATGATAATTTTTGGATCAAGACTGGCTATGGCACCATATAAACCGACATCAAACATATATAATTTAAAAATATCTGGATTAGCATAAGCAGTTAATGGCAAGTTAGGGACACTAATATTATATGTTTTACAAATTAAATCTGCTTCGACTAACCATTGTATTGCAATTTCAAAATCATTGGCGCGAGCGCCTTGTCTTATAACCGAATAAATGAATTTTTTATTTTCTTTCACAAGTTGGCTTGGGATGGATTCCCATACTTGCATTATTTTCATGACTTGTTCTTTTGGAGCATGTTTAGCAAAATCAAGGTGGTAAGCATTTAATATTTCCGCCTGTTTTTCACGAACCTGGTATAAGTCTTGTGTTTTTAAATAGGTATTGATCGCTTCTGGCATTCCGCCTGTTACAAGATATATTTTAAACAAATCGATTAATTTAGCATGTAAGAACTCAACGATTGGACTAATCCTGGTTATATTTTTAATCGCATCGAGCAATTGTATTTCTTGTATTGCAGCTAAAAATTCAAAGAAGTCGAGAGGATATAAATATTCGATATTTACTTGCCCTACAGGGAAACCTTGAGTGTTTAATAATTTGACTCCGAGCAATGACCCGGCGGCGCATACGTGGTATTCATTTGCTTCCTCATGAAAATATTTAAGGCTGCTTAAGGCATCTGGGCTTTCTTGGACTTCGTCAAAAATAATTAATGTGGAACCGACATTGATATTTTGTTTGAAGTGGATACTTAATTTGTCAATTAATACTTTAGGATCTAGGCTATCGCCAAATAATAACGGACCTAGTCTCCTATCCTTATCAAAATTTAAATAAATTGAATTTTCATAATTGTCGGCGGCAAACTGCTTGAACAAGAAGGTTTTGCCAACTTGTCTGGCACCCATTAATACCAGGGGCTTGCGATCAGGCGATTTTTGCCATTTTTGCAGTTCAGATGTAAATGCGCGTTCCATAGGTTTTCCGATAACGAGGCATGCTTTTCAGTTTAGCGCATAAAAATGTAAAATGCTACACTTTTATGTACATAAAAGTGTAATGCTGTACACTTTTTAGCACTTACGGGCTCAAACCATGGTCCTACCTTCACTGGCGCTCCCTAGGGGACTCGAACCCCTGTTCCCGCCGTGAGAGGGCGACGTCCTAGGCCACTAGACGAAGGGAGCATAGAAGCATGCTATCATACGGGGCTGAAAATAGTATTTACAAAATATTCTAAAAAGGGGTCTTCATTGAAGCGCAGACTGTTAGGTTGGTTTTCTAGATTGTCTTCTCAAAAAAAGAAGGCACTCAATAAAACACCACCCCACATCGTTCCCCGGGCAGCGCATCGCCTTTCTCGCTCCAACATAGGTGCTTATGCTTTGAAGGTGCTCTATACGCTGCATAATGCAGGTTATCAAGCGTACTTAGTTGGTGGAGGTGTTCGGGATCTATTATTAGAAATCCATCCAAAAGATTTTGATGTGGCCACCAATGCCAAACCTGAGCAGATCCGTGCCTTATTTAGGAATTGCAGGTTAATTGGTAGGCGTTTTCGTCTAGCCCATGTGTATTTTGGGGGACATATTATCGAGGTTGCCACGTTCAGAGGACATGCGAGTTTAGATGAAAAAAATCAAGTCGTACACTCAAAAGAAGGCATGATTTTGAGGGATAATATTTACGGTACCTTGGAAGATGATGTGTTTCGGCGTGATTTTACCATCAATGCCTTGTATTACAATATTGGCGATTTTAGCTTGGTTGATTATGTCGGTGGCTTAAAGGATTTAAACGCTCGCTGTATTCGGGTGATTGGTAATCCTTCTCAGCGTTACCGAGAAGATCCTGTGCGGATCTTAAGGGCGATTCGATTTGCAGCCAAATTAGAATTTCAGATTGATCCTTTATCGGAATCTGTTATTCGACAATCAGGACATTGGTTGCAAGATATCCATGAAGCACGCTTATTAGATGAGTATCCCAAGCTTTTTTTGATGGGTTTTGGCTACAATAGTTTTGTTTTACTCCAGCAGTACGCGTTGTTTGAACCATTATTTCCGCAGAGTGCACAGATCTTAAAAGGTGAGCAGGGTGATCGGGTCGAAGCTTTTATAGAAGATGCTTTAAAGGATACCGATCAACGTGTTGCGACGGATCAATCGGTCACGATATCTTTTCTGATAGCCACTTTTTTATGGCATGCGGTAGAAGCCGTTTTAGACAAGCTGCTTAACCAGGGTGTAAAACCCCCTTTTGCGTTCGAAGAAGCCTGTGATCAAGTGCTTTTGTTGCAACATCAGCATCGTGCTTTGCCGAAGCGCTTACAGCAGAGTATACAGGCTATTTGGCATTTTCAAGGGCGTTTAGCCAGACGTGGGAAACGGTCCTCACAGCTATGTGCACATCCTGCCTTTAGAGCAGGCTTTGATTTCTTGTGTTTACGCGCAGCGCATACAACCGATGCAGCGCTCAAAGCACTGGTGGAGTGGTGGAAAAGCTATCTAGAAGCTTCTACCCCTGATCGGCACTTAATGATCGAAGGTCTTAAACAAAACAAAGCGCCATATAGGCGTAGAAAGAAAAAATCGGTATAATGGCCCCTGAATCTAGTTTTAGCGTAGGAGTGTTGTATGAAAGCCTATCAGATTATTACAGGTCACAGTCAATCGATCGCAGATTTTGAGCAAAAAGTCGGCGAAGCCTTAGAAATGGGTTATGTGTTGGGGAGCGATTTGGTTGCCCATCCACAGGGTTCCGCCTTGAATTTCTATCAAGCCATGGTATTGCCTGAAGAAGATTTCGAAGATGAAGAAGACGAAGATGATGCCTGGATCGATGATGCCGAAGAAGAAGACGAGGTTTAAAACGCTGCATGCGGGAAAAAATGTGGCAGGCCCTACATGCGCATCAACAGCGTTTGGTGGGCCTTCGCATCCCAGATTTTTTTGCAAACGATCCGCAGCGCTTCGAACACTGTTCGATCCAAGCCTGCGGTTTGCTATTTGATTTCTCTAAGCAATACGTACAAGCAGAAACGATAACAGCCTTATGCGCTTTAGCAGAGGCTTGTGATCTACAAGGCGGTTTGGAAGCTTTATTTACGGGCAAGTCGCTTAATATTTCCGAACAACGTCCAGCCCTACATACTGCTTTAAGGGATCCCACGCTGACACCCATCAGGGTCTTTGGTCGTGATCTCAAACAGGCTATACGGGATCAGCATCAGCGTATGGGACAGTTCGTACAAAGGCTTCAGTCTGGTGATTACCTGGGATTCACACACAAACCCATCACTGATGTGATATGTCTGGGCATTGGCGGTTCTGCCCTAGGACCATCGATGGTGTGTCGTGCTTTAGCACCCTATAAAAATACGAATCTACGATGTCATTTTGTTTCTAATATCGATGGTCATACCTTGGCAGCGACGCTGGGGCATTTAGATCCCGAAAAAACGCTGTGCATGGTGAGTTCTAAAACCTTTAAAACCTTAGAAACGTTGAAGAATGCAGAGGCTGTACGGCAATGGTTTAAAAAGACCTTAGGACCCTCTTGTGATCAACATTGTGTGGCGATCACGGCCAATCCCTCTGCGGCAGAAGCCTTAGGTTTTTCTAAGGAACAGATTTTTGAATTCTGGGATTGCATCGGTGGACGTTATTCGGTGTGGTCTACGGTAGGGTTACCCATTGCACTCTCTATTGGTATGGAACATTTTGAGGCTTTTTTAGCCGGTGCCTATGCCATGGATCAACATATTCAATCCACACCCTTTTCTCAAAACATGCCAGTACTCATGGGGCTGTTAGGTATTTGGAATATTAATGTCTTAGGGTTTCAGACACAGGCTATTATTCCCTATGAGGATGGCTTAGCCGCTTTACCTGCCTATCTTCAACAATTAGAGATGGAAAGTAATGGTAAGCAGCCTGGCGTGGGCAGTCTTGGACCCAGCACGGGCGCTGTGATCTGGGGTGGTGTAGGCTGTGATGCACAGCATGCTTATATGCAATTGCTCCATCAAGGCACGCAGATCGTTCCGGTTGATTTTCTAGTCGCTGCACAAGGGCATCCCGATTTTCCACAGCATCAAGCTGCACTGGTGGCCAGTTGTTTAAGCCAAAGCAAAGCATTAATGGAGGGTGTTCATGCTAAGGATACCCAAAATCCCAATGATGCTTCTGCGCACGATTGTCCAGGTAATAGACCCAGTTCGACCTTGATGTATGAGCGTCTTACGCCAGCTGTTTTAGGATCGTTGATTGCTTTGTACGAACATAAGGTTTTTGTACAAAGCCAGATTTGGGGTATTAATCCTTTTGATCAATGGGGTGTTGAAGGTGGTAAGCGGTTGCTGGGTGAAATTCTACCTGCCTTAGAAAACCCCAATTTACGCAAAGATCTAGATCCCTCAACCAGAGGGTTGATGGATTATTTTTTGAAGCATAGCGTTTAACGCTCTCCCTTGGATGTTGGGGGAGGGCTAGGGTGGGGGTTATTGCGCTGTTCTTTTCTCGCGAATCTCATCCAAGGTTTTGCAGTCGATACAAAGCACTGCTGTCGGTCTAGCTTCTAGGCGTCGAATACCGATCTCAACCCCGCACAATTCACAATAACCATACTCTTTGCCATCGATCCGTTTTAAGGCTTCTTCAATCTTGCGGATTAATTTGCGCTCTCTATCACGGGTGCGTAGTTCTAGATTAAAGGCTTCTTCCTGGGTTGCTCTATCATTGGGATCGGCCAACAAAGTGACGCTGGCTTCTTTCATTTCGGTAATCGTATGGTCGACTTCCTGCATCAGCGCGTGCTTCCAATGATCCAGTATCGCTCTAAAGTGTGTTAGTTGTTCACTATCCATATAAACCGCCCCGACTTTCAGCGGATAAGGATCATAAGGATGAAAAATAGTTGCTGGACTCTTAGGGAGGGGCAGTTTGGGTGCGGTCAGCGCCTTCGGGTTTGTCACTGTAGACGTCGGCTTTTTAGGCGTAGCTGCTTTGGGTGTCGTAACCTTGGAGACAGCTGTTTTGGCGGAGACCTTTTTAACAGGGCTGGGCTGTTGGGTCGTCTTAACAGCAGCAGCCTTGCTGGTTGTTTTTAGGGTCGTGGTCTTGGCCGTTTTAGCGGTCGCTTTACGTGGTGGAGTCTGATCCTTTTTTGTCTTGGATTTCACACTTTATTCCCTATTTTTGTGCCGATTCCGAGTGTAAACGTATAGCATGAATAATGCTGGGGGGCAATAGGTGTGGTTGCACGACTCAACTTTTAAGATGCTTGGTCGAATAATATGTTAGGCACCTAATTTTTATGTGTGTAACCATGCGATTTGCACAGCCCCTATTAGAAGGCACTCTGCTCAAACGACATTTTCGGTTTTTAGCCGAAATAGCCCTTGGTTCTAAAAAACGTATGATTTATTGTCCTCATCGCGGTCACTTAAAACCCTGCGATATCTTAGGGAGTCGCTTGTGGTTTTCTAGCGCAACACCCGGTTTTAGTACTTGTTTAGATACCTGGGAGCTGACAGAAGTGGATGGTGGTGTATTAGTAAACATGAATCCAGCCTATACCAAGATTTTAGTACGAGAAGCGGTCTTACACGGTAAAATACCTGCATTAACAGGCTTTCAGTGTCTGAAACAAACGCTCAATCCAGGTGTGGGGGTGGGTTTGGAACTCTTTTGGCGAGAAAATGGTGATCAGTGTTTTGTACATCTAGAGCCCATGTGGGCAACCGATCATGCCAATCAGACTTTTGCGCCAGAGCAACCGGGTTCGAGTGTCACGGCCTTAGAAGATTTAATCGCAGTTAAAAAACTCGGGCATCAAGCAGTCCTCCTTTATTGCGTACAGCATACGGGTGTGCAATCGATGTCACTGGCTCCAACGATCGATCCGCGTTATATGCGGATTTTAGACGAAGCCCTGAAGCAAGGTGTTGAAGTGCTCGCCTATGGTGTGAGTATTAGTCTAGAAGAAATGGTGTTGGATACACCGATTGCCTTAGCTTGGGAAGATATTCTTTCTTATTAGGTAACTGCTAACCCCCCGGCCCCGTTCAGGGGCGGGGGGTGAGGGTTTCGTAAATAAGTGCCAAATCGCCGAAACAAGTATAGACTTTAGATTGTAAATCTTGATAAGCCTTACTTTGTAATTCTTTATTAGAAATGATTGAGCGCAAAAGAATTTGTGTATCTGAAACCTTAATTCCTTCTGGGGTGTTTTTAATATGTCTTTGGCCTTCAAACCAAGGACTTTTAAAATGACAATCCAAAAATTGATTGCCGATTGTTTTGGTATGACGCAGCATTAATTCATAGTGCATGATCGAGGGAGTGCCCAGATATAAATCGGAGACTCTATTTTTCGTTTTGACTAAGATGGGATTAACCCCACCATACTCACCTAATAAATAAGCTTTTCCAGCGCTGGATCGAATGGTGCTGTTTTGAGCGCTGTATTCAAAAGAAAAAGCCAAGGGTTTTACAATGCGAGATTTTAAGTGATAATCTTGCACCTTCCAAGCCAGCAAACGATTTTCATTGGTAACATGACGGATAATATCCAGGTCGGTAGTCTCTTTGCTGGTTCTTAAATCGGAACCTGTAAGGTTTAAGGCTTTCCAACCGCTAAGGTTTAAATGTCCCTGTGCGTGAATTTTGCCTTGTTTTTCAAGATGAATGATTTCTTTCATGCGTACTTCTGAATCTTGCCATGCAATGTCAGGGATGTGTGCGATCTGTGGATGGTCCTCAAATAAGATAAGGGACTTACGATTGGCAATATCGGGGTAGATATGCGGTGCGAAGCTGGTAAAATTAGTGGGATCGATCCAATAAGATCCATGCTTTGTTGTGGCATATACAATGGCATGATTAAAATGATTAAAGCTTGGCAATATGAAAGTATCATGTTGTATCTGAATGCCTCGACTGACCAAGGCGGTAGAAGCTTGTAATCCTAAGTGCCGTAATAAAGCAACGGTGATGGCAGAAAAATCTTTGCAATCACCAAAGCGTGTTTCAGCTATTTTCGCCAAAGAACGTGGACTATAAGCACCTTTTACCGTTCGCCAATCGCCCATATAGGTGAGTGATTCAGCGAGTCCTGCGGTGATGGCATTAATCTGATCAATACTATTTTTATATGAACGTGCTTTATCGAGTATGGGTTTAAAATAAGCGGGTAAGGGTTCTTGAATAACCGCTTCAAAGGGCGCAGCTATTTGCATTGCAAAATCAGGCCATTCTTTTAAAGTCGCGATTCGAATCCAAGGAAGCTCTGCCTCATTGAGCAAGGGGTTTTGTTCATCGATCACCTGAAAAAAAGCCGGTTTTTTTAAGGATGCTTTAAAATAAAAAAGACTCTCTTTTTGAGACGCTATGCTTTCAAAGTTTTTTTGTGGATCATGTATGGCAATATGCAGGGGTATCGCCGATTGGACCTCGAAGGTGCCATGCTCACAATAACCATTGAATCCAAAATGGATCAGGTGATCAAAAAAACCAGCGAGGGGTGGATCTTTGACAAAGGTTTCAAATTGTATATAAATGCTCGCATTTAATTGTAGCTTTTGGAAAGCAATCAGCACTTGATTGTTTTGATCAAAGCCCTGAACATTGCTAGCCAGCGGCTTATCTTCAATATGCTGTGGATCAACCGGATATTCAGTTCCTCCAACAATGGTTTTAGCCGCTAATACTTTAAAGGTCGTGTTGCTCGCATTATAGGGTAAGGCTAATGAGACCAATCTGTCTTTGCCGGCTTCTTTTAATACTTTCGCTTGAATTTCTATGCGTTCTGTATAACTGCCATCAGCTTGTACGGTGATAGCTTGGTTCATGATTTCAAATTTAAAATCAGCATCCTCTAGTGTTGCAAAGCGAGCATAAAGCGGTGCGGAATGCGCGATAAGTGCTAACAAAAGACAGGTGCTGAAACGACGGATAAAGGCTATGACCATTGTTCAAAAACTTTTTTAGCAGCGGTTAAGGTTTGATCAAGCACGCTGTCTGTATGGGCGGTAGAAATAAAACTTGCTTCAAAGGCAGAGGGCGCAAAATACACACCTTCTTTGAGCATACCCTGAAAAAATCTTGTATAGTATTCAGTGTTACAAGCCAAAACCTGTGCGTGCTGTGTAATAGGGATGCTTGCAGATTCCTTTGTAAAGCAAAGCCCAAATAAACTGCCTAAGCCTTGTATGCGTAGGGGAATGCTATAGTGATCGGCGATATTTTTAAGTTCGGTTTTAAAATAGTGTGTGCTTTTTTCCAAGGTTTCATAGAGGTTTGGATCTTGTAGTAGGGCCAGGGTTGCGAGCCCTGCACCCAGGGTAATAGGATTACCTGACAGGGTGCCAGCCTGATAGACCGGTCCCTCGGGGGCTAGACATTGCATGATGTCGCGTCTACCACCCACTGCACCAATGGGCAGTCCGCCGCCAATAATCTTACCTAAACACGTTAGATCAGGTTTGATGCCATAAACGGCTTGCGCACCGCCCAGTGCCACACGAAAGCCTGTAATCACTTCGTCGAAAATCAAGCAGCTTTGATAGTGATCACACAAGGCACGCAGCCCTTCTAAAAAGCCAGGCACGGGTAAGACACAATTCATATTGGCTGCAATGGGTTCGACAATAATACCCGCAATATCTTCGGGGAAGGCTTCAAAAAGCGTGCGTACCGATTCAAGATCGTTGAAAGAGGCTACTAAAGTATGTTGGATAAAGGCTTCTGGAATACCTGCGGAATCAAGAATCCCAAAGGTTAAAAGACCGGAGCCTGCTTGAACGAGTAGGCTGTCTGAGTGACCATGGTAGCACCCTTGAAATTTAATTATTTTGTTCCGCTTGGTGTAACCACGTGCTAGCCGTAATGCCGTTTGGGTAGCTTCCGTACCAGAACTGAGCATACGGCTTTGTTCGATCGAGGGGATGCACTGGTTAAGACAGATTGCCATTTCTAGTTCTGTGGGCGTACAGGCTCCAAAACCTAATCCACGATCACAGGCAGCATGGACGGCTTCTAAAACCTTGGAATGGGCGTGTCCTAGAATGAAACATCCCCAGGATCCGACATAGTCAATATAAGGCTTTTGTTGGGTATCATAGAGATAAGCGCCCTGACCCCGTTCAAAGAAAAGAGGGGCGCCTCCTACGGCTTTAAAAGCACGCACAGGGGAATTCACACCACCTGGAATCAAGGTTTGTGCCTGGGCGAATAACTTGGTACAATCCATGGTGTTTGGTTCCTAAGCGGTGCGCGTATTTTTGTTGCCCCAATCCTAGGGGTTTTGTACATGAAGCGCAAGTTTGGGTATTTTTAGAGAGAGCATTTTCTGACTTACTTATTGTCTGGAGTTTCTTATGGATTTATCGCCTAGTCAAGCAACACATTTTCTATCGACCCTTGTTAGTAGTTTACCCTTACTTGCAAGTCTATTCCTGCTGGTGTTTGTGCCTGTTGTACTGAAAAAACAGCGTCAAGCGATGGTTAAATTTGATAAGTCTCTGAAAAATCAAGATAACTTGCTCAGACGTTTTGATTTAATGTTGAAGGAGTTACGCCAGTCGAATCGCTTTTTAGCAGAATTGGCCGATGTGGAATGGACAGAAGCGCCTGTAGCGCCTGAGTCTGTCGAAGCAGGTGGCGAACAGTGTCCGATGCATCCTCATGCATCGTCGCAGGATGATGCATCTGCGCCTACGGGTAATGAATTCAAACTGTATGTAGGCAATATCGATTATGCGGCGACCGAAGCAGAATTGGCGGCTTATTTTGCAGACTATGGATCGATAGAATCAGTCAATATCCCTGTTAACCGTTATACAGGTCGGGCACGTGGTTTTGGCTTTGTGACCTTTACGTCCAGAGAAGAAGCAGAAAAAGCGATGGCATTAAATGGCACGACTTTTAAAGGCCGACAAATCCAAGTGAATTTTGCTAAAGAGAGAGATTTTAGTGCATGAAACAATACATGTGTCTCCTATGTGGGTTTATCTATAAACAAGTAGAAGGTTTACCCGATGAGGGTATTGCGCCCGGTACAACCTGGGATGAGATACCCCCTAACTGGCGTTGTCCCGATTGCGGTGCTTCAAAATCCGATTTTGAGATGGTCGAGATTTAATCCCCACCCCTAACGCTCCCCCCCACTTAGTGGGGGGGAGGGATTTAAACGGGGCGTACAATCGCTAGCACAGTAATGCCAATCAAAAAGAATACAGGCACTTCGTTCATCCATCGGTAAAAGACATGTGAATGTTTATTAGCATTGCGTGCAAACTGCCTGCGCCAGTACTCGCAGTAAAGATGGAAAATCACTAAACCCAAGACCAACCCTAGTTTGAGATGCAACCATAAGGCGTGTTTGTACAGAGCCCAGGCGTAGCCATGGAGCAAGTAGAGCCCTAGCAGGATGGTAAGCACAGCCCCAGGTGTCATAATACCGTAGAATAGCTTGCGCTCCATCACCCTAAAGCGTTCTTGGCTGAGGGTATCCTTGGCCATGGCATGGTACACAAAAAGCCTGGGGAGATAAAAAATCCCAGAAAACCAGGTAACCATGGCGACGATATGAAAGGCTTTGATCCACAGCATGTTCGAACCTACAGAGATGGGTTTATGTTCCTATTGTTATTCCCACTTTTGCGAGAATCCATTGACTCTGTCCCTAAAATACGCTTAAGTGTTCTCATGGTCAACACGATACAAAAATCACAATCCTTGTCCCTTATGATGCTCACACAGGCGGCTATAGTCACGATACAGTCGCGTATCGCCACCGATCCGCGTCCTGATCTGCAATTGCGGATCTATATCGAGGGTGGAGGTTGTTCGGGTTTGCGTTATGAGTATGTACTCGATCCTCAAAGGCATGAAGATGATGTTTTATTGTGGTGCAATGCAGATGTTAGTGCAGATCCTGCAGTGTGCGTCATCAGTGACGAACTGAGTGCACCCTATTTAGTGGGTGCCACGCTTGATTATGTTCAGGATCTGCGAGGTGCAAAGTTTGTGGTACAAAACCCGCAGGCTGAAGCCACCTGTGGTTGTGGTTCTTCCTTCACACTGAAAGAAGAAGGCTAAGGCTGTATGCCCTCAAATCGCATTCAGAGAAAAACGTATTGCACGAGATAGGATAGAGGGCGGGGTTTATTCGTGTAAAGGATAGTCACCCGCTGCCACGCTGATCTTATATTCATGCATATTGAGCAGTTTAATCATCTTTTTAGCATGGGCGATAAACTGTGGTTTTTGGCTGTCCGCAATGGGCGATTTTCTGGGTAGGGACACCGTGAGCGGATTACGATGGATCCCATCAACTCTGAATTCATAGTGTAAATGGGGATTCGTGGCTAACCCGGTGCGGCCTACAAAACCAATGACCTGCCCTTGTTTGACGGCACTCCCTGCACGTAAGTTACCGGGTAGGCGCGATAGATGCGCATAAAAAGTACTGTACCGTGCGCCATGCTGTAACTCTATGGCTTTACCATAGCCCCCACGACTGCCTACAAAGACGACCTTACCATCCGCTGTGGCTTGTACAGGCGCACCGTGCGGTGCTGCGTAGTCCACACCTTGATGTTGGCGCATCTTATGAAGAATAGGATGATTGCGTAGCCCAAAATGGGAGCTGATTCGGGTAAAATTAACGGGTGTTCTTAGAAAAGCCTGGTGCATACCATAACCATCGGGTGAGAAATAACGGGTGTGTCCTGAGCGATCGGTATAACGCACCGCTTGGTAGGGTTTGCCACGGTTCACAATCTCGGCGGCAAGGATGGCACCCGTTTTAATACGTGCACCGTCTAAGCATTTTTCTTCGTACAGCACTCTAAAAGTATCATGTGGTTTTAGGTCTAAAGCAAAATCAATATTCCAGCCAAAAATCTCTACGAGCTGCGCCAACAAATTTTGGTCAAGACCCACGCGTTTGCCCGATGAAAATAAGGAATCTCTAATTTCGCCTTTACCAAAGGCCAGTCTTTTTTCGAGCGGTATGATTTTTTCTTGTACTTCAAAACCCGCATCTGTTTTATGAGCTTCTAAGGTATGGCCTGCAGAGAGCGTCAGGCTTAGTTCTGCGACTTGATGATCGATGCTTCTAATCTTTAGGATTTGGCCAGGTTTAAGGTTATCTAAATGCTTGGCGCTGGCATTGGTGGTAATGAGATTACGGACTGGTTTGGTGGAAAGACCTAAACGGTGAAAGATTCTGGAAAGCGTATCAGCCCGTTGTACGGTCACGTTTTGCCACACACCGGTTTCTTTTTCTGCGGCTTCATCCTCTGTGCTTTGGGCTGCTTGGTGTGGTAGCGGATCATCATCTACCGCTGCAAGCCATTCAGTTGATGTTGTATGAACTTCTGCATCTACAGGTTGTTGCAAGGGTATAGGCATTGATGCGGTGGTCGGTGCTGTACGCAGGCTTATAAATAGCGCAAAGCAGATGAGCGCCATAAAACCTAGGACTGCATAGAGTGTGCGTCTCGCCATAGAAATGCTAGTTTCGTTAGGCTTCGCTTTTGCTTTATAATCAACCATCATGAGGCTCATAGGTGGGCAGGGTCCTTATTTCATTATTTATTTAAGATATATTCTAGGGTTTAAATAAATTAGTTGTTTGTAAAACTAAAAATAGCCCTTTTACGGGGTACCTACTAAAGATAGAAGAATTATCATGAAATGCTTCAAATGACAAGACTATTGCCTAATAAAGGAGTGTGTAGATCCATGCAAGATATCCATTCATCGCTTGAGATTATTCGACGGGGTAGTGCGGAAATACTCGTCGAAGAAGAGCTTATTGAACGTTTAAAAAGGGGTAAAACGCTGCGTGTGAAAGCGGGTTTTGATCCCACGGCACCTGATCTCCATCTGGGGCACTCAGTGTTAATTAACAAACTTAAAAACTTTCAAGATCTGGGTCATACCGTATTATTTTTAATCGGAGACTTTACAGGTCTGATTGGAGATCCCACCGGGAAGAACCTGACCCGCCAAGTGTTGACCCGGGAAGTGCTGATGGAGAATGCAGAGACCTATGCACAGCAAGTTTTTAAAATTTTAGACAAAGATAAAACCCAGGTTCTGTTTAATTCCAGCTGGATGGATGAAATGGGTAGCCGTGGTTTAATCGCATTGGCAGGCAAGTACACGGTCGCCAGAATGTTAGAGCGCGATGATTTTCAACAGCGCTATCGTTCAGGACAATCCATTAGTATTCATGAATTTTTATATCCCTTGGTGCAAGGTTATGATTCGGTGGCGATGAAAGCGGATATCGAGTGTGGGGGAACCGATCAAAAATTTAATTTATTGGTGGGTCGTGAATTACAAAAGCATTATGGGCAAACCCCACAGATTGTGATTACCGTTCCCTTGTTGGAAGGACTGGATGGTGTTCAAAAAATGTCGAAATCCTTAGGCAATTATATTGGTATTCAAGAGCCTGCGGCACAGATCTTTGGAAAGATCATGTCTATTAGCGATGAACTGATGTGGCGTTATTATGAACTGCTTAGCTTTAAAACGACCGCCCAGATTGAAGCCTTAAAAGAGGCTGTGGATCAAGGTAAAAATCCACGGGATGTGAAAGTGGATCTCGCCAAAGAATTGGTTGCACGTTTTCACAGTCAAGCCGCAGCCCATGAAGCAGAGCAAGCTTTTATTGCACAGTTTCAGCAGCATCAGGTGCCGGATAATCTACCGGTGCAAACGCTGAGTGCACCGGCAGCAGGGTTGCCCATTGCGCAACTGTTAAAGCGCACAGGCTTGGTGTCTAGTACTTCGGATGCCCTCAGATTATTGGAGCAGGGGGGGATTAAGATTGATGGGGCGCGTGTGGAAGATAAAGCTTTAATCTTTCGGCCTGGGGAAGAGCATGTGGTACAGGTAGGTAAACATCGTTTTGCGTATATTTGTCTCGTATTAGAATAATTCAAAAAAAAACAAAGGGAAAAAATAATGAAACGTCAAAACATCAAAGAAAATGAAGTGATCAATCTCGAAAGTGAGGATCTTGAGATAAAGGGTGATGTCCCACAAGGTGTAAGCATTCATGTATTTGATGGCAACATTATTATTCATGGATCGGTGGGCGAGAATGTTATGATTGCAGTGGGTAGTGCATCTAAAATTTCTGAAACACAAGACGTCTATCATACAGGCAATGTCACTATTCAAGGCTCTATTCATGCAACAACCAATGTTTGTGCCATGGGTGTTGTTAGCGTATCTGGAAAAAAGATGATGGCCTTGAAACGTCCAGGGACCATTACCAGTATATCTCCACAAACTGTACAATCCTTCTTGCGTGCAGAAGGGTATTATGAAAATATTTTTCTTTTAAACCAATTACTTCCCATCGCAAAAGATGAAATGTTTTATGCGATGGGTGATACAATACCTTCTTCACCGGTCATTGATGCTATCAAGGCTGGTTACATGGGCTATTTATCGATATTAATTGAGACGGGTGCTAATCTTAGTTTTGAGCGGAATAATGGCGAGACTGCATTGAACGTAGCCCTGCGACAGGGGCATATTCTGGCTGTGTCTTGGATACTCGATGGTATCAAGAGGGGGCATTGTACGATTCCCCTATCTCAATCCTTGAGGGAGGATGCAGAAGATGGCTGTTGTGAAGAAGCCTTTTTAGGATTGCTCTCAGAGAAAGGGTTGCAGTTTGTAGAAATGATGAATGTGTCCGAGCAAGCTAATGAGGCTGGGTTCAGAGTAGGCGCTGCTATGCTCTCTAGTTTTGAGGAATTTTTAGACGTCGCAAGCATACGTCCAGATGTTGCCTTTGAAGAAGCCTCGACGGCAGTATCGGTGCTAGATAGGGGGCGTGCATATCGCTAAGGGGGGGGGATATTAACCGTCTAGCAGATAAGGTACTATAAGTTCCGTGCTGGCATAGCTCAGTTGGTAGAGCAACTGATTTGTAATCAGTAGGTCGCGGGTTCGACTCCTGCTGCCAGCACCCATTAAAAACCCTATAAAAAGCCTTAAAATTGACAATTTATGCTCCTTTCGATTGTACCCTTAGAATCCCCATTGTGGGGATTTTGTGGGGATGGCCTGTTTTTCAATCCGAGTTCCTCCAAGGCTGCTGGATTGATTCTGTGGTTTATTTCTATGTATCAGGGTTAGTACAACCCCTTTATGACGATGCTCGCACGCTTTGTTTGCTGCTTCATAGAGATTGTATAGCGCTGCTGAAGAGTAGTGTGTGGTGATCCGTGAGGACTTATGTCCCAATAGATCTTGCCGATCTTCAAAGCTTACCCCCGCAGCGCGTAAACGCCGACCAATTGCTCTT
>JACCDN010556393.1_pt1 | contig 26569 bp, 22 predicted proteins | sample 7441691 | NCBI WGS metagenome assembly JACCDN01 (sample SAMN15323439, study PRJNA562643) | freshwater metagenome | isolation source: river surface water | place: USA:Blue River Watershed | collected 2017-08-16 | reverse complement strand
TTTTCAAGGTACTTTAAATAAGATTCGGCAATAGGTGTTAACCTTTTTTCCTTTAGCCAAATTAATTGCCAGGTTGTTTTTAAAGGCAACCCTTTCATTGGTATGATTTTTAGTAACCCATTTTTAATTTCGTTTCTAATTCCAATCAAGGGCATAATGGAATAACCGATTCCAGATATAATGGCATGCTTGACCGCTTCATTGGATGTAAGTACTAATTTTTTACGCACTTTAATTTTATTTTTACTGATAAATTTCTCCATCACCTGCCTTGTACCAGATCCTTCTTCCCTATAAATAAATGGCGTGTCTCCCAATTGATGTGTTAATGTGCTATCCATTACCGCATCCTTATTACCTACGAGATACAATTCATTAGAAATCAAATTAAACTTTTGTACATCAATATCTTGTGGCAAGATAGAAACAAGTGCAAAATCAATTTCATTATCCAATAAGCTTCTAATTACTTTAGACTTATTGGTTACATCCATGGTTAAATCAATGTTTTTGTTGGTTTTTAAAAAATCAGATAAGAAATAGGGCATTATATATTTTCCTGTAGAAACAATAGATATACGCAAATGACCCGCTAAATTATTTTTAAAATTTTGCGACTTATAATTAATGTTGTCTATCTGACTTATAATACTTTCTGCTGCGATTGCAATTTCTTTTCCAAGAGGCGTTACATGAATTTTACGTTGAATGATTTCAATGAGCGGGTAATCAAATTGCTGCTGAAAATTTCTTAATTGTATTGAAATAGCAGGCTGGGTAAGATTTAATAGCTCGGCAGATTTTGTAATACTTAAGGTTTCTGTGATGCTTACAAATATGCGCAGTTGATGTAAGGTATAGTTCATTAAATTTTTTTATATCGAAGATAAAGAAGATATATAATATTTATAATGTAAAATGGTCCAAATTTGCGGCAATCAATACCAATCACATGAAGGTTACCCTTGTTTGCCTACTTTCTTATAGTATTTTATTTCTTACCAATAGCTCCTATACAAGTAGTTACACAAAAGATGACATTGAGGCATTGTCTCGCATTTTTTTAGAACCCGTTTCCCTAATTGCCCTTATTACCCTACTCCTTTTACTGGCTATTTTTAACCGAATCAATAGTAAGCATAAAGAAAAAATATAGCATTATATAACCCATAGGAATATGAATTTTAGTTTACTCTTAGAAAATTTAACCAACCCTGCACTTTTATTTTTTATTCTAGGTGTTGTATCCGTTCTCATCAAAAGCGATTTATCGATTCCAGATCATACTTCAAAATTCATTTCACTCTACCTTTTATTTTCAATTGGATTTAAAGGCGGACAAGAATTATCTCACGAGCATTTTGATCAGGCACTCGTTATTAAATTAATTTTCGGATTTAGCTTATCTGCATTCATTCCATTTTATACTTTTTTTCTTTTAAAACGAAAACTTCATATACATGATGCGGCTGCCATAGCAGCAGCGTATGGCTCCGTAAGCGCCGTAACCTTTGTTACTGCTGTAACCTACATTGAACTAAAGGGATACCCCGTAAGTGGCCATATGGTGGCAATCATGGCACTCATGGAGTTTCCAGCAATTATTATTTCTATTGTTCTAATGTCAATTTATGACCAACAAAAAGAACAGCGTATTGGAAAACTTATGAAACATGCCTTAACAAATGGCAGTGTTGTAATGATTTTAGGAAGCTTGATTATTGGATTTTTAGCCAACCCGTTACAAGCCGAAGGTATTAGACCATTTACCACCGATATCTTTAAAGGCTTTCTGTCTATTTTCCTATTAAACATGGGTATTATAAGTGGCGGAAAATTAAAGGATCTATTTAAATATGGCACTACCCCATTTTTATTTGCCATTATCATTCCATTATTCAACGGATGCGTTGTAGCATTTATAAGCCATTGGATAACCCGAGATACGAGCGATCAATTTATTTTTTCAATATTGGCGGCCAGCGCTTCCTATATAGCAGTACCTGCGGCCATGAAAATGGCAGCTCCAAAATCTAATCCAGGGCTTTTTATACCAATGGCACTCGCAATTACATTTCCCATAAATATCACAATAGGGATGCCGCTCTTTTACTATATCATTTCTGTTAATTAGCGTTTTAGCCGTTGATTTTTAATTTAAGAAATTGTTTTAGGATTAATATATAACTTGTAGCCAATATCAAGCACACGATTAATCCATTATATGAAAAAATATTTAGTACTCGTTTTATTAGTTTCGTTTTCACAACTAAGCGCCCAGGTTTTACCCCTTCGCCAGCAAGCCGCTGTTATTGACGAGGTGTTAACGGATCGACTCAATCATTTACTTCCATCACTCATGGAAAAGAATGGCATAGACATGTGGGTATTAATCACTAGAGAATACAATGAGGACCCAATTGTAAAAACCATGCTACCTGCCACATGGCTCAGTGCAAGAAGAAGAACCATACTCGTTTTTTATTATAATCCGCAAACAAAAGAATATCAGAAATTTGCGGTTGCTCGCTATAGTGTGGGAGAATCTATTAAAGCAGCCTGGGATATGAAAGCCCACCCCGACCAGTGGGACGCCCTTAATGCCATTGTTACAAAACTCCAACCTAAAAAAATTGCCGTTAATACCTCGGTTCATTTTGGCCACGCCGATGGTTTGGACCATACCGAGTATGAAACTTTTAAACAAAAACTTCCTGCACCTTATGCATCTAAAATAGTTTCGTCGGAACCATTAGCTATTGCATGGCTTGAAACTAGAACCGATAAAGAAATGCAGTTTTATCCGCAACTTATTAAAATGAGTAAAGATATTATTGCCGAAGGTTTTAGTAGCAAAGTAATTACACCCGGCATTACAACCACCGAAGATTTAGTGTGGTGGTACCGTCAAGAAATCATTAAGCGTGGATTTACCACTTGGTTTCATCCATCCGTAGAAATTCAGCGCAATGACTCAGTTGCTTTTGATCACCTCACAGCCTTTACCAGCAAGGGCTACAATAGTAAAGACGTTATTGTACAAGGAGATCTATTACATGTTGATTTTGGCATTACCTATTTGCGTTTAAACACAGATATTCAGGAGCATGCTTATGTTTTAAAACCTGGTGAAACAAGCGCTCCCATTTATTTACAAAAAGCATTAGAAACCGGAAACCGTTTGCAAGACATTTTAACCGATCAGTTTAAAGAAAACAAAACGGGCAATCAAATTTTATCGGATGCACTAGCGCAAGCAAAAAAAGAAAATATCAACGCTACCATATACACGCACCCTATTGGCTTTCATGGACATGCCGCCGGACCTGCCATTGGTATGTGGGATATGCAAGGTGGTGTTCCGGGCTCGGGTGATGTTCCCATGCATTACAAAACAGCCTATTCTATTGAACTTAATGCAGCTGTTGAAATCAAAGAATGGAAAAAAACCATTCGCATTATGTTAGAGCAGGATGGCTATTTTGATCAATCAGGCTTTAGATATATTAATGGTAGACAAACCAAGTTGCACCTTGTAGGTAATTAATTATTGAAACCGATTTTTTCTAAAAATCTTAGATGAACTAAAATATAATAGGAAGCCAGAAATTACCGTTACAAGACCAAAAATCGAAAATGCCCTTAACAATATATTTCCAAAATTATCTCTGCCTTCATAGTCCATGGTATGAAGCATCCATAAAAAATCAAATAAGCGCCACTTGTCATTTCTAAATTTCTGAACAGTGCCAAGTTCCGATGCTACATAAACAGTTGTTTTCGAAGAATGCTCAAAACTTATTGCATAAGCAGGCAATTCACCAGAACGGTATTCGTGATGCGGATGAATACTGTCTACTTTTTCTACCTTAACAACTTTGGCATTTTCTGCAAAGTGTCTTTTAGCAACAGCTACCGCTTCATCTTTAGAAAGTGGAGCACGTAAATTACCCGTTTGGGCATCAGCCAAATGATTCATTAATTGAGTGTGATTGGTATGAGAACCCATATCATGTAATGCAGACACGCACCTTATTTGATAAAAGGGTTTTCCTAAAATATCTATAAGCTGTATAGATACTAGCGAGTCAATTTTATGGTTTTGCTTAATAGCATCAAGTGCAGTAGTTGGGGAAACCAATTGAACATTTGAACTTAACAATGGAACTCTTTTTCGTTGCATGTCACCATGTACTTCATCAATATTATTCCAACTAAAGTAGAGACCACCAATAGTCCATAGCATAAATTGAATACCAAGAAGCACTCCTAGTATTCTATGTGATTTTCTGATATAGTATTGTTTACTTTTTGCCATATATATTTTTGTTTTTTAAAAAATCACCACCGCTTTTACTACTTTACTATTAGGGTTTAACCAGCTTTCAAATTGAGTAGCCACCTCACTAAAAGCTACTTTATGTGTAATGTAGTTTGCAGGTTGCACCAATCCATTTTTTATAGCGTTCATTACATGTTCAAAATCCGAAACATTGGCATTTCTGCTACTCATTAAGGTCGCTTCACGTTTATGAAATTCGGGGTGACTAAAACTAATATGCTCTTTTTGTAAACCCACTAGCACATAACGCCCACCATGTGCCAAATAAGCAAAGGCATTATTTATTGCTTTTAAATTTCCAGTGGCATCCAATATAACAGTAGGCATATTATTATTCGTTATTTGCTTAAGCGACTCCATTACATCTTGTGAGAGCGGATTAATGGTATGCTCAACTCCAACATGAGTTTTGCAAAATTGTAACCGATCGTCAATTACATCTACAACAATAACGTGAGCACCAGCAATACGTGCAAACTGAGCAATACCAAGCCCAATAGGGCCTGCGCCAATTACAAGCACAAATTCACCGTTGGCTACAGCGGCTCTTTTTACAGCATGGGCTCCAATAGCAAGAGGTTCTACAAGTGCTAATTCATCTAAACTTAACCCTTCGCTTTTTAAAAGTGCATGATTTGGAACCGTTACAAATTCGCGCATACCACCATCTATGTGAACACCAAAAACACGCATGTTAACGCAACAATTATTTTTACCGCTATTACAAGCAATGCAATTTCCACAATGCATGTAGGGAATTATTGTAACCTTATCGCTAGCAGCAAATCCATCAGCTTTTGTTTCTACAATTGTGGCTGCAAGTTCATGTCCTAAAATGCGGGGATAATTAAAATAAGGCTGCGTTCCTTCAAAAGCATGCAAATCTGTTCCGCAAATACCAATACGTTCTATTTTTAAAAGCGTTTCTCCCTCGGCAGGGGCAGGAATATCAGTGTTGATATAATCAAACTGACCAGGCGTTGTGCAAACGAGTGCTTTCATACGGTAAAATTACTGCTTTGTAAACACCATACAGTGTTGCCATGGCAGATTATCTATATTTTTATCAAATGCAAAGCCTGCTGCTTTAAATTCTTTAATAGCCTGCGCTTCACTCATTTTATGAATGGTTTTAATGGGCACAGTTGGGTCTTCGGCCCTAAATTCTACCAACACCAATTTACCACCCGGTTTTAATGCAGCCCGCATAGATAAAGCCATTTCGTAAGGAAAAGAAAATTCATGATATACATCTACTAGTAGCATCATATCAATGGTGTTTTCAGGTAAAGACACTTTTTGCTCTGTACTTAATACAGGTACAATACGTGATAATTTTTCCTGCTTGATTCTGGCGTTTAAATAAGCAATCATTTCAGGTTCCACATCAACTGCAAAAACTTTTCCCGTTCCCACCATTTTTGAAAGCAGGGCACTATGATAACCACTACCCGCTCCTATATCTGCAACAACCATACCTGGTTTAACGGCTAAATTTTTTAATAATAGAGAGGTATTTTCTTCCATTTCTCTTTCCTCTCTTTCGAGCCAATCTATCCCGAAATGACTCATTACATGTGCAATTTGCCTACCCATGTACCATTTATTGATACCATTTGGATCCCCTGCACGTATTTTATATCGGTCTTGACCCAAAGTGCTTAGGGATATCGTCAAAAAAAGAGTAAATAATAGGGTGGCTTTTATTAAATGCATACTTCAATTTAAACCAAAAAAGTGTTCCCACCAATAATTGAAAAAATGAAAGGTAGTAGGGCTAAATTTCGTAAATTGTAATATGCCTAATTTCAACATAACCCAGCACTACAAGCTTTGGACTTTAGTTTCTTTTTTATTATTCTCATTGATTGCCAAGGGTCAACAACCTAATATTATTTACATCCTTACCGACGATCTTGGCTATGGTGACGTGAGTGCTTATAACTCCAAATCAAAAATTGCTACCCCCTGGATAGATGCCTTAGCTAAAGAAGGTATGAGATTTACAGATGCACATTCCAATTCATCTGTTTGTACTCCAACTAGATATGGCATCTTAACTGGCCAATATGCATGGCGAACAAGTTTAAAAAATGGTGTATTATGGAGTTACGACAAACCTTTAATTAAACCGGATCAATTAACGGTTGCGCAGCTTTTAAAAAACAAAGGCTATCAAACAGCATGTATTGGTAAATGGCATTTAGGTTTAGATTGGGCTAAACAATCTAATGGAGCAATTGATTTTAGAAAACCTATTAACGGAGGCCCTACCCAACTTGGCTTTGATTATTTTTTTGGTATTACAGCGTCGCTCGATATACCACCCTATTTTTATATTGATGGTAACACCATTACGGCTACGCGAATTGATAGTATTAAAGAGCAAGGTGGTCAAGAATTTTGGAGAGCGGGACCTATTGGAAACGATTTTAAACATCAAGATGTGTTAGACAGTTTTGTGAGCAAGTCTATTCAATACATTGAAAAAGCATCCAAGCAAAAAGACCCATTTTTTTTATACTTGGCACTTGCATCTCCACATACACCTATACTTCCTTCCAATACTCAAACAGGAAAAACAGGCACCAATGCATACGGTGATTTTGTTGCCATGACCGATGAAAAAGTGGGTCAAATAATTCAATACCTAAAAGATAAAAACTTAGATAAAAACACCATGATTGTTTTTACAAGTGATAATGGATGTTCGCCTAGTGCTAACTTTAAAGAATTACGCGAAAAAGGACACGACCCCAGTGGCGGATTTAGAGGTACCAAGGCAGATATTTACGAAGGCGGGCACCGTATCCCATTTATTGTAAAATGGCCTGGGGTGGTAAAGGCTAACAGTATTAGCAGTGCTACTATATGTCTCACAGATTTTATGGCAACTTGCTCCGATATACTTGGCAAGCCATTGCAAAATACTGCCACTCAAGATAGTTACAGTTTATTACCATTATTAACATCATCTAAAAAAATCAATTACCAAAGAACAAGCACTATTCATCATTCCATAGATGGATATTTTGCCATCAGAAAAGGTGATTGGAAACTAGCTGTTTGTAGTGGCTCTGGCGGGTGGAGTGCCCCCACAGAAAATCAGGCTATAAAAAACAACTTGCCTGCTATACAATTGTATAATTTAAAAGAAGATCCAACCGAACAAAATAATGTTCACAATAAATACCCTGAAATAGTTCGTGCATTAACTGCAGAACTTGAAAAAATAAAAGCAGCTAAAAATTAATGCCATGAAATATCTACTAGCAGTCTTGTTCATTACAAATATTGCTTACGCACAAAACAGCAATATAAAATGGATAGATCCCACACAAATGAAGGAGCAATGTATTGATGGCCGCGGATGGAATGATGGATACACTTTTCCATACGATAGGCTTCCGCAAAAAGCGCAAAGTATGGTAAGACCCGTGCTATGGGATTTATCCAAACACGCTGCTGGCGAGTACATTAATTTTACCACCAATAGCAGTACCATTTATGTAAGGCTTAAAGTGAAGGGCGCACAGGCAATGGCACAAATGCCCGCTACTGGCGTAAGTGGTGTAGACTTGTATAGCAAAGACCCATCAGGAAACTGGAACTGGACCAAAGCCACTGTTAATTTTAAAGATACCATTACCTATAAATTTGAAAATATTAAAGATGCGGCAAGCTTTGATTTTTTTAGGCTCTACCTCCCACTTTGTAATTCCGTTTCGTGGTTAGAAATTGGCGTTCCAGAAAACGCTACTTGCACACTGTTACCTGCACAAAATGAAAAGCCCATTGTAGCTTATGGCACATCTATTATGCATGGCGCCTATGCAAGCAGGCCGGGACTTGGATGGACAAATATCCTCGGCAGAAAACTAAATTCAAAAATGATTAATCTTGGATTTTCGGGAAATGGTCAACTCGAACCTGCTATGATAGACCTCATCAATGAAATAGACGCCAAACTATATATTTTAGATTGCATGCCTAATTTATGGGACAAAACAAAATTTAGTGCCGAAGAAATTGAAAAAAGAATGCGCCATGCACAATTAGAAATTCACAAAAAACATCCTGGCGTGCCTATCATTTTTACAGAACACTGTAGTGGCAAAGACGGCATTAATTTAGATACCGTCATGGCTCAAAAATATATTGCGGTTAGTAAAATTTCTGCTAACGTATTTAAGAAAATGAAAAAAGAGGGTATTAAAAATATCTACCAGCTTACTGCTGATGAAATTGGTTTTAACACAGAAAGCACACTCGATGGCACACACCCCAACGATATTGGTATGATCCAATATGCAAATGCATACTACCATTTAATTCGCAATAAAATTGGCTTATATAAATAATTGATTGTATGAAAAGAAGAAGTTTTATTGGCTTAAGTTCATCAATTGGCTTATTGGCAAGTGTCTTACCTACTTCAAGTTTGACAGCGTCTGTTAGAGCAGAAAAAAATGAAAAGAGATACCAAAATGGAGCAAGCCCATGGCCAATTTGTTTGGATACAGCAACCATAAGGCCTGCATCCCTTCTCGAAAAAATAAAAATTGCAGCCGAAGCAGGATATGACGGTATAGAACCCTGGGATGGTGAGCTAGAAGAATATGAAAAAAATGGTGGAAATCTAAAAGAGCTAGGGTTACAAATAAAAAAGCTGGGGCTTAAAGTGCCGAGTGTAATAGGACTATGGAATGCCATTCCTGACACCATGGAATTATTTATAAAATCATTACCAGAAACGCGTCGTCGCATGCGCATGGCACATGATATTGGAGCCGAGCATATTCAAACGATTCCCAATGAGCTTTCTCCAAACTATAACCAAAAATGGGTTGCAGACAGATACAAAGACATTATAGAAATTGGCATTAAAGAGTTTAACATTAAACCTGCACTTGTTTTTGTAAAGTATTTCACCATAAAAACCTTAGGACAAGCGGCGGGTATTGCCATGGACGCAAACCATCCAAAAGCAATGGTTATACCTGATGTGTATCATATGTATATTAGTGATGGCGGGTTTGAAGGATTAAAAATGCTAAAAGGCAGCGACATTGCGATATTTCAATTTAATGATGCCCCCGCCTCACCAGCATTTAACGACTTACGAGATGAACACCGGGTATATCCTGGTGATGGCATTTTACCCCTAGATTCAATTTTTAAGGATTTAAAAGCCACTGGCTACAAAGGGTTTGTTTCTTTAGAAATGTATAATCCAAACTATTATAAAGAAGATTTATTAACTGTAGCTAAAACGGGTCTTAAAAAAACATTAGAAGTACTCAAAAAAGCTGGCGTTTAATTGAGCAAAACAACAAGATTACATCCAATGAATAAAAAATGTATTTTAATTCCCATAGCTATTTGGATGTTAATTGCCTGCTCAAAGGCTGGTAGTAGTAATACTAATCCTATTACCCCTGGGATCACCAACAACTTAACTGATTCGGTCAATTACTTAGCACTTGGAGATTCTTATACTATTGGAACATCTGTTGATGCAGCGGACAGCTACCCAAATCAAACTTTTCAATTATTAAAGGGCGCTAAGTTTAACATGAACTCTGTTCAAATCATTGCTAAAAATGGATGGACTGCCGATGATTTAAAAAACGGCTTAGCTGCTGCCAATAAAAGAAGTGTATATCAGGTAATATCTCTTTTAATTGGCGTTAACAACCAATACCAAGGTAGGCCCATCAAAGAATTTGAAACGGCTTTTATTTCATTACTACAAACGGCTATTACACTCACTGGAAATAAATCCAAAAGAGTTTTTGTAATGAGTATACCTGATTGGGGCATAACACCATTTGCATCAGGTAGAGACCGTAAAGAAATTGCAACTGAAATAGACAACTACAATTTAATTTGCGAAAAAAACGCAAAATTATACGGCGCTCATTATATCAATATTACTGATGCATACCGCCTTGATGGTCATAAACCTGATTACTTATCATACGATGGCCTACACCCCTCAAAACTTGAATATACCAAGTGGGCAATTAAGCTAACGCAGCAAATAACAAATGCATTTGCATCTGGCGGATAAAATTAAAAAAAGCGAGACTCTCCTATTTTCCTTTTAGGTATTTATCTAACCAACGTCCTTGCTCATACAATAAGTGTAACACATTTTCTTTTCCTTTGTAGCCATGCGCCTCATATGGCAAGTAAACAAACCTTACGGTGCCGCCATGACCTTTAATAGCAGCATATAAACGCTCACTATTAATTGGGAATGTTCCAGTGTTATCATCCATTTCTCCGTGGGTTAATAAAATAGGTGTTTTAATTTTATTAGCATGTGCAAACGGGCTCATGTCAAGGTATAACTGAGGCGCTTGCCAGAAAGTACGGTCTTCATTTTGAAAACCAAATGGTGTTAAAGTACGGTTATAAGCGCCACTGCGTGCAATACCAGCTTTAAACAAATTACTATGCGCTAATAAGTTTGCCGTCATAAATGCACCATAGCTATGTCCACCAACTGCCATTTTATTTCGGTCACTAACCCCCATGCTTACCAATTTATCAATGGCTGCATTTGCATTTAAGATTAATTGATTTACAAAATCGTCGTTTGGTTTTTTATCTGGAGAAGTTGCAACGATAGGCATTTCGGCATTGTCTAAAATGGCATAACCCTGTGTCACATAAAATACTGGAGAACCCCAGCTTAACAAAGTAAACTTATGCTGATTGCCTCTTATTTGGCTTGCATCGGCAGCACTTGTAAACTCACGAGGGTAGGCCCAAAGTAGTGTAGGTAAGGGACCGTCCTTTTCTTTGCTGTATCCCTTAGGCAAATACAAATCACCGGTTAAATCAACGCCATCGGCTCTTTTGTATTTTATTTTTTGTTTAGTAACGCCTTCCATACTTGCATATGGGTTACTAAAATTAGTAATCGCAACAGAAGTGTTTGCCTGTAAAGATTTTAAGTAATAGTTAGGCACTTCTTTTTCAGTTTCTCTACGCGTGATAATTTTTAATGTAGCAGCGTCTAATACATCGGCTACATATTCGAAACAATCTTCTTTACTGCGCCAAATAATTTCATTGGTTTTAGTATCCAGGTTATACATAGATAAATAAGGCAAATCACCTTTATCAGATGCACCTGTAGTATTATTCATTAACACCGAACGGCCATTATTAAGCGTAGCAATAACGCTTTTACCATATTTATTTTTAACCGTTACTGGATTTCCTAAATTACTGTACGCATCGGTTATGCTTCTTTCATATAAAGTAGTTAAACTACCTGCTTTAGCACTATAAATGCTTACCTTATAACGTTGCTTGGTTCTTAACACCTCAGTAACTAAGGCAAGGGTTTCGTTACCCCAGCTTACGTTTGAAAAACGAGCGGCGGTTTTAAATAACTCGCGAGGCGCTTCTGTAAAAGGAGCAGAAATTGCCATTACCACATCATGAAATGGCACTGCTTTTTTAATAAAGCCACTATCCAAAGGCATAGCATACACGATGGTAGCCGCTTCATCATCTTTCCACTCAAAACCACGAGGTGCGTTTTGAACATTATCATAACCACTTGGCGTTCCTTCTGAAGAAGGTAATTGTGCAATTGTTTTTACCAGCGTACCATTTTTATCAAGCACTTGCATAGAAGAAGCAAAACCGCTCGCAGTAACTAAATAAGAGAAAGGCTTGCTTAAAGTTCGAGTAAGAATATAATTTTTATCTGGTGAAATACTAAAGCTATTGGTTAAGGCAGGTGCACCTACTTTTGTTTCTACCCCATTTTTATTTTTAACCAACTGGCTCTTTGCTAAAAATTCAAAAACATATTCGTCGTAAGGTGATTTAATTAAATCTTGATAGGTAACACTTGGCGCAGCCTTACCTAGGTTTTCTTGAATGGTTGGACCGCTCGGTGTAATTGGTTTTTTAACCAAGGCGCTTGCAGTATTCACATTCACTTTGTACAGTAGGGTTGCGTCATCTAGCCAAACTAGGCTAGATCCTAAAATTAAATTAGCCGCTGTTTTATTTATTTTTTGACAAGTTAATGTTACCAAGTCTATTACATAAACATCCACTGCATTTGCAGATACATTGTAAAATGCAATTTTATTTTCTGAAGGATTCCAGGTTGGGCTTAACGCTGCAATTGAAGCAGGCATACCTTTTATCACGAGCGCTTTGCTAGTAGCAATATCTTTAATGGTTAACCCTTTGATATAGTTTTGACGCGTAGGCGAAAAATTATTTGGGTTTAAACGAAGACCTGCAATTTTAAACTCGGCTTGTCCAAGTTCTTCTACTAATGGATAAGATGGGCGCTCCATTACTAGCATGTATTTTGCTTTACCGTCCACACTAATAGATGGCGTAGGCGCCGCTAATAACAAGTCTGCAATTTCTTTGGGCGGCAATTGATAGTTACTTGCATCTTGCGCGGCAGTGTGCAAACTAATTAGCGCTAAAACAAATAGGCTAAATATAAAATTTGTGGTCTTTTTCATTATATCTATTTTGAATAAATTTAATAATATTTTAGCGTGTTATTTAGAAAGCCAGTGAAAAGTATTTAATACAAATTGTTTCCAGTCATAGGCTTGCACCTGCATCCCTGCTGAAAACTTTTGCCCTGTATTTGTTTTAATATACATAGCCGTAAAACCATTACAGTCACCAAATGCAGCCACTTTACCTTTTCCTATTGTGCCTGCCAACCCTTGTGAATTTCCTAAATTAGCCGGCAATCCCCTATTCCATTTTTTCATTTTGGCAGAAGGCGATAACTTAAAAATATTGGCGTACCCTTCTCCCTGTAAAGAACTTCCTGTGTAGGTAACAATATTATTTATTTTTTCGGTACTGTTTTCCCCATTTGTTATAGGATGATCTTGGTTTAATAAACCATTTTGGCTTGTAAATTTAAGTATGGTTACATTGGAAGGCAAATCAACTGAAGTGTCATAATGTAAACTATCATAAATCGCACCAGAACTCATTTGGATGCCAAACTTATTAAACAATGGTGTCATTGATTTATCGATAGGTGCATGTTCACTTAACATAAGTAAAGCACCTCCTTCTAAAACCCAGTTGTGCAAAGCATTTAACTCAGCATCTGTAAAAGTAATTTCATTGGTTACTTCTGGCTTAGAGCCAAATAAAAAAGGCATGGCCGGACTAATTACCACTACTTTATATTGATCTAAATATGGCTTGGTAAATATAGAAGAATCTATTGTTGGCCTGTACCCATCGGATGTAACCACATCCATTAAAGGCTTTATCAATCCCATTTCAACTATAAAATTATGATGGGCTGCATCAATTAGCATTTTAGGGCCCTTACCTTTTTTGAATTTTGGATGTGCCACTGAAGCAACAAACGGACTATCATTTAGCATTTGAGCGTTGGCTTCAAAAGACAAAACAAATAAAAAAAGAAAGAAAAAATATTTCATTACTGTAATTAATTATTAATTAGTTGGTGCGATAGGCCCATTACGCATGGCTTTTACTTGCGTTGGCCATTGAACTGGTTTGCCAGTTCTTTTATCAATTCCTAAATCTGCTTTGTCTCTTGGAAAAGTTGCATTGTCTTCGCAAGCCATGTATACCAAAATTGCGGTAAGAATTGCATTATTTTTTACATCATCAAAAATGATTTTATCATAGGTGTCTCTATTGGTATGCCACGTATAATTAAAGTAAGACCAGTTTAAAGCCCCTAATGAAAACCCAGGCGCACCTACTCCTATAAAAGAAGCGTGATCACTTCCGCCACCACCTGGTGAGCCCGGAAAAGTTGTTTTAATAGAGTCTTTCAAACTATTAGGTACCGCTGCCAGCCATCTTGTAAGAAATTCACCAGCATACTTAAATCCTTGTCCAGAAATATTTACAATTCGGCCTGTTCCATTATCCTGATTAAACAAAGCTTGAAGTTTACCAACTATTTCTGGATGATCTTCCACAAACGCCCTTGAACCATTTAACCCTTGTTCTTCACTACCCCAGTGTCCCACTAAAATGGTACGCTTAGGATTTGGATACACCAACTTTAAAATGCGCATTGCTTCCATCATGGTTAAAGTTCCTGTTCCATTATCGGTAGCACCTTGGCCAGCATCCCAAGAATCAAAATGTGCCGACATCATTACATATTCGTCGGGTTTTTCTGTGCCTTTGATTTCTGCAATGGTATTAAAATTTGGAACTGTACCTAAATTTTTGGAATCGGTTCTGATGCTTATTATTGGATTTGAACCAGACTCTACTAAGCGGTACAATGATCCATAATCTTCTAGTGCAATATCAACCGTTGGAACTTTTGAAGTGTAGGCATTAAATATTTTATCAACGCCCCAACCATTAGACCAACCATTGGTTAAAATGCCTACTGCTCCGGCCTTTTCTAAAATAATAGGAAGCATACGGGATGAATAACCTGTTTTAGCAATGCGTTTACGCCAAGCTTCTGTTTGCTCGGCACGTTCTTTTTTTAATTTATCAAATGAAGCCGTCGTTGCAAATTGTTGCCAGTTATCATCAGGTCTTCCAGTGGGCTGATTCATGGAAATCATTACAAATTTACCTTTTACAGAAGGTAACCAACTAGCAAAAGCAAGTGAATCTGCAACATCGGGTATAATAACGATTTCCGCTTTTACATATTTTCCTTTTGTAGAGGGGCTCCAAGACAACTGCGTTCCTTCTAAACTTTTTACTCTCGGAAAAAGCATATCAATATGTGTGATACCACGCTCCCATCCTTTCCACTCACCCCACTGCTCGTTGCGCGCCGAAATTCCCCAGCTTGCATATTTTTCTACAGCCCAATCGTTGGCTTTTTTCATTTGAGGTGTTCCTACAAGTCTTGGTCCAATTCCATCAAATAATTCATGTGCCAATTTTTGTAACTGAGAATTATTGGTTTCTTCCTGTACAATTTTATCAATAACTGTTTGTGCCGATAAAATATTGGTTGAAAAAATAGAAACAATAATAAAAAGCTTTGCCATGCTTCCAGCATAACTAAAGCTAGGAGATTGAAGTATTTTCATAGTTTTAAAAATATGAAAAATCATTCGTAAAAACAACAGTCAAAAAAGACTAACAAATTACGAGACACCTATTTACATTTGTAAAAGATATAATTACGGCAACCATGCTAAAGAAAACATCAATTACCTTCGCATTTCTGTTTATTGCCTACCTAGTAGGATTCGGGCAAGAACGTTTCTTATATAAAAAGGTAGATACTGCTCAACTATACTTAGAGGTTTACCCATCTGTAATAAATGATTTATCAAAACCAGCACCAGCCATGGTTTTCTTTTTTGGCGGCGGATGGAACAGTGGTACTGTCAAGCAATTTGAACCTCATGCTAAATACTTTATTCAAAGAGGTATTACTTGTATCCTTGTTGATTACAGGGTTAAAGAAAAACATAAATCAACGCCCTTTGAGTCATTAAAAGATGCTAAATCGGCGATAAGATACATTAGAGCGCATGCTAAAGACTTACACATAGATTCTTCAAAAATTATAGCATCCGGCGGATCGGCAGGCGGGCATTTAGCAGCAGCAACAGCAATAATCACCGACTATAACGAAAGCACAGACAACCTTGCCATTAGCAGCGTTCCAAATGCATTGGTATTGTTTAACCCCGTATTTGACAATGGACCTGGCGGTTATGGTTATGAAAGAATTGGTGACGCTTATAAAAGTTTTTCGCCGTTACACAATATTAAAGCTGGCGCCCCTCCCTCTATTGTATTTTTAGGAGATAAAGATCATTTGGTTCCTGTAGAAACTGCCAAATACTTTAAACAAGTCATGGAAAAAGTAAAAAGCAGGTGTGATTTATTTATTTACGAAGGCCAAGGACATGGCTTTTTCAACTATAAGAATCTTGAATATTACAAAAAAACCGTTTCAGAAACGGATACCTTTTTGCAGTCACTTGGCTATTTGAACAAAGTGCCAATAGTTGAAATACATTAATTATTTTGATTGCCCTCATAATGGGCATACTTCTTTTTTGCTCTTTTGGTTGTGTTTTCAAGTATGCCTAACCAGTATAGTAAATAGATAATGGGAGTAATGGGGAAACGCAATAAATCATAAAAATATCGTTCCCTTATATATGTGATTTTTACAAGTTTTTCTAAATAGAAGTCCGAATGCTTTTTTGCTAAGTAGCGGTGTATGATTACGTTTCGGTCTTTATTATTAAATACTGAAATCATTGAATCCTCAACAATTCGGTAGTAATAAAGCTTTTCATTTATGAAGTGAAACACGAAATTATTTTTTGATGCACTAATCCAAAAATCCCAATCTTCAAATCCATAACTAGGCATACATTCATCGTAACCTCCATTTTTTTTCCATACTTCTTTTTTAAAAATGGCGCAAGCGTCGGCACAGTTACCAGTAACAAGCCCTAAATCATCAAAAGGACGAACTTTAAATTGTCGCTTTTTTAATGTCGTATCTCCAAAAAATACCGGAGCTGCATAAACAATATCAGCACTATTTTTTTCAAGAAAAGGAATTGCTTTATTAATGTAGTTGGGATGAATTTTATTATCGGCATCTAAAGGCAAAATATATTGTCCGGTGGCGGTTTCAATTCCTTTATTTCGCGCTTTGCCTGGCCCACCATTTGATTGATGAATAACGGTATAATTTAACGCTTTTAGCTGCTCTAATTTTTGAAGTGTATGACTGTCCGTAGATCCATCATCCACAATAATGATTTCAGTATTGTAGTTTATTTTTTCATTATCAATACTATCTAAAGCCTCCTGAATATACTGCCCATGATTGAAACAAGGAATTACAATACTTACTGTTATGGAATGTTGAGACATCTTGGGGTTCATATAATATATTAATATTAAATATATTATATTTAACCAATATAACAAAGTTTAGATATGCAGGGATTTCTACTAAGACAAACACCCCTTACGAAACGCTATTTCTTAATTTGTGAGCTAAACGTACTTTCAAAAATTTTATCTGCATTACCCGCTTCAAATCCTTCACGAAAATGTTCTCGCTTTAATAATTTGGGGTCTAGTTGGGCAAACTCCGGAAGTACCCTTCGCTCTGCAAATTCGACATAACTACCAGCAATGGGCAAAGTCCTTCCATCTATAAACGGCGCATCAATAATTTGAGCCACTGTAGAACTTTGACAAAGAAGGCCATCGGGACTGATTTTAATTTTTCCGCCCGCATCATTTAAGATAATGCCAATGTCTTCTAGAAATTCATTAAAAGTAGCACAGGTATTGTATCCCTCAGGGAGATAATGCAGGCTAATGGTATAATGATTCAAATAATACCGGTTATAAATTACCCAAGAAGCATATTCTGATTCCTGCTGAAGCGCTTGATAATCCTCAATAGTTGGCAACCTCCATAATCCCTGATGTAAAAAATTAGCAACAGCAATGGGGTCATCCAAATTTAAATCATCAATAGGATCATGCACAACTTCATTGGTGTAGGAATAAATGATGACTTGCGCCTGCTCACTTAACTCATGAACCCTGAGCTCACTAATAAAGATACGTGGGAAATTGGGTGCAGGAGGCGCATACCAATAGGCATCTAATTTTTTTGATTCAAAATTTAAATGCTCCTTTTTGGTATAACCATAGTAAAGAAATATTTTTTCTAGCGACTGAATACCAAGTTGCGGAACACCGAGTGTTCGAAAGGCAATATGATCATTGGCAATATCATTGGCACTGTCAATGATACCCTTTGCAATCATGGCCTGTATAATTTTTTTAACATCTGGTACACGATCACTGTACTTATCCATCAGTGCATCCATGACAATTTGTACTTCCTGAATCTTGTTCATGTGCTTAAAATTATCCTTATAATTATTGTGCGTTTTTTATATCCAGAAAGATATCAAAAAAAGCGGCTCGGAATATTTTTAATACCTCAGTTTTTTATCCTTTATATCTGATTTTGTAAAGTTTGCAGATACGCCAATAGGCAAGGCCGCAACTGAAGTGCCGATGGTTAGATTTCGGATGAATTTTCTTCTTTCCATTTTTGCAATTTTGGGGTAATTTAATCATAAATCGCCAATAGATGCATGAACAAATGGTTATATTGCGGTAAGGTCAAAAGAGCATAAATTGAAGACCAATAACGAACTTATGAGCGATTTAAAAGCCGGATTAATCATCAAAAGCACAGATGCTTTAATTGGCAGTATTTTTGAGGAAACCACCATTTTGATTGTTAAACATGACAACCAAGGAACTACGGGTTTTGTAACCAACAAACTTTTACATAAGTCAATACATGAACTCATAGAATTCAACAACAGTAAACCATATCCACTAATGGATGGCGGCCCCGTTGATAAAGATCACCTCTTTGTACTACATAATCGCCCCGACCTTATTAGTGAAGGCGAGCAAATGCATAGTGGTTTTTATTTAGGGGGAAATATGAAAGATGTAATTGAGGCCATTAACAACAATGGAGTTCATGAACAAGAAATTCAACTTTTTATAGGCTATTGCGGATGGGACGAAGGAGAATTGGCAGCAGAAATTGAAGAAGGAAGTTGGGTGATTGAAAAATAAAAATAAATAGTTAATTATAATTTTAATATGAAAAAGATTTCCATTCTATTTTGCTTATTCTTCTTTATAAGCCAGTTCAATGTGTTTGCGCAGCTGCCTACACCAAGCAGTGGTCGCATTGTTCGAGTTGAAAATTTTAGTTCAAAGTATGTACCTGCAAGAAATGTAGATGTTTGGTTACCCGACAACTATACACCTTCAAAAAAGTATGCAGTATTGTATATACATGATGGGCAAATGCTTTTTGATAGTAGTATAACATGGAATAAACAAGAGTGGGGTGTTGATGAAACAGTAACTAAACTAACGCAGCAACAAAAAATTAGGGAATGTATTGTGGTAGGTGTCTGGAATGGCGGAAAAAGTAGACATCCCGAGTATTTTCCTCAAAAACCATTTGAAGCTTTATCCAAAGAAAATCAGAAACTTGTTTACAATGCCTACCGAAGCGGTGGTCAATCCATTTTTTCGGGACTTGCCATTTCTTCAGATAATTATTTGAAATTTTTGGTAGAGGAACTAAAGCCTTTTATCGATAAAACCTACAGCACCAAAACAGACGCATCAAATACATTTGTAGCCGGCAGTAGCATGGGTGGTTTAATTTCACTCTACGCCATATGTGAATATCCAACCGTTTTTGGAGGAGCCGCATGCCTTTCTACACATTGGCCAGGACTATTGTCGATGGAAAACAATCCAGTACCTGCTGTATTTTTTGCATACTTAAAAAAACATTTGCCATCACCTAAGCAACATAAAATTTATTTTGATCATGGCACCGAAACACTAGATTCGATGTATGCATCATTACAAGTACAAGTTGATGCAATCATGAAACAAAAGAAATATAGCAACAGCCAGTGGATAAGCCGCTCTTGGCCCGAACAGGATCATTCCGAAAAATCTTGGAGAAGCAGGTTGGATGTTCCTCTTGCTTTTTTATTGAAGCAGTAATGATCTAAAATTTTGTGTCATTATTACAATGAAAAATATTTTATTAAAAATAGAAAATGAAAAATAAATTACTTGTTTTAATTAGCTGCATTCAATTTGTTGTATGTAAAGCAAATGTGAGATTGCCAAATATTATTGGCTCACACATGGTCTTACAACAAAATTCGAATATTAAATTATGGGGATGGTCAGCACCAGCCGAAAAAATTTCAATTAAAGTTAGTTGGGATACAATAACCTATAAAATTATTGGAAGCAGGGACGCTACCTGGATGACCAATATTAAAACACCTAAAGCGGGTGGCCCACATACCATCAACATTCAAGGAGAAAATACGATAAACTTAGAAGATGTTTTAATCGGGGAAGTTTGGCTGTGTGGTGGGCAAAGCAATATGGAATGGTCTGGTGATCAAGGGCTACAACAAAGCAAAATCGAAGCCCCAAATGCAACAAATAATAAATTACGTTTTTTTTATGTTTCAAAATCAACATCAGCATCTAGGCAAGATGACTTAAATGGAAAATGGATGGTTTGCTCTCCAGAAGAAATGATCCATTTTAGTGCAATAGGCTATTTTTTTGGAAAAAATTTACATGAAAGATTAAACGCTCCAATTGGATTAATTAATTCAAATTGGGGCGGTACCCCGGCTGAAACTTGGACCCCAGAATATGTTATTAATAGTAATCAAGCTATAAAAAAGGGTGCAGCATCTTTAAAGCCAACTGAGTGGTGGCCGTATAAATCCGAACTAGCATTTAATGCTATGATTTATCCAATTACAAATTTTTCTATTGCAGGTGTTATATGGTATCAAGGAGAAAGTAATACCATTAATTACTACTCATACGAAAAGTTATTTACGGGAATGATAGAATCATGGCGTAAAGAATGGAAAATCAACTTCCCATTCTATTTTGTTCAAATCGCACCCTTTAAGTATGAATATAATTATGTTGGCGCACTTCTTAGGGAAAGCCAAACCAAATCTTCCCTTTATAACAATACTGGCATGGTTGTCATAACTGATTTAACGCCTGACACAAACAATATTCATCCTATCCTGAAAAAAGAAGTTGCTTTACGCCTTTCTAATTTAGCACTAAACAAAACATATGGTATTAAAAATATTAATTGCGAAAGTCCAATGTATTTTTCACACGTAATTGAAAACGACAAAATTAAAATTCAATTTACGAATACAAGTAACGGTATTATTGTGAAAGGAAAGGAAATTACATGTTTTGAGATTGCAGGTCCAGATAAAGTGTTTTACCCTGCACAAGCAATAATTAAAGATGATAAAGTAATCGTTTTTAATGAAAAAATAAAGACGCCTGTGGCTGTAAGATATGCGTTTAACAATACTGCAATACCAAATCTATTTAGCAAAGATGGTCTGCCAATTAATCTCTTTAGAACTGATGATTGGGAAATCGACACAAATACAAAATCAAATAATTAATTAAAATTGAGTCAGTAGTACTAATGCATAAGATTAATTTTAAAAGCACTTCTATGACAACAGTTCGTTACGCCATATTTGTATTGATGCTTTTGATGTTTAATGATACACAAGCACAAAAAAAGAGTACAGATCATTTAAATATCAATAGCCTTATAAGCCCTATTGATTCATCTAATATTTTCATAGATCCCGGTTATTATATATGGTGTGGGAGTAGTATTGTTGGTGAAGACGGTAAGTATTATTTATTTTATGCACGCTGGCCCCATGGAACAAGAGCAAAAGATGACGATAGCCTCAATCACATATTTGATGGATTTAAAGGATGGCAAAAATATTCTGAAATAGCTATCGCAGTTTCAGATAAACCTACTGGACCCTACAAACATGTCAAAACAATACTGAAAGGAAATTTTAATGAGCAAAGATGGGATAGGTATACTTTTCACAATCCTCAAGTCAATTATTTTAATGGTCAATATTATTTATACTTTATAAGCAATAGCTTTAATGACAACATGTACTTTACTAAAAACTTAGGTAGAGATCAGTTACACTGGTATAAATACAATTGTACGCAGCGCATTGGAATGGCTTCTTCACCTACCATAAAAGGATTTTTAAATGGAAGTTTTTTTCAAAAGCCAGAACACCTTATCATGCCTGATAGCATAAGAACCTATGAGGTTACTGTTAATCCTTCTGTTTGCAAAGGACCAGATGGCCGGTTTTACATGATGTATAAATCAAGAAAGCCCGATTTAGGGCATATGACTTTTTGGATGGCCGTGTCCGATACCCCAGAAGGCCCTTTTACTTTTTATAGCGAGGTTAGTTCTAGCGCAGATATGGCATCCGAAGATCCGTACTTATGGTATGACAAAAAACGAAAGCGGTTTTATGCGATCGCAAAATATTTTTCTTCCAAAGGAAAACCTGACACAGAATTTGGTTCTCTTATTTTACTTACCTCTAGCACGGGTAAAGATTGGACAATGGCCAACTCATACATGGTTTCACCGCGTAAGCTTAGTTTTAGTAACGGTTCGGAGGTAAAACTCTCTAATTTAGAAAGACCTTGTTTATTATTTGACAAAAAAGGAAATATGCAAGCATTGTTTGCTGCAGCTGCGGTAAAAAGTCCCTATAACGAAAAAACTAAGCAGGTGAAACCTGAAGAAAATACATTTAATGTGCATATTCCGTTACAATTAAATAAACGAAACCTCCGCTATTAGAAATCAAACGAGAGATAAATATAGAAGTAAGAAGTAAAATGAGCCGATAATAATTGATAATCGGCTCATTTTATTCGTATATTTGAGCCGATTACACCTCCTAATTGGCTCATTATGTATAACTGGCAGCACAAAAATTGGCCTGACTTTAAATTTGACGGTGCATCAATAGATACTGAATTGATGAAGTTCATGCTAAAAGCAGGGGCATTAAAAGGCATGATTACTGCATTACCAGAAGCCATAAGCACAGAAACGATTGTGCAAATAATGGTCGCTGAAGCAATCAAAACATCTGAAATAGAAGGTGAGATCATCAACAGAATAGATGTTATGTCTTCTATTAGAAAAAATCTTGGATTACCTATAGCAAAAGAACCAAAAGATAAAAATGCTATCGGATTAAGTCAATTACTAATTGACGTAAGAAATACCTATACACAACCACTGACTCAAAGCAAAATTCTAGAATGGCATAATCTCCTAATGGGGAACAATAAACGCATTAATGCAGGCCAATGGAGAAAGGGTACTGCACCCATGCTTGTGATTTCAGGATCTGCATCTGACCCTAAAGTTCATTTTGAAGCACCTCCTTCTAAAAGCATTCCAAAACAAATGAAGGGATTTATTGAATGGTACAATACAAGTGAAATTACCTCCCCCATTATTAAAGCAGCTGTGGCACATCTTTATTTTGTATCCATCCACCCTTTTGAAGATGGAAACGGCAGAATTGGGAGAGCTATAGCAGAAAAGGCCCTTTCACAAGGATTTGATAACCCTATACTATTTAGTATCTCAAAAGCTATAGAGGAAAATAGAGCAGATTATTATAAGGCACTACAGCAAGCACAACAAAAATTAGAAATTACAAAATGGATAGAATGGTTTTCTTCTATAATAATGATTGCACAAGATGACGCCGAAAAAACAATAAAGTTTAGCATCAAAAAAGTGAAATTTTTTGACAAGTATGACAAAAGTTTTAATAACCGCCAAAGAAAAGTGATTCATAGAATATTAGAAGAAGGTGTTACAGGCTTTAAGGGGGGAATGAATGTCAAAAAATACATAAGTATTACAAATACATCTAAAGCTACAGCAACAAGAGACCTTCAAGAATTAGTAGCAATGAATGTGTTTGTAAGCAAGGGAGCAGGTAGAGCTACTGGCTATGAAATAAATATATAGAAAGGAAGAAAAACTAGTAATTTGACATGGCTGATGATGATGATTAAATAATTTTCCATTAACAGATTCTTATGTTAATGTATTGTGGTTTTAGGTTTTGATAACAAATTAAAATGCTTTGTCATATTAATTTCGGTTCAATCAAAAAATATAATCATGTGGGATGAACTATTTTACATTTGTGTAGACATCATGTCTATTTTGGGAGACCTTACTGGGCTTACGTATAACGAGATCAACGTACTTGTATTTTGCCTAATTTGGCCGCTACATACCCTATACTTATTTATCCTGTCTTACAAGGCACGAAAGGCGCTCTACCTTTTACAAAAGCCTCACTCCCAACCAAAAAATCTCCCCTTTTTATTTCCTGCATTAAGCCGCGTATTTAATATTAAAAACAAATAGGTATTGAAACCCTTATTAACCTGTTTATTAAACACCGTTATATACGGCATAGTATTACCTATCACCGTATTTGCTATAGCTGATGTTGCCATTAAATTATCCTGCAAATATTACTGGGGAGAAGAATACCTAAAAGGTGATTCTAGGTTTAAACTAGGTATGTGGGTTACGTTTTATTTTATCACCCTCACCCTTTACTATTACCTATTTGCATTTATTAGTTTTGCATTTAATCACAAATTACGAAAAGTGTCTATTGCGCTTACAATAGCCATGCCCATTGTATTTCATTATGATATGAGTGCTTATGATTACCGCATTACAGTTTGCTTTGCGGGATTCCACCTTACGTATTATGTATTTTTTTATGGGTTTATTTGGTTGCAAAAGTGGGCCAGCTTTTTTCTCAAAAATAAGTATTCACTGCAAAATCAAATTGGCCAATGAAAACATTTTTGAATGGGTTGATATTTGTTTGTTCATAAAACACAAGCATCGCTTTTTTATATTCAATAGAATCAATGGTTCTAAATGAAATTGGACAAAAATGATGATTCATTAATATTGCATTACTTATTATTCTGGCAGTTCTTTTGTTTCCATCGGAAAAAGGCTGGATGTACGATATTAATACAAGTGATAACAAAGCCTTTTCAAATACATCTTTCTTTGAATTAATTAATGAACACATCGATTCAAGTGCTTCCTTAATTTGAAACGCATTGTCTAGTGGCTTATAATTTGTGCCAGAGATACCAACTCTTCTACTTCGAATATTTCTAGAAATATCTAAGTCCTTAACTAAAATACTATGAAAATCCTCGATACAAGAAACAGTTAAAGGGTTTATATAAGTAGGATTACCAATAATAAAATCCAAAGCATCTTTGTGATTTAATAACATAGTAGCTTCATCCTTGGTTTTACCGGCAGCTGTTTCCTTATCCTTTAGTAATCTTTCTGTTTCAAGTAATGAATACGTATTACCCTCTATCTGAGAAGATTTCCAACTTAAATCAATAGCAAGACGCTCCAACTCTTTTTTGTACTCGCTCCGCGTTAACTTAGATAAATTTGAAGTAAATGTTTCTTGCAATTTTTTTAAATGATCTAATTCAGTATTTGTAAAGATCGAAATGTTTTGAAGTGTATCATTAATTAACCCACTATTAAATTTATCTTGAATAACCCTATCATCAATTTCCTTTTCAAAATACTGATTCATGTCTATGGGTCTAATAATTTCAAACCCATTACTTATTTCGTATTTTCTACTTTTTAGTTCACCAATGGCATTAATTAAATCAGCTGCCACTAACGTTTGAAGCTTTCTTCTTAAAGTTGCTACACTCATATCCAAATTCAACCCTTCTAGTATTTCCAGAGAAGTACATTTGGGATGACTCATAATAAAGTCAATTATTTCGTGCGTTCTATTTTCAGATTTCTTTGGCATAGTTATTTATCAATCATAAAACTATGATTTATCGCTCATAAAAAGGGTAATATGAGCGATAAAGTGGTTTTATTTGATTGATAAAAAGGTAAAGTATTGATAATAAATAACTTATGAATTGATCACTTTTCCTAAAAACGCCTCAATAACGTCATTATAATTTTGCCTCGTTAGCTCCTTAAACAGCAGTGCGTAATAACCATCCCCCTCATTAGTGGCAAAAACGCGCATATGCTTTGTTCTCATACTATCACAATCATCAATAATAAGGCGGTCTGGTTTATCAGGCCCAATAATACCAGCAGCAGCAAAATACTTAGCAGCAGCATGTATTTGCGCCATAGAAACAATAAATGAAACCAGGTATAGGTTTTGGATGGTAAGCTCCTTTTTAAACGCTATATAATGGCCTTTTTGCTCCTGAAATAACCCTGCTAACTTATTACTGATAAGCCCTTGCTTGAACCGCAAATAAGTATCATCTAATTTTTTAACAGGCAAAATGAAAATCATGAGTTTACCTGCTGGATAGTAATTAAGTTCCGTTTTACCCGGATACATTACTAAAATGTTTCCTAACGAGGTAATGGCATTTGAAGCCTCAAGGTATAAAGGGTCTTTACCTAAATCCCAACAGGTGGCGTCATATAAAAGGGCTTTTTCTAGAGATCTGTTAAAGGTGAGCCTGCTGCGTGTACCATTTGAATTAAATGTTTCTAACTGGCAGCCTCCTTCATACCAAGTAACGGTATGTACTAGCTTTTGGGAAATTTGAGAAATGTAGTTGGCTGTAAGTTGATTGTCTGTTTCAACAATACTTTGCTTGTCAATAAAGCCATAGCCCATAGACTCAGGTAATTGACGA
>JACCDN010972687.1_pt1 | contig 26571 bp, 33 predicted proteins | sample 7441691 | NCBI WGS metagenome assembly JACCDN01 (sample SAMN15323439, study PRJNA562643) | freshwater metagenome | isolation source: river surface water | place: USA:Blue River Watershed | collected 2017-08-16 | reverse complement strand
GCATATGAGGCGCTATGTTCAACACGGCCTTGGTTCTGGCTGCATTCAAATTCTTCACCGAATGACATTCATCCAAAATCATCATCTTGGCCCATCCTTTGATGACATTACGTACATCTTCATTGGAGATAATACCATAGGGAACAATCATGACCTTGATGTCATTCGTTGCCAACCTCATCACCTTGATAGCGCTCTTGCATACCACTACACTTTCCATATTCCAATCCATACGTCGTTCAATCTCGTCCCTCCAATTGTACATGATATTGGGCATGGTAATAATCACCGTTGCCTCATTCCAATAGCGAGCTATCGCCAAGGCAGTAAACGTTTTCCCTGTCCCCATTTCGTCAGCAATATACACATCATTCCGCTCAATGGCAATCTTGACTAGCGTCTGTTGGTAAGGTCGCAAACAATCAAATACCAAGGGTGTAATACGTTCCCGAATGGCTTCCATGGAAATATCTTTACGTTTCAAACGATAATAATCCAAAAGACGTAATACAAATAAAGGAGTCGAGTCCTGATGTAACTCCCACTCACATTCCTTCATCATATCCAATACACGAATCCATTGTTCAAACTCTAACTTTACTCGTTCAGTTCTAATGTCCACACGATAGGGGATGTTGCGACTCTTGAGTGCTGTCAAGATCATGTCCAATGTAATGGCACGTGTTTGACTGGATAATTGCAAAAAGTAGGTAGAGTTGGTGGTGACACCATCTTCATACAAGGGTAGTTCTTGATAACAGACCTTACACGTGAGATACACGGCCTTACTCATGGATATTTTATTATTGGCATATATGATACTTCATCGGAAATATCTACATTACCTTCCGCCCATCGATTTTGTTTCTCTCGAATATCCTGTTTCAATTCAGCAATACTCTTTTCCAATGTGGGAAAGGCAATGGTTGATTCAGGCGCCGGGTTCAACCTTTTCCAATTCAATGATGCATTGGGTGGATCCTTGTACTTGGGTTCACTTCCCAATACTTGATATGTTCCATAATCATCAACAATGTCTTGTGGATCCTTGGGACGATAACACCAATCAAATTGATAATCCTTTCGAGGTAAAGTCATTAACAAGACTGCCATACCAATGGTTAGAATACATAGTAAGAGTACTAACCAACGAAAGACGTACAAGGTTGCAATGTAGATTTGACTTGAAGAAGTAATGGTAAATGTACTTCCAAATAATACTAGGTTACCAATAGACGTCAATACAATGCCACTTAATATAATTATCATGGTGACATAGGACCAACGATTTTCTTTATCCAAGGTTACACGTCGAAACTCGAAATTTTTATCTAGGTTGTCTTGTTCCATATTTTTTCTTCTTTTTCAACCATAAAAAAAAATAATGGACTTGGCACCTAATTATTCCTTTAATGAAGAAGATGAAACAAGTCTAAACGATCATGCCTCGTTTTCAACTCCTTCTTCCTCTCCAACTTCCTCCAACTATATCTTTTGGGTCTTGGGAAGTATTATTCTTATTGTTCATTATGGATTTCTATGGATTACCTCTCGTTTAACCAAGGTCGAATCCAGCATTCATCTTTCCAACATGATTGATTTAGCCATTACACGTTCAAATAAGCTCCGACCAGATGTAGTTAACCCTGAAGAGTAAACAGTAAACTCCATGTGGATTTTTTGTAATGATCAAATCTTGGTGATTGACCATGTTCATGTGAAAAATTCCAGTGTGTGTAATGCATATACGGTCATGACTCCACTACAAGCCATGGAACAACATTTTGGATCGGACCATGAATTACCACCGTTATGTCGCGACTTGGCTGAAAACCGCAACTTTGATTGGTTACAATGGCGTGATCCTCTTTCTGAACCACCCATTCCAGAAATTAAACTATTGGAATTGGGAGATGCCATACACACTCTTAGAACCGAATTTGATACCATTTTTAAACCATGCATTGTCCACTTTCCCAATGTTGATCCTCATATTTTACGAACTCTTGTAGATATGCTCAAGGATATTGGGAATCCACCAAGTGACATGTATGATAGTGTACTCAAAGCTTCCAAACTCAAGAATTGGCGTACTACCGTGAATGAAGCTACTCGACATTTCATTGACAAGTATACCTCGTCATCCTATAGCATACCACTTCTGGTTCAAGTCATGGCGCTAGCTTATATTATGGACATTGCTCATTTACTCATTTTACTGGGTATTATGCTTACCTCACGTATTGATTTTTGGGACACGGAAGCTATTCTTCGAACCTTTGGTATTCCTGAAGCCAATAATGAATCCGCCACTGTCAAGCTGCAGGAAGTGTTGAAATCAAAAATTCATCCAGAGTGTGCGTCTAACCCAAGTGGAGTAATGTGAATAATAAAAGTAAAACAAAAAAAAAACATGATTCCTAAAATAATTCACCAAACATGGAAGGGTCCACCAGAGACATTACCTTTGAATTGGGTAGAATCTTACAAGACATGGACATCCTTGGCACAAGAATTTGGATTTCAATACATGTATTGGGATGATAAAGCTATAGATGGATTTATTCAAGAACATTTTCCTTGGTTCCTAGACAAGTTTAGAGCCTATCCCTATGGAATTCAACGGGCTGATACATTTCGTTATTTTGTCTTGTATCATTATGGTGGTATCTATTCTGATTTTGATAATGTACCTAGTCGTAGCTTCTTCTCAGAATGGTTCCCAAAGCATCAGCATTATCATGTAGTAATTGGAAAATGTAAAATTGGTAGTGATGTAGGGAATCAAGATTTAACCAATGCCTTTATGCTCTCTAGACCTCGACATGATTTTTGGATTCATGTATGGGATCTACTCTATGACCCTTACAAATACAATGGATGGAAACATTTTGGCAAACATATTTATTATTTTCAAATCCTCTTTTCTACAGGACCAGGTATCATATCAGATGCTTACCATTCCAAACCTTTTCAAGTCGTTATTTCACCTCATCTCCAAACACCCAATGGACCCTATATTAGTACCATTACAGGTGATTCTTGGCATTCTGAATCAACTTCCTCCTCCGTCATGACCATGCTTAATAAATTAAGAAATCGATTTTAACTTGAACCACGTCCTTTATTTCGTTCCCATTCCACAATCAAAGGAATCACACGTTGATGCAACACCACATTTTGTAACAATATAGTACCGTTACCCGAGTCCTTTTCGTGAATGTTATACGTGGTCAGAGAGCTAAACGCCACGGTGTTCAGCTTGCTTTGTTGCGGAGGGATATTATTTTGCGCAGCCCACCATTTGAAAGCCTTGGTAAATTCATCCTTACTCATACTCATATTATCATCAGCATTCACCAACACACACACTTCATGAATAAACGAATCCATAGGGTTCATCTCACGCAAACATCTCTTTTCCATTTCCTTAAACTTGGCTGGCAACACAGATTTGAATCCCACATCACGAAACATACTGGCAGCTTGCAAATAACACGAATTGCATACGTGCAAAAACTCGGGACGTTCCTTGACACACTTTTCAAACAGGTTTGGATCACCATCCTTGATGATCCTCATGAATTCAATACCAATGATACGCCGTTGCAAATTGTTACCCACACTGGTAAAACGAGAAGGCATCATGTTACTGGCAGCTGCACCATGAGAAGGCCACTCCATTGATTTTTGAGGTTCATTCTTACAATTGACAATGACTTGCTCATGTGAGACCATGGAACAAAACGTAGCCTGATCCAAGGAAAAACGATCATCAATGTCCAACGCCAAATACAAGAGTCCTAAATAAGCCGTAGCCAAGGGAAAAGCCTCGGCAGGCTTATTGGGTAAGTAGCCAATATCTTCAGGGTTATACATCATGGCCACTAGTTTCAACAGAGTACTTTTACCAGTAGCACCAATACCCAAAAACCACGGGAACACACTCCAGTTATCGAAACGCTTACCCAAATGGAATAGTCGTCCCAAGAGAGCAAAGATAAAGTACATTTCCTTTTCATCGTAACCTTGAGCAATGAAAATGGACTTGATATGGGGCATATGAATGTTCAACGGATTGGGCATATCACCCGTAGTGGCTTCTTGACGCATACGAATGTCATCAAAGAAAAACTTGTGGTACTTGATGGCAGTAAGATTACCACTCAATTCACTAGTAGAGCGACAACCTGGTGGGGCCTTGAACCAAAAAAATGTACACAAGGGTAGTACATAAAGTCCATTGGTAAAGGCAAAAATGTCTCGATTATACTCTAATTGAGGTAATTTTTCAGATTGAATCTTTTCCAATGTCTTTTCCAAATAGGGTACAATGGTAATACTACTAGTCAAGATATTGAACCATACCTCATTTTGAGTCTCTGGATAACATGCCGTACAAATAAACTCGGTAATGGATTGATGGCGCTCATACGAATGAACAAAGATACCCTCTTCGTTAAACACTGGCTTATACAAATACTTGCCAGACTTGCGATAATGACGATTAAAAGCATACTCTAAATAAAAAGCCAAGAGTTTTTGTTGAGGTTTTTGCGTAATAGGATTTTCAATGGAAGGTGGTTGAAACGTTTTGGAGGTCATACTCATCAAGGTACCACGCAATCCTGTATCATTACTGTGTTGTAACAAACGTAACCCAATCACCACATCATACGAGGTCTTTAACACGAAAGAAATATGTGTAATCATACTTTTCAACTCACGTCCAGCTTGCGTATCCACATTTAAAAGATCCATGCGTGTCATATTCGTTTCTAATAATTGTAATTGGCCATACAATTGTTCATACTTGGCTGAAATGGCTAAATTGTCCTTGTATACTCGACCAATACGAGACAGGGTGCCTGTATCACCTCCACCAAACGTAAAGAGCTTGTGAAAATATTGTAAAAAAATAAAAAGTTCAGATTGCGTTCGTTGTTCATTAATGGGGAAAGTTGATAAATGTTCACTCATACTCTCCCAATGATTGTCTGTATATTGCGATAATTGTTGTGTTACTTCTTCTTCATTGTAAGGTTGTTGGTATATCATGGACATGACATCATTCACCGCCCCCATCCGATTACAATGAACACGTAACCGAGGATCATTTTTCCATGGACCAACTTGATTCTCAATTATGGGTACAGCAAGCATCGAGTATCAAACCCTAGTCTCGTAACAGGTACGAACACAAAATTTTGGATGTGTGACATGTCAAAACCCAATCGGGAGATATCCGTTATAGGCTTCATATGAGATACACTTTGAGTCACTATGGGCTTGACTACTTGTTTTGGAGCCGGTAATTTACTCTTGAGTTGACGAGGTGGGAATATGGTGATTTCCACAGGAACACTCCATAAACAAATTTCCTTCTTTTCATAGGGGACGTGATATCGAGCATGTCCTTGAATGTCTTCCAATTCCGTTCGAGTCAAGGATTTTGCTTCTGGAAAAGACAAGCGTGTCAAGGCGTGCATCAAATACGAAGTCGCCACATGAGCATCCTCGGATTCATTCGACACACTCTCTACCATGTCTGGAAATAAATGATTCATCTTGTTTTCTCCACTCTAGGATGAAAAGAAAACATCGGAAATATGTATCATATGATATAATACACTCGGATCTATTTTGTTTTTCACATCTGAGGGTTGTAACATCGTAGCTGCCCCATCCAGTGGTTGTAACATCGTAGCTGCCCTATCTGAGGGTTGTAACCATACATAGTGGAAACACGTCTTGATGTATTGAATCAATTCTAATCGATTATAAGAGGCACCTCGATCATGTAGTCCCTGTTGCACACTATGAGCCCACAATAACATCCATTCATTTCCCTCGGGACCCAACTCATCCATGGTGATTCCTTGTTTCGGTACGGGTAACTTGGGAATTCGAGTCACTTTTTCTACCCCTAAGAAATTCATTACATCCTCAATTGAGGAACCCTCTCGCCAACATAATAAACTTAATTCAAATGCATCATGAGGTATCAATCCTTTTTGAAACTTGGCCCAAAAAAATTGATAATCTATCAATGTATCCTCCAATCCACTTACCATCCATCGCCTATACTTCATCCACCAAAATGTCACCCCCAAGGCCCATACATCATCGTTCTTTGAACATTTTCCATCCTTTAATCTCTTTGGTGATTGGAAAGCAGTAGTCCCTGAATTCATACCATATTGAGGTAAACCCTCCAAACGTACACTCCCCAAATCAGCCAATTGTATATCATGTTGAGCCGTCATTAAAATATTATCTGGCTTAATGTCCCCATGAATTATCCCACGATCATGCAAATAAGCCACCGCCTTGACCAATTGAACTGCCAGCCGAGTAAACTCTTCTTCCGTCGCAATTCGATCTTGTTCAATATAGGATGAAAGCGTAGTCTTGGCAATACTAAAACAATGACCTACTTCTCGTACCTTGTTGTAACATAAGAGTACTTGAGAACGTAAAGGACGATAAATATAAGCAGATCGACAAAAATACAAAATCATCCATTCACGCCATACATAACCACGATTTTCATCCACTTCATCTTGCCCCCAACGATACACCTTGTGAATGACATTTTGACTTTCAATCACATGTTTCCCAATTTTGCGTACTATATCATTGGGTGATGGATACATGGATTGTGGTTCAACCAAATTACGTCGTATCGATTTTGGATAGACCATAAAACGTACTTGATGTTTACACCAAGTCATAAATCCATGACGCAAGACATTTATCGAATACGTTAAATCATCCATAAATAATAATAATAATCCTTTTATTTATCCATTTCACACAATGACCTGTTCCTTACCAACCAACTCGTTCGTCACCCTTGACTCTTCTTTCTTTTGCTTCCTTGGCTTCTCGCATTCAAATCATTAAGCTGTTGCTGCATCACCTCATTTTGTTGCATGAGATTTCCAACCAACTCCAACATTCCTTTGATTTCTGGGGCGACCTCTTTCATTTCGTTTGCACGGCTCTTCACCATTGCCAATTGTTTTGCAATGGACGCTTGATTAACTTGGGGCTTTTTAGCAGAACTTTTTCTAGAAGAACCCTTTTTGGAAGAATTTTTCCTAGGTGGGGCTCTAGCTTCGGATGAGCTGGATAATGCTCCCATACTCTGTGCTGCCGCAATGAGTTTTTCAGTGATATCTTCAATGGACCTATGTCTCTGGTGTAGTTCAGCTGGAGTCGTGGGTACCGTAGTCAACACTTGTCCTGCTTGAGTTAGCGCATCAGTAAAGTCCTTTTTTTGTTTTTTCGTCAAGTTGGCCCCCTTGATCCAGTTACCAAACCTTTCCTTTATTCTAGAAAATCGATTTGATATGTCACGTACCTCTTCCCTGTTATTGTGCGAAACAACCTTTTTAGTTGAAGCTTTTGCTTTTGTCTTGGGATTCTTTGGTTGTTTTGGCTCCTTCGATTTCTTTGGTTCTTTTTGCTTATCAAATACAGAAGGATCTAAATTCATTTCATCGATCAAGGCTTTCTTCATTTTGGGTGTTAAGCGTTTGAACCTACATCCAACACTGGCATTCTGAGCAATTATGGTAGCTGCACGTGTCTGTTGTGGTCCCTCTTCATAGCCAAGTTCATCAAAGACTAGCTGCTTGGCGTCAGTAATCATATCTTGTTTCACACGTGGCAGTGGGGCCTCAAACTTAACCGTAGGAAGTGGAGGTCGATTCTTTTCCAATACTTCATTTATCTTGTTTTGGAGTTTAGGTGTAAGACGTGAAAACTTGGATTTTCGGTTGGAGAGTCGAAGCAAAATGTTTTCCACCACTTTATTTTTCCTTACACCATAGCGTCTAAGCAACTCTCTAGCATCCTTGTGTCGTTGTATACTATCCTCCTGCACCGTTTGGATAAAGGAAGAGACGGGTAAACCTGTTTCTGCTTGTTCACTGCTATCCCAATCGTCAAAGCTTGTTTTGCTTTTCCAAAGGTAAGACAATATCGCTCTCGAAACAGGTGAAATCATATGCTTACCAAGTTTTACCTTTCGATTTTCTCCATTCGTATACACATAAGCCTTGACCAAATCCTTGATCTGTTGCCTATTGTCGGATGCAAATTCTTGATACTCCTTTAACGCAGCACGCGCCTTGGCATTCATTGGTTTCTTCTCACCATTACCTCGTTTGGAAGGTGCTTTTCTGGCTTGAGTCTTTTTTGACGGTGTGTTCTTGGACGATGACGATGAACGGTTGGAGGGAGCCTTTCTGGCTGGTGGGTTGGGCTGTGTATCTTTAGACGACGAACGGTTGGAAGGTGTATTCAAGGAAGCTTTTCTGATCGAAGTCCTTTTTGGCGGTGTTTCCTTGATTGGTGTCTTTTCAGACGCACGACTGGAAGATGCCTTTCTGGCTGGTGTTTCGACTGGTATCTTTTTCACCGCTACCTTGTCACCTTTCTTTGGTGAATCATTAACAACTGGGTCGCATCGTGGCTTGGCTGAAGCTGTCTTGGATTTTTTGGCACTTGATGGCTTTTGGGAAGCTGATGATGATTTGATTGGTTTTTGAGGAGCTGTAGGTGAATTACTTGGTTTCGGCTGAGATGGTTTTGGTTTCGCAGATTCAACGACGTGTGGAGATGGTTTCGCAGACCCAGCGCCGTGTGGAGATGGTTTCGCAGATCCAGCGCCGTGTGGAGATGGTGTAGGGGTGCGTCTACGTAAAGTATTTTGGAGATCCACATATCTTTCATAAATTTCACGCAATGCTGTCGGTACATCAGTTTGATCTTCTTCCAAGAGATTATCGAATAAGTCATCTTTTAATTGACCCTTTTCAAAATAAAATATATCACCATTCTCGTATATATCCTCAATTTCAGCATAATGTTGCATTGCTCTTGGGTTATGTTTCCAGCTCAACAATCGTTCGTATCTTTGTTTGGGAGTTTCATTTCCATATCTGTTTTGGTACGCTTCTCTCATTCTGGCTAATTTTTGAGCCTGATCCTGTATGTCTTTATGATATTTTTTGAACAAACGCTCAAGGTCCTTGAACTTGGTAGGAGTTCCATTATCGTCTCCTTTGGGAGGAGTGTCAAACATTTCATCTGGTAATTCACCTTTTTTGAAATAAAATCTAGTTTCATTGAGCTTCAAGTGTTTTATATCCTTATACATTTGATCATGATCCTTATTCCACTTTTCAAGCAAATCTAATCGTTGTTGTACTTCCTTTGTTAATGGTCTTGTGGGAGCTGTGTCAACCTCATCTTCAGAGTCGTCTCGTTTAGCATACACTTGTAATTCTTGATGGAGACCATCATATCGTTTAGGTATAAATTCCTCTCCATTCTTACCTCTAAACCAAAATATTTCTTCAAATTTTTTGAAGTCGGGGTTTGCATCATATGCTTTGAACATTAAATTTTCATCACCTAACCACGAATCTAATAATTTCCTTCGTTCAACCGTCATGTTTTTTGTTTTACAGTGGTAGATTTATTTTTATACGTAGAAAAAGTAATTCATTATACAGGACAATTCTATCCTTGATTAACGCTGCAAGACTAGCTTTCAACGAAATTCGTCTGATCAATTGTTGATAATGTTCCTTTTGCTTGGTACACAACGATTGACTCATTGTCACAATTTGATCCATCACTCGTCGCATGTCCTCTACACACATTTGACACCAAAGTCGCTCCAATTGGGGTAAGCAACAATGACAGACATTATCCTTACACCACTGACTGTATTTTACCAAATCTACTGACGTGAGAAATGACAAGATGCCTACCAAGATACTAGCACGAGATACTACCTTGGGACGATATGCTTCAGGTAACATGACCAAGGTTAATTGACACAGGTCAGATTCTTTCACGTCCATACATTTTTGTTGTTGATCCTCTATATGAGTCACAGGTTGTATATATGTATCTTGAGGCTTTTGTACAATTCGTTCATACTCTCGACGAACCATGGGCGTCATTTCTCCCTTTAGACGCATGGTTTGAAAGGCTCTCAGGACATCATCATACAAGATTTTGGCCTCTGGTAATTTACGCCATGCCTCGATCTTTTTCTGCAAGCTATGCCAATCTCTATCTGTCTCACGATGATATTGTTCCATAATTCTTCTCTTTTTTTATTTATAGGTCTGGAATTGTAAATTCATCATACAAGGGGTCAACCTTGTCTTCATAGGGTGGCATCGTACCCATAACAATCGTATTGAAACGTTTCTTATCCTCTTCAAATCGAATCAATACACTTCGTAAATCTGAAATTTGCTTTTGAATATGATCATGAACACGTCCGCAACCATTGGAATAATTCTCCAACATCATGGTATAGGCATGTTCACGATCCCTCAATGAATCACCCCACTTTTCTTGTATTTCCAAGGCTTCTCGCGATAAAGCTACTTTTTGTGTCTGCGTATACATTTCTTCCATTTTGAACGCCTTTCGATCCCCATCGTTCCACACATTTTGAAATTCACGTATCAACTCTTGGTTACGCTGTTCCGTTTTCAAGACATCATCCATATTCTGAAGCACCTGCTTATATCGATTCAAGAGCTCATCACCATGTATCTCCAAAGCAGGTGGTTCAGGTTCTGGTAATGGCGATACAGGTTCCTTGGGTAACATCGTGGCTGCCACATACGGTGTTGGTGGTAATGGAGGAGGCTTTTGTTTGGATAAAATCATACGAATTCGTACTTTTAACTCACGTAATGATAATCCTTCCCAAGCTATTCCCAACTCCTTGGCTTGTTGTCGTGTTCGGTTCCTCTCTTCTTCCATTTCTTTTCTAATATGCTAGACAAGGAGCTCGAGGTATGCGTTTTAGCCCAATATAATTGCTGTTGATAAAGTAAGATATTAGACAAGGTCGCACTTCCAGTATAATAAGTCACCTTTTTCAAGGGTACATCATAACGATTCACCAACCACAACTCATTCCCTATACACTTGTATCTAGATTCAAATGAGAAACGAGGTACCTTGCGATGATAATGCAAGTTTATTTGGGTAAGCTCATTGTTATGTATACGCCATATCATTTCCATACACAAATATAACAATAACAGACTCACCATGTAATAATACCCTTTTTATTTAGTTTTAAGAGTCTACATCCGTATCCGAACCAGATCCCTCTTGATCCAAAGCCATTTGAATAGCACTCTTCATTTGAGAACTCAGACGAGAGAATTGACAAATCTTACCAGAATTACTTACAATAAATTTAGCAATCAATCGTTTCATATCATCAGATTGTTGTCCAAAATGTCGTTCAACTAACGTCATGGCTTTTTGTTCATTTTCTGATACTTGAGAAGACACAGATTTTGGTGGTGATCTCGAAGCGACATTACGTTCAGCTGCAGATGAAGGAAGGTTACCCGTAAAATGATTATACAATCTCTTAAGGGTTAATGGTAAACGTCTTCCAGATTCATCAACGATATTGTCGACAAATCTCATAGATGCATGCCAATCGGGATTCACAAATAGATCACTTACCGTATGACCCAATTGTTTAAATTGTTCAAACGTCATCTTCCCATATTTTTTGATACGTCTTGTATTCTCGGTAATCATATTCGATAATTGTGAAGGAGTCTTATCACCAAATAATTCCTTGAAACGTTTGTACATTGGCAAGTATAGAGTTGGAACAGCCGACTTTTTGTCAGCACTTTTTATGTTACTAAATGATATTCGCGGATTCGCCTTTATATTAACAAAAAAGTCTTCCAATGTGATACCATCATACATTATTCTATCAATAAATTTACCATTTGATAGATCTTCATTGTAATTCTCCTCTATCTTTTTGTGGTACGATGTCTTTCCAACAAAGTCCAAACTCATCCTTTTTCTTTGATATGACAATTTTTTTTCTATTACAAAATAAATGACAGATCTACTTTTAGATTATGATGATGAAATATGGTGGAAAGGGTTTCCTCATGACATTATGGGATATCAAGATGAACAAGGCTCCATTTATGTGGATTGGTCTACACTTTGCAAATGGATGGGTATGAAACCTAAACCCTTATTGACCACCTTTCGACCTTCCATTCTTATTCATCATCAAACAGGCGAGATCATTCCTCAAAAACATGATGCTCTACGCTCCATGATACCTCTTGCAGATCTTGTCAAGGAAGTACAACACGTCATTAACCGAAAACGAAAACATATTGAATACAAGAAGGAATTGTTACAAAAGATGGGCTTGGCTCACGTCATACAACCCAAGCTCGATATTGAACACAAGTGTCTTGGTCAACTCATTCATTCATGTCCCTTTTCTATCCAATGTAATTACCGTCTAGGGAAATACAAGATTGATGCCTATATACCTGATCTACGCTTAGCCATTGAAATTGATGAACACAATCACAAGGGTTATAACCCAGAACAAGAAAAATCTAGAGAACGGGAAATACGCAACTCGAATATTGTACTCTTACGATTTAATCCTCATCAACACAAGACACCTGCTGAAGCTTTGGTTTCCGACGTCTGGAAAAAAACCTTGTCTCCGGATATGAAAGCTTTTGTACGACAAACACTCTAATAAAAAAAAAATCAATGTATTATATTGCTAGTAATTATCATTTATACTTTATTGTAGATATAGATACAAGGAAGAAGGTTGTTAAGGTTTATTCAATGCCCTTTGAGAAACAAGAATCTTTTCAAGATATGACATATGAAGAATTCGATCCTTTATGGTCTACTTATACCCAAGAAGACCAGGAAATTCTACAAGAAAAGTTTATTCCTTCTCAACTTTTGAAAATGGAAATACCCTATTCACAATATTGGATATCTCACAACCCGCAAAAAGCTTTGAATTTTTGGTGTAATCGCATTTTGTTGAAACAATCCAAGGGTAATTCTATTTCTATTAGCAAAGGTTGTGTCTCATTCCGTATGCAAAAATATGAACGAGTTCGCGATTTCATTTCGTTTATGGGGTCGAATGAATCTGTATTCCCCTATGTAATTACCAATAAGCAAGTTTATTGTGTTGATTACGTGCCCTACACCGTGGATAAGAAATATAGTCAAGACCCTTACAACCCCAACATTCCTATACATGAAATCACACACCAAATCCTCATTGACCCCCCTGACGTGACTGATGTTTGGTGGGATGATGAAGATTCAAAATAAAAGATTTATTTTTATCCCAAGACAAAACGTTATACTTCACAGGACCTAAGAATAATCAAAGCTTGATTGTCTGGATCATAATTCTTATTGTCTTCATGTTTCTTAGCCAAACGGTAATCCTCCAGAAGATCATCCAGACGCCAAGAGTATCTCCAACGCATACGGAGGTGCTGGAGCATGTTCACATTCAATGGTTTCAAGGAATATGACATGAACTGATAAACAAGATCTGATTGAGGATGTGAATAACCTCGTCGTCCACCACACACTTTATCCATCTTCTTTTCATCATTCAAGGAAATGAAATCTCGAAATATCTTGCTTGTAAATTGAGTATCCGTATAATTACGATAACACTTGTCACATGGTACCGCCACCAAAGCTCTCAACCATTCGTACGAGTTCACTACAACATTCCCATCGATTGTTTTTGATGGGTTGTTATGTATCGCCAGAAATGCAGCCATCTCCTCAGTCACAGGTTGAGACAAGCATGCCTCACAATCATCAAAACCATTTGCCATAATGTTTGTGAAAAATTATACATGTCGATTAAAATCGGAAAACTTTTATTGCTTATGAAAGCCATCGCATTCCGGTTCTTCACAGTCATATAGTTGTCCCACACGATCCTCATACAAACTGCAGTTGGAAGATACTTTTAAAGATTCGTGGGTATGATAGACATACATCGCTTCATGACACCACCAACTCGAAGGTTCTTGACGCCCCTTGATGGCAGCCGGACCTTCCACTAATTTGAAATTATGGCGCTCAAAGTCTTCCACCAATGCCTTCCATGTTTCCTCCTTGTATGGCAATACATGAAGTAAACCCCACTTGAGTTTGGATTCATGTTGCAAATTTGGTATTCCAACGATTCGGATATGGTGTTCGTCACCGTCCGGTCGCCAATCAATGTAGATGCCCTTGATGCTCGACCAAGGAACACAACAAGTACGAGTCTTGAAAAAGTTTTTTTCGGCCATTTGATTTTCTCCTAATTTACTCGTGTCTCGTGTCATATCGGAAGTTCATGTAATTGACAAAGAAAATTACAAATGCAAATTTATTTAGGGAGAGAGAATTGGTTTTTCAAAGCTTCCGCAATGGTACGTTGGAGACTAGACAGGATTCCGTTGGCAGTGGCTGTACCTTGGGCGTCGGCCTTCGCTTGTTCACCGGCCAGTCCCTTTTTCATTGCCTCGGCCACATGAAGGTCTACCGCTTCCACATCCAGTCTTGGTACAACGCTAGTAACGTCTCGCCTCACCGTCTTGTACTTGGCCACCACATCCTCCACCTTGAGCTGGTTGACCACCATAAACTCTTCACAGAATTGCAACATGTCCAGACAACAAGGCACCTCTCCCATTTGTGACTTGAGAACATTGATTCGCTCCCATTTCTCGACACACTCGTCCAAGGAAATTTGTTGCTCCGTGTACAACTTGACCACGGAAGGAACATGAATCCTCGGGTTGGTCTTGGCCAGTTCCATGACTTGTGCCTCTTTCATCGCCTTGTCCGGATTTTCGCCCAAAGGTAAACAGGCCGACACACATTCTCGACATCCCAACTTCAACGCATAGTTGAAAAGCGAAAGATCAAATCGTTTCCAGCTCCTCATTTCTTGTCTTGGGAAATGTTCGTGAGCATGCTTGTACATCAGTTGCATGATTTCATTTCTTCGTTTTTCGTACGCTTTTTGAACCAGATCCTTACACGCGTCTTTCTCCACCTTGGGGGTACTACTGCCTTCGTTCATGTAGCACAGTGCCTCCACCGCACTAGCTCCTTTGGACAAGAATAACTTGACACACGGTTGGCACTGGAGTTGGCACGCCAAACTCAATGGGGTATCACGAATCGGAAAATCAATAAAGGCCGACATGTCCGTACACTTGACTTGCTCCTCGATCTCGTAGTGATCGTGCTCGCCCAACAGTAACTCATTTAACTCCCCAAATCGGGCGGAATCGTTCTTGTGCTTCTTGGCTTGTCGTTGCACTTCCTCCCACTCGTCGTCCGTCAACTTTCGCTCGTGCTCTCGGACTTGTTGGTACACGTCCGCCCACTCCTCGTCCGTAAACTTTCGCTTGAGATTTCGGGCGTCAGATGTCATAATGCAAGAAAACACGCAAAAAAAAGTGGTATGCCCGAGTCCCGGCCGGGGCGGAAAATCCAGGTCTAGTGACTTTTTTCTGCGAAAAGGCGGAAAGTCGAAAACAGGACATTTATTTATTCAACATCCAATACTGGATACACTTCCACCGCCGCCAACACGGGCGGAATCGGACCGCAAGTACCACAAATTTGTTGCATCCTGTAATAGACTTGTTGCACATAATAAGGCTTGAGCTCCGGATTAGTATTCTTCTTTACGGCTCTCTGAAATTGAAACAAGTCATAGGTTTTAGGTAAACCATCAATGCTCAACATGCGAATATACTTGTCCTTTTGCTCGGTTTCATCCGTCTTGACATTGGGTAATTCTGAACGATGGTAAATAGAGTATTGTAAAAATCCAGCATCTCCCAAGGGTAAAAATGTAGCCTCAGCATCCTTGTCTTCTTCCTTTACCAACTTACCCATGGTCACCCATGCCTTGGTAAATTCAGAAGTTTTGAATTCTTCATTCACATTTGTCTTGTAACATACATAATCCTCTGGTACAATGGAAGACGACATTTTTTAAATACATACAATATTCACAACTCGTATCGGAACATGAAATTTATTTGTTCATCGGAATGATTTGAATGGCAAATATCGTGTCGCTGTAATTGTTTTGCTCATATTCAAATACAAAGGCTTCCTTGTCTGTGGTTCCAAAATCCTTGGTAAGTTCTTGGGCTCGAGCAGGTTCTTTGAGTAGTCCTATCACTTGATCCAAAGAAATAGTAGTTTGGTTCAAAGGTTCATCCCCATTCAGCTCAAAAAGCTTCCCCTTAAAACATAGAGACACCATATCGTCACAAACGTAGTAATTCGAGTCATCTTCATCCTCTGGCAAATCACCCTTGAAATATTCTCCAATGCAAGCATAACGAGTCACACCAATATCTTGAGACCTGTAGCTCCAAAATTTGTACTTGTTCTGTTTAGGTTCAGCCATGATACAGTTGTATTGCTTCCATACACATTATGACGCTATCGGGGTATTTATGTTGCCAAATGTTTAATGTGTGCCAGAATATGTGCTTGTTCTTTAACCTTGGAAAGGAGCCAGGCGGCATCATCTTCAGGGTAAATGGGAATGGTAAATGTGTTGGACTTGTTGTTATTGGTAGCTACAAGATCCCAAATGCTTTCTGAATCCTCATTGGAGGTTCGTTTCATGAAGAAATCTACCTTGCTCAGCAAAGAAGCTCCCAGATCTTTTTGGGCATCACGACATATAATAATAATTCCACAATCGTCACTTTCTTCTGGTTCGTGACAGGAAGAGTGTTCTTTGAATTGATCGACAAAATGTTCGACTTTGGCTTGATCCTTGGGTTCTACATTGTCTAAAATTAAATAGGTTTCAAAATGATGACCCACATCATCGGGTGGTAAACTTAGATCAATGTATGCACCACCCTCTCCAGCTAATTGTTTCGCAGCTGTCGTCTTACCCGATCCCTGAGCACCCTCCAACACAAGAATTGAATTCGCAGGAATTTGATCCATGTTTTTTTCTTCATCTACCAAGAAATGCGTTTGAATGAGTTTATTGAAAATTGGATTCATCAAAGTCAATGATATCATGACTCTTGTTAAAGTTATCCGTCAATTCCTTCCATAAGAAATTCAACGTTTCATCACCACGATTGAAAATATATTTCAACTACAAAAATCACCATCAGTAAACATAAATACAATTAAATGATACCGTTTCACTTGCGCTAGAAAACAGTTTGTCATTCTTGGTTTTCACAGCCATGATTAATTTGGTAACATCTGGATACAGGAATCTACTTGATTTCGGCAATGTCTCTATGAAAACCATTATAACACAGACAGAAACACATTGTGACTTACCCAGAGATTCAGAGGCCTTTGTAAAATCATGTAATAACAGGCAACACAATACCTTTTGGTTAAAGACTTCGCTAACCATGCTGAATTTATCTGTAGATTGTTCCTTTTCCAAATCAGCAATCACCTCCAACGCCTTGGCATAATTTTTCATCATGATATAACAACGTATAATATCCGTAAGAGTGTCATGTAGCTTGAAATTGCTACCAACAAACAAATGAATAAAGAATACCACACAAAGTAAAAGTCTTACTATTTCATAAGTGGTTCATATTCATAGACTTGTTGATATGCTTCACGAGCCTTTTCCCATTCTTGACGTTTCTCATGGATTCTAATTTTCAAGATTAAACAGAGAAAAACAAAACAGGTTTTACCTCGCCATGCTTTTATACAAATTTACCAATTCATTGAATTCTCCCAACTTGACAAGATCCTCTACATTACATTGATAAATCGCCAATGCCTTGTCTTGGTCCTCTATTTGAAGAGTCTTTTCAAAGAATCTAGCGGCATTCATCAAGTATTCAATTTTATAAGTAGGATCAAATCGACCAACTACATCAGCAATGTCCAGTTGAATTTCTGCAGCTCTGACATATTCTTTGAGTTGTTCAAATTTTTGTGAAGCCTGTTCAAAGTGCTCAAACGATTGAGTCCATCGGTGTTTATTCACACACGATATCCACGAATGAGTTTGGGCCAATTCCTTTCCCTTGGAAAATAAATCTTCCGCCTCCTGCAACAGCCTAGCTTTCACTTGAGTCGCCATTGTGATTCTATTTTTACGCGTTAATTTGATTGTATATCGGGAAAGAAAAAGAAAAGAGAAATGGATATGGATTTTTACAAAATGTCGGAAAAGGGTGATGAACGAAAAAGTAACAAGCACAAACGATACAAGACAAGACCTCATCGTCAATTTATATTCAAGACGGAATTACATCAATTAAAACATGAATATCGTCAACAAAAGAGGCGTTTTATTCTAACGATGGCAACTCGAGTACTTCCTTTGGAATTCGAAATGGCTTCTTACGATCTTTCGTGATTTGGAATATTTGATTGGCTAGATCCGGAGTCTTGTACAATACATCTACCATTAATTCATCACATACTTTTTGAACCATGGTCGCCCACTCATTCCACCCTTTATCAATGACCACTATACATTGCTTATTCTTATCCAAAATCTTACTCAAGACCATGCGAAATTGCTTTTCCAAGAGTTCAATAGGAACATCACGACGTTCATTCATACCTACTCCATACACCACCCAATGTGCTCGATCCACCCATCCCAATACATCAAACTCTTCACAATTGGGATATTCGTAATCACGACACAAACGAGTATACAAGGAAGGCTTCTCATTTGTAATCAATGACGTCATGTTAGTTCCCCGTACAGCACAATTGAAACACGTAAGCTCTAGCTTGGCATTCAATTGCTCAGTAAGATCTACTGCATTTACTAAGAAATCATCCACGAGATCATCTCCAATCAATAAAACCTTGTTACGACTTGTATCACTAGACCATTCCTGTTTACGAGCAGGATTCACTACATTATGTACCACCTTGACTAAATTAGATAAATACGACATTGTGGTTTTTTTTTCTTTTTATCATATCATTTTTCTTTTTCGATAATTGCTGCGTTCGCTCAATAATAAATGACTCAACAAGGCCATGTATACAATGGGTGTATCAACTCTGAATCGAGTTAAACATATATCCAATGCAATGAACGAGGTAGCCAAAGTACAAATTATATCCTCTAAATAATAACTATACCATAACCATGACATACAGAAGAAGATGGGTAGAGTCCAAGTTGATGAAGAAGAATACATCAAGGCAAAAAAGAGACATGTTAAAACTCCTGCAGTAATCATCCAATAATTATCATAATCCAATGTGGCAATCATATAACATGACATTCCTCCAAAGAAACAGAGTAGACAAAGCATGGTATATTTATTGGAAATGACTGCATAACGTATACCTAATAATCCAACAGCAGCACCATTAATCATATTAACTATTTTCTTTTTATTTTATGCACCCTTTTCGAGTAATGAACGGTACCATATAGTTTCCATACCAAAGCTTGCATGAGCCACTTTGTTATACAACAAACGAATAATGTCATCTTTGAAAAACATGGATCCATTTTGTGTAAAGAAATACCAATGTATACCACGAATGGAAGCAAATACATAACGAGAGTAGTATCTAGGTCTGTAATACTTGTCGAAATTGGCAACATACGTCATATCTATACTTGACATATAGGCTATGACACCCACGTCTAATCCAATCTCATTCATGGCCATTTTTAAATCAAATACATTCCAAAGCATCTTTTCATTGTTGCTTCTTTTCATTCCAATTTCGATAATGTTCTTGATATTTCCGTTAGAAAAATCATCACCCCTCATGATCCATTTGAAATCTGGACGGGCATCCACTGTGGCTTTGCTCAATGTATCAACAGACGTCTCTGGAATTCCTAATACATTTTGCATGATTTGTATCAAGTATCGACCACACATGTTTTGCACCATGGACATGGACCATTCATCAAAGACTATACCAGCAATGACTTCTTTTGGTTGATGTGTATTATATTCGTCATCTTTCAAATCATCAGGTACATCCATATGCTTATTTTGAAAAAAGGAAATACCCAATTGATTATGCTCTACCGGAAACACATGACATAGATTATAATTATTTACTTGAATAACTCTCAATTCAATTTGACCTTGGAAACAAAAAACCAAATCAAAGCTACCACATTCGGCATTCACATTCCACAAGTGCTGGTTGTCATCCCATCGTAATTGATATAGTGTTGAAAAATCTTCACACGTTTGTTTATTGACGACTTTATGTTCATCAGATGTAGTAGGGTTGGGTGAAATATTTTCTCTCTCGTACAGGGTATTGAAAAATGGTAACGTCTTGGCTCGAACCATCAAATCAACCAATTTGTTTACATCTGGATATTGTGTCTTGACTTTTAACAAGAGTGAAGAAAACTTGGCCTTGCGAGTAGGATTGGTAATCACATTGACATCAGGGACTATATACTTTTCATCTAGACACATCTTGGTAAATTCACAGGTCATAAAAACATAGTCTGGATGATTATGTGTCAAACTACATTGATCACGAATGACAGAATCGGCTTCTTCTCGAAACCAAAGTCGCACAGGTAACGCTTGTGATAAGGGAACCCATAAATCATTAAACTCATCAGGTACTTGATTACGACTCGGTTCGCCAAAATTTAGAGTCAATTGTAATTCCTTCATGGCTCGAAGAACACATTGATCTTTATGAAGTACCTGTCTTCCATTTCGATACCCATGATATACCGAGTGATATAATCGTAATTGAAAATCATCTGTCGCCCACCATTTGTGCATGAGTATCGTATCCACCGCACACATCATGGCTGAATAATCAGGTGGCATGACAGTATCCTTGTAAAACCGGTTGGGTACATAACGACTCAATGCATCATTGTAATCATTATGTGGTGGACCCAAATAACGACAACGTAGTATCGCTTCATGATCGCGAGTATAGGAATCATGATAACGAAAAAACGTATCATAAATCCAAGTTTCAATGTGATATAGTAACTGGGGATTTTCTTGAGGTTTAATTTCAATAGCATTGGGTATTTGTGTAGTACAAAAGTAAACTTGTCGTAAAGGTAATTGAATGGCATACTTTCGATGGGGCTCCCATACCTTGTACAGATCAATTCCATAATCGCCACGAACACCGATATTGGCATAATTACGAAAATGTAATATGAGTTGATTGTTTGACGTGGGTACTATCTTTTCACCATAAGACATGTTTTGGGTACCTTTGAAAGGTCCAAATAAAGATTTATGTACAGGATCCTCACTATCAGCTCCTAACACTATCCACTCCATTTTTTATAGTAATATTTTTTTTATTAAACAGTAAAACATCATTTATCACTCATCCCTCCAACTAGGAGAATTGGGTTGCGGTGGAGGAGTCGTAGGTTCATACATGGGTGATTTGGGTTCATACGTAGGCGATGTGGGTCGATACACGGGTGATTTGGGTACATACATGGGTGAACTGGGTCGATACGGAGCACAAGGAATACAATTCAACAAGACATTAGGATCTGAACGATTCGGATAGATAGTCCAGCCCATATATCTCATATAATCAGACCGTTCTCGAATACGTAAACATAATTGTTGCACATGATTGTTAAATCGAATTACATGGTAAAACTGTGTCATGGTCGGTTTGCCCATATAGGGTTCCGAAAGAATCAAATATTGGTACACAGAATGATCCTGAACCACAGTAGAAGCCACCAGAGCAAATCGCTTGAAATGAGATGTAAACCACATGAACATGTCATACGTCACTTCGTGTATTGGCGCTATGAGATATTTATACTGCAATCCTAGTCGTTCAGAACATTTTTCCAAGGTTGTTAAAATCACTTCACACTTGTTTGTCTCTGGTATGTCAAATGTACGATCAATCTCTTCTCGATCCCAGTCAATCGTGACATGTTTCATATCACTCCATTTAATCACATGTTTCATATGATACCACAAATAATACATGGCCATGACAAAAGGTGGAGCATAACCTGGAGGTACCAAAGAACCTAGCGTATCAATAGGTGATTCCTTGGTAGAAGGAACATACGATCGTTGTCTCCACATGGCAGGTGTAATCACTGGAGTATTCTCTTGTGGTTGTTGTTGTTGATGATGATTACAATATATTGAATAACCAATTTCATCCAATCTCATCAAGGCTGGTTTATCTCTAGCCATGACTCGAACAATCATATCACAATACCATTTTACATCCGTTTCTTCCATCTTTTGAAAATCAGACGAAGAATCTTGTGTCATGATACATTAGATTCGGACTATTTTTTTCTTTTTTTTCTTTAGTAATCTTCATTGTCCTGTCCTCGCTGACTTCGTTCTCTGGCTCTGGGGGGTGGAGAATAGGCCGCAGTCGCATGACCGTGTCCTCTCATGTAACGATAAATCATAGCTAGCAATAAGATGCTAAACAGAATCATTACGATGCATAAGAATGAAAAGTAAACATAATCTTGCCAAGTGTAGTCCGTCTGACAACTCATTTCCTTTTTTATTTTTACCAAGTGTAGATTTTTTTTTGACAAAAATGAAAAAAAAATGTCCTTTCGCTTTGTATGTGAAAGAATCTTTTGGAATTTTGAAACCATTGCCAAAATTTCAGACAATTATCAAAACCTACGTGTAGAAGATGCTAGACTTTTCTTTGATGATCGCTGGTTTCTCTCAGTACGACGACTCATTACCTATGATAATCGACACAAGGTCCTAGATTGTATTGAACATACCATTGAAGAATGGTTTGAAATTGCCCAGCATGCACCACAAGAAATGAAATATTATTTACAAATTAAAGAATCTGTAGAAGCTGGTCTTCAAAAACTTGCTAAATTAAATCGTTACGTGAATGACATGACTTTTCAAATGCGAGTTCATCGTTTACTTCAACGTCTTTCCCAAATCACCCTTCAAGACTAATTTATTGTTTCCATACCGCATTACATTTGGAATTCAAACATTGAAAAATATTACAAGAACGTTCATCCAATGATCTCGTTTGTACCGTCATCATCTTGACATTATACTCTTTACATACACGACACTTGTAACCTTGAATACCGAAAGTGACACTGGCTTGCACGGGTAATGGTTTTTGATTTGCTTTCCAATCATTGATCCATGCTGTTTTCATCTCTTGTTCTTCTCTTTGCATAGGTAACATGGTATCACCAGGCTTTTTCCGCTCTTCAATATAGCTCTTGACAAAATTTCTATCCGCCGTTTCCGAATAGAAGCCGACATATTTATCCACCGAGATCATGGCTAGTTTGAGTACTACGATAGCTCAATTCATTCGATTCTATTTACAAGTCAAATCGGAACATCCTACCAAACATACCGAACTAGAGTTTCGTATCGGCAAGGTGAATGCCAATAATGGTTTTGATGCTGGTTATGTGGTACCTGAATTGAAACCTGATGATACCTTGATGGATCCCGAAAAAACGGAACGAGAAAAAGAAGCCTTTAGCCGCCTACGGGAAGCTCTGGAACGACATACCTCGGCTCATCCCACACATTGGACCATGAAGATGCATCCACCTACTTTCCGTTCCTTTCATGCCAATAATGTACGACAATCTTTCACACCCGACTCGCAAGACCATATTGTCGAATGTAAAACCAATATCAAGAACATGTTGATACGTTCCAATGGTATGCTTCAAGTTCGTGCTGCCATATCATTGGAAGAAAGATTCAAATTTGCTCCTACCAGTCAGGAAGCAATCGCCTTGAAACAAAAAAAGCCCATTGCTGTTTGTGTTTTGGAACGGAAATCATTTACTGAAGTGATTCCAAATGACACTTGGGGTACAGTTACATTTCGTTATGATCTAACCAAGGTTACACCGAAGAAAGCTACCAAGGACAAGTGTTGCACCATTCATGCACAGTATCATGGCGAACTAGAGTTGGTTGATTATCCCGACATTACGAAATCCTCCGATCACATGTCTTATATTGTAGAATTGATTTTGCTTCGATTACGCTTTCTTCTAGGCAATTGTATCATTGATTCGGATAATCCATCTATTCAAACACCATTACCACCACCAGTCTTGTATTGTGATTCCTCATCAATATGAATGATGGATTCTCATCCCAATTATCCGATTGGGCCATGGATTTCTTCAATAATATAGAACTTGAATTACCTGAAACACATTCTTCTTCTGCTTCTGTTTCTTCAGCTACTTCAAATGTAACCACATTAACCTCTGTACCCAAAACTGAAACCCTGGAACGACTGATACATGTATTTCAAGAATTATTACCTTTTCCAGAACCAGTTCAAAAATGGTTCATTGTCTTTTTATTGGGTAAACGACGCATACCCAAGGCCCCTATTACCCCTCAACAACTTTCTGTAAGTGAAGCCAATATTCTCAAATACATAAAACAAGAGTTTGCCATACCAGGACACAAGGAACGTATCCTATCCATCATGAATAATCGCAAAATCAGCAAACGATTAATCAGTTATTTCATTGTACATTACGTGGCCATTCATCCCACATGTTACTATCTAGATCGTTCAACCTACCCTTATCGCATTGTGAGTGAGATTGGACCCAGTATGGCGTATATTGAGCCACCACCACCCACCGATCATGACCATCAAATTGTATTCATCAATATCTTTATTGAATACCACAATTGTTTATCGCTTCATACGCCACAGAAATGCAATGCGCCCTACTCCAGACGAAACATTGTGATTGATGAAACGACCAAGGAGCAATATTCACTTAGCGCCATTCCCTATTACATTTGGTTAGATCACATTGGGGCCATGGAAGCTTTTTATATCCTACATGATCAAGTGAAGGCCGCCAAAAAGGAATATGAACAACAAAAAAATAAACTCAAGGGTACATCCACCAAATTAAGTCTCAAGGAATTAGCCAAAAAGCCAAGTGGTAAACCTACCAATGGGGATACCTTTGTACAAAAATGTCGTTATCATCCTTATTTACCTCCACTCATACCTAATAAAAAACTAAAACCATGAATCGCAAAACCAAGATTATCATTTGTGTAGTGGCAGCTCTTCTTGTATGTACTTTTATCGGTATCTCGGTTTGGTATACAATTAGTCGAAAATCGTATGATAATTGCAAAACCTATAAACCAGGTGATTCCTATAAAGTGGGTCAACGTACTTATCAAATACCCAACTTGCCTTTGAATAACGGTACCAATGAAGTGAATATTGTCAAGGAAGAATTCATGATTCAACAACGTGAATTATTTATTAGAGTAACTCGTTTATTTCGGGATCTAGATATTGATGTATGGCCTAGTGGAGGTACTCTCTTAGGGTTTATTCGTCATGGAACATTTATTTGTTGGGATGACGATATTGACTTGCATACCCATGTAAAACACAAGGAATATTTATTTTCGCAAGAGTTTTCTCAAAAAGCCTGGGATCTGGCCCAATTGGAAGTTATTTTTCTCATGGGATTCAATGCCAATACGGCTACCAAAGAAGGTGCAGCTGTTCGTTTACGATTACCCAATACTGATTTACCCATTTGTGATGTATTTTTTGTCACCCCTAATGAACAGGGACAGTTGTGTAAGATTGATTCATGGCGTAATTCCACTTCTTATTCCTTAAGCACCAAGGAAGTTTGGGAACCTGAATGGTTAGAACCTTTACATGACACAGTCATAGATGATATGCCATGTTTTATGCCTAATAACCCCAAGGCTATTTTAGAAAAGCAATATGGTCCAACCTGTTTAACTACCATGACTAGTCGATCTCAATGGATCTCTCATCAAACCCCTTTCGAGTTATTCCGGTTTGTGTGGACAACTCATACCATTAATAAAAACCAGACCGAAAAGAAAAAGGAATAAAAAAAAAAGAAGAATGTTTCAACGTTTTATTTCACCCTCATCTGCTCCAACAAGAGAAGCACCACCGAATTATTTCAAAACGACAAGTCTAGAACAACGAATTATCGACTTTGAGCGAGTTACCAAACCGTTCCCTGAAAAGTATCCCGTTATCGTCATTGGTGAAGACCCACAAATTCAACTCGACAAGATTAAATTCATGGTTATGAAAACAATGACCTTTGGTGAATTTGCAGCCCATATACGTAAACGCCTCCAACTCACTCCAGATATAGCTCTATTCTATTTTGTTGGGCGATACAAGAAATGTGTACATCATAGTCAAACCATTGGTGAACTGGCCAATGAATATGCAAATCCAGATGACAAGTTTCTCGCCGTGTACTTTCGTGGTGAAAGCGCCTTTGGATCAATTAAATAAACAAGCAATTAAAAACGCTATGCCACCTAACCATGTAGCCCATGCCACACCTATACGTACATATCCACGCTTCTCAGATGTTGAATTCTTATGAGCCCTATAAATCAATACAAACCCCAATATAATAATCACCAAACTGACATAAAACCATACTTGTCCCCATACCGTTGCTGGATAATGTATCTTTTTTCTATTTTTTTCCTTTTGCTCCAATTCATGTAATCGTACCTCGAGGTCATAATAACTATCCTCCAATGACTTGTAATCATGTTGCAACGCCTGATGCTCTTCCACCGTCGGCTGTCGTGTAGCTAATCTCGCATACGGATTAGGCGGTCGAACATACGGATCAGAAACAGGAACATGGAT
>JACCDN010061912.1_pt1 | contig 26584 bp, 24 predicted proteins | sample 7441691 | NCBI WGS metagenome assembly JACCDN01 (sample SAMN15323439, study PRJNA562643) | freshwater metagenome | isolation source: river surface water | place: USA:Blue River Watershed | collected 2017-08-16 | reverse complement strand
GCGTAAGCGAAGGGATAGTGCCCCAGGCGGGAATCGAACCCGCACTCGCGTTGCGGCGAACAGGATTTTAAGTCCTGCGTGTCTACCAGTTCCACCACCAGGGCATGGTGTAAAAAAAATCCCGAACAAGGCTCGGGATTTAGAGCGAAAGACCGGGCTCGAACCGGCCACCCCGACCTTGGCAAGGTCGTGCTCTACCAAATGAGCTACTTTCGCTTAATTGTAAAGAACTAAATTAGGAGTGCAAAAATAGGATTCTGCAGTTGCTGGCAAAATTTTTTATTGAAAATTTCAATAAAATTATTTGTACTCAGGCTTGTATTGGCTACTTCCTTGCACTTCAACGTCTGGTTTACCCTTGTAACGCTGGTCATATAAGCGGTAACAACCACCTAAAACAAATGCAAGAATGCAAAAAACATGCAAGTAAAACAAGAATTTAGAAGAAGAAACCCAATTGCTGGCTAAATCTTTTTCTGGGATATTATTTGTTTGTTCAGACATAGAATTGTTTTGGAGTTGCAAAAATAGGGCAACAAACATTATTTACATCGTCTTTGAGTAAATAATTTCAGAAAATTTAGTTTGTTTTTTGATAAAATATGACCAAATAATAGAGCCATTATACACGCCAAACAATGCATTCAATGGTTTTTTGGGTATCTCATCCTTTTTATTTGCCCCCGTTAGCAGTTGTTTAGTCCAAATAGAGATAACAGACATATGCGCTTTAACAATGGCGTAAAAGAACGAAAAATCTCCTTGAAGTACTCCTTTCCATGCCGATATCGCATCCAAACAAAAGCGCATCGGAATTTTCCAAATAAGCTCCATGGTGGGCAGGTTTTTACCTAGCATTAAAAGGTTGTTTCTAAAGTTTAAAAACACTTTTCTTCCGCCTCTAGGAAGCGTCCCTCCACCTACATGATAAACAACAGAACTAGGACAACTCATGATTGAATAACCCGCTCTTTGAAGTCTCCAACAAAGATCAATTTCTTCTTGATGGGCAAAAAAACTTTCATCCAACCCTCCTACTTGTTTGAAACAACTTGCCCTAATAAATAAGGAAGCACCCGTCGCCCAAAAAATGGGTTCACTGGTATCATATTGCCCATTGTCTTTTTCGCAAATGTCAAATATTCTACCCCTTGAAAATGGGTAACCGAGTGTGTCAATCCAACCACCCGATGCGCCCGCGTATTCAAAACAATCTTTATTGGAATAGGACTTTATTTTAGGTTGACAAGCAGCAATGGCTTTATTATTGTCAAGTAACGATAGCATGGGTTCTAGCCAATTAGGTGTTACTTCTACATCAGAATTTAGCAGCACATAATAATCGGCGTCAACAAGTGATAGCGCCCAATTATATCCTCCTGCAAAACCTTCGTTGGTATCTCTTTGTAAACATGTGATACCCGGATAATTTGCCGCTAAAAATGCAAGAGAATCATCGGTAGAACCGTTGTCTGCAATAATAACTTTTGAATTAGCATAGCTCGTATTCATGACAGATGGTAAAAAAGTTTCTAAATGCTTTTTACCATTAAAATTTAAAATAACGATGGCTACGGTACTACTTGACAAAGCTTACTTTTTAGTACTATTTAATTTGGGAAGTAGGGTCATTAACATTACAATACCACTAGCTATAACCAATGCATATAGTGCAGGTTGCTTTTCTGGACACTCTCCCATTAAACAGGTTGAAACTAAAATATAATTTCTAATACTCCAAGAGAACACGATAGCTCCAATAAATATATTGATACGCTTTGCCCAAATGGCTGGTATTAAAAATAAAATGATAGAAATAATCGTAAAAAAGTTTAAAAACAGCCCAGGTTTTCCAAACCTAGTTCCCTTTGTGTCAAAACCTGAGATGGTTATTTGCTCAGAAACCACAATGCTCCATGGTAAAAAGGAACATAAAAGCACTACTAAAGAGGCAATAATTCCAATAGTTTGTGTGTATTTCATGGCTAATTTCTATTAAAATTAAGAAAAAATAGCTCCAAAAGGAGCTATTTTAAAGGGTTTTGAGGTCCCGAGCGGATTCGAACCGCTGTGGAAGCTTTTGCAGAGCTCTGCCTAGCCACTCGGCCACAGGACCATTAATTGGACTGCGAAAATAAAGCAAAGAAAGGAAAATCAAAATTCTAAATCTGAATACCCGAAATTTGTTGAAAATTAGATCAAATGCAAAGGATTGCCGAAAGTGAACTTATTATCAATAATCGAGGTGCTGTTTATCATTTAGACCTTCGCCCCGACGAATTAGGAACCACCATATTAACTGTTGGAGATCCGGATAGGGTTTCTGAGGTAAGTAAATACTTTGACCGTATTGAGCACAAGAGCAAGCACCGTGAGTTTATTACCCATACTGGCTATATAGGGAACAAAAGAATTTCTGTGGTTTCTACAGGAATTGGGCCAGACAATATCGATATTGTTTTAAATGAACTAGACGCACTGGTTAATATTGACTTTGAAACAAGAACGATAAAAAACACATTAACTACCCTTCAAATAATTAGACTGGGTACTTCAGGCTCTTTGCAAGCAGACATTCCGGTAGATAGTTTTGTAGCTAGTACGCATGGACTTGGGATTGACAATCTTCTTCATTTTTACAAACATGAAAACAATGGAGAAGAAGCACAAATATTAACTGCATTTGAAGATCAAGTAACACTTAATAAATCATTTTCTGGCCCTTACATCACTGGCGCAAGCGTTAAATTACTTAAACATTTCGTAACAGGCTATCATCAGGGAATAACAGTAACTTGTCCCGGATTTTATGGTCCGCAAGGCAGGGTACTTCGTTTGCCACTCATGCACACGGAACTCATAGATCAATTAACAACTTTTAATTACGGCCCTCATAAAATCACCAATTTTGAAATGGAAACAAGTGCTATTTATGGTTTGGGAAAATTACAAGGGCATCAATGTTTAAGCTTGAGTGCTATTGTAGCAAATCGAGTTTCGCAAACTTTTAGCAAAGATGGAAATGCGGCAGTAGAAAACTTAATTAAACAATCATTAGAGATTCTTTCAACCCTTTAATTATGTTGTTACATTTTTATAAATACCAAGGTACTGGAAATGATTTTGTGATAATCGATAATAGAGACGGTTCTATTCAATTATCTAATAAACAAGTAGCCTTATTATGCGATCGTCATTTTGGAATTGGTGCAGACGGGCTCATGCTTTTAAATAAGCATGATAGCTATGATTTTGAAATGATTTACTATAACGCAGATGGTGCTCCAGGAACCATGTGTGGCAATGGTGGCAGGTGTTTAACGAAATTTGCATTTGATAAAGGAATACAGCCAAGCAGGTATTCATTTATAGCTTCAGATGGTGAGCACGAAGCAGTTATTGACGCAAATGGATGGGTGCATTTAAAAATGATTGATGTACAGGAAATTTCGAAACTTAATGAAGCTACTGTTTTAAATACAGGGTCTCCACACTATATTAAGCCAGTATCAGGTCTTTCAAGCTATGACGTTTTTACAGAAGGAAAAAATATTCGCTATAACAATACGTATAACGAAAAAGGAATCAATGTAAACTTTGTAGAATGGAACGAGAATGAGCTTTTTGTTAGAACCTATGAGCGTGGGGTAGAAAATGAAACTTTTAGTTGTGGTACCGGTGTAACAGCAGCTGCTATTGCAATGAGCGCTGATTCTACGGGCTTACAAGAGACAAAAATTAGAACCCTTGGTGGCAGTCTTCTAATAAAATTCAATAAAATAGATGCACAGCATTTTACCGATGTATGGCTTTGCGGCCCAGCTTCATTTGTGTATGATGGTCAAATAACAATTTAATTTCTTAAACGACTTAAGCATGATTCAATATTTTAAAAATATAGAAGGACAAACGGTAGAAATTGACAAGCCGGAAACCGGTGCTTGGGTTAATCTTGTACCACCATTTAAGGAGGAAGAGTTTATTGAATTAAGTGATGCCCTAGATATTCCTATCGAATTTTTACGCGACTCATTAGACATAGATGAAAGACCCAGATATGAAATAGAAGACAATGTAAAGTTTGTGGTTATTAAAACACCCACCGAAAACAATTCATTTAATGATAGTGATGCTTTTTATATCACCATTCCTATTTGTATCATCTTAACCCATACGCAAATTATTACCGTTAATTCGTTTGATAATGGTGCTATTAATAAGTTTTTAAACTCCTTCCAAAAAAGACATCCGGACAAAAAGAACATGATGATCTTAAAAGTTTTTGAAAAAGTAGTTCAAAACTTTATGGAATTTTTGAAGGAAATTAATATTAGACGTAACCAGTACGAGTCGAGCCTATACCAGAGCAATAGTAATGTTGATTTACTGAACCTAATGCGTATTCAAAAAAGCTTGGTATACTTTGTTACAGCGCTTCGAAGCAATGAAATGCTTATGATGAAATTAGAGCGTACCAATTTTTTAGGACTCAATGAAGAGGAACGTGAATTTTTAAATGACCTTATTGTAGATACGAGCCAGGCGCTTGAAATGGCAAATATTTATACCAATATTTTAACCAGTACCCTAGATGCTTTTGCAAGCATCATTAGCAATAACCTTAATAATGTGATGAAACGCTTAACGTCCATCACCATTATCTTATCCCTTCCCGTAATGGTTGCCAGTATTTATGGGATGAACGTAGACCATATACCGGGCGCCCACAACCCCTACTCCTTTTATATTCCTATTGGCTTGTCGTTAGGAATTGCTGGTATTATTAGCTGGTATTTTATGAAAAAGAAATGGTTTTAACATGTCACACATTACAGTTCGCGTATACGGCGTTTTAATAGATCCAGTTCATGGATTACTAGTAAGTGACGAATATATTAGGGGAGATTTTTTTACAAAATTGCCAGGTGGAGGCCTAGAATTTGGTGAAGGCACCCGTGATTGTTTGGTGCGGGAATTTAAAGAAGAAACCGGATTAGATGTAACAGTTGGAGATCATATTTATACCACCGATTTTTATCAGCCATCGGCATTTAGAGCAGGGGATCAAATTTTATCTATCTACTACCGTGTGAATCCGATAAGTTTAGCACCACTTAAAACTAGGTCAAAGGCTTTTGATTTTAAGCCAGAAGAAATTGCAGATAAAAATGGTCAAGCCGAGCATACAAGGTGGATTGCGCTTGACGTTTTATCTGAGGCCGCAATGAGCCTACCTATCGATAAAATTGTAGTAAATAAATTATTACACGAACGCTAAAACTATTCGTTTTCGATACCCATGGCTGCACGTTTCATTTTTTGTGCAGTGTCATGCCCTAAGTAATGATCAATCTGTTTTTCAATAATATATATTAATGGAGTTAGTACAATGGCCATTGTAAATTTATACGCATAATTAACTAGACATATGGCAAGCACCAATTGCCAAGACCATCCATTCCCTATTTTAAATGCAATAAACAAAACAATAAAACTGTCTACCAATTGAGATACCACTGTAGAACCCGTTGCACGAAGCCATACCCATTTTTCGCCTGTCATTTTTTTAATTTTATGAAAGACAGTTACATCAATGATTTGGCTTACTAAAAATGCTGTAATACTTCCTACGATAATCCACATACCCTGTCCAAATATGCCACTAAATGCTGTTTGCATATTATCAATACCTTCTGTTTGTTTAGAAGTAATCCAAAAATCGGCGGGTGCTACATGCATGGCTCCATAAAACATGACAAAAGCATAAATGATTAGTACCACTGCGGTGTAGCTAATGCGCTTCACTGCTTTTGGGCCGTAATATTCATTAACAATATCAGTAACAATAAATTCAAGTGGCCATAATAGTACTCCACAAGTTAAATTAAAAGCCAAACCTGATTGACCAAATATGTTAAAGTTTGAAGGCGACATGCCTAGCACTTTTTCAAGTGAAAATATTTTACCCCCTATACATTCGGCTATTAGCGCATTGGCTACAAAAAAAGCAGCAATACTTATAAATAATTTGGTTGGCTTGTCTTTTAAAATAGAATGAATCATGCAGGCATTATAAAATGAACAAATATTTGAGCAATTAAAAAAAGTAAGGTGGCTACAATTCGCCAAGCTGGAAGACCCGACTCTTGTTTTTTAATAAACAACCAAAAAAGGTAAATGTTTTCAAATACAGTGAGTATTGGAGCAACAAACCATCCTAAAATGACAATAACTGAACTGAATGAAAAAAGGAGGTCGTTGGATACATCTCCTATTTTGGTTGCTCTGATGAACAAACAATAACAAAATAATATATTACAAATAAATGTAATTTTAGAATAAAACTGAAATCGCTTCATGTGTTTAATAATATCCTAAAAATACGTGTAAGTTGCTTATTTATTGGGATTGAAAGGTAATTTAAAGTAAAATTTTGTTAGGTTTGTAGCACCTGATAAATCCATATTCATGAAGCAATTGAACCTGAAATCAATCATTCCCCATCTTATAGTAGTTGGTATATTTTTAATTGTTGCCGTACTTTATTGCAAGCCTATTTTACAAGGCAAAGTATTACAACAATCGGATGTGGTGCAGTGGAAAGGAATGGCTCAGGATGCGCTCAAAAGTAAAGAGGCAACAGGTTCCCTTCCTTATTGGACAAACGGTATGTTTGCTGGTATGCCAGCCTATCAAATTACGGGTATCATTCCTTTTGCTTTTTCATTGGGTAAATTAGATGCTTTATTTCAAATGGGTTTACCAGAACCAATGGGCTATTTTTTCTTGGCATGCCTAGCTTTTTACTTTTTATCGCAGGTATTAGGTGTTCATTACCTAATTGGTATTGTAGGGGCTCTTGGTTATGGATATGCCACTTATAACCCAATTATTGCCATAGTTGGTCATATCACCAAATTACACGCCATTGCATATATGCCATTTTTTATTGGCTCACTCATACTTGTTTATGAGCGTAAATTTATAATTGGACTTATTTTACTCGCCATTGCGAGCACAGAATTATTTGGATGTAACCACCTTCAAATTGCCTATTATACTTTTATTATTGCAGGTTTTATTTCGTTGTATTATTTAATTATTTGGATTAAAGAAAAATCCTATAAATCCATTGTACAATGTTTTGCTGGTGCTGCCGTTGTAATACTATTGGGTATACTAAGCAATGCTCCCATGTTATTTAGCACGTATAATTACGGAAAAGCATCTATTAGAGGAGGTTCAGTACTTGCAAAAGCTGATGGCACCAAATCGACAGAGGGATTAAGTAAAGCGTATGCACTTGATTATAGCATGCTTAAGCCAGAACCTTTAACACTCCTATTCCCTAATATTTATGGCGGTGGTAGTGATCCAAACAATATTGATCCAGCAGGTTCTAAAGCTATTGAAGCTTTACAATCCATGCCTCAACAAGTTGCCGAGCAATTACAGGGCTATATCCGTTTTTATTGGGGCGGAATTGGATACACTGCAGGCCCTCCATACATTGGATTCTTATTTGGATTATTAGGACTTATTGGATTTGGATTTAAACAAATCAAACACAGGTTTTGGATTGGTGGCGCCATTGTTTTATCGCTTTTGTTGTCCTATGGATTATACTTCGAAAGCTTTAACGTGTTTATGTTAGACCATTTACCATTTTACAATAAGTTTAGAGCACCTAGTATGATTATGGTGATTCCTACTCTATTACTTGGGATGATGGCGGTTTTAAGTGCGCAAGAAATTGCAAATAAATTTGAAGACAATAAAGAATCGTTTTTACAAAAAATTAAACCAGCACTATATATTACTGGAGCCCTTTTTGTAATAGCTTTTTATTTTTATGCCACACAAAATTTTAAAAGCACCACAGAAGCTGATTTAATTAAACAGGTTCAACAAATACCGGATCCAAACCAACGCGCTGCTTTTGAGGCGCCAGTTGCTAGTTTAGTGGACGGGTTAGCTGCAGACAGGCAAGCCATGTTCTCATCAGACTTGTTTAAATCACTTGGTTTAGCAGCTGTATTATTTGTAGCCATATTTTTATATTACAAAAAGTTTATTTCAAAAACTATTTTCATTGTTGCTCTTGGCCTTGTAGCTCTATTTGATTTATTTAAAGTAGATCTACAATATTTTAATGCGTCAAATTTTTCCGATGCGATCGAGGCAGAAGCTAATTTCAACCCTTCTCCTACCGATGCAACAATATTAAAAGATACCAGTTATTTCAGGGTTTTAGATTTACGTGGCGGTATACAAGGCGCCTTTAATTCTGGCGCTTTAAATTCATACTTTCATCATAGTGTTGGCGGATATCATCCAGCTAAGCTTAGTATTTATCAAGACTTAATTGAAAATCAGTGGTATAATTTTCCAAATTGTATGCCAACAGCAAATATGTTAAATACCAAGTATTTTATTCAGGGTGATATCAATAGAGACACCGTTCCTAATCCTGATGCGCTGGGTAATGCATGGTTTGTTCAAAGTGTTTCTGTTCAACCAGATGCAGCTGCAGTTATGAAAGCAATTACAGGTTTCGATCCAAAAACTCAAGCGGTTGTTGAAAAGCAAGATTGGAAATTAGATACCGCATATACAAAAGATAGTTTAGCGAGCATTAAATTAGTGCGCAAGCAAAACGACGAAATGGAATATACAAGTACCTCTAGTTCAAAACAATTAGCTGTATTTAGTGAAATCTATTATACCTATGGTTGGAAAGCATTTATAGATGATAAAGAAACCCCCATTTATAAATGTAACTATGTATTAAGAAGCATCGAAGTTCCAGCAGGTTCTCATAAAATAACATTTAAGTTTGAACCAACCGAAGTGATTTTAGCTAATAAATTAGGCTTGGGTGCCGTATCACTCGTTTGGTTATTGGCTATTGGATCTATTGTATTTTATGTAAGGTCTAAAAAGGATTAATGTTATCAATTGTCATTTGTAGTTATAATAGAGCCAGTTATATTACTGGTGCCCTCGATAGTTTATATACGGGTAAGGCTAACTTAAATGATTTTGAAGTTGTTTTTGTAGACAATAACTCTACCGATAACAGTTTGCAAATCGCCAATGATTGGAGAGTAGCACACCCACTGGGTAATTTTATTATCACTTCCGAAACTAAACAGGGTGCTTCATATGCTCGAAATACTGGTGCTAAACTATCTTCTGGTCAGTGGCTTTGTTTTATGGATGATGATGCAGTGGCATTTCCAGATTTTGTACAAAATATTTTAAACCACATTAATACCTACCCAGAACGTGTTGGATTTGGTGGTCGAATCATTCCAAAGTATATACCACATGAACCTAACTGGATGAGTTATTATGTTTCATCGATGGTGGGTCATTTCCATTACAGCGAAACCTATACCGCTTTTAAAAATGGAAAGTACCCACTTGAATCTAACATGATTGTCAGAAAAGATATTTATGATAAGGTAGGTGGTTTTAACGAGGCACTTCCGGGTGTAGTAGGAACCGTTAGAATTGGTGGCGAAGGCAAAGCCCTTTTTTATAGCATTATGGAACTTGGGTATATCATTTATTATGACCCTTCCATTGTTGTGCATCATATTGTAGAAACTAAAAAACTTACGGCGACCTATTTATACAATGTTGCTAGCGGTATGGGCCGTGGCGAAAAAACCAGAACGCTATCTATTGGCACAATCAGTTATATTAAAAAGATTATCGAGTATTTAATCAAACTAGGCGCAGCTATTGTATTAGGCCTTGGATATACCATTAAAGGGAAGCCTCAACAATTTTGGCCCATTGTAAAATTTAGAATTGATACCTTAAAGGGACTGATAGGACTTTAGTGTCTACAAAACTTTATACAGTTTTTTTATATTCAGTAGTATGGCTGGCATCCAGGTTGTTAATCGCAAACAATTTGCCATAAACCTTAGTGCATTTATTTTATGGTTGAATGGATTAGCGATAAGGCAAATGATCGAACCCCACATGTAATTGAGGTAATGAAATAAACACCAATGTATTCCGTAAACTTTACGCACCAATAAATGATTGGATACCATGAGTTGCAATCCTTTTTTATCAAAGACATGGTTGTAATCATTAACAACACTTCCACTAGCATTTGAAATATTAACACCTTCTAGATGCACCACACTTAAGTTACCATAAAGCTCAAGGGTGCCAATTTTGCCAAGTCTATAACACCACTCAACTTCTTCGCCATACAAAAAAAACGAATCATCAAGCATTCCTGCTTTATCAATCGCTTCTTTTTTGGCCATTAAAAAGGCACCAGAAATCCATCCTACCTGCTGTGTTCCAACGGCTTTATCTAAACTTGGTTTTGCTACATTAACAATCGACGCTAGTTTTTTTAAGATGGATCCCCAAATAGGAATTTTTAATAAATAGTTTAATCCACCACGCATAAAATGTGAAGCACTGTATTGAGGGCGACCATCTGGAGTATATAGTTGTACACCAGAGGCAACAGCACTACTCCCTTTTAGATGGTTGTAACAATTAACTAAACTATAGTCCGTAAAATAGGTATCAGGGTTTAAAAGTAAAACGGTGTCTCCTTTAGATGCTCCAATTCCTTTATTGCAAGCCCTTGCAAATCCAGCGTTGTACCCCATTTCAAGCCAAGAAACAAACGAAAATTGATTGAGCAGTTCTTGTTGATCGCCTGGGTCAGATGCATTGTTCACTACGATCCATTCTATATTATCTGATGCATACCACTGCTCAACAGAAGCAAAAAGCTTTTTTAGCCAGGGCATAGAATGATAGTTTACAATTACAACAGAGAGCATTGTTTTTTAATGATTGGGTTTTAGCAAATAATTAAAAAACATAAGGGCCTTGGAAATGATTCCCATTTTTAAAATGGATAATGGAATATTTTGTTGTAGACCAAGCATATGATGTATCACTGGCAAAATGCTTTGTTCATGCACACCTGTTATTGTAATATCGTTTACAGAACGTATCTTGTAATTTCGAAGTAGGCGCCAATAGTAGTCATAAATAAGAATATCCTTAAATGCCTTGTTCCCAATTTTAGTGGCAAACCAGATATTTTCTTTAATAATTACGTCTTCGTTGTTTCTGCAAAAAACAGTCGTTTGATCTTCATGGAGTCCAATGCTAACTAAATGTGCATCGAGGTATTTATAGCTATGCCCAGCTTCTAATAACTGAACATAATAATCTACATCCACGAGCCATATATACGCCTCGTCATATCTAACAGAAACTTTACTCCGTAGCATGGTGTTACTAGGTGGCCCAATAACATTGGCTCTTACCAAATGATTTGGATGCTTTTGCATGTCATCAAGCAAGGAAGGTATTGCTTGTAACCTTAAAACCTGACCATCAGGTTGAATGGCCGTATTTCTACAAAAAACAAAATCTATTTGCGGGTTAGTTTCAAAGGCCTTTACATAGGTTTCAATAGCAGTATCTGTTTCAAACCAATCATCTTGATGCATGAGCATGTAAAAACTTCCACTCGCTTTATTAAGTGCGTTGTTCCAATTGATGGGGCTTTTTAATGCTGGATGGTTGTGATAATATTTAATGGAGATGCTAGAATTGTAAGATTCTATTGCTAATTTTATATCTTGGTTGGGAGAATCATCAGAAATGACAATTTCAACCTGCTTGTAGGTTTGCTTGAGCACCGATTCAATGCAACGAACAACATATTCTGGCTTTTTGTAGGCTGGAATGCATATAGATACAAGTGGTTGATTCATTAATTGATCTTAATTATGGGCTTGATTACAAATATACTGCAAGGCATTAGAAAAAACCTCAAAGGGCAGGCCCTTGACCCTAGGTTTACGCCTATCCCTTGGTTTACGGGGAAAATTATAAAGCATGAAGATGATACCACCCTCAAATTAAGAAATCTTGGCCCCATTTCTGTTTTATACAAAAGACCATACGAATTATTAAAAACATATGACGAAATATTCGTATGTGAAATATACCGTTTTAACACCACTAGCACAAATCCTGTTATTATAGATTGTGGTGCTAATATTGGTATTAGTAGTTTGTATTTTAAAACGGTTTATCCAAGTGCTACACTTATTGCATTTGAACCAGATCAAAGTTTAGCAGACATCTTTGAAAAAAATATGGCTCAAAATAGGATCAACAATTATACACTTCATAGAGCTGCAGTTTGGACAGAAAACGGTACCATTTCATTTGACAACAAAGGATCAGAAGCAAGTAGCATTGATGTAACTGGAAATAGTAGCTTTAAAGTTCCCACCGTAAAATTAGGAGCCATTTTAGCGGGGCAAACCCATATCGATTTATTAAAAATTGACATTGAAGGTGCCGAATATCCTGTTGTTCAAGACATCGAAAACGAACTTCATAAAGTGGAGCATTTATTTATCGAATACCATGGATTAGCTACCGAAACCTATAAGCTTGAAACCATTTTGCGTATTGTTTCAAATGCAGGTTTTAAAACTTATATTAAAATGGCTGCCGACAATTTAGATATGCCGTTTTATCAAAAACAAACGGGCACCATCTACGATGTTCAACTTAATATTTTTTGTTACAGGTAAATTTATCAAACATGACAAATCCACACATTAGTGTTGTTATCCCTTGTTATAATGATGGTAAATATTTACCTGAAACCATTGCTACATTAAAAAAGCAAACCTTTACCAATTTTGAAATTATAGTGGTCAACGACGGCTCTACCGACGAGGCTACTATTAGCTATTTAGATACTTTATCCAATGATCCACAAATACAGGTTATTCATCAGGCTAATGGGCGCATGTCTGCTGCAAGAAATACCGGGGCTAAACATGCTAAGGGCCAATATATAGCTGCGTTGGATGCTGATGATTATTTTGACACTACTTTTTTCACCAAAGCATTAGCTGTATTTGAAAAAGAGCCACAAACCGCTGTGGTAACAAGTTATATTCGTTTTTTTGGAAACAAAACGGGTAGTTCAAAACCAAGAGGAGGAACCGCTGCTAACTTTTTATTTTCCAATCAATGTCCTGCCTGTGCCATGGTTAAAAAAACAGTGTGGGATGAAGTTGGCGGATACGATGAAGCCATGAAAATGGGTTACGAAGACTGGGAATTTTATATCCGAATTGCACAAAAAAACTGGAATGTACATGTGATTCCAGAGCATTTATTATTTTACAGACAAACAAGTAAATCTACGCTTGCAAACGATACCATACCTAATAGAGCAGCGCTTATCAATTACATTGTAGACAAGCACAAAGATTGGTACCTCACCAATATAAAAACACTCATTAACAATAAAGAAGTGATATATACTGAAAACAGGGTATCGTTTCAGTACATTTGGAAATTTATCAAAAATAGAATCACTAAAAATTACAAATAGTTTTTATAATAAAGATAGAAACTGGGCCATCCCCTCTTTTTTAGCAGCATCTAGGGTATAGCTAATATTTTTTGTGAAATAAGTATGTAAATCGTAGCTGTTATAATTGTGCGAAAGCTGTTCAACTACTGTATCAATATTATTAAGTCCCAGCTTATTGGCTTCATTAAAATTTGCAATAAATACTTCATCTATTTGTTTATTGGCTACCCATGTAGCAAATACAAAAGGCTTACCCGTGTAGTTTATCCAGGCTTCTGCTAAATCATATCGGTAAGCATAACTATTGTATTTTTCTAGAGCTCTATCTCCTATTATTACAGCTGCCGTACTGCCATCAATTAAATCCATAAAATTAGAAGGTGCTTCTAGGAGCAAAACATCTTGTTTCCAATAATTTTTTAATAAAATCCGTGCAAGATTTACAGAGGTTTTACTTTGATAATCGAGATACACGGCTGTTATAGATTCCATAGGAACCTGGCTAAATATACATACCGAAGCAACAGGCCCCGTAGCGCCTATGCAATAATCTGAAATAATATAGGGATCTGCTAATCCTGGTATTACCGCCACAGGCACAAGCCCAATATCGATGGTATTATCCTTTAAAGATTTGGCCAAATTGGCCGGATAATCTTCTATTAATTCAATGTTATTATATACGGCATGCTGCTGTAAACCATAGAGTAATGGCTTTGTATTTAAATAACTTACAGCCCCAATGCGTAATTTTTTGCCCAATTGAAGTAGATTTGCATGCAAAGAAACAATAATTACCCATTAATCGATATCAAATTATGGAATTAAGTCAATTAACAGCTATTTCACCCATTGATGGCCGTTACAGAAAACAGGTACAACAATTGGACGAATATTTTTCTGAATTTGCGCTGATTAAGTACAGGGTAATTGTTGAAATTGATTACTTCATTTTTTTAGCCGATAAAAAGTTTTTTAAGCTACCTGCAAAAGCAAAAACGTTTTTACTAGATCTGAAAGATAATTTTAGTGAAACCGACGCAAAAACTATTAAGGAAATAGAAGCTACTACCAACCACGACGTTAAAGCAGTAGAATATTTTTTAAAGATTCAGTTAGACAAAGCCAATTGTAGCGATTTAAAAGAATGGATTCATTTTGGTTTAACCTCTCAAGATATTAACAATACAGCCATTCCATTAAGCTGGAAAAATAGCATGGAGTTTGATTATTTGCCTGCCCTTATTAATTTAATGCAGCATATTCAAGATCTCGCTGTTACATGGAAAAACGTTCCACTACTTGCTAGAACTCACGGACAGCCTGCCTCTCCTACTAAATTAGGTAAAGAGTTCATGGTATTTGTTGAGCGTTTGCACAATCAAATTGCGCTGTTTTTGAACATACCCTATGCCGCAAAATTTGGTGGCGCTACCGGTAATTTTAATGCACACCATATTGCATTTCCGAAAAGAAACTGGGTAGAATTAGGCAACGAATTTGTAGAAGAAAGACTTGGTCTTCAGCGCATGCAGTTTACTACACAAATTGAGCACTACGATTATTTTGCTGCTCATTTTGATAACTTAAAGCGCATCAACAACATACTAATTGATATGTCTAGAGATATTTGGACTTATATATCTATGGACTATTTCAAGCAAAAAACAAAAAAAGGTGAAGTAGGTTCAAGTGCCATGCCGCATAAAGTTAACCCTATTGATTTTGAAAATGCTGAGGGTAATTTAGGTATGGCCAATGCCCTATTAGAGCACCTTTCAGCTAAACTACCTGTGAGTAGACTACAAAGAGATTTAACCGACTCTACGGTGCTTCGTAATATTGGAACACCTTTGGCACATATGACCATTGCTATTAAATCGATAGAAAAAGGTCTTGGTAAACTCGTACTCAATGAAGCTAAATTAAAATCAGATTTAGAAAATAATTGGGCGGTTGTAGCAGAAGCCATTCAAACCATTTTACGTAGAGAAAACTACCCTAACCCGTATGAGGCTTTAAAAGATTTAACCAGAGGAAATAATAGTATCGATAAAAAATCGATACACGCTTTTATTGGTAAACTAAAAGTAAGTGCGGCTATTAAGGCAGAGTTAAAAAAGATTACACCACATAATTATACGGGTATTCATCCTAAATTTTAATTTAAATTTTTTCATAAAAAAAAGGCGGCACCTATATGGATGCCGCCTTTTTAATGTAAAGTATACAATACTATTGCTTTACTGGAGTGTTAACCACAGGTGCTGGCTTCGTCCAAGAACTGATATCTAACTTTTTAGCATTTGGATACACTTCATCAAGTGTATTACCATCATACAAACGACCATTTTTAAGTACGTATTTGATTTTGTTGGTATTTCTAATGTTAACGAGTGGGTTATCATTCATGATAACTAAATCGGCAAGTTTGCCAGATTCAATACTTCCTAAATCTTTATCTAAACCAAGCGCTTCTGCACCAAGTATGGTAGCTGTTTTAAGTGCATGATGCGCTTTCATACCACCACTAGCAATACTCCAAAGCTCCCAGTGGTAACCAAGACCTTGTAATTGTCCATGACTACCAACACCTACTAAACCATCCTGATCAACAATACTTTTTAATCCTTCGGCATGTTTTTGAAATACATGGTCTTCTGGTGTAAACCAACCACCTAAACTACCCGCTCTTCTTGCAGCTTTTTGATTTAACTCTTCGTAAGGTGTAAATCTGTTAAGCTTTGGATCGTGTAAAGGACTTTCTGTGGTATAATAAAAGTTTTCTGCCCAAGGGCCACCATACGCAACAATTAATGTTGGTGTTAATGTGATTTTACTCGTAGCAAAAGATTTGGTAACGTCTTTGTATAAAGGATAAATTGGTAAAGAGTGTTCCATACCCGGATATCCATCGAGCATATGTGTCATGTTAATTTTAAAATCAAGGCCACCCTCTGTGGTTGGCATTAATTTTTGCTCTTTAGAAGCCATAATAATCCACTGACGCGCTTGTCTATTTCCTGTTAAGTACATTTTGATGTACTGTGTTTTGTAGTATTTACTGTACTGCTCTAATACTTTTTTTGTTTGATCATAGCTCTGTAAATTATACATCCAATAACCAACACCAGGGCCAGTACTATAAATTCTTGGGCCAGGAATTTGTCCAGCATCCACCATATCACCATAGGTTAAAACATCGGTAGTAGCCGTTTGTGGGTCACGTGTTGTTGTTACACCATAGGCAAGATTTGCTGCATACAACCACACATTGTTTTTATGAAGTCCCCAAAAAGGCCACATGTGTGAATGGGTATCTACAAATCCTGGGGTGATGGTTTTGCCAGCACAATCAATGGTTTTAGTACCTGCAGGCACTTTAATAGATCCTGATTTACCAACCTGTTGTATACGGTTATTCACAATAAGGATATCACCTCTCTCAATCACTTCATCACCACGCATGGTAATAATTCTGGCATTTTTTAATAGAAGTATTCCTGAAGGAATGTCTTTTTGATAAAATACTTTTACCTGCGTTTCTTCTGGAGCATATTTTTCTTTCTTTTTAAGATTTGCTAAGTAAATACTATCTGCTTTAACTTTTAATGTATCTGCTTTTGCAATAGTTGCTAGTGAGTCTGCCATTTTTTTAGCAGCAGGGCCTGCAAGTTTTAAGGCTGCAGTGCTATCAGAAATTCGTTTGGTTTCTAATTTTTTTGCAGTTTTTACAGAGTCTTCTACAAATTTAGCACGCTCTACATCATATACCCAGTGGCCATTTCCTAAACTCCAATGCACTTTTTTACCATTTGCTTCCCAAGCTGGAAACTCACCACCTATTTCGGTTAATTGACGAGATGGGAAACTACTATTTTGTGGAGATGCCACAGAAATGGAAGGTGTTTTGCCTGCTTCAGGAATGGTAACAACATAAACGTTGTTGTTTACTTGTGCTAAAGCAAGGTCGCCTTTTGGTGCCATTAAAATAATATCTGCAGAACTTGGCATTTGTTGAGGCTCTTTTTCACCCGCCGATTCTGGTAACATACAATTATTAATAGGCTCTAAATTAGATCTGCTTTTTCCCATCACATATCCATGATCGGCATCAGCAACAGAACCATAAGTGGTAATACCAGAAACGCGAGCATGTGTTTTGCTATCGGTACCATCCCATCTGATAGATAATAAACTTCCGCCACCACCATTTAAAAATATACGATCGGTGTTGGTGGTAAAATGAATGTTTCCTCTTCCATTTGCAAAGTCAACAAAATGTTCTTCGCCACCAGTAGGTTCTATCCAATTTATTTTTGCTTCTGATCCATTATAAGATGGAGATTCAGCTTCTTTAAATATACGATTGGGTGCTTTAAAATAAGCGATACGGTTGTTGTAACTCCAAGCTGGTTGTGCATAATACGCAGACTCGTTACTTAATTTTTTTAGTGAAGAACCATCCGCATTAACCGAATATAAATTACCACCATCGGCATCATTCCAAGTTACAAATGCCAATGATTGACCGTTAGGGCTCCATGCTGGCATGGCTTCTACAAAATTATGGTTGGTTAAACGCTTAGGTGTTCCGTTAGGATAATCCATAACATACAAACGGTTAAGTGACGTAAACGCAAGCTTAGATCCGTCTGGACTAGGCACTGCATCTCTAATTTGAGAGCCAAGTGCATAGGCCGTGTCTTTAACAGGGTAGTTAAAATATAAACGTGGCCCTACTTCTAAATTTACAGCTGCTTCAAAGGCAATTTCTGAAGGTGCTTCTTCTGCTACAGATAATTTCCAAATTTTTCCACCATAACTCGCTAATACATATTTACTGTCTGGCGTAAAACTCATACCCGGTAATACACCAAGTGGTGCAATACTTTCCTGATCATCTCTTTGTACTGGATATGCCAACCACTTTTCATCACCATTTAATAAATTACGTAAAACAAGACCAGTTTTATCTTGGTATCGAGAACCATACACCATCCATTTTCCGTCCTTACTTAATGTAGGTGTAAATGCAGATCCATAACGAGAGGTAATGGTATTGAATTCTCCTTTTTCTTTATTGTAAACACCAATTTGATATTGAGGAAGTAAGGCATTATAGTTCCATGAACCATTACGCTGGCTGTAATACACCAATTTACCATCGGCACTAATGCTTGGGTCAATTGTTTTTAAATTACCTGGTTGATCGTTGAGTTGAATACCTCCACCACCATCAACATTGTACATCCATAAACGAGGTGTTCTTCTACCCTTTGCAGCAATTATGTATTTACCATCTGGCGTCCATATGGCATTTACATAATCATCGACATTGGTTTTTGTAAGTTGAATGGTGTCTTGCTTTTCAAAATCAAGTATCCAAATATTATCGGCACCACTTCTATCACTGGTGAATAATAACTTTTTTCCGTCGGGGCTAAATCTAGGATGTGCATCAAATGCCAAACCCTTTGTAATTTGTTTGGCCTTACCACCACCCGCTGGAATGGTATAAATATCCCCCATCATATCAAAGGCAATGGTTTTGCCATCGGGAGATATATCCAAACTCATAAAAGTACCCTCTTTGGTATCAAAGCTGATGGTACGTTCTGCTTTTAATGGAAGGTCTTTAAATGTGGTATAGACCGTGCTGTCTTTAGCTTCTTTTTTTTGTGCTGTAGCGCATACAAAACTGAGTAAACAGCTACATAAAAAATAGATTTTTCGCATAGTATAGATTTAATGATTGGATACTAAATATAAGATTTTACTACTTTCCAAAGCGTTTTTTTAACGCCTGAAGCGCGTCGTTAACACTAAGGGATGACAAGTCCCCATCGGGAGCAGGTTTAGGAGCTGCAGGCCTATTAGAAGCCGTTTTAGCTGGAGCATCCGAGGTTTGCTTGATAGACAGTGCAATACGTTTACGTGCAATATCCACTTCCGTTACTTTAACCTGTACTTTTTGCCCGAGTTTTAAAAACTCAGAAGGATCGGTAATGTATTGGTGTGCAATTTCACTTACATGCACCAGACCATCTTGCTTAACACCTATATCAATAAAGGCACCAAATCTTGTGATATTGGTTACCTGACCCGGAACTACCATACCCACTTGAACATCCTCAATTTTATAAATATTAGCATAACTAAACTGCTCAATTTCTTTACGTGGATCGAGGCCTGGTTTATTAAGCTCGTTTAAAATATCCTTGATGGTATGTTCACCAAAAGTTTCTGAAATATATTTTTTTACATCCACCGCCTTAATTACTTCATTGTTTCCAATTAATGCGGGTATTGGAATATTGGCATCTTTGGCAATAGCGGCTACAACAGTATAAGCTTCTGGGTGCACGGCACTTGCGTCAAGTGGATTTTCTGATTCTAAAATGCGTAAAAATCCTGCACATTGCTCATACGCTTTATCACCAAGCCTTGGTACTTTTTTTAATTGCTCTCTGCTGGTAAAGCCTCCAATTTGTGTTCGGTAACTAATGATGTTTTCAGCAACTGGGCCAGTAATACCACTCACATATTTTAATAAATGCTTACTCGCTGTATTAACATTAACACCTACTTGGTTTACACAGCTAATGACAGTTTGATCCAGTCTTTCTTTTAATCTAAACTGGTTTACATCATGCTGGTACTGACCAACGCCTAAACTTTTAGGATCAATTTTCACTAGCTCTGCTAACGGATCCATAAGTCGTCTACCAATACTTACTGAACCTCTCACTGTAACGTCTTTATCAGGGAATTCTTCTCTAGCAGTTTCCGAAGCCGAGTAAACAGATGCTCCATCTTCATTTACCAAATAAATAGGAAGTCCTAATTGTAATTTTTGAATAAAAATTTCTGTTTCTCTACCTGCTGTTCCATCACCAATAGCAAAAGCTTCTATGCCATAACTTTTTACAAAACTTCTAATGGTATGTTCACTTTGATCAAGTCTATTATTTTCATGAATATAAATTAGCTCGGTTTGTTGTAGCATCCCTTTTTCATCGAGGCAAACTACTTTACAACCGGTTCTATATCCCGGATCAATAGCGAGTATTTTTTTACTACCAAGTGGTGCACTTAACAATAACTGACGCAAATTTTCTGCAAAAACATTGATTGCTTCCTCGTCTGCTTTTTGTTTTAAGGATGTGCGGTATTCTGTTTCTAAACTAGGTTGTAGGAGTCTGCGATAAGCATCCTTAATAGATTTTTTTAGATGCTCACGCCATGGACTTAGTTCCCCTAAATAAATAGATTCGATAAGTGTAAGCGCATCTTCCTCAACAGGTGCAATACTCATGCGTAACACACCTTCTAAAAAACCACGGAGTATGGCCATGGTTCTATGCGATGGTATTTTATGGATCGGTTCAGAAAAATCAAAATAGTCTTTGTACTTAATTCCTTCTGTTTCTTTATCCGTTAATACTTTGGTTTGAATACAAGCCGTTTGCTCAAATAGTAAACGCATTTTTGCGCGCACGATATCGTTTTCATTAATAAGCTCTGCAATAATGTCTCTAGCTCCCGATAGTGCCTCTTCGGAAGTTGTTATTTTATCATTTAAATACTGCGCCGCTATTTGTTCCACATCCTCTGAACCCTGCGCAAGCATAATAATAGAAAGTGGCTCTAATCCATTTTCCTTGGCTGTTTGTGCCTTTGTTTTTCGCTTTGGCTTGTAGGGTAAATAAATATCTTCGAGCGCCGCTAATGTAGTTGCAGCGTCTAATTTTTTTTGAAGCTCATCTGTCATTTTACCCTGCTCGGTAATGGCTTTTTCTATAAACTCTTTGCGTTCTGTAAACGTTTTTAAAAATTTAGATGCTTCTTCGATTTGTTGAATTTGAACCTCATCTAAGCCACCTGTTTTGTCTTTTCGATACCTGGCTATGAAAGGAATGGTAGCAGCCTCATCAAATAAATCTAAAACCGCCTGAACCTGTGAAACCTTGATGTTTAATTGTGAGGCAATAATTGGAGCGAAAGAACCCATAAATACACTTGAAATTTTAAATAATTAATGTCTTTTGATTAATTCAGAAATGAGTGTTTTTCCATTGTTTTGAATCACAAGATCCAATATTTGCGCAGTAGCTTTTGCGTCACCACCTGCACGGTGCCTGTTTTCTATATGAATATCTAGGGTACGGCATAAATGTCCCAATCCATATTTTTTATAGCCTGGAAACGCCTTTCTACTAAGTCTAATAGTGCATAATTTTGGCACTTCTAATTGATAACCAGCTACTTGTAAATGATGATGCACAAAAGAATAGTCAAAATTGACGTTATGTGCTACAAAAACCCTGTTTTCCAATAAATTAAAGATGTTAGCCGCCACTTTATCAAATGACGGTGCCGCTGCTACCATTTGGTTGCTTATGCCGGTCATATTGGCTATAAAAGGCGGAATAGGCTGGTGTGGGTTAATGAGCGTTTCATAGATACCCTCTATCTGGTCACCGTCATGTAATACAATGGCAATTTCGGTTATCCCATGCTGCGATGGGAATCCCCCTGTGGTTTCTATATCAACTACTGCAAACTTCAAAACACTGATTTAAGGGCCCAAATTCGCTTTTTTACGGGTGCCATACAAATAAAAAAAAACACCCTCATTTTTTGTACTTTCGCAACAAAGTTTTGAGCATGGAATTGAGTAAGAATTATATCCCAAATGAAACAGAAGCGAGATGGTACCAACATTGGCTATCAAAGGGTTATTTTAAAAGCACCCCAGATGACCGTGAGGCATATACAATTGTAATGCCCCCACCCAATGTTACCGGCGTTTTACATATGGGTCATTGCCTTAACAATACCATCCAAGACATTTTAATTAGACGTGCCCGTATGCAGGGTAAAAATGCCTGCTGGGTACCCGGAACCGACCATGCTTCTATTGCTACAGAGGCTAAAGTGGTGGCTATGCTCAGAGAGCGTAGTATTACCAAATCAAGCTTAACTAGAGACGAGTTTTTAGCGTACGCTTGGGAATGGAAAGAAAAATATGGCGGTATCATTTTACAACAGCTTAAAAAAATGGGCTGTAGTTTGGATTGGGATCGAACCGCTTTTACCATGGATCCCGATTATTACAAGTCTGTGATTGAGGTGTTCTTAGACCTTCACAAAAAAGGTCATATTTACAGAGGTAAAAGAATGATTAACTGGGACGTAAAAGCTAAAACGGCCCTTTCTGATGAAGAAGTTATTTACAAAGAAGTTCAAAGTAAATTATACCATATCAAATATGCCATTGAAGGCAGTAATGATTTTATAACTGTTGCTACTGTAAGACCAGAAACCATTTTTGGTGATACGGCTGTTTGTGTGAATCCTTTAGACGAACGCTACAAACACCTCCACGGAAAATTTGTTTTTGTTCCACTCATAAACAGACGCGTACCCATCATTACCGACGAATATGTAACACTTGATTTTGGTACTGGTGCTTTAAAAGTGACGCCAGCACACGATATCAACGATTATCAATTAGGTCAAAAATATAATTTAGAAGTAATTGATACCCTCAATGATGATGGTACTATGTCTGAAGCGGCACAGTTTTTTATTGGTGAAGACAGGCTTGATGTGCGTAAGAAAATGGAAGCTGTGTTAAGCGAAGCGGGTTTATTAGAAAAAGTAGAAGCCTATACCAACCAAGTAGGCTTTTCTGAAAGAACAGATGCCATGGTAGAACCAAGGCTTAGTTTGCAGTGGTGGGTTAGCATGAAAGAAATTGCTACGCCAGCACTTCAGTCTGTGATGGAAGAAGCCATACAGTTTCATCCGGCTAAGTTTAAAAACTTGTACCGCCACTGGATGGAAAATATTAAAGATTGGTGTATTAGTAGACAGTTGTGGTGGGGCCACCGTATACCAGCTTGGTATGCACCTGATGGAAGCGTTGCTGTTGCCGCTAATGCCAATGAAGCACTTGTAATTTTACAAGAAAAAAATGCGTCACTTACCTTATCTGATATCAAGCAAGATGAAGATTGTTTAGATACCTGGTTTTCAAGTTGGTTATGGCCTTTTGAAGTTTTTAAAGGTTTATCGAACCCTGGTAACGATGAAATCAAATATTACTACCCTACCCAAACGCTTGTTACTGCTCCAGAAATTATTTTCTTTTGGGTAGCACGTATGATTATGGCGGGTCATGAATACATGGATCAAAAACCTTTTGAACATGTTTATTTTACAGGTATTGTAAGGGATAAGCAAGGCCGAAAAATGAGTAAGAGCCTTGGCAATTCGCCAGACTTATTAGCACTCATTGATGTATACGGCGCCGATGCTGTGAGGTTTGGAATCATGATATCCTCACCTGCTGGTAATGATATTTTATTTGACGAATCGGCACTTGAACAAGGGCGTAATTTTAACAACAAACTTTGGAACGTACTTAAATTAATACAGGGTTGGGAAAAAAGAATTGACTCTAATTTAGATGCGCATAATGAAAAATTTGCGATGGATTGGTTTGAAAATAGATTGTCGCAAGTACAACAAGAAGTAGACGTTTTATTAAACAGCTTTAAATTGTCAGAAGCTCTTAAAACTATTTATTCGCTTATTTGGGATGATTATTGCAGCTGGTATTTAGAGTGGATCAAACCTGGTTTTGAGCAACCTATTTCAAAAGAGGTATACGAAAAAACGGTTCATTATTTAAATGAAATGATGCATATGCTGCATCCATTCATGCCGTTTATTACCGAGGAAATTTATCATTTAATAAGTCCTAAGCAGGATGATTTGTGTAATAAAATTGCAGCGCCTATTGGGCAAGCAAACACAGATATTGTTGCAGGAGGTGAACTTCTAAAACAAGTGATATCTGCGCTGCGTGATGCGAGAAACAAAAACCAGTTAAAACCAAAAGACACCATTACGCTGCATATTCAAACAGCTAACACAGATACATATAAAACTATTGAATCGATATTATGTAAGCAGGTTAATGCAACAAGCATTGCCTACACCAATAGTAGTATTGATAATACCATTGTTGTAGCTGTCGAAAAAGACAAGTTTTTTATTGGCACCAGTATTGAACTTGATGCCACTGCCTTAAAAGCAACACTTTTAGCAGATTTAGCGTATCAAAAAGGATTTTTAGAAAGTGTATCTAAAAAATTAAGCAACGAGCGATTTGTGCAAAATGCAAAACCAGAAGTGGTTGCATTAGAACAACAAAAGCAAGCAGATGCTATTGCCAGAATTGCCACCATTGAAGAAAGTTTACAATCATTATAATGACCCAACTTGTTGTAATGCGTAAATTGTTAATGCTGGTTGCGCTATTCGTTTGTTTGTCTACAACTGCTTCGAAAGCGCAGTCTATTTCTGAACTAAATACGTTAAGACGCATTAATCCAAACAATCCAAATAATACTGTTTGGAATAATTTGTCTAACACTTCTAAATACATAAGTGTTGGAGTACCAGTTGGCTATTTTGTTGCGGGACTTATACATGATAATAAGGCGTTAAAACAAAAGGCGGCTTACACAGCAGCAGCAATTTTATTTAACACAGCATCGACTACCCTACTAAAAAATGTGGTTAAAAGAGAGCGGCCCTATAACACTTACACAGGTATTTTTCCAGATAAAATAGAATCAGATTACGCGTTTCCATCGGGACATACGAGTAGCGCTTTTGCAACGGCAACATCACTAGCAATAGCAACAAAAAAATGGTACGTTGCAGTACCCGCTTTTGCATGGAGTGCCAGTGTTGGTTATTCCCGTATTTATTTGGGTCAGCACTACCCTTCTGATGTGATCATGGGTGCGCTTGTTGGTAGCAGCTCTGCACTTATTTGCCACTGGGCAACCAAGCAATTAGCCAAGCGCAAAAAAATCAAAACGCTTCAAATAAAATAATGTCTACTGCACTACATATAAGAGAAGCTAGCAAAAATGATATTGCTACAATTAGAAATATCGCAACCATTACATGGCCTGATGCTTATGGAACATACATTAGTATGGCGCAGTTAAATTATATGCTAGACATGATGTACAGTGATGATTCATTACTGGATCAAATGAATAAAGGACATCAGTTTTATATTGCAGAACATGGTAGTGAGGCTATTGGATTTGCATCTGTATCTAAAGAAGCAAACAATGCTTGCAAGCTTAATAAGTTATACGTTTTGCCTACGGCTCAAAAAACGGGCGCAGGAAAAGCATTGTTACATAAGGCCATTGAATATGCAACAGCGCTTGGTGCTAACTGTTTGTATTTGCAAGTGAACAAGCAAAACAATGCACAGCAATTTTATAGTAAGCATGGATTTACCATTAGAGAAGCCGCTGTTTTAGAAATTGGTGGCGGCTATATTATGGACGACTATATTATGGAATTAAAGCTCAACAATTAATATACCAGCACGTGGGTTTGCTTGATAATACCCATTACAAAGACGCTTTGCACGTGTCCAATATTATCGGCCTCACTTAATTTGTTTACGTGAAAATTATAGTAGTCATCCATGTTTTCGGCAACTACTTTTAGCATAAAATCAAATTCGCCCGAGATATTATAACATTCAATCACCTCATTCATTTCTAGAATGCTTTTGATAAATCGAGCACCTGCATTTTTATTGTGTTGCTTGAGTGAAACGTAACAAATTACGGTGAGTCCTTTTTTAACTTTCTGCTGGTCAAGTAGCGTTGCATATTGCTTAATGACGCCCTCCTCCTCTAACCTTTTAATGCGCTCATGAACTGGTGTGGTACTTAAACCTACCTTATCAGCTATTTCTTTGACCGTAACCCGGGCATTGGCCTGCAAAAGTTTTAAAATGGCTAAATCTTTGTTATCCAATCCGCTAGAAACAGTGGAATCTTCTTTTTGAATGCTTTTTTGTTGCATAAAATGATGTTTTATTCTATTTTACTATTCAAATATATACTTTTATTCTATTTATAAATATAATTTTAGTATTAAATACTATAAATATACCTTTGCACTTCATAAATAATCTAAATAAGTAATTATGTCATCACTTTCTTCTATCGACTTTAGTTTAAAACACAAAGTAGCGGATATCAGTCTTGCAGATTGGGGCCGTAAAGAAATCAGATTAGCTGAAGCAGAAATGCCAGGTTTAATGAGTATCCGTGAAGAGTACGG
>JACCDN010947353.1_pt1 | contig 26590 bp, 23 predicted proteins | sample 7441691 | NCBI WGS metagenome assembly JACCDN01 (sample SAMN15323439, study PRJNA562643) | freshwater metagenome | isolation source: river surface water | place: USA:Blue River Watershed | collected 2017-08-16 | reverse complement strand
GTATAGTTCAGATTCAGCAGGAACAGGCGCAAGCTATTCTAAATATATGCTGGGTGGAAAAAAAGATGTTGGGGATCAGTTTGGTAAGCGATTAAAGAAAATTAAAGTTCATGAAAGCTATTTGGATAATTTTGTAAAAGGAATGATGAGATGAAGTGGTTTGCAATCATTCTTATTGTTTTTTCGCTAAATACAGTTGCTAGTGATGTTCGGAATAAAATTGTTTTTAATCCTTCAGGAAATGTTTCACAAGGTGACACTGTTTCGATTTCAATGCAGCTTTGGCCGGTTGAAGATTACGATATTAATCTTTTTAATGCATTAAAAGGAAAGACGATATTTTCACATTTTTATGTAACCGATGTCAAAGCAAGGGTCTCGGAAAATAATGCAGATGTAGTTCTTTTAGACTTTGATACCATTGCTGAGTCGGGAGCAGAAAAAAATAAAAGTATTGTTTTTTCCTTTGGAAATTACACAACTCAATCAACGTTGCCTTTTTCAATAGTAGCGACAGGAGAGATTGACGGAACTTTTAAAATTCTTGATCAATTTTTAAGTTTAAAGCGCAATAAGTGGGTGGTGATCGTTGTGGTCATTTTAATTGTTACAGCACTAGGATTTGTAGGGAATAGTTTTTATTTCAGATCAAACAAGAAAAAGAAACTAAAAAAGAAAGTATTGGCAGAAAAGACAAAGTATCAAACGCTCTTTCATGGTGCCAAGGAACGAGAGCATTATGAAGAAATTATGAAGGATAAAAATATATGGCTGCAATTTTTTTCAGAGAAAAATTCAGCGATAAATGATTTTTTTCGTGTGATGGAAGAACATCAGTATAAGAAAACCTGGGACAAGGAAGAACTTTTTCACGTAAAAGAAGCTTTTGATAAGATCAGAGGAGGTATTCGGTGATCGCAGATTATCAGCATCCGAACCTCGCCATTTTTGCTATAATTGGCGCATTTTTTTGGATTTTAAATTATTTCAATGTTTTCAAAAAATCACAATTGGTTTTACCAAAAAAATACATGGTCAAATCGTTTCCTTTTTTTAGATTTTTATTTTTTATCTTGGGAATTATTGGATGGGCCTATCTTGGAGTTGCATTGTCTGGACCCAGAAAGCCGTTAGGGAATCAGCAAGACAAAATCAATGTTAAAGATATTTATCTAGTTGTTGATTTGTCGCGCTCAATGCTTGCAGAAGATATGCCGCCGAATCGTTTTGAGTCGGCCAAAATGCATGTCGAAAAATTTACTAAGCTCTTTACCTTGGATCGCATTGGAGTAGTAATTTTTGCTGAAAAAGTTTTTACCCTATTACCGTTAACAACAGACGGAGCCTTGATTGCTAAGATGGTTAAATCAATTCAAATGGGACCTTTAGGGGATGGAACAAATATTGGGGATGCACTGGCATTAGCGGTAGCACGTCTTAATGATTCAGAAGCGAAGTCAAAAGTCATTGTTCTTTTAACAGATGGTGTAGCAAACGTTGGCTCAATGACTCCTTTGCAAGCGGCTGAGCTTGCAAAAGCAAACAAAATTAAAATATATACGATTGGTATTGGTGGTGATGAAAATGCCAGGATTCCTATTGGTGGAAAAAGTGTATTTGGAGTTCAGCGCTATCAAATGATTCCTGGTGGAAGTATTGACGTTAAGACGATGAAGGAAATTTCTGAAATGACTGGTGGTAAAAGTTATCTTGCAAAAAACAACGATAGCTTACAGCGGGTTTTATCTGAAATCAACAAACTAGAAAAAACAGAAGTAGTGAAACTCCAAGGAAAGATAATTTATGAAGAACTTTATTATAAATATCTTGCAATCGCTGCGCTATTAATTATTGGTGTTGAGTTAGGACGAAGATTTATTGTTCGAGAGCTTGTATGATTTTACAGAAGATAAATTATCTTATTTTTATACTACCATTGTTCGTACTAATAACAGTGGCAATGATAAAATATTTTTACAGCAGCCGAAAATATGTTAATGAGTATTGGTTTCTTCGTCCGACGATGGCCAGTAAAATATCGCTCTTTTTTTTAATCACAAGTTTTCTTGTGCTGCTAATAGCATTACTAGATTTTAGAGGGGAAGAAGAGAAAATTAAATCAAATATACCAGATCAGCGCACGATTATTTTAATAGATTCATCGCTTTCGATGTTGGCCGAAGATGTAAGGCCGAATCGTTTTATGAAAGCAGTACAAGTGGCACGGCATTTTGCCAAAAATTCGATTGCAAATCAAATTTCAATTTTTATTTACTCTGATAGTTTTCAGCGCATTCTTCCCTTTACAGATGATTTAGATTTAGTGGATGCAAGATTATCGGCACTTGAGAGTTTGGCAACTGTTAAAGGCTCGTCAAATATTTCTAATGCATTAAAGAATATGCCTAGTTATTTTCAGGCAGAAGATGGTTCAGAAGAAGCAACTGGAAACATTTTACTTTTTACTGATGGTGAAAGTCAGGAAGTCGATGAAAAAATCGAACTTCCGCCAGGTGTAAGTTTGGCGGTAGTTGGGGTCGGAACATCCAAGGGCTCACAGATCCCACTACGTTTTTCAGATGGATCCTTTAGAGGATTTAAAAATTTTAATGGCTCTCCGGTAATTACGAAACTCAATGAGAATTACATTTCAGGACTAGGGAAAAATGTAAAAGAATTCAGCTACTGGATCGTAAATTCTTTTAATCTTCCTTCTGCTGAAATTAATGAATTTTTTAAAGGAAAATATATTAAGAAAAGTTCTCAGGGGGATGTGAGAACTCGAAAAGCTTACGGAGAATATCCTATTATTCTTTTTATTGTTCTTTTTGTCTTTTCAACGATTTTTGGCATGTTTAAATCATTTAAAGTCGTCGCAGTTTCTTTTTTTATTTTTCTAGTTGCGGGTACTCAAGTCTCAGCAGAAGAGAAGGTTATTTCAAAGCCGACCCTGCAGGCGTTGCAGAGGATAAAAGACGGGGAAGCATCTCGCGATGAAATTCTAAAAACGGCAGAGGGTCTTTTGCGGGAAGGATTCCCTGACTCGGCAAAGACTCTTTATGAAGAATACTCTAATAGTAATAATTCAAATGAAAGCGTTGAGGTTCAAAATAACTATGCTACAAGTTTAATTCAAGGCAATGCGCCAGAAAAAGGAATTAGTATTTTATCGAAGCTTCTAAAGCGAACAGATTTGACGTCAGAACAAGAGAAGGCGGTGAAGAAAAATCTGCTAACTGCAATTCAAAAACAGAAAGAGCAGAACCAGAACCAAAGTCAAAACCAAGAACAGAATCAAGAGAATAAAAATCAGAGTTCTAATAAAAGTGATGAACAAAAAGAGAATCAAAAAGAGAATCAAAAAGAAAATAAAGGTAAAGATCAAGACAATGGCCAGAAAGGTTCGAGCGGGCAAGGGCAAAAAAACAAGAAGGGAAGTGGAGATCAAAAAGATCTTCGCGAGTTAATGAAGAAAGATCGCCCAGAAAATAAAGATGGAAAACCTAAAGAAGAAAAACCAAAAGATAATAAAGGCGAAAATAAGGACAATAAAAAAGAAAATCAAACCACGGCCGATCAAGATAAAAAAGCCGATGCAAAAAAGAAATCCGAAGAGATGGGGCAAGAGCCTGAAAGCTTTGAGCAAAAAGAAGCTAGATTAAAAAATGATAAAAAAATGAAGAAAACGCCAGCAATTTTAAAACAAATGCTAGATCAAGATCGTGAACTGCAAAAGAAATTTTTAAATTCTTCTAAAGAGGAAAATGCTAATGAAGATAGTAAAAATAACAAAAAGGATTGGTAGCAAGGTTTATCAAATTAAAAACATGAAAAAAATATTTTTAACATTTGTTTTGTTGTTGTGTCAGACGGTCTTTGCCCAAATGGCAGAGGTAGAAGTTAACCCTTCGGAAGCGTTGGTTAATGAGTCTTTTTACGTAATTTTTAAAATTAAAAGCACAGGCAATGTTGAGCCTTTTATCTCTTTTGATCCAATAAACGCAGAAGTTTTAGGCAGAAAAGAGCAAGGAGTTTCGATTCAGACGACAGTTATCAATGGAAAATTTACAACATCTAGAGAACAATCATATGTTTATGAAATGATCAGCGATCGAGCAGGTACGGCGATGCTGAAAAATGTTCAAGTTGAAGTGAATGGGAAAACGGAAAAATTAAAAGATGTAAGGGTAAACATATTAAACGAAAAAAGAAAATTACAAGATGTTTTTCTGGAAGCAGTTCCTTCGAAAACGAAAATCTACGTTGGCGAAGGAATTGATGTTCGATATTATCTTTATTATAAAGTTCCGCTTGTTGCAAACGACATCAAAGAATTTCCTAAGCTTAATAAGTTTATTAAGCGCTTTTACAAAACACAGGGAAATGTAGAAACGGTTCAATATAAAGGAGATGTCTTTAGGCGTGTTCTTGCATATTCGGCAAGGGCATACCCAGAAAAAGTAGGTACAGCAATTCTTGATTCAATGAAAATTTCTGCGCAGGTTGCAGACACCAGGTCTTTTGATCCCTTTGGGGGACTATCTTCAAATTATAAAACACGCGATATCGTAAGCGCTAAAGTTGATATCGAAGTCATGGCTTTACCCACAGAAGGAATGCCCACGAACTTTACAGGGCTAGTGGGAAATCATGAGTTCACTTTATCTGGAGGGAAAGAAAAGTATCTTGTTAATGAGCCCATTGAATTTAAGTTAAGCGTAAAAGGACCAGGAGCACTTGAGAATTTTCAAGCACAATCCCTAATAAAAAACGATCAGGTCGAAGACTTTGATACCAAGGCCGACTTGGTAGAATTAGCAGAGGGAATGGCCAGTAAAAATTTCGAATTTACTTATCTAGCAAGATCTGAGTTAAAAATTCCAGAAAGAGAGATCTCTTTTAGCTGTTTTGATCCTGATAGTAAAAAATACGTGGAAAGAAAAATTCGAGTTTCTGAAATTATAGTTGCAGGTGGAGCTGTTCAAGATAAGAAAGTTGCAAAATCAGACGAGAAAAAAGAGCCAGGTAGCGCCAAAATAATTGACTTGAATACAAATTTTAATTTTGACTTTATTCCAAAATGGCTAAGGCCAACGCAAAAATCAGGCAGTGGTAATCTAGGGTTAATTGGACCATTGGAAGCTCCGATTTCAATGACAAATCGCTTATGGGTAATCAGTGGAACAATGCTTCTGTTGGTATCATTCATTATGCCAATTTTTGGCAAATTTAGATTTAAGGAAACAGCAGTCGGAATAGAAAATTTTGATGATGGATTCAAACGCTGTAGGAAGAACTTAAATTATGAGAATGTTTACTCTCTATTGTCGCTGGTATTTTCAAATAAAGGACAAAGCGTTGAAGTGCAGATTAGAGCAAGTAAATTAACCGAAAAGCATAAAAATTATTTTATAAATTTGCTTTTAGATTTAGAAAAAGTGCAATACTCTCACTCAAAGGGTACAAGTTCAAATCTCAAATTAGATTCAAGTGCCTTTAAATCTTTACGTAAAACACTTGCGGTGGAAAATGAAGAAAATTAGCAATGTGATGGAAATTTACGAGAGCCGGGATATCTATTTTACAATAGGAAATTTTGATGGGGTCCATTTAGGTCATCGTCGATTTTTAAATTCTATCAAAAAAGATTGTGAGGATAAAAATGCAATTTTTTTAATAATAACTTTCATCCCTCACCCATCTTTTATTTTAAAGGATCAAAAATCATTTCTTTTAAATACCTATGATGAAAAAAGAGAAATATTAAAAGAGACTGGTGCTAATTATGTTTTAGAGCTAGATTTTAATCGTGATTTCAGTACTCTTTCTCCTGGCGATTTTTTAGAAAAATATATTTTTATGAATTCCAACATTAAAAAAATGTACCTCGGTCATGATTTTGCCTTTGGAGCAAACAAAAGTGGCGATTTTCATTTTGTTGAAGAGTTTTGCAAAAAAAGAAATAAAGATTTTTCCATACAAGAAGAATACAAAAAAAATTCAGATGCCATTTCTTCAAGCACAATTCGAAGGCTTTTAAAAGAAGGTGAAGTGCATAAGGCCTCTCTTCTTTTGGGTCGAGATTTTTTTACAAGCGGTAGGGTCATTAAGGGCGTGGGAAGAGGAAGGCAAATCGGTTTTCCAACTGCGAACCTTTCTTATGATCATGTTTGTTTAGTACCAGGTAATGGTGTTTATATCACCAAGACAACCTTAAGAGGTATGACTTATTTTAGTGTGACTAATATTGGATTTAATCCAACATTTAACACCGGCCTTGATGTTCACGTAGAAACTCATATTCTAGATTTTAATGTGGATATCTACGGAGAAACAATAAAAGTTGAGTATCTAACTAAGTTAAGAAATGAAAAAAAATTTGCCAGTGTTAATGAGCTTATCAATCAAATCGGGCACGATGTAAAATCAGTTAGAGAATTTATTCGTGCACATAAGTTTTAATCAAATCTTTCCCAAACATTTTAGTCTGATATTTAACTCTTTATAATTGCATTTAGTTTTTTTCTAAGTAACCGATATGCATAAAAAATAAAGAGAAGATCGCATGTTTAGAAAAGAATTCGCTGATGTTATTGCAAAAACAGGTATGGTGCCACTCAAGGACTTACGCCCACTCATCCTTCAAGATAAGGATGTAAATTCCATTGGAGAAATTGGTCTTTTAGAACTTAAATTTTTTGATGATATTAAATTTGCCAAACAAGTATCAGAACTTTTTGATATTCCATATATTGATTTGGCCCGAGCTAAAATACCTGAAAAAACATTACAGCTGATTAAAAAATCAGACATTATTAAGTTTCGCGCAATTCCGATTCAAAAAAACTCCAAAGAAGTTTCAGTAGCTATTTTTGATCCGTCGATTAAGAAACTACAAAGTGAAATACAAACAGCTTTTCAACATCCAGTAAGTTTTATTCTTACAAATTTAAGTGCATGGAGTTCGATTTATAAAAATGTTCCAGAAAGTATTGATGATATTCTTTCGACAATTAGGGAAGTAAAGACAGATAACAATGCCCAGCCAAATGTAAAAGAAGAAGACATTGGTGAAGATGTTATTATGCGCGTGAATGAAATATTGGCACGAGCTTTTATTTCTAAGACATCCGATATTCATGTTGAGCCCTATGAAAATAATTTTAGGATACGTTTTCGAATTGATGGAAACCTGCAAGAGATTGAAAGGCCAGATAGAAAATATATGCTACCAATGATTTCACGTTTAAAAATCTTGGCACAAATGGATATTTCGGAAAAAAGGAAGCCGCAAGATGGGCGTATAAAATTAGAAATTGCTGGTAAGCCAATTGATTATCGTGTTTCTTCTTTGCCTACTTTGTTTGGTGAAAAAATGGTTTTGCGTCTCCTGGACTCATCAAACCTTCAATTAGATATGACAAAGCTTGGCTTCGAACAAAAACAAATTGAGGTTTTCCAAGAAGGTATTCATAAGCCTTATGGAATGTGCCTTGTCACTGGTCCTACTGGATCAGGAAAGACAACTACTCTTTATTCGGCATTAGCGGATCTAAATACTATTGATACAAATATTTCCACGGCAGAAGATCCGGTGGAGTTTAACCTTGAAGGTATTAACCAAGTAAACGTTAAAAAAGAAATCGGATTAACTTTTGCATCGGCACTTAAGGCTTTTCTTCGTCAAGATCCAGACATTATCATGGTGGGAGAGATTCGAGATAAAGAAGTTGGAGAGATTGCTGTTGAGGCAGCCCTTACAGGTCACTTAGTTCTATCTACTTTGCACACCAACGACGCTCCAGCAACAATTACCCGTCTGATTAATATGGGAATCGAGCCCTTTCTAGTAGTAGCAGCACTAAATGTTGTTGTTGCCCAAAGACTTTGCCGGAAAATTTGCAAAGACTGCAAAGAAGTAGACAATAGTGTTACAAAAGAGCAATTAATTGCAAGCGGTATTTCTCCAACATCAGCAGAAAAAGTAGTAGTTCACCGTGGTAAAGGATGTAATACTTGTAATGGTACAGGTTACAAAGGCCGTGTGGCGATTTACGAAGTTTTAGATGTAACTCCAGGGGTAAAGGAAATTCTTCTTCGCCATGGATCTTCAGATGAGATAAAAAAGCAGGCCATCAAGGATGGAATGAAAACTTTAAGAATGTGTGCCCTTACAAAGGTTGCACAAGGACTAACGACATTAGATGAAGCAATTGCAAATTCTGCTTCAGATAAAATGTAAGGGTTAAAATAATGGATGATTCAAATAAAACCGGTTCTAGAAACACGTTAACAGGAAGTACCCAGGCAATTGGTATTGGTGACTCCATTAAGATTCAACAGCTCTTTAAGTTGATGGTCGAAAGCAATGCTTCGGACTTACATTTAACGGCAGGTACCTCTCCGGGCATTCGTGTTCACGGAGAAGTTATTCGCGTAAAGACGAACGCGCTTACTGGTGAAGATACGAAACGATTAATTTATCAAATCTTATCTGAAGAACAAAGAAATGAATTTGAAAAAAAATTAGAGCTTGATTTTTCGTTTGGGATTAAGGGCCTGGCACGTTTTCGCGCGAATATCTTTAACTCAAAAGGAAATGTAGCAGCAGTATTTCGTATTATTCCAAGTATCATTCCAGATTTTAAAACACTAAACTTACCAAATACGCTTTTAAAAATGACCGACGCCAGTAACGGATTAATTTTAGTTACTGGTCCTACGGGTTCAGGTAAGTCGACAACACTTGCAGCGCTTTTAGATTATCTCAATCAAAATGAATCAGGACACATTGTCACGCTAGAAGATCCAGTTGAATTTGTGCACGCTCACAAATCTTGTCTAGTTAATCAGCGTGAAGTTGGGTCGGATACATTATCATTCCACAACGCACTTAAATCTCTTCTTCGCCAAGATCCGGATATCGTTCTAGTTGGAGAGCTTCGAGACGTGGAAACTATAGAAGCAGCATTAACGATTGCTGAAACTGGTCACTTAGTTTTTGGAACACTTCACACAAACTCTTGCGTGCAGACGATTAACCGTATGATTAACGTTTTTCCATCACACCAGCAAGGACAGGTTAGGACACTTCTATCGTTCGTTCTTCAAGGAATAATTGCTCAGCAGCTGATTAAAAAATCGTTTGAGAAGGGACGAATAGCAGCGATGGAAATCTTAGTTCCAACTCCAGGAATTCGAAATCTTATTCGCGAAGATAAAGTTCATCAAATTTATTCACAAATGCAAATTGGACAAGAGAAAACAGGAATGCAGACAATGAATCAGGCATTAAAAAAATTCATTGATAACGGATCAATTACAGCAGAAGTAGGAATGAGCTATTCGACTGCGCCCGAAGAACTGGCGCAGCAGCTAGGTTTGAAGCTTAAATAATCGTAGGATTGTATGGCAATTTGGAAATATGAAGGCATCACGAAGGACGGAAAAAAAACATCCGGCCAGCTGCAGGCAGAAGATGAGAGGGATGCAAGAAAACAATTAAGAAATCAGGGAATAAGAATTAAAACACTTATTCCACCATCAATTTTAGACTTTGATTTTAATCAATGGATGGTTGATAAGGGCTTTGCTAAAAATTTTGGCAACAAAGAATTGATGTCCTTTACTAAACAATTATCAACAATGATTTCTGCAGGTGTTCCAATTCTTCAATCATTAGAAATTTTATATCGTTCAGAAAAAAATCCGTCGTTAAAGACATGTATCAAAAAAATTGGACAAGACGTTGGAGAGGGAAAAACTGTTGCAGAGGCAATGACTGGTCAAAAGGGTTTTGATAAACTTTATTGTAATCTCGTTAAAGCGGGAGAAGCCGGCGGTATTTTAGATTCCATTCTAAAAAAACTTGCAGGGCACATGGAAAAAATTGAAAAGACCAAATCACAAATCAAATCAGCGATGATGTACCCGGTAATTGTTACTCTAGTTGGATTTGGGGTTATTTGGGGTATGTTAGTTTTTGTTGTTCCGCAATTTACATCAATGCTGAAAGAAACCGGACAAGAACTCCCTTTTGTTACAAAATTTGTAATCGATACATCGAATTTTTTATCTCATTATGCAGTAATCATGATTCCGCTGATGATGGTGGGTTTAGTTTTTCTAATGAACTACATAAAAACACCAACAGGAAAAGTTGCCTGGGATAATGTCACCATGAAAATGCCGCTATTTGGACAAGTTGTTGTCAAAGGTAACTTGGCCACTTTTTGTAATACGCTGGCTACACTTCTTGCAGCGGGAGTTTCGCTTATTGATGCACTGGAGATTACCATCGATACGATGGACAATTCGGTCATGGCCAAAGATTTGCGAGAAGTGAGAAAAAAAGTAATGGAAGGAAAGACTTTAACCGAACCGCTACAAAAGATTGAATATTTTCCTGAATTAGTAACACAGATGATTCGAGTAGGTGAGCAAACTGGTCAAATTGATCAAATGTTACAAAGAGTCGCTGAAGTTTTTGAAGATGAAGTGAGTGAGCTCATTGGTGGATTAACCAAAATGATTGAACCTCTCGTCATTGTTGTTCTCGGAGGAATTATTGCTCTTATCCTTGTGGCCATGTATCTTCCTATGTTCATGTCTGCTGGAGGAAAAGAGTAATTGACCAAAAAGGTTGGCATTTAAGCAAATCTTAATAAAATTTCCTCTTTGTATAGTTTTTATAAGTTGTTATAATTAGTGTAAAAGAAAGAGTTTTTTAAAATTAATATTATTACAGTTAATTTGATTTATAATTTAGGTACCTATAGTTAATCACAGGAGCCTCTTAATGTTTCCCTGTGAAAAACTAGAAAGCACCAAATCTTAATTTTGGTTTTTTAACGGAGGGTTTTTATGTTCAGAAAAATGAGTGAGAGAGGTTTTACTCTCGTAGAATTAATGGTCGTAGTTGCAATTATTGGTATCTTATCTGCAGTAGCAATTCCAAACTTCAAAAAGTATCAAGCTAAGTCGAAGACAACTGAAGCAAAAATGCAACTTGCTTCGGCTTATACATTTGAGTTAACTTCTTCATCAGATTACGATACCTATGCCAGCTGTTTAAAACAACTAGGATTTGCACCGTCAGCAAAAGGTTTCTATATGGTAGGTTTTGGCGCAGTTTTCCAGCAAGCAGCAGCGGTGACTAATGGTATGACTACTTGTAACGATACAGCTGTTTTAACAATGGGTACTCAACTCTTTACTCCGGGGACATTAAGAAGTGTTGGTACAACTGTATCAATTGCTGATATGCCTGCAGCGCATACTGGTGCTCAAGGGACATTTACCGCAGGTGCAGTTGGAAATATTGAAGGAACGGCAGTAGATATTTGGACAATGAATGAAGCAAAAACGTTAATTCAAACTCAAGTTGGTTATTAATAATTTTTTTGGATTGGCCAAAGACTCATTCTTTGGCCGATTTTTTCATTTCCCGACTTAAGCACAATCATGAGATCATATTTGAATCTATCATTTGAATGAGATGTGTAATTTGGGAAATTTTTTTGATTAAAAAAGAGTGCCTTTAGAAAATCAACGTTTTTCCATTTTGCTGTTAAAGATCTATATTTGTCGATATTTTTCAGAATGAAATCATCTTGAAGTTTTATTGAATCAATAAGCATGTTTGACAAAAGAATATAGTCAAAAATCAATGATTCCTTATCAGTAAACATTGTATGAATATGTAGAATTGCTAAGTGTTGGTATTTTTTAAAGTTAAAGCTTCCCACTGGAAACATAAGGGAATAATAGTAGTAGCGGTAAAAACTTTTCAAGTTTAAATTTTCAAATAATTTTATTTTGGTTTTATAGGGAATTTTTTTTGCGTACAAAATAGATATGGGAAGAAAATAATTAAGCTCACTAAGTGAAGGAGTGATTTTTGATAAGGCATATGATTCGACAAATCCTTCATCAAATTTTTGATAATTTATAAGTGTTTTAGCTAATGCATATTGATTAAAAATGGAGACCTCCTTATTGTGTGCATAATAAGCCAGTGAAAGGTCATTTAAAAAAGCATTTGCGTAATTAAAATTAAGATATAGCAGTGGCAAAATGAAAAAATAATACAAAAAGCTAAATTTAAATCGAGAAAATCCCAAACATAGTAAGATAAAAATTCCCCACGATGCAGTGATTACATATGTATCAAGTGCAAATAGTTTGATGTCATTTGCAATGACAAGCATTAGAGGAAAAAAGAACCATGCACAGGCAATAATTACTTTTTTATAATCTAAAATCTTAGAAGCAAGGTAAATAAAAATGGGAAAAGTTAAAAGTCCAACCAAATTTAACACACTTCCTCGATCATGTTCAAACGGCGAAGCCATCGTTGGATCAAAGATTTGATAAAAAAATCTTCCAAAAGTTAAAAACCTCACTTGGAAAGGATCTTCAACGATTAATTTTACACTTGCATTGACTCCAGTTTGTTTAACAAATACAACGAAATAATAGTAATAATTTAAAGCACTACATAATACAAAAATTAATGAAACTAAAAAAAGTAAAATAAAAAAGAGACGCTTTTTTTCAATTTTTTTTATTATGTAAACAACAAGGATAAATCCAGGAAAAAGAATTGTAATTGGGTGAGAAAAAACCGAGAGCATATAAAAAATTGCAATTAGGAAAACTGTTTTAAGGTTTTGATTTTTAACTTCATTGAAAAATCTAAACAGGTAATTGCTAGCCAAAAAAATAAATAAACAAGACAGTATATGCTTTCTAGATGAAATCCAAAAAGGACCGAGTTGAAAAATAGTATGCACGAAAAAAATGGTAGAAAAAAACAAACACCATTTTTTAGTGTTCTCATTAAGCGTGTTGAAAAAAATGCAGGCTTGTATTGTCAGTTTATAAACACCGAAATAAATTAAAATCCAAATGAAGAAATTTGAATAATAATAGCTCCAAAAATGGGTTCTTTTAATAAGTGTATAATCAATGAAATACGTTAAGTCCCGGACTGGTTGAATATCCCAAATCGTTCCATTTTTTACAAGATCGATATAGTGTTGAAAACTTTTTAAAGATTCAATCGGGGGAATAAGAAGTGGATCGTCATAATTAATTGGATGCCCATTTTTTAAAAGAGAAAAAACCGAAATTAAATAGAGTGCAACGAAAATTAAAAATACAAAAATTGTATTATGTTTTTTTATGAAATTCATCTTTTAAAATAACTTTCCCATTTTTCTTGAGCAATGTATTTATTGTTTTTAACTACATAAGGTAGTCCATAATAGTCAAAATGGGAACAGGTTTGTTTACCGGCATTTAAGCATTCTAAATCTTGCTCAGCTTTTATCGAATAAAGATAGTAAGTGATTCGCTTTTTTAAAAAATCGTTATTTTTGTTTGTCTCAAGTAGGGTGCTAAGAATTTTAAAAGCTTCATTTGCATTTTCAAAATTAAAATTAAAACGAGAGAAAACTGAAACTATGTGGGGAGGAGTTTGGGGGTTTCTAATAATTTTCCCATAAAGCTCAAGCCCGCGGGTTCGATTTTTTACTTCGTAAAAATAATGAAAAGCAGCATTAAAAATAAGTACATAGTCGTCTGGGTATTTACTCAAACCTAATTCATATATTTCACTTGCGCCTAATAGGTCGTCCTTTATAATAGAGAGATAGGGACCTCCAAAAGCATAGTTTTCATAAAATTTAGGATCAAGTATACTGATAAATTTAAATCGTAGATACATCCAAGAGTTTAAATCTTTTTGTTTGTAGTGCTCGTGATCGCCTTCCAAGATTGTCGAAATCCACATGATGGCAGTAATCATTCGTCGGTATCCAAGATTAAAAAAATTAATGACATCTGCATTTAAGTTTATTGCAGCAGTTTGCTTAGAAATTTTTATAAAGGGTTTCTCAAAGGAATTATTAGCGACATGTGAAAAATAAAGAAAAAATCCTACAAGGAAAAAAGAAAAGGTGTTTTGAAGGATTGTGTTCTTGTTGGTGCTCATATAATGTATTCTATATAAATATGAAAAAAATTTCATTTAAAAACGTAACAAAAAATTTTAAAGCAAATTTTTGGGAAAAAAGCTTTCTTGCATTGGACAATGTTTCATTCTCTCTTGGAGAGGGTGATCTTATTGGCTATCTGGGGGCAAATGGTGCAGGCAAGACGACATCAATTAAAGCTTTAATGGGATTTATTTCAATAGATCAAGGCAATATTTCCTATGAAGGATTTAAACAAGCAACACATCAAGATTTTTTAAAACATGTTGGCTATCTTCCAGAAAAAACTTATCTCTACCAACATTTAACAGGAAGAGAGTTTTTAGAATATATCGGGGCTATTTTTAAAATTAAACGTGCAGATTTAAATTCAAGGATATCTAAGTGGTCAGTTCGGTTAGTTATAGATCATGCCCTAGATCGAAAAATTCACACATATTCAAAAGGAATGCAACAGCGGTTAAGTTTTATTTCAGCTTTAATTAATGAGCCAGACATTCTAGTTTTAGACGAACCACTGTCGGGTTTAGATCCGATTGGCAGAAAAGATTTTAAAACAATATTTAAAGAGTTAAACCAAGAACGGGGAACAACGGTATTTTTTAGTTCACACGTTGTCTCTGATGTTGAAGAAATTTGCAATAATGTTCTCTTTATTGAGAAAGGAAAAATTATTTATCAAGGGGCCATTGATAAATTGATTCATGAAAATGCCAAAGATGAATTTAAAATTAAGTACTTTGATAAAGATGAACTTAAAGTAGTTAAAGTTGAAATGAAAAACAAGGACACAGTATTAATGAATTTAATAAGTTCAGGTTATAACATTATCGAAATTGAAAAGGATTGTCCTACGTTGGAGTCGATAATTTATCAGGTTAATACTAATGAATAGTGTAGTTAGAAATATTTTTTTAGTCTGCAGATTTACATTTTTAGAAGTTGTTAGAAGCAAGCTTATGATTTTTATTCCAATTGTGGCTTTGGGGTTAGTGACTGTTTCATTTCTTGCTTCATCTTTTGCTTATGGAGCTCCTGAGAGAATTGGAATTGATATTGGACTAGGATTGTTGTCGTTAACAAATTTAGGATTAGCGATATTTTTAGGCGCCACGTTAATAAGTAAAGAGGTTGAAAATAAGACGATATATATGATTATTTCTAAACCAATTTCGCGCACTGTTTTTTTAGCAGGGAAATCCCTAGGGCTTTCCCTGATTTTAATCATTAATGTATTATGCCTGACACTTGTTTCTAGTGGGATTTATTTTTATTTTAAATCTGAACTTAATTTACTAATTTTTTATGTTGGACTTTTTTCTTTTTTTGAGTCGTTTATTGTTTTGCTGTTTTCAGTTTTTTTCTCTCTGATAACAAATATCAATTTATCAGCAATTTTTTCATTATTCGTATGGGTCCTTGGAAATGTTTTACCTGAAACGCTTAAACTTAAGATGGTGGTAAGTAATGTTTTCCTAGAAAATTCAATGAAATTATTTGCATTGGTTATTCCTAATTTTCCCAAATTTAACATAAAAGATTTATTGCTATATGAGCAAAACATTAAATCAGCCTATTTTTTAAAATCAACGGTTTATTTTATTTTGTATAGCATTTTTGTTTTTCTAGTCGTAGATTTTGTCTTTAAAAAGAAGGACTTCAATTGACAGAAATTCAGATTTTTGCCACAGTTTTTGGGCTACTTATTGGATCCTTTCTTAATGTTATTATCTACCGCTTACCTAAAGGAATAAGTGTTGTTAAGCCACGTTCGACTTGTGGCAACTGTCAGACAATTGTTTCTTGGTATGACAACATTCCAGTGATGAGTTTTGTTTTTTTAAGGGGAAAATGTCGAAAGTGTGGAATTAAACTTTCGTATCAATATCCACTTATCGAAATAGTAACAGGACTTGCAGCATTTTATTTTTTAGGTCATTCATCAGTGGAAAGTCTTCCGGTTAATTTTTTCAATTTTTCAATTTTTTGCATTTTGCTTTGCCATTTTTTAATCGACCTTAAACATTATCTTCTTCTTGATTCACTCAATATTTACTTGGCAATTCTCTTTGGTTTCTATGGAATCTTTCATTTAAGTTGGATAAGTATGGCCCTAGGCGTTTTGATTGGCGGAGGAATACCATATCTTGTTACTTGGTTATTCTATAAAATTCGAGGAAAAATTGGTTTAGGTGGCGGCGATATTAAACTGTGGTCTGCCCTTGGAATATTTCTTGGCCCCTTAGGGATAATTCACAATATATGGCTCAGCTGTAGCTTGGGAGCAATTGTTGGCGTTACACTAATTGGATTAAAAATCACAAAACGCGATGATGCTCTACCCTTTGGGCCGTTTATTATTGTCGTTTCAGCATTACAAATCTTCTTTCCTAATGTTTTTCAGCAATTTATTGGCAATCTCCTAGGTTTTTAAGTTTAACTTCTTGAAAACAATGAATGATTAACGTTATAATGGAGTAACCAACTTTTCATGGAAGAATATTTTGGATTTACAAAAAGGACTTGGTTCATTAACGGATAAATTATCCGAACTATTTCAAGGCAGCACCTCGTCTGTAGTTGGTATTGATATTGGTCTAAGTTCAATCAAAATTGCTGAAGTTTCAAAAGTTTCAAACGGTTTTAAAATCAATAAATTTTTATCCTACCCACTTCCAGAAGGAGTCATCATCGAAGATGAAATTCAAAAGGAAGATGAATTAATTGAAACGCTTCAAAAAGCGATTAAAAAGTTTTCTCCTTCATATAAGATTGCTTCAATTGGAATTTTTGGGCCTAGTGCAGTTTTAAAAAAATTACAATTAGCAGGTGGTTCTGTTGAGGAAGTTGAAGATCAGGTTATGTGGGAAATTGAGCAGTATCTTCCATTTCCAGCAGAAGATGGAAATATCGGTTTTCACATATTAGGTGAAAATCGCGGTGGTGGTGTTGATGTTATTGTTGGCGCTGCTAAAAAAAGTGTAATTAGTGCTTTTAAATCTGTTGTTGAGTCGTCGGGCCTTAAGGTGAAAATTGCAGATATGGGAGCGGCGGCATTTTTAAATGTATTTGAGCTGGTTTACAAGAATAAATTAAGTGATGAAAACTCATACGTTATTTTGGATCTTGGTGCACAGAAAACGACGTTGATTATTTATAAAGGAAAGGTTTTATCTTTTTATAAAGAAATTAATATTGGTGGAGTAACAATTACTGAAGAAATTCAAAGGCAGATGGGGGTTAATTACCAAGAAGCAGAAGAGTTAAAAATTAATGGTGATGGGTCTGGAAATATTCCAGAAGAAATTTTAGGAATTATCAATCAAGTTTTAGAGACTCTTTTTTCGGAAATAAAAAAGACATTAGAGTTCTATGCAAGTTCATCTGTTGATGAGAATTTTGAATTTACAGTAATTAGTGGTGGAGGGGCACTTATTGACGGCCTTACTGATGCATTATCTGAATTAATTGGGACACCGGTTGAAATTCTAAACCCTCTATCGGCCATGTCCTATAATCAATCAAGAATTGAAGAAGCACAATTAAACATAATCACCTATACAGGCGTTGTGGCACTAGGGCTTGCAATGCGGGAGTATAGTAAGTGATTGAGTTAAACCTCCTCGAGCGTAAGGCACCAGTTAAACTTCCTACGGTTCTAGGTGTGGATCTCAATTCTCTTAATTTTAAACTTATTGGTATCGCACTCGTTATCTTTTTTGTTCCTGAGGCTTATTTATCTGGAGTTTGGGAAGAAAAAATTGAAGTGATGAAACAAGAAATTGTTAAAGTAAAAAAAGAAGAGGAAGAAGTTAATAAAGAGCTTGGAGACAAAGGTAGTATCAAGGCCCAATTAGAAGCATATAATAATCAAGTTGAAAAATTAAAAGAAAGAAGTGCCCAGGTTGATAATATTCTTAAAGAAAAAACAAACCCAAGATCCATTTTAGAGAAAGTTGCTAGGAGCTTATCTGATGAAATTTGGTTTGATAGACTCTCAATAAATGCCGGGAATGAAATGATTATTCAAGGTGGAGCATATTCTGGTGCTGGAATCGCTAGTTATCGAGTGATAGGTCAATTTGTAAACTTGTTAAATGAGTCACCTTATTTTAATGGCTCAGTTACTATTGCAACACAGAGTTTGGCCGATGAACAAATCGATGGGATTAAACTTAAGTATGATAAGTTTGAGATTAGAGCAAAAATCAAAAATTTTGATACTTTTAGTAGGTAATATTAATGGCAGCGCTTATAAAAAACATTCACCTCTTAATTATTGCGCTTGCAGCCTATAATGTATACACATTATGGAGTGAAAAAAGCGGCGAGATGGATGGGCTTCAACAACAAATTGATTCGGCCAATGCAAGCTTAGTTGGGAAACGCAAGAACAAAAAAGAAATACAAAGTTTTTTTAAAGACATTAATGAAGCAAAGGATCGCATTGAACGAGTTGCGCTAGAAATTGAAAAAACTCAGCAGCAGCTTCCGTCTGAAATTAATGATGGAGAGTTGATTCAATTCATTTCCAAAAAAGCAGAAGAATTGAATATTCGAGACATTAACATTACCCCGGATGCTACAGACGACAACAAAGGGTTTTTCAGCATTAGAAAGTATACGCTTAAAGCAAAAGGGACATATGTTCAATTTCTTATTCTTTTTGAAAACATTTCTGATTACAAACGAATTTTAAATATTGGTGCAGTGACCTTTAATCGCAACAATCTTATCCAAAGAAGTAGGTTCCAAATCATAGACGGAGAAATACAAATTTTGGCCTATAAATATAACGTAGGTTATAAAGAAGATCGTGGAATTGATAAAATCGATCAAGAATTAGGTGCCAACAAAAAGCCTACAGGCGGTGCTCGTAAGTCTAAAGGAGGAGGGGATGAATAAGTGCTATGTGCTCCTGTCGTTTTTATTCGCCTTTAATTCTATATATGCACAAGAAACTGACAAAAAATATGAGTTTCTAAAATCTAAAACGCAGGTAAAAAATCCTTTGGAATTACGTGATCCTTTTAAAAGGAAAATTATTCGTAAAAGAACACAGATTATTCAAGAAAAAGAAGATCGAGGATATTTTTCAGATGAAGCCTCAATCGATAATATCCCGCTTGAGAGATTGAAAGTTGTTGGAGTTCTTTTGGGTGCGCAAAGAAGGGTTATGGTAAAGACCGTGGAAGGTGGATCAGAAATACATTATCTTAAAGAAGGCGCAAGAATTGGTCAAAATGGGGCCGAGTTAAAAGCCATTTTGCCCGGTGGTATTGTTGTCGTAGAGAAAATTAGAAATGTTTATGACCAAGATGAGTATCTTGAAACAGTTATTCCAATATCATCCGAGTGAAACAATCGGCTTAATCACTACCAATCGACACTCTTTTCTTTTATTTTTTTAAAACACTGTTATACTTTAATTATTCCTTCAACCTGCACAACTTAAGGAAGAGTTGCCAATGAAAAAAGGATTTTTTCGACTAATTATAAGTACTATTTTATTTTTCTCTAATGCTTATGCAGCAGAAATGAAATCGATTAACTTTACTCAAAAAGGTGAAGTAAGCGAGTTGGAATTTTTGTTTGATAATGACCGCATTGAAGCGCATAAGTTTCATGTCCAAGAAGATAAACAAATCATTGTTGATTTGAAAGATGTTACGGCTACTGAGCGAGTCATCAGGGCATTTGATACATCCGAATTTTCAGGTGCCGTGGTTTTTGTTTCAGCATATAAAAAACCTAAAACAAAAAATGATATTCGAATTGCATTACAACTAAGAGATAACGTACGTTCAGTTCTAAAACGTAAAACCAATCGTATTGTTTTAGAAATTGAAAATCGTTATGGGGTATTCTCGCAATCAAAAATGGATGAAGAATCTTCAATCTCAGATAAAGTTGCAGAACTTAAAGAAGAAGGTGGAAGAGTTAATATCCCCAAATCAGAAAGCATTGAGGATATTTTAGAGAACCTAGTTCAATCGGGCAGGAAAAAATATATAGGTAAAAAAATTACTTTAAATTTCAGAAAAGTTCATCCCATTGATGTATTAAAAATCATTGCGGAATCATCAGGTTTTAATATTTTAATTTCTGATGAAGTAAAAAAACTTCCGGATTTAAGTTTAAATTTGGTTGATGTCCCTTGGGATCAAGCTCTTGATACAATCTTGGGCCTTGGAAAACTTGTTGCAAGAAAAAATGGAATGATTCTATCAATCGCTTCATATGATGCTGTTGTGGCTGAAGCAGCGAGTGAAGCAAAAGCAAAAAAGCTTTCAAGAGAAGAAGAGCCGCTGGTTACAAAAATTTTCTCTATTAGCTATGCCTCACTTGGTGATCTAACAAAAATTATTAATGATTATTTAACAAAAGATAGAGGAAAAGTTCAGACAGATGAGCGAACAAACTCTCTTGTTGTAAAAGATACAAGTGAAGTTATCGATCGCGTGAAAAAGATTATTGAAGTTTTAGACACACAAACACCGCAAGTCCTAATTGAGTCGAAAATTGTTGAGGTCTCTGAAACGCATGCAAAAGAAATTGGCCTAGAGAACGGTGTCGGGTTCGGCTATGATCCAATCGGTGCAAAGGCAACAAACGAAGGTCCAGGTTTTACTTTCTCATCAACCGGAAATGCGCCGGGGCTTTTTGGAGTTCAAGTTGGTCGCTTAAGCCGTCTTATTGACTTAAACTTTAGATTACGATTAATGGAATCGGAAGCTAAAGCAAAAATTATTTCAAGTCCAAAAGTTGTGGCCATGAATAAGCAAGCGGCTAAAATCTCAAGTACAGAAACAACACATTACAAAGAAATTGTAGTAACACCTACCGGTGGAACGAATGAAAACTTTAAACCTCAACCCGCACAGCTTAATCTTAATGTGACTCCAACGGTAACTAATGAAGGTTCGATTGACATGAAAATCAGCATGACTAAAGAATCTTTAGGGACAAAAGCAGGTACAAATGCTCCAAGAGATTCAAGCTCTAGATCAATAGATACACGTGTTTTGGTTGATAATGGATCTACTGTTGTTCTTGGGGGTGTTTATACATATGAAACAAGTGAGAGCCATTCAGGCATTCCATATCTTAAGGATATACCACTTCTCGGTTGGTTGTTTAGGACTTATCACAACCCTACAAATTCGAAAAAAGAACTTATCATCTTCATTACTCCAAGAATTATCAACCAGGAAGAAGCTGGTTTAGTAGATAAAGGCTAGAGTGGATGACAGGAAAGACAGGACTCTTATCCCCACTTTTTTTAAAGTACCAAGCGGAGTATGAAAAGAATCCGAAGTCGAGAGTATTTGCTCCCCTAGCTGAAATGTATCGAAAAATTGGAATGCTTGATCGTGCAATGGAAATTTTAGGTGCAGGTGTTAGGCATCATCCTAAATATGTTTTAGGTTATTTAGGGATGGCCCATTGCTATTATGATCTCCAGCAATTCTCGCTTGTATACTCAACCTTGAAACCATTTTTGGACACAAATCGTGATAATCTTCGCTTGCAAAAATTGTTTGCAGACTCATGTTATCGATTGGACAAAAAAGAGGAAGCGCTTAACACTTATAAGTATCTTCTTTTTATGCAACCAAGAGACAAAGAAGTTGCAGAGCTAGTCCTAAGTCTTGAAAAAGAATTAGAAAATTTATATAAGCCGATTCATAAGCCAATTGCAATTTCAGATAGCAATATTTTAAATGAAGATCGTAGTTTAAAAAATGCCCTTGACGGTATTGATGATGCAGTTGATTCTTGGATTCAGCTACCAATCAATGAAACATCAAAGTCAAATGTTGTGACAAATACATCAGATGATAATCAAGCGTGGGAAATGCAAAAAAACCAGCCAGTGTATTTAGAGTTTCAAGAAAAAGAAGAAAAGGAATCACTTTCATTTAATATTACTGAATCTCAAAAAATGCAATCAGCAACAACAAGTCCACCAATCATTACTCACACTTTAGTTGATTTATATATTGGTCAGGGTCATATTGAAAAAGCTCTAGAGCTTTTAGAAAAAATTCTTTTATTAAATCCCAATGATGAAAGAACACATCAAAAGATTTTAGAGATAAATCAACTCTTAACAGTTGATTTAAAAGATGAAGAATTAGTTGATACAAATATTGAGATTCATTCACCTGAAGCAAGTGAAGAACTGATTGAGATTGATGAAATTCTAAATATTTCTAGACTTGATCATCAACCAGCATCGGAAGACAAGAAAATCGAACCCATTCATTTTAAAGATGAAGTTGAACAATCCGTTGTTATTAACATAACGGAAGATGATGGCCATAAAGTTCTAATGGATGAAATAAGTCAAATTAAAATTGATCCATTATTAGTAAATTCTCTTAGTGGAATTAGCAATGCTATAAATGAAAAGCCTAAAAAACAAGAAGTAGGAAAAAAGAACAGCGGAAAAGATATTTTTATAAAACAAGAATTAATATTAAATTCGTTTCTAAATAAAATAAAAATGCGCGCAGAAAAGTTTAAATCATTATGAAAAATTTTTTAATAATAAATGGGCCAAATTTAAATATGCTGGGAAAAAGAGAGCCAGAAATTTATGGGACTCAGACACTTTTTGATATTGAGAAAAAAACGAATCAATTATTAGCTGGAGATATAAAAGATCTTACTCTCACTTGGTTTCAGTCAAATATCGAAGGTGAAATTGTTAGTCGAATTCAGAAGGCCCAATCAGAGCACCTTGATGCATTGATCATAAATCCTGGAGCATATTCGCATACATCAGTGGCCATTTTAGATGCATTAAAAATGCTTAAATGCCCAATAATAGAAGTTCATTTATCGAATACTCATCGGCGCGAAGATTTTCGCCAAACCAAGTTGACTGCTAAAGCATCTACGATCATAATGGAAGGCCTTGGACCAAACGCTTATTATTTAGCAATTAAGTCACAACTTCTATAAGAAAGGATGCGATAATGTTTGATACATCAGAATTAAAAAAGGGCCTAAAAATTGAGCTCGAAAGTAAACCTTATGTTGTTTTAAAGTCTGATTTTACAAATCCAGGTAAAGGGTCAGCTTTCGTTACAGCTAGAATTAAAAACCTAGAAACTGGTCAAGTAATTGAGAGAACTTTTAAGTCAGGCGTTTCAACTGGATGTACTGCTCCAGATCTAGATGAAAAAGAAATGGAATATACTTATTCAGACCAAGAAGGATTCAACTTTCTTGATACCACAACTTTTGAAACAATCCATTTAACAACTGATCAAGTTGGAGATGACAGATATTATCTTCAAGAAGGTAAAAAAATTACTGTTCTTTACTATAAAGGCCGTCCAATTTCGATTGAATATCCAAATTTCATTGAATTAAAAGTTACTGAGACAGATCCAGGATTAAAAGGTGACTCAGCTCAAGGTGCAATGAAAAAAGCAGTTATGGAAACTGGTCTTCAAGTACGTGTTCCACTTTTTATTAAAGAGGGTGAACTGATTAGAATCGACACTAGAACTGGTGAGTACATGGAGCGCGTAAACAGCAAATAATTTCTTATAAAAAGGGTCAGGAAACTGGCCCTTTTTTTGTCTAAACTTGTTCCCTACAATATTTTCCCCCTCAATAACGCCTCGATAAACTGCTAAAATATTAAATAATTCTAATAACTTAATTAAGTTGAGGCAGCGTTGCTTTTTTCACAAGAATTACAATCATTCACGACAATTGAAGAGGTAAAAATATTTCTTCAAAAATATTTTTTTAAATTAAAAAAAGAAAAAAATCCTGAGCTTAGAAATTTATTAATGGCATGGAGTGAGTCCAAAAAAATTGGATTAATAAAAGAAGCAGATGATTTTTTAGAACTTATTCTAGAAATTTCGATCAAAGAAAAAAGACTTTGGGCCTTAAGAGAAATTCAAAAAAATATAAATGTAAAAAATAAGTATCATAAAAAAATAGAAAATGCAGTAAGGGATATTTCAGGTACTGAATTCGACATAAAAAAAGAAATATTGGTTAGCGAAATTAACGAAATTTGTCGAAGAGATCTGAAGTATTTAACATATTTTGTTCATTGGTTAGAAGAATACTTCAAGTCAAGAGATTATGAATCTTTTAAGACATTGTACCAAGGAATTCTCATACATGGGCCAGATGAAAAGACTTTGAAAATCCTAAGAAAAATTCTAGCAGCAGAGAAAAAAACAAAAACAAAAACAAAAGAGAAAAAAGAAATAGCTTTTCTTCAAAAGCCTAATGAAAACATGGAATCAAAACATATAGAGGCCAACGAAATAATTAATCTAAATTTCATAGATGATTTAATTTTGCAAAAGTATTCCAACGACATTCTTTTCTCACTCCTGTGCCTAAAAGATTACAAAAGCATTTATCAATTAGAAGAAAGGCTTGACTTAAGTCTGCAAAAAAATACTAAACTTTTTTTAGAGTACTATTTTTACAAATATTCGTCGCTGTTAGAAGAAAAAAAATTCAAAAAATTAAAGTTTGAAATTGAAATTCTTATTTTTGAATTGCCTTTAACTAAAAAAGAATTAATGCCTTTTTTATATTTGTATGCAGAAGCCTTGATGGGAATAGGGAAATATGAAGTAGCATTAAATTATTTGCTGATTTTAAAGAACGAAACCTTATTTGAAAATAAAGCCAATATGAGAATAAATGAAATTAAAAAAGATTAATCTCATCTTTCTTTTGTTTTTTTCTTTGATCGCCGGTATAGTTTTGACTGGCTGGCGCTTCATTAACTCAAGTTCATTTTCGCAAGATTTATCAACAAAAGTTTCCGAATTAATTTTAAATAAACTTGGAGCGAATTCTAGTTTTGAGAAGGTTGATTTTGTAGCTTTTCCACCAAGAACAGTTATACGCAACCTAAAGTTTCAAATTTTGATACCCGAAAAATTGAATCTCGATTTAAAAGCCGAAGAAGTTGCAATTGATTTCAGTTTAACTAACATATTTTCTAAAAAATTAGAATTAAGTTCTCTAGAAATTAGAAATGCCAAAATTAAGTTTCAAGATTTAGATACAAAGCCAAGTGCGATTAACTGGAAACAAGTTGAGCTAAGTGAAATTTTTGAAAAATATAAAACAATTGCTTTCTCAGAGGCACCCGTTGCCTTAGAAAGACTATCTGTTAGAAATAGTAACTTTGAAATAAATAACACGGTAAAATTTAAAATAGACTCGCTTTCGTCAGCACTTAATAAAAAAAGTGTTAGGGTCAAGGGTAAATTTACAGATGTTTTTTTTCCAGAGGGTAATCAGAAAACTGAAAGTATCGATTCTTTCTACACAAATATTTTTTGGTCAAAAGAAAGTATAAATGTATTAGAACTCAATGTCGACAAAGAAAAAAATAAAGCATCAGGGCATTTTGAGATTACAAATTCAGCCACACGAATTTTACATGTTGAAGGGACATTGGGAGCTAGTTTGAATTTGCCATTTATAAGTGGCAAACTCAATATGCTAGAAAAAGAAATTGGACCAATCGAAGGAACTCTTGATACGGACATAATCCTTAATGGGCGAGTTGATAATCCAATCAAAAAATTATCCTTTGAAGGAAAAGACCTTCGTTCTAAATGGATTGATCTTGATTTATTAAAAGGAGAAGTTTCCACAAAAGGTTCAGCAATACACTTTGATCAGTTTTATGGGAAAAAGGATGCACAAGAGTACAGATTGCTAAAAAGCTTTCCAGCTTTTGATTTGAAGAAATTATGGTTTATTGAAGGACCATTTTTAATTGACGTCAACAATGGTTTCTCGAGAAACTTTTTACAGGCGGTTCCAGACTTGGACACACTTGAAGCGATTGTTTCAGGTGCGATTAAAGTCGAATACAAAAATAGGGCAGTAAGTTTCAATATTAATAATGGAACTGTGAAAGAAATGCGATTAGTTGCTGGAACTGAGCGCTCGGCTATTTTACAAAATCAAAACTATAGACTTAATAACTTTTCAGTAACTCTTGATTCAGAATTAGCGGTAAAAATCGTTGGTGATATTTCTGATGGAATGAATATCTTAAAAGTTGACGGATATATTCGTCATGACGGAATTGATATCGATATTTTACCAAAATCAAAAATCAATCTTACAAAATTTGGCTCGATATCAGGAGTAAAACTTGAAGGAGCGGGAGATGTTTCAGGAAAAATTAGTGGAAAATTTTCTGATGTAATTTTTGCACTTAATGCGGATTGGAAAAATTTTTCAGTTGTAGAAATTAATTTTGGTGATGTTGTTGGAAGCTTTAGCTTTCATTTGAAAGATTTATCTCTTGATATTGAAAAACTTAAGGGCAATTACTTGGGAAACATCTACAGCGGTAATGGGGTGCTTTATTTTGGAGAGAATTCAGGTTTAGATGTTGGCATTGATATAGAAAAAGCGACGTATTTAAATCTTCTAAAGATGCTTCCTCTTATTTTTAAAAATATTAGCCTACCAAATTTTGTGGACTTTGCGTTTGAAAGTGGCATCAAAATTAAGGGGCCATTCGAAACGAGTGGTATGGAAGTCAGTGGCAAGGTCAAAGGTAGAGAGGGAAG
>JACCDN010627392.1_pt1 | contig 26594 bp, 19 predicted proteins | sample 7441691 | NCBI WGS metagenome assembly JACCDN01 (sample SAMN15323439, study PRJNA562643) | freshwater metagenome | isolation source: river surface water | place: USA:Blue River Watershed | collected 2017-08-16 | reverse complement strand
AGTAGACCGCGTGCGGAGGGGAGAGGATGTCCTTGCCGATGACATGGACGTCGGCCGGCCAGAGGCCCTTGTCGGCGACGGCGGAGTAGTAGTTGGTCAGCGCGTCGAACCAGACATACGTCACGAAGGACGTGTCGAACGGCAGTTCGATGCCCCAGGTGAGGCGGCTCTTCGGACGCGAGATGCAGAGGTCGTTCATCGGTTCCTTGAGGAACTCGAGGACCTGGTTCTGGCGGAAGCGCGGCGTGATGAAGTCGGGGTGCGACTTGATGTGCTCGATCAGCCAGGGCTGGAACTGCGTCAGCTTGAAGTAGTAGTTCTCTTCGGTGGTCTGCGTGACCTCGCCGTAGATCTCCGGCCAGGAACCGTCCGGGGCGCGGTCCTTGTCCGTGAGGAACTGCTCCTGACGGGTGGAATACCAGTCGGTCTTCTGGCCCTTGTAGATGAGACCCTGGTCGAAGAGCTTCTGGAGGAAGTGCTGGACGATCTTCTTGTGACGCGGCTCGGTCGTGCGGATGTAGTCGTCGTGGGAGATGTTGAGGTCGCCCAGCATCCCTTTGAAGACCGCGGCGATCTCGTCGACCAGGACCTGAGGCTCGACTCCGCGTTTCTGGGCCGTCTGCTGGACCTTCTGTCCGTGCTCGTCCAGACCCGTCAGGAAGTGGACCTTGCGGCCGCTCATGCGCATGTGCCGGGAGATCACGTCGGAGAGGACTTTCTCGTAGGCATGGCCGAGGTGCGGCGAGCCGTTGGCGTAGTCGATGGCCGTGGTGATGTAGAACGGACTGGGCATGAAGGAAGACCCTAGGGAGATAGGGCAGGGTCAGGGGTCAGGACAACCCCGAAGGAGCACCGGACGGGGAAACCGCCTCAGACCGCGTCACCGGCCCGGACGATGTGGGGCTGGTAGGCGATCTCGAAGGCGTAGGTCATACCCGCGCGCAGCGGCATGGACTTGTCCCGCTGGAGCGTCTGGTAGAAGTGGACCTTGCCCCAGCAGGTGCGGTGCTTGGGGTTGTCGCTCACGACCTTGGTCTCGGCCCAGGAGGCGTGGAAGTCATCCTTGAGGACCTCGCAACGATGGGATTCGGCGCCGAGGACGAGGGCGTTGCCCGGGGTCATGCGCGAGTGGGTCGCGGCGATGGGCAGGACGAGGCGGAAGTCCTCGAGGACGACGGCGGCCTTGGCGGTCAGCGTGAAGCGGCCGACGATGCGACCGCCGTTGAATTCCCAATCGACCTTGAGCGAAGCGATGTTCGCGGAGATCTTCTCGTCACGATCGATGAGGTCCGGCTGTTCGTAGCGGAAGTGATAGGTGCCGGCCTTGGTGCCCATGGCGACCTGCGCGTTCTTGCCGTAGAAGGAAGGCGTGAAGACCTTGCCGCCGATGGTGAACTCAGGGATGAACGGCGTGGTGGCCTGATTGGAAGGCCAGTCGAAGACGCCGGGCATGTGCGGGAAAGCCAGCGAGTCGGAGTAGCGGTGCGATCCCGAGGACAAAAGCGGAAGGATGACGTGCAGGCCGGAGGCCGGATCCTGATAGGAGAGGAGTCCCTGCTCCTTGCGCGGCGACTTGTCGTAGGAGAAGAAGCGGCAGACGGGCAGGCGGCTGGCCGGCTTGACCACGTCCATCGCGCCGCCGATGGTCTTGGCGAGGCGGGACCACTGGGAAAGGTAACGGGCGGCGTCGAAGTTCGCCATGCGGGTCGTATGACCCGGGATGGTGTCGCGTTCCCCGTCGCGGATCACGATGATGCCATGCTCGGCGTCGAAGAAGGTCGTGAAGAAGTGGGCGTAGAGACGGCGGACGAGGTCGCGGGCGAGCGGCTCCTTGTCGACGGGGACCCAGCGGTCGCGGAGGGCCTGCAGGAGCAGGGTGATGCAGTGCATCTGGCCGTAGGCGCCGATGCCGCGTCCGTAGCTCCAGCCGAGTCCGTCTTCGCGCACGGTGTCCATGATCACGCGGAGGTATTTCTCGGCGAGGCCGCGGAGCTTGGGCAGCTTGGCGTCGCGGACCTGGATGTTCGCGTGAAGCTGGAGCGACTGACGGATGAAGATCAGGGAGACGACGCCGTAGAGGTCGAAGGCGCCGCCGAAGTTCTCGGCGTTGGCCGCCTTGGAGGCTTCGTCGTGGAATCCGCCGGTGGAGGCCGCGGCGATGCGGTCCATGAAGCGGTCGACGAGCGCGCCGGTCTCGTCCTTCTTGGTCAGTCCGAAGGAGAAACGGCAGACGGCCTTGGCGATGTCGAAGGCCTGGACGTGGTCGTGATGGTCGTGCTCGACGGCCAGGCGCTCGTCGATCAGGGCGCGGGTCGGTTCGTCGAGAAGCTCCCAGACCGGGTTGCGTTCGCGGGTCGGGCCGAAGGCGAGGAGGCCGAGGCAGGCGAAGGCCATGCCGTTGTCGGAGCCCTGGCTGATGCGGACCTGGGCGGTGATGGTGCGGGCGACGATTTCGGCGACGTTCTGCCGGTCCATCGTGAGCTCGCCGGTGGCGCGGAAGTATTCCCCGAAGGCCAGGGCGGCGTGACCCGGCTCGTCGGCGCGGGAGACCTCGCCTTCGACGGGCACGACAGTGCCGTCAGGAGCGAGGGAATTGAAGTTGAGTTTGAGGAGGGCCTTGGTCTGGTCCAGGCACTGGCTCGCGAAATTCTGCATGCGGAAGGTTGGGATTGGGGCAGGCGCTCCCCCCCGTCAATGCCTCTTCGTAAAAAATTCGTTATTTTGGCCCTTCTAACCCACCCCATAAGGCGGCCAAGCCCCCGACTTCATGCCTCAAAAGCCACCTCGACCTGACAGGCGGACAGCCTTGTCAGGAGCCTCCCGTGGGCCTTCAGGGGCCACCAGCGGTAGAGGTGGATGTCGATGGGCTTCCAGAGGCCGACCCACCCGCAGATGGTCAGGCCTTCGCGGATGAAGTCGGCGAGGCGCGGACCAGGGGTGATCAGGTCCCTCAGCACCAGGGTGGAGCCCAGGAAGAGTAGGCCGATGAGCAGAGCCATGCGTCCTTCCCGGAAAAGCTCGGCGAGGTCGCGTTGAGCGATCCGTGACCGGTAGCCGAAGTAGTGCTGGACGGACTCCCGGACCAATCGGGCCGCCTCGGGGTCCTCAGGCTGGCGGAGGACGACCTTGATCCGCAGTTCGGAATCCTTCTCGTGCTCCCGCGCCCAGCTGAGGATGAACTCCTCGGCGTCATGGTCCAGGTCGCGCTCATGGAAGGGCGACGGGTCCATGGTGTTGAAGAGCTGGCTAACGTGATTGAGCCGGAGCTCGATCAGGCCGGTGGTCCGCGGGGCGGTCGTCATAAGGGCAGGGGTTGTCCGAGGGCCGACTGGAAGAAGCGCGCCCGTTTCACCCGCATGTCGTTGGATTCGCCGGCGCCGTGGTTGGCTCCGGGCACGACATGGAACTCGAATTGGTCTCTCTTGCCGGCGGCGATGAGGGCGTCGCGGAAATCATAACTGCACTTCACGTCGACGTTCGTGTCGGACTCGCCGACGGAAAGGAAAAGGCGTCCGCTGAGGTTGGCGGCATACTTAGCGCAGGAATTCTCCTCGTACCAAGGGCCGACCGGGTAGCCGAGCCACTGTTCGTTCCACCAGAGCTTATCGACGCGATTGTCGTAGCACCCGCAGTCCGCCGCGCCGGCCTTGTAGAAGCCGCCATGCAGAAGCAAGGCATGCGCCGTGTTCTGGCCGCCGGCGGATCCCCCGAAGATGCCCACGCGTGAGAGGTCCATGTTCGGCTCGGTCTTGGCCAAGGCCTGCATCCAGGCGATACGGTCAGGGAAGCCGCCGTCCTTGAGGTTGCGCCAGCTCTGCTGGTGGAACTCCTTGCCTCGATGGTTGGTCCCCCGGCCGTCGAGCTGCACGACATAGAAGCCCAGCATCGAAAGCTCGCGATGGTTGCGGTGCCACCAGTTGAAGGTGCGGGGCGCGAACGAACCGTGAGGTCCGGCATAGATGTTCTCGATGACGGGATACTTCTTCTTGGGATCGAAGGGGTAGGGACGGGTGACCACGCCCCAGATGTCGAACTTACCCTCGCGATCCTTGGCGACGAACGGGCGGGCCGGCTGCCAGCCGGCTTTTCGGAGGTCGGACACGTCGCTCACTCCGAGGGTCGCCAGGATCTTACCGTCCTTGGCGCTACGCAGGAAGAAGGCATGAGGGACGTCGACCCGAGAAGCGGTGTCGATGAACGTACGACGATCCGGAGAAAAACTGACGTCATGATAGGCGTCATCCGGCGTGAGGTCGACGAGGCCTTTTCCGTCTAAGCCCACCTTGCAGAGATGCGTGTGATAAGGGTTCTCGCCGGCGACCCTGCCGACGGCTTGGAAATAGATCTCTTTCGCTTCGGCGTCGAGGTGCGTGACCTGTTTCACGACCCATTCGCCCGAGGTGAGCGGGCGGAGGGTCTGACCTGTCCTTAGGTCGACGGCATAAAGATGGTTCCAGCCGGAGCGCTCCGAAGCCCAGAGGGTCAGGTCATCTGAAAGATCGTGCCGGTAGCGCGCATTGAAGGTGTAGACGAACTTGGGGTCCTCCTCGGCGAGGACTTTACGCCAGGCACCCTTTTCGACGTCGTATGCGACGATGCCATGTCCGGTGAAACCTCGACGGATATACTCGGTCCGTACCACCTTGGAGTCAGCGGACCAATCCAGGCGGTCCGTCGCGTAAGCCTGGGGGAGGACATTCAGCGGACAGCCGCTGGCTCCTTTGCCGTCAGCCTGAAATACCCACGGAGTTCGAGTCGTCCGCGGGTCACCAGGCTTGTCATAAGGGATCTCACGGCTCGTGCCTTTGACAGAATCGACGACGTTATAGAGACGGGTGGTTTCCTTGATTTCTCTCCAGACCGCGAAATGTCGGCCATCCGGAGACCAGCTGATCGGACCGACGAATGTTTCGCGTCCGCTTGGCGCCCAGCTCGGCGTATGGCCTGCCGCCGTAGTCAGGTAAACGCCGCCTTCCCGTAATTCGACGCGTGTGCGACCGTCCGGAGAGACCGAGCCCTCCTTGCCGGCGTTCAACGTTCGGCTGCCGGAGTTGAGCCTGCCGGGTGGTCGGGCTGCGGAAGGTCCTGCGGCGATGACGATCTTGCCATCGGTACCGAGGAACCAGCTCTCCTTGTCGCTTTCGAGCCGGAGTCGTCCGTCATCCATCGGGATGACACGGGTGAAAGGCCACTTCTTGGCGGTGACTTTCCTGCCGTCGAACGAGGCGAAGGCGGCGCTCAGCTTGGCCGGATCGAAGGCCGGGCGTGTCTTGCCGGTCCCGCAGTCGACGAGTCTCCAGGAAATTTCCGCCGGATCCGTCCACGCATACGCGAGGGTGTTTCCGTCGCGAGACCATTGAGGCGCGTCCACCTTGGTGCGTGGTGAGCGCCAATACCAAGTGTCATACTGCTTCTGCCATTCGGCGATGAGGTCTCCTTGCGCGAAGATCGCCAGCGGTGATAGCAGCAGGAAGAGTCTCAGCAGCATGCCCCTTATCCAATGCCCTGAGACCCTGGACTCAACCCTGCATCCGCTTATTTGGCCTTAGCGGCGCTCTTGGACTTGCTGGCCTTGGGCTTGAGGGTCGTCAGATAGGCGACCACGTCGCGGATTTCCGCCGGTGTCAGGATGCCGAGCATCGGAGGCATGACGGAGATGGGCGGCGTGCGCTGGGCGACTTCCGTCACGTTCAGGCTGCGCGTCTTTCCGTCAGGCAGCCTCACGTCGATGGCCTTCGGGGTCTCCTTGAGGACGCTTCCGGCCACGGTCTCTCCGGATTTCAACTGGATCGTCTCCATGCCGAAGCCGACGACGATCTTGGCGGAGGGTTCGACAAGGGACTGGGCGAGTTCCAGTTTGGTGCGCTGTGAGCCGACCAGGCGAAGGCTAGGTCCGACTTCGCTGCCTTCGTTCGAGTCGACACGATGGCAGGCGACGCAGTTGGCGCCCAGGTGGCCATTGATCAGCGCGCGCCCCGCTACGGGGTCGCCGCCGTCGGTAAGCAGTTCGTAAGGCAGCTCCGGGCCGGCCATGGCTCCCGACGTCTTGGCTGCGGACTCCAGATAGCGCCGCACCAAGGCGACGACGGGTGCGGAGGAGGATTCCTTGGCCAGGGTCAGGACGTCTAGCTTCAGTCCGTTGTCCAGCTTGCGGGCCACGAGGCGCTCCGCGAGTTCCTGGATGATCTTTGCCGAAGCGGCGTCATCGCGTCCGCGGAGCGCGGCGACGACGGCCTGCTTTTCGGCGATCTTGGCGGACTTCGAGGCGATGATCTCGCGGGCTACCTGCAAGGCGGAGTCGCCATCCTTTAGGAATAGCTGGCGAAGCGCTTCGATCCTGACTTCCGACGGATTTCCTTCGCCGGCTGCACGGCGAAGGATGCCGACGAGGGTGGGGGCGTCGAGGTTCTGCCGGCCGAGAAGACGTAGCGTCTGAAGACGGACAGCCGGCGAAGCCTTGAGGTCACCTGCCAGCGCAAGCAGTTCCGAAGAGGGCAGGTCCAATTCGTAATCGACCATGAGTTCCAGCACCTTGGGACGATCGGAGGCATCGGTGATGGCGAGCAGGTCGGCCTGGCGGGCACGTAGGGAGCCGGCGAGCGGACCACGCTCGCGGGCAGGATGGGGACGGGCAACTCCATCGACGAGGTCCAGGCGGGGAGGCTGGGCGAACACCTGCAATGCTTTCCACGCTTCCGAGCGAAGCGGCGCGCCCGCGGGCTGCAGGAGGGTCCATTCCAGGACGCGCTGGAAGTCTTCCTTCTTACCGGAGCGCAGGCACGCGTTGAGGGCGCGACGTGCGGCGTGATAAGGCATGTCAGATCGTCCGAAGGACTCAGACAGACCGTTGAGGGCCGTCGGGATGCCGACGTCATCATGGATCGCGCGGGCTGCCTCGACGACGACCTCTGCGTTGGCATGTCCGAGCAGCTGCGAGAGCAGGGGGGAACGCTGGCGCGCCAGGGCGAGCGTGGCGAAGACGGCTTCGGCTCCCTGATTCGACTGGGCGACCTTGAGGAGTCCGTCCGCGGATTGGGTGCCGGCTAGGCCCGACACCAGTCCATGTCGCAACCAGGGTAGGCGGAGTTCGGTCGCGGCGTCGCGTACGAAGGCATTGAACGGCACGTTGCCGCCGAGCTTGCCGAGCGTGACGCCAGCCTGAGTGCGGAGTCGGAGGTCGGATTGAGCGAGCTGAGCAGAAACTTTGGCGATGAGTTCCGGAGTGGCCTTCGCTTCGCTGAGCACCTTGAGGGCTTGGACGCGGATCTCAGGGTCGGCATCGTCCAGGAGCGCAAGTGCGGGAGAGAAGTCGGTGATATTGCCAAGACGCAGTCCCATGCCGAAGCCCCAGATCGCGTGGATGCGGGCGAAACGTGGCGCGTTCACGTCCTTGGCCAAGGAGAGCATCTCGGACCAGGCACCCTGACGATGCAGGCGGATGGAGGCGTTGACGCGTACGCGCTGGTCGCGATGGCCTAGCAGGCGCAGGCATTCGTCCTTCGGTACCGGGACGGAGAATGACTTGGAAAGGAATTCCTCGGACGACTTGTCGACCGTCGCGGCGACGTCGAGGCGCCAGACCGCGCCTTTGCCGTCGAGCGGGTATCCGCCGATCCAGTCTGCGTAATAGGCGCGTCCATCGATGCCCCAGGCCATGCCGATGCCCATGATGCCGGAGCTGATGGTGCGAAGGTTCGTCTGACGGAAGCCGTCCAGATGCGGCTCCAGGGTGAAGGCGTCCATCTTGCCCTTCGGGAACTGGTTCAGCAGGAAGCTGCCACGCAGATCCCCGTCCAAGGCATGTCCGGGCTCGCGCAGGAAGCCGGCCGGGCCGTCGGAGTAGTTGGCGATCGGGGGAGTGATGCTGAGGGGCTGGTCGGGGGCGCCGTGAGGCTGCCACATGTTCTCCTTCACCCAACGGCTGTCCGTATACTGATATTGATGCTGGTTGCGCCAGCCGGAGTCCGAGCCTTCGACCAGATACATCAGGCGTTCGCGCTCCTTGGGCTGGTCTCCGTCGTTATCGACGCCGATGACGTTGCCGAAATCATCGAAGGCGATCTCCTGGGTGTTGCGGATGCCGTGGGCGAAGACTTCGAAGCGGCTGCCATCGGGTTCGCATCGCAGCACGCAGCCCTCATGGGGATAGGCGAAGCGGCGTCCTTCCTTGCTGAGCACGTTGGCGCCTTTGTCGCCGACCGTCCAATAGATGCGCCCGTCCGGCCCTAGGCGGAGGCCATGCATGTCGTGCCCGGCATAGGCGATGTGACCGCCGAAGCCCGTGGCCACGATTTCCTTCACGTCGGCGACTCCGTCTCCGTCGGTATCCTTCAGGCGCCAGACGTCGGGGATGGCGGTGACGTAGACCCATCCGTCGAAGTAAAGCACGCCGGCCGCGATGCCCGATACCGGCGAGTCGAAGCCTTCCGCGAAGACCGTGATCTTGTCGGCCACGCCGTCTCGGTCGGTGTCGGAGAGCTTGTAGATGCGCTCCTTGAAGTAAGCCAGGTCCTTCCAGTCGATGCTGCCGTCCTTGTTGTGATCCTTCAGGCCGCCGCGGGCTCCCTTCATCTTTCCCGGGGCAAGCTCTCGCTGATAGAAAGCGAGCTTCTCCTCCGGCGTGGTGAGGCCGACGTCGTCGGGGACCCAGGCCTTGTGCTCGCGGATATCAAGGTCTGAGACCTTGCGACGGGTGGTGGAGGCGACATAGACGTTTCCAGACTCGTCGACCGAGCAGGCCGTCGGATCGGGCACGTTAAGCTCTCCTGACCAGCGGAACGGCTTCGGCTCTTCGCCCATCAGGACAAGAGCCGCCAAGAGGAGGGCGGCCTGGGGGAGCAGTCTCATGGTTGAGATTGTATGGGATTTCCGGGGTATTGGAAAACAGTCCTTTCCAGCATGTCGGGCTGGAAAAAACGAAATGAGCCGAGGGTCAGCCGACCAGCACGAGGTAGAGTTCCTTCGGGCCGTGGGCGCCGAGGACCAGGATGCGCTCGATGTCGCCCGTGCGGCTGGGGCCGGTGATGAAGGAAAGCATGCTGGGCATGTCCTTGCCGTGACGGGCCTGGACGAGCGCCAAGGACGAACCCAGGTCGGGCACGACTTGGCACGTTTCGGCGACGACCACGTGGACGTGGGGGAGGATCGAAAGGGCGCGGCCGCCGGAACTCGCGCTGGAAACCAGGATGGCGCCGAGCTGGGCGACGATCGCCTCGCAGGTGGTCAGGCCGGCGTCGCAGCCTTCGAGCTTCTGCTTGTCGAAGGAGGCATCCGCCTCCCAGGTCTCGCAGGTCAGAGCCGAGGCGATGGGGCGCGTCAGCGGGTGCCCGTGATAGGCGACCTTCTTCCATCCTTTGGATGACGAAAGGTCGGCGACCGCCTTGGCGGCGGCGGCATGATCCGGTACGCGGATCAGGACGGCCTTCAGCTTGGCCAGCTGTTCGGCCAGGATGGTCAGGCTCGCGTCGGCGGTCTCGCCGCCTTCCGGCAGCCAGGGTTTGGCGACGGCCGAAGTCTTGCCCGGAGCCGGTTCACCTTTGAGGTGAGGCTTGGGGGCCTTGACTTTGAGCGCCTCGCGGATGCGGGCGAAGATATCGGAGCGGGCGTCAGACATGATCGTTCTTCCACTGGTCGCGGAAGGAGCTGGCAGGGGCCTTGGGGAGGTCGCGCGTCTTCATCCATGCGCCCATGTAAGGAATCGGCAGTTTCTGCAGCAGCGGCAGGGTGGCGCGGAAGATCCTGCCGCCCGTGGCGAACAACCAAGGGCGCTTGATCACGAAGTTGAAGCCGTGATGGAAGACGCGGTCGAACAGCGTCGGCGATTCCTTGGCGGCGTTGCGACGGTTGTGCAGCAGGTGATGGTGCAGGTCGATGCGGACAGGGCAGGCGTCCGTGCAGGCCCCGCAGAGCGAGGAGGCGCCGGAGAGGTGATTCCACTGCTTGAGTCCGCGCAGGTGAGGCGTGATGACCGAGCCGATCGGACCCTGGTAGGTGGTCCCGTAGGCCAGGCCGCCGATGTTCTTGAAGATCGGGCAGACGTTCAGGCAGGCGCCACAACGGATGCAATGGAGGGCGTCGCGCTGCTCGGGGTCGGCCAGCAGGCGGGTGCGGGCGTTGTCCAGCAGGACGAGGTGGAACTGCTCAGGACCGTCGCACTCGCCCTTCTTCCGCGGACCGGAATAGAGCGTGTTGTAGCAGGTCATCGGCTGGCCCGCGCCGGCGGTGGCCAACATCGGGAGCAGCACGGACAGGTCGTCGAGGTGATTGATCACCTTCTCGATGCCGGAGAGCGCGATATGGATGCGAGGCAGGGCGGCGGTGAGGCGCGCGTTGCCTTCGTTCTCGGTGATCGAGATCTGACCGGTCTCGGCCACGAGGAAGTTCGCGCCCGTGATGCCGATGTCGGCGTCGACGTAGAGCTGACGGAGGTGACGGCGGGCGATCATCGTCAGCTCCTCAGGGCTGTCGGTCGGCGCCGTGCCCAGGTGCTTGGTGAAGAGCTCGCTGATGGCCTCGCGCTTCACGTGCATGCACGGGAAGACGAAGTGATAGGGGGCTTCGCCGCGCAGCTGCTGGATGAACTCGCCGAGGTCGCTTTCGACCACGCCGTAACCGGCTTTCTCGAGGGCGTCGTTCAGGTGGATCTCCTCGGAAGTCATGCACTTCGACTTCACGATGGCCTTGGCTTTGTTGTCCTCGGCGATCTTCAGGATGATGGCGCGGGCTTCTTCCGCGTCACGGGCCCAGTGGACGATGCCGCCGTTGCGTTCGAAATTGGCCGTGAACTTCTCGAGGACGTTCGCGAGGTCGTTGACCGCCGACCACTTGGCCATGGAGGCCGCATCACGGGCGCGTTCCCAATCCCGGTAACGGGCCTTCTGGAGGTCGCGGTTGGTGTAATAGCCTCCGAGCGCTTTGCGGATGAAGGCGCGCTGGTCCCCGTCCGCGGCGTTGACCGTGGCGTCCTTGAGGAAGATGGCTTTGGAGTCGGACATGTTCAGGCGTCGTTGGCCAGGACTTCGGCGATATGCAGCGGAAGGATCGGCTTGCCCTCGCGGGACAGCCAGCCGCCGATCTGCAGGAGGCAGGAAGGGTCGGAAGAGACAACGTAGTCGGCGCCGGTGCGGGCGAGGGCGCCGCCTTTGACCTGGACCATCGCGGTCGAGATCATGGGGAACTTGGCCGAGAACAGGCCGCCGAAACCGCAGCAGGTCTCGCCTTCTTCGGATTCGATGAGTTCGAGCCCCTTGACCGCGCGGAGCAGCTGGCGGGGTTCCTCCTTGAGACGAAGCTCACGCAGGGCGTGGCAACCGTCATGGTAGGTGACCTTCTTGGCGAACTTCGCGCCGACGTCGGTGACGCCGAGCTTCTTCACCAGGAACTCCGAGAACTCGAAGGTGCGGGACGCGAGATCGTCCGCTTCGGCCGCATGCGGCGTACCCTTGAGGAGCTCCGGGTAGAACTGGCGCATCATCGCAACGCAGGAGCCCGAGGGTCCCACGACGACTTCGGCCCCGCGGAAGACGCCGAGCGCGCGGATCGCGGCCTCGCGGGCCACGTCCCACTGTCCGGAGTTGAACGAAGGCTGGCCGCAGCAGGTCTGCGCGGAGCGGAACTCCACCTCATGACCGAGGCGCTTCAGCACCTTGGCCGTCGCCAGGCCGACCTGAGGGGTCAGCTGGTCGACGAAGCAAGGGACGAAGAGGGAGATGCGCACAGGGTTAGCGGAGGAAGGCCTCGTGGAGGCCGCCGTCGACGGTGATGACCTGTCCGGTCGTCTTGCTGAGGCGATTGGTCACGAGGAGGAAGTAGGCTTCGGCCTGGTCGGCGGGCGTGATGGGGTTCTTGGTCAGGGTGCGATCGGCGTAGAAGCGGGAGAGCTTCGTGGTCAGCGAATCGGTCGCCTCATCATCGGTGTAGGGAATGTTGTACTTCGCAAGCGACGCGATCACTCGGTCGCGCGGGAACATCGCCGAACCCTGGACGACGGTGGCCGGGGCCACGCCGTTGACGCGGATCAGGGGCGAAAGCTCCATGGCCATCTCGCGGACGAGGTGATTGGCGGCGGCCTTCGAGGTGTCGTAGGCGACGGAGCCCTTCTTGGCCACGGCGGCGTTGGCGCTGGTGGTCAGGACGAGGTTGCCGCGGAGACCCTGTTCCTTCCAGGTCTTGAAGGCTTCGTCGGCGACGAGGTAGCTGCCGGTGACGTTGAGGGCGAAGGTGAGGGCCCATTTGTCGTCCGGGATGTGGCCGGTGGTGTCCGGCGAGACGAAGATGCCGGCGGTGACGCAGATGGAGTCGAAGCCGCCGTAGGCGAGCGCGACCTGGTCGAGCATCTTGCGGATCGAGGCGCGGTCCATGATGTCACCGGCGAGGCCGATGGCCGGGCCGCAGTTCGAGAGGCCGGTGCCGGCGACGCCGATGCCCGTGCCGAGCTTGTCGGTGATCTCCTTGGCGGTGGCCTGGGCGGCCTCGACGTTCTTGTCGACGCAGACGATGTGGGCGCCTTCCTTCACCAGGCGGTGGGCGGTCTCCTTGCCGATGCCGGAGCCGGCGCCGACGACGATGATGACCTGGCGGGCGAGTTCCTTCTCGGCCGGCATGCGCTTGAGCTTCGCTTCTTCGAGCAGCCAGTACTCGATGTCGAAGGCTTCCTGCTGGGGCAGGGCGATGTACTGGTCGATGGCTTCGGCGCCGCGCATGACTTCGACGGCGCAGTTGTAGAACTCGGCGGTGACGCGGGATTCGGACTTGTCCTTGCCCCAGGCGATCATGCCGAGGCCGGGGATGAGGACGACCGTCGGGTTCGGGTCGCGCATCGCCGGGGAGTTCGGGCGCTTGCAGGCGTTGTAATAGGAAGCGTAGTCCTTGCGGTACTGATCAAGGGCGGCGGCGAGCTTGGCCTTCAGCGCGGCGGCGTCCTCGGACTGGGGGTTCCAGTTCACGTAGAGCGGCTTGATCTTGGTGCGGAGGAAGTGGTCCGGGCAGGAGGTTCCGAGCTCGGCGAGACGAGGGGCGTCCTTCGAGTTGACGAAGCGGAGGATCTTCTCGTCGTCCTGGATCGTGCCGATGAAGCGCTTCTCCTTGGAGACCTGGCCGCGGAGCCAAGGCAGGATGGCGGCGAAGGTCGCATGACGCTTCTCGGCGTCGAGGGTCTGGTAAAGGGCGCCGCCGAAGGCCTTGGCGTCGCCGCCCTTGGCCTGGTACTTGGCTTCGATGTAGGCCGCGGCCTGCTCGATCATGGCGAGGGTCAGCTCGTAGCAGGCCTTGTCGTCATCAGCCCAGGAGATGAAGCCGTGCTGGCCCATCATGATGGCCTTGATGGCCGGCTGCTGGCGGGAGATCTCCTGCATGGCAAGGCCGAGCTCGAAGCCCGGGCGCATCCACTTCACGTAGGCCATCTTGCCGGCGAAGATCTCCTTGGTGAGGGCTTCGCAGTTCTTGGAAGCGGCGATGGAGATGATCGCGTTCGGGTGCATGTGGTCGACATGCTTGCCGGGCAGGAAGCTGTGCAGCGGGGTGTCGATCGACGAGGCGCGGGGGTTGAGGTTGAAGGTCGCGTGGTTGTACATCGCGACCATGTCGTCCTCGGCCTGGGACTTCAGGCCCTTGTCCGCGCGGGCGGCGTAGGACTTCTGGAGGCCGATGAGCTTGTCCTGGTAGAGGGAGGAGAAATTGTCGCGGTTGCTGGTGCGGAGGTCGCCGCCGGAACCTTTGACCCAGAGGACCTGGGTATCGGCGCCGGTGAGGGGATCCTTCTCGACGATCTTGGAGGAGGTGTTGCCGCCGCCGGTGTTCGTGATGCGCTGGTCTGCTCCGAGCTTGTTGGAACGGTAGACCAGACGGCCGACCGGATCGAGCTTCGCGGCTTCGGCATCATTCCAGAGGTGGGAGACGTACTTGTAGTTGGACATGTTTGTTACGTGGAAATGGGTGAGGGGTGAGTAAGGGGTTTTATGACTTCTTTAAACCATTAAACTTGGCTTGGGCGGCGGCCCATGCGGCGGTGGAATTCGGTTTGTAAGTCACTACCTCGAAGGAGTTTCGGACGACCTTGCGCAGTTCGTCGAGGTTCTTGAGCTCCTTCATGGCGATGGCTTGAACGAGGATGTTGCCCGCGGCGGTGGCCTCGACCGGTCCGGCGATGACCGTACGGCCGGTGGCGTCGGCGGTCGCCTGGTTGAGCAAAGCGTTGCGGCAGCCGCCGCCCACGATGTGCAGGCGCTTGAGTTTGCGACCGGTGAGCTTCTCCATGCCGTCCATCTCGACACGGTAGAGGAGCGCGAGGGATTCGAGCACGCAGCGTGCGATCTCGCCGTGGGTCTTGGGAACGGGCTGCTTGGTCTCGCGGCAGAAGGCCTGGACCTTGGCGACCATGTCGCCGCGCTTGGCGAAGCGCACATCGTCAGGACGGATGAACGAGCGGAGCGAAGGCGCCTTGAGCGCGAGCTTCACGATCTCGCCGTAATCGGAGACCTCGCCTTTCTCCATCCATTCGCGGCGGCACTCCTGGAGCACCCATAGGCCGACGAGGTTCTTGAGGAAGCGGGAGGTTCCGCCGAAGCCGACTTCATTGGTGTACTTGGCCTTGCGCACGGTCTCGTTGACCAGCGGCTTCGGGAGTTCCACGCCGAGCAGCGACCAGGTGCCGGAAGAAAGGTAAGCCCAATCATCGCCCTTGGTGGCGGGGACGGCGGCGACGGCCGCGGCGGTGTCGTGCGCGCAGGTCGTGACGACCTCGGCCTTGCCGAGTCCGGTTTCCTTGGCGAGGTAAGGCAGCATCTTGCCGAGCTTGACGCCTGGCGCGACGGGCTTGGGGAAGAGGTGCTTCGGGATGCCGAGCTTCTTCAGCACCGGCCAGGCCCAGTCACGCTTGCGGGTATCCCAGCACTGGCTGCCGGAGATCAACGTCTCTTCGGCGCGGGCCTTGCCCGTGAGCAGCCAGGTGATGTAATCGCCGATGAGCAGGAACTTGTCGGCGAACTGCAGCATCTCGGGACGGTTCTCGGCGTCGTCGAAGAGCTGATAGAGCGTGTTGATGGAGATCGAGGCGATGCCGGTGCCTTCGAAGATCTCCTTCTGCGAGAAGCGGCGCATGGCCAGCTCGTAGGCCTTGAAGCTGCGCTCGTCGCGATAAGTGAACGGAAGCGAAAGGAGCGGACCGTCGCCCTTGAGCAGGACGTAGTCGACGCCCCAGGAGTCGCAGGCGACCGACTTGATCGGGCCGAGCTTGGCTCCCTTGGCCAGGCCGATGCGGATCTCGCGGAAGATACGGATGATGTCCCAGCGCAGGGTGCCGTTGGCGGTGATGGCTCCGTTGGAGAAACGGTGCACCTCCTTCATGGTGAACTTGCCGGCCTTGAGCTGGCCGAGGATGACGCGCCCGGATTCGGCTCCGAGGTCGATGGCGAGGTAATTGGACATGGTCAGAAGGGGCAGGGGAGGGTGAAAAGGGTCACATACCTAGCATTTTCTGCCGGTAATGTTCGTCGGGGCGTCCGGCGATACGCTCGCACTGTTCGGCGGTCAGGAAGACCGGTCCGCCCAAGGAGGCGGCGCCGACGAAGATCTCAGCCGCTTTCTCGGCCATGAGCAGGGAGCCTAGGACGGACTTAGGGGAGGAGCCGACGGCGATGATCCCGTGGTTCTGGAGGAGGATGATCTTCGGGTCGCGCCCGGTGCGCTTCACGAACGTGACGACTTCACGGCGGATGGCCTGGGAAAGACCCAGGCCGGGTTCGGCGTAAGGCACGAAGACTGATTCGACTCCGCACATCACGATCTCGTCCGGACAGGCGCGTCGCTCGGCGAACTCACGGGCACGCGGAGAACAGAGGATCTGATTCACGGCGATCGCGTGGACGTGGCCGACGCAGCGGACGCCGGGCAGGGTAAGCAGATAGGCGTGGAAGAGGGCTTCGATCGAAGGCTTCTTGGCCGCGGGATCAAGGCGGGCGGCCAGCAGGGCCTGATCGACCTCGACGTCCGTCGCGGAGGATCTGTCCAGCAGGGGGAGCAATCGGTCGAAAGCGCAATGCGTGACGTCCGCGGAAGTCAGGCTGGCGAGATTGGAACCTGAGGCCTTCACCGCGAAGGTGTCCTCGTCGATGCGGACCGAAGTATTGCCTTCTCCGAGGATCGCCATGCGCAGCCGTTCACCGCCCAGCTGATGGGACAGTTCGAGCAGCGACTGGACCGGGTCGTTCGACATACCTCGGAAGGACGAGGCCTGATCAGACAGAGGTGAGGACGCGCTCCGGGAGCAGCTTGACCTTGGCTTTCTGGACGTCGGCGGCGCTGGCGTCGGTGACCAGGAAGAGCGAAGTGACGTCGCGGGTGACGGCGCAAGGACCGCCGCGACCGAGCTTCACCTTGTTCATGCAGATCAGGACTTCGTCGCTGCGACGGATGACTTCGCGCTGCTGGTGCGAGATGTCGCGCTGCGAATTCCAAAGACCGTTTTCGTCGATGCCTTCGGCGCCCAGCAGGGCCACGTCGAAATTCCAGCGGGCGACTTCCTCGAGCGTGCGGTCTCCGGCGACCATCGCATGACGGGTCAGGAACAGACCTCCGGGGATGTAGACTTCGACGCCCGGGAGGCATGAGATCAGCTGGGCGGTCGGCAGGCAGGTCGTGACGATCTGCAGGTCGGGAACGCCGGCGGCGGCGATGGCTTCGGCGGCGAAGAAGATGGTCGAACCCGAATCCAGGTAGACGGTCATGCCGGCCTTGACGCGCGAGGCGGCGAGATTGCCGATGCGGCGCTTGGCCTCGGCGTCTTCGATCTTACGATCGTCGAGCGGAGGGAAGTTGCGGTTGAAATCCGAAAGCGCTCCGCCATGCGTACGGGTGATGCGACGCTGGTTCTCTAGTTCGGTCAGATCGCGGCGAGCCGTCGCCTCCGAGACGTTGAACTGCTTGCAGATCTCCAGGACCGGCACGTATCCGACTTTGGAGAGAAGCTTGGCGATGGCTTCACGTCGGGCTTCGATGATGTGGCGGGCTACTTTCATAAAGTCGGATGATTTGGGGCTAAGGGATTTCCCGTTATGAGCGTATCCAATCGAGCAATCAATAACGCAATCCATAGAGCAATCCGGATTTAGGTTTATTTCGCACAATATACATTATGTCTAATTATTGATAAGATAACAATGACGGGCTATAAATTGGTTAAAATGGTATTTTCTTGGGGCTAATCACCCTTTGGTTATCTTGTTCGGACCCCCAGCCATGATTGCCTCGATTCGCTCATATTGCAGCCATGTCATGGTTTTGACCGTGTTTTCGGCTCTTTTCACGGGCTGCGCTTCAAGTCCAGAAACTCCGCCCGCCAAGCCGGCGATCGAGGAACCCGTCTTCACGGGGCTGCGCATCGAGCAAGGTCCGACGTCCCTGGGCTGCGAGCCTCGCCGCCATCCGGTCACCGTCCTGGTCCTCCACCATACCGCGGGCTCCCTGCCCTCCTCCCTAGAGATACTCCAAGGCAAGGACCCCAAGCGCCCGGTCGGCGTCCACTATGTGGTGACCTACGAGGCCAAGCCCCGGGTCATCCGCATGGTGCCGGAGAACATGGCCGCTTTCCACGCAGGCAAGAGTTCCTGGGGAAAGTTGGAGGGATTGAACCAGCATTCCATCGGCATCGAGATCATCAACTACGACGGCAACGTGTATCCTTACTCCGACGCGCAGGCTGAGATCATCTTCGCGCTCTGCGCCGAAATCATCCGACGCCATGACATCAAGCCGTGGAACGTCGTCGCGCACTCCGACATCGCCATCGGCCGCAAGGTCGACCCGGGTTCGAAGTTTCCCTGGGCCAAGTTAGCGAAGCTCGGCATCGGCGCTTCGCCGCTGCCCGACGAACTCAAGGAACGTATCGCCCGTGGTCGCGTCGCCACGCCGGCGCATTTCCGTCAGCTCCTCAAGGACTACGGTTATGCCGTCGGGCCTGATGAGGCTGCGCTCAAACTCGCGACCGAAGCCTTCCAGCGCCACTTCCGTCCGTCCAAGATCGACGGCGTCATCGACGTCGAATCGACCGCCATCCTGGAATGCCTGGTGCGTCGTTATCGTTCCGCGCCCTACCGTCCGGCCGACCTCAGGCTCTGAGCTGAAGTCCGAAAAGTCGCAGGACCTTGTTGGCGTAACCGCGCAGCATGTCGCGTTCCGGATAGCCGAGCTTGTCGAGGAAGACGGCGTAGACGGCCATGCCTGCTCCGCCGGCGAGACCCATGGAGACCACGAGGTTGATCTTCTCGTTCACGTGGCCGCCGAGGATGTTATGCAGTAACGCGTAACCCTGGAACGACACGATGGCCAGGAGCGCCGAACCTCCGATGACCTGCAAGGCGGGCTTGAGCAGGCTCTCGGTGAGGAATTCCGGGGCGTGCTTCTTCAGGTAGTGGCGTAGCACGAAATACTGCCAGAGCGTCGAGACAGCGTTCGCCCAGGCCAGGCCTTCGACCCCTTGGCCCATCCAGACCGCCACGACAGATCCCGTGGCGTTCACGACCAGCGCATGGATGGCGGCGATCAGCGTGGCCTTGGTCTGGCCGGCGACGTTCAAGGCACGAGTGACGATCGAGATCATCGCGTAGAACGGCATGGCCAACGCGAAGATCACGAGCAGCCGGCTCGTATTGACGCAGTCACCCGAGCCGAAGTTACCGTAATTGAACAGCAGCTGGACGATCGGAATCGCGAGCGCGATCAGTCCGAAGCCGGCGCCGACGTTGATCGCCAGCACGAGACGCATGCCGCGTCCGTAGTTGCGCGCCAAGGCCGGGACATCACGCGCGGCGAAGGCCGTGGCGAGCGCCGGGAAGATCACGACGGCGATCGAGGCCGAGAACAAGCCGATGGGCAGCTCGACGATGCGGTTGGCGATGTAGTAATACATCAGTCCGGCGTCGTTGACGTTGTAAGCCAGCGCACGGGAGACGAGGACGTTGACCTGCTGTACGCCGGCCCCGAGCGCGGCCGGCAGGAACGCGATGCTGAGGGTCTTCCACGCGGCCTCGTCGATGTGGACCAGCCCCGGGCGCCAGCCTTCGCGACGCAGCCCCCAGAGCGGAATCATCAGCTGGAAGCACCCTCCGACCAAGGCGCCGAGGCAGAGCCAGACGGCCTTGTCCATGTCGCTCGAGGCGAAGTTTTCACCGAAGACGCCCAAGGCCACGATCATGCAGAGGTTCAGCACGCCAGAGGCGATCTCCGCCAGGCCGAAGCGACCGGAGAGATTCACCGCCGAGGTGAACAAGGCCGCGACGCAGATGAGCGGCATGTACGGCATGCAAAGCGCCGTGAGCGCGGCCGCCTCGTTCCTGCCGGCTGATGCGAAATCAAAAGCCAATGCCGCGCCTATGCCGATGAGCGTCAACCCGACCATCCATGGCAGCACCTTGCGGAGGACGAAATTAAGGAAGCCGAACGAAGCCAGTTTGCCGTCCTTGACCGATTTGTCAGCGAGCACGGGCACGATGGCCGCGGTCAGCGCGCCTTCGCCCAGCAGACGTCGGAAGAGATTCGGGATCTGGAAAGCGATGACGAACGCCGAGCCGATCGCCGAGGCGCCGAAGACGGCCGCGGTGAGCTGATCGCGGAACAGGCCGAGGACGCGCGAGACCATCGTCCAGGAGGCGGTCTTCGCCATGGCCTGGTACTGGCGCGTCTGCTCGGTCATGGCCTCAGGGCTGGATCGCGCGCATGCCTTCTTCGAGCACCGCACGCAGCGCCGGCACCAGGTCCGTGCGCGGAACTTCGGCTTCGGCACGATCGGCCAGGCTGCGGACCTTGGTCACGCCCTTGGCGACTTCGCTGCCGCCGTAGACGAGGGCGTATTTCGCACCGGCGACCTCGGCCGCCTGGATCAGCTTGGGGAACTTACCGTCCTTCAGGTTGTACTCCACGCGGAAGCCGGCGCGACGCAGGTTCGCGATGTCTTCCAGCGCGGCCTGACGGGCGTCGTCGCCGAGGACCATGACGTAGAAATCAGGACCGTCGGCATACGCCGGGATGAGCTTCTTGAGCTCGAGCAGGTCGCGCATGGTGACGTCGCCCATGCCGAAGCCGACCGCCGGAAGGTCCGGTCCGCCGAGTTTCTTGACCAAGGCGTCGTAACGGCCGCCACCAGCCAAGGCGCGGGCTTCTCCGCCCGTCTCGAAGGCCTCGAAGACGAAGCCGGTGTAATATGCAAGGCCGCGGACGATGGTGAGGTCGATCGCGACGCATTCGGCGAAGCCCATCGCGTTGAGCGTGCCGAGCAGTTGCTTCCATTCGGCGAGACGTTCGGTCATCGCCACGTCGCCGGAGGCAAGTTTTTCAAGGTCGGCGAGCGACTTCGTGTTCGCGAAAGCGCGGGCGGATTCGAGGGCCTTGACCGGATCGACCGAAGTGCCGGCCAGGGCCGCCGTCATGGCGTCGAGCAGATCCTTGGGCGCGCCGCGTTCCAGCTTGTCGACGACGCCGAGGACGGCCACCGCCTGGGCTTCGGGTACGCCGAGGCTGGCGAGATAGCGGAACCAGAGCGTGCGGTCGGAGACGCGGATGCGGAAGTCCTGCTGCGTGAGTCCGAAACCAAGGAGGCAGTCGGCGCAGAGCGCGATGATCTCGGCGTCGGCCGCCGGACCGGCTTCGCCGAGGAGGTCGGCGTTGAGCTGATAGAACGAACGGAGGCGGCCTTTCTGCGGCTTCTCGTAGCGGTAGTTCTCGCCGATCGCGAACCAGCGGATGGGCTTGGGCATGCCGTTGGCCTTGGCCCCGACCATGCGCGCCAGCGAAGGGGTCATCTCCGGACGTAAGCTGACCTTGCGGCCGCCCTTGTCCTCGAAGTTGAAGAGCTGTCGGACGATCTCTTCGCCCGACTTCTCGGTGAAAAGTTCCAGCGGCTCGAGCACCGGGGATTCCCACTCGCGGAAACCGTAACGACGGCAGGCGCGACGCCAGACGTCCATGATATGACCTAAGACGGCACGGTCTTCGGGATAGAACTCCCGGAAACCGGGGAGCGTTCGAATGTCGGACATCGCGACGCGGATTACTGCTGCGGCTGGCTGGGCTTCTCGACGTCGATCGACTTCAGCTTGGCCTTCAGTTCCTTGCCGGCCTTGAACTTGATGACGGCGCGCTTCGGGATCACGACGTCCGTCTCCGGACGGTTCGGATTGCGACCGATGCGGCTCTTGCGGACCTGGACCTGGAAGACGCCGAAGTTACGGAGCTCGACGTCACGTCCGGCCAGCAGCGCTTCACTGATGGCATCGAGGGTCATCTGGACCGAGTCGCGGATATGCTTCTGGGGATACCCCTTGTCCGTGAAAATCTTCAGGACGATGTCGCGCTTGGTGAGGTTGTTGGACATGACGTTGCGTAAGTGTTGATAGACAAAGGCATGGGGAAGCGACGGTTGCAACACCGCACCCTAAAAAAACCTTATTCTAGGTTCTGGACCTGCTCCCGGATGCGCTCGATCTCGGTTTTTGCCTCCAAAACCAGCTTCGTCGTGGCGATTTCCGAGGCTTTGCTGCCGATAGTGTTAACTTCCCGCAGGAGTTCCTGAATCAGGAAGTCGAGCTTACGTCCGCCGTTGGGCAGCCCAAGTTCTGCTGAAAATTGGGCGATATGGCTCTTCAGACGGACGACTTCTTCGGTGATGTCCGAACGATCCGCGAACAAGGCGAGTTCCTTGAGCACCCTCTCGTCGGTCACGTCGAGCGCCAGCCCGGCATCCTTCAATCGCTTGAGCATCGCATCGCGATGGCGGACGGGAGCCGACTTCTCGGCGGCCTCCATGCCGACCACCATCGTCGCCATCTTGGCCAGGCGATCGTTGAGGTCGCGGGCCAAGGCGGCGCCTTCGGCCTGACGCATGGCGACGAGTCGGTTCAAGGCTTCTTCGAAAGCGGCCTGGACGGCGGACTCCACCTTGCTGAGCTCGGGCAGGACGACGGATGGGCGACGAGTGGATTCGGCGAGCCTCAGCAGCAATTCGGCATCCGGGGAAATCTTCACACCGCAGCGAGCGGCAAGCTTCGAAAGCTCATCCAAGCTGCCCGCGACGGCTTCCGCATCCCACTGCCCCGAACAGGTCGAGGCGGCGGCTTGCGTGACGCGCGCGGTGACTTTGCCGCGCTGCAGACGGGCGCGGATCCAGGCCGAAGCGGTGGATTCAAGCGCCGGCCAGGCATCCGGTCCGAAGACCGATACCTGCAGGTTCTTCTGGTTCACGGTGGCGATTTCGACCGACAGGCGGACGCCGGGGAGATCGATCTCCGCGCGTCCGAAACCCGTCATCGAGGATGCCGCCATCGTCAGAGTTTGATCTCGGTGCCCATCGCGCGCGCGGCGCTCCACACGTCCTTATCACCGCGACCGGAAAGATTGATGATGACCACCTGCTCCTTGGGCAAGGATGCCGCCAGCTTGACGCCATGGGCGACCGCATGGCTCGATTCGAGGGCCGGGATGATGCCTTCGGTGCGGGAAAGCAGCTGGAATCCTTCAAGGCATTCGTCGTCGGTCGCATAGGCGAACTCGAGGCGGCCCTTGTCACGGTAGTATGCATGCTCAGGACCGACCGCGGCGTAATCGAGGCCGGCGGAGACGGAATGCGTTCCTTCGATCTGCCCTTCTCCGTCCATCAGGATGTTCGTCATGCAACCTTGCAGCACGCCAAGACGACCGCCGGCGAAACGAGCGGCATGCTCGCCGCGGGCGATGCCCCGGCCGCCGGCTTCGACGCCGATCAGGCGCACGCCGGGTTCATCCAGGAATTCGAAGAAGGCGCCGATCGCGTTGGAGCCGCCGCCGACGCAGGCGACGATGGCGTCCGGGAGACGGCCTTCGGCGCGCAGGATCTGCTGTTTGGACTCGATCGAGATGATGCGGTGGAAGTCGCGGACCATCATCGGATACGGGTGCGAACCGTAAGCGGTACCCAGGATGTAATGCGTCTCGCGGACGTTGGTCACCCAGTCGCGCATGGCTTCGTTGACGGCCTCCTTGAGCGTGCGTTGGCCGGCTTCGACGCCGCGGACCTCGGCGCCCATGAGGCGCATGCGGTAGACGTTGAGCGCCTGGCGTTCCATGTCGGTCGCGCCCATGTAGATGACGCACTTCAGGCCGAAGCGCGCGCAGACGGCGGCGGTGGCGGTGCCGTGCTGGCCCGCGCCGGTCTCGGCGATGATGCGCTTCTTGCCCATGCGGACGGCGAGTAGGGCCTGGCCGACGACGTTGTTGATCTTGTGCGCCCCGGTGTGGAGCATGTCCTCGCGCTTGAGATAGATGCGGGCGCCGCCGACGTGCTTGGTCAGAGACTCGGCGTGATAGAGACCCGTCGGACGTCCGGCGTAGTCCCGGAGCATGTCGGCGAAGGCCTGCTGGAAGGCGGGGTCACGTCGGGCCTCGTCGTAGGCCTTGGTGAGGTCCAGGAGAGGCGTCATCAGCGTCTCGGGCACGTACATGCCGCCGAACTGACCGAAACGGCCACGGGCGTCCGGGACGCGGAAGCGAGGTTCGGTGGTCGGGATGAGGCTGGAGGCCGACATGGTGATGCCTGCATAAAGCGAGAACCCAAGGAGAGGGCAAGCGACAAGGGCTTTTGACGGCTTTCCTTGCCCCGGCACGGCCATCGGCCTAGTGCTCACCCATGCTTCGTCTCGCCTTCGGTCTGTGGCTGCTGTCCTCCCTGCCCTCCTTCGCAGGCTACGGTCCGACGGTTTCCCCGGAACAGATCCGCCGAGAGTTCACCTATTCGCGTGCCGTCGTCACCGGCACGGTCGAAGGCGTCACGGAGTACCTGCCGGTCAGCTCCACCGGGCACATGATCATCGCCGACCGTGCCCTGGGCGTGCCGGCTTTTCCTGATGTCGTCGTCGAAGGCGTGACCGATCGCAAAGGTCGAGCGGTGTCGATGGAACGCGTCGCGGACGACTACATCGTCATCATCCAGCTCGGCGCGATCCTCGCCGTATTTGTCGCCTTCTATGCCCGGCTCCGCGATCTCGTGAAAGGCTTGTTCCGCGGCGACAAGTCATCCGTCGGCCTCGCGGTAGCGATCATCGTCGCGTTCCTGCCCGCCGCCCTGCTCGGTTTTCTCTTCAAGGACGCCATCACCGCCTATTTGTTCTCCGTGGAAGTCGTCGCGGCCGCCCTGCTCGTGGGCGGACTCGTCATCCTCGTCGCCGAACAGGCGCTGCCGAAAGCGCGTTCCGCCGAAGGCGACGAAGTCACCTCCATCGGTTGGCGCACCGCGTTGACGATCGGGCTGTGCCAGTGCTTCGCCTTGATCCCCGGCACGAGCCGTTCCCTCGCCACGATCCTCGGCGGCCGCGTCGCCGGGTTATCCCACGCCGCCTCGACCGAATTCTCCTTCCTGGTCGGACTGCTCACCCTTTCGGCGGCTTCGGTTTATAAGATGTGGTCGCTCGGTCCTGCCCTGACGCAGGTCTATCCGGCCGGCCCGGCAGGCGTCGGCCTGCTCGTCGCCGCCGTCACCGCGTTCGTTTCCGTTAAGTGGCTGGTGGGCTATGTGTCCCGCCATGGACTGGGCGTGTTCGCCTGGTATCGCATCGCGTTAGGCGGTGCGATCTTGGCGTTCTTGGCGCTGTCCTGAGACGTGCTCAGGTGCCGAGCTCGAAGCCCTTGCGGTATTCGCGGCGGACGTAGGCGTTGGCTTCCTTGTCGTTCGTCACCTGCATCTTCTCGCCGTCCCAGAGCAGCTTGCGGTCAGGGTAGCGCGAAGCGAGGTTGCCCATGAGCACCATCTCGGAGAGCGGGCCGGAGTAGTCGAAGTTGGAGGACGCGACGGCGCCTCCTTTGCACGAGCGGATCCAGTCCTTCTCGTGGCCGGACGAGTTACCCGGGATGCGCGGGATGGTCTTGGCGATGGTCTTGGAAGCGGCGCGCAGGTCGGCGTTGAGGATGCGGGGGTTGAGGCCGTAGCAGCCGCAGACCAGCTTGCCCTGGTCGCCGATGAAGAGACAGCCGCCGTTGGCGTCGCCGAACGGCATGTCGTCTTCGAGTTCGTCGGGGCGCTGGGGCATCAGGCCGCCGTCCCACCAGGTGAGGGTCACGGGCGGCTTGTCGCCGCGGGCCGGGAACTTGAAGCGCACGATCGAGGAGCGCGGATAGGATTCGTTCTTTCCCGTGGTCTTCTTGCCGAAGGTCTCATAGACGGTCGAGACGTTGCCTTCGACGCTGATCGGGTAACGGAGGTCGAGAGCCATGAAGGCCGGGTCGATGATGTGGCAGCCCATGTCGCCGAGCGAACCGGTGCCGAAGTCCCACCAGGCGCGCCACTTGCCCGGATGGTAGGAAGCGTGGAAAGGACGGAGCGGAGCCGGGCCGCACCACTGATCCCAGTCCATGCCTTCGGGGGCCTGCTGGACTTCGGTCGGACGGCCCATCTCGAGGCTCTGCGGCCAGATCGGACGGTTGGTCCAGGTGTGGACTTCGCGGACCTTGCCGATGAGTCCGGCGGCGATCCACTCGGTGACCTGGCGGATGCCTTCGCCGGAATGGCCCTGGTTGCCCATCTGGGTCGCGACCTTATACTTGTGGGCCGACTCGGTGAGGATGCGGGCCTCGAAGACGGAATGGGAGATCGGCTTCTGCACGTAGACGTGCTTGCCGCGACGCATGCACTCCATCGCGATGTAGGCGTGGGAGTGGTCGGGCGTGGCGATGATGACCGCGTCGATGTCCTTCTGCTGGTCGAGCATCTTGCGGAAATCCGTGAAGAGCGCGGCCTTGGGGAACTGCTTGATCGTGCCGCCGCAGCGGCTCAGGTCCAGGTCGCACAGCGCGACGATGTTCTCGTCGGCGGAGTTGCGGACGTTGCTGGCGCCGACGCCGCCGAAACCGATGGCGGCGATGTTCAGCTTCTCGTTCGGCGAGATCGTGCGGGCGGCCGAGTTGAGCCACGGGCGGGATACCGCGAAGGCGGCGGCGGCCATGCCGGTCTGGCGGAGGAAGGAGCGACGATCGAGCTGGGGTGTCATGGGGTTGGGGTGAGGTTGGTCTATGAGTGGCCCGCCATGGTCGCAAGTTCCATGACAACCCGCCGGTCGGGCCTCATGCCCCGGAGGCCTGGCTGAGAACTCGGTCCCGGGCGGACGGCTGTGAACAGGTCGGATGGTCAGGTCGGCTTGCCCGCCTATCTCGCTGTCTGGATGAATCTTATGACGCCCCGTCCACGCCCCTGCGGGCCGAAGTTTCATTTGACTCTGATGTGAATAAACTGTTCATAAAGGAAACCACACGACCCTGATGTTCAAGCGCTTCCCCGGGCTATTCAACCAAGCCATCGGCATCGACCTCGGTACCGCGAACACCCTGGTGTTCCTCAAGGACCGCGGCGTCGTCCTGCGCGAACCTTCGGTCGTCGCCATCCGCACGAGCACCCGCAAGCCCATCGCCGTCGGCAACGAGGCCCGCATGATGCTCGGCCGCACCCCGGGCGACATCCAGGCCCTGCGTCCGATGAAGGACGGCGTCATCGCCGACTTCGAGATCAGCGAGCACATGCTCCGCTACTTCATCGGCAAGGTCGCCCGCAAATCCCTCTTCACCAACCTCACCGTCGTCGTCGCCGT
>JACCDN010000410.1_pt1 | contig 26594 bp, 25 predicted proteins | sample 7441691 | NCBI WGS metagenome assembly JACCDN01 (sample SAMN15323439, study PRJNA562643) | freshwater metagenome | isolation source: river surface water | place: USA:Blue River Watershed | collected 2017-08-16 | reverse complement strand
TCGCTGTATGCGAACGGACTCGACGTCGACGGAGAGGACATCGAATCCGTCCAGGACCGAATCGCCGTGATTAACTCGCTCGTGCGCCGCTACGGTCCGACGCTCGATGACGTTCTTCACACGTGGTCGACGGCGTCCGATCGACTCGTCGAATTGGATCGAACGAGTGACGAGATCGGTGAATTGACAATTGCAGTTGAAGCGGACCGCGTCGAACTCGAGAGACTCGCGGACGCGGTCAGCGCGTCGCGTCGGGAGGCCGCCCGACGCTTGTCGAGTGAGGTCACCGACGAACTGCACCAGTTGGCGATGCCGACAGCCGAGTTTGTGGTCGCCGTCACGACCGGCGACGACTTCCAATCGCACGGGCGCGACTCGGTCGACATGTTGTTGCGACCCCATCCAGGCGGAGAACCGAAGCCTGTCACCAAGACGGCGTCCGGTGGTGAATTGTCCCGCGTGATGTTGGCCATCGAGGTCGTCATCGCAGGGACGGACACGGTCCCCACGCTCGTCTTCGACGAGATCGACGCGGGCGTCGGCGGTTCGAGTGCCATCGAGATTGGTCGCCGTCTTGCGCGGCTTGCCGAATCGGCTCAGGTCATCGTTGTCACCCACCTCGCACAGGTTGCCGCTTTCGCCACGAATCACCTTCGGATCGTCAAGGACACGAGCGGGGATGTGACCGAGTCGACGATCACCGCGCTCGACGGGGAGGACCGAATCGCCGAGATGGCTCGATTGCTGTCCGGAACCGACTCAGAAAACGCCCGCGCCCACGCGCGCGAATTACTCGATTCCGCCGCCGCTGGGCGTGGCGCGCGGGGTTAATTCGTCGATTTGCCCTCGCGAGGGATACAGTTAAAACCCGTGGTGAGGGATTCAGATTTTGACCCGAGACGGGTTGTGACACGACACATCTTCGTGACCGGAGGCGTCGTTTCCTCGCTTGGTAAGGGACTCACCGCCGCCTCTCTCGGCAACCTTCTGACCCGCCGCGGTCTTCGTGTCGTCATGCAGAAACTCGACCCTTACCTCAACGTCGACCCGGGAACCATGAACCCGTTCCAGCACGGCGAAGTGTTCGTCACCGATGACGGTGCCGAAACCGACCTCGACATCGGACACTACGAGCGCTTTCTCGACATCAACCTGGATCGCGCGGCAAACGTCACGACCGGTCAGATCTATTCGCGCGTCATCGAGCGCGAGCGACGTGGCGAATACCTCGGCGACACCGTTCAGGTTATTCCCCACATCACCGACGAGATCAAGCGCCGCATGCGACTTCAGGCGGAGCTTGACCCCACCCCGGACGTCATCATCACCGAGATCGGTGGAACCGTCGGTGATATCGAGAGCCAGCCCTTCATTGAGGCCGCCCGCCAGGTCCGGCACGAGTTGGGGCGCAAGAACGTCTTCTTCGTGCACGTCTCGCTCGTGCCCTTCATGGGTGCGTCGGGCGAACAGAAGACAAAGCCCACCCAACACTCCGTCGCGGCGTTGCGTTCGATAGGTATTCAGCCCGACGCGCTCGTCTTGCGGTCGGATCGCCCCGTCACCGCCGGAAACAAGCGCAAGATTGCGTTGATGTGTGACGTCGACGAGGACGCCGTGGTTAACGCCGTCGATGTGCCCTCCATTTACGACATCCCCGCCATGCTTCACTCGCAAGGTCTGGACCAGTATATCGTCGACCAGTTGCGTTTCGACGGGGCCGGCGAGGTGAACTGGAGCGGGTGGTCAGAACTTCTCGACACCGTCCACAACCCGAAGGGCCGTGTCACGATCGGGCTCGTGGGGAAGTACATCGATCTTCCCGATGCCTACCTGTCCGTCACCGAGGCGCTCAAGGCCGGCGGTTTCGCCAACGACGTTGCGGTGTCCATCAAGTGGGTGCCCTCCGACACGTGTGACACTCCCGAGGGCGCCGCCGAAGCACTCGCGGACGTCGACGGGATTCTTGTCCCCGGAGGTTTCGGGGTGCGGGGCATCGAAGGGAAGCTCGGTGCGTTGCGCTTCGCGCGGGAAAACCTCATTCCCACCCTCGGGATTTGTCTTGGGCTTCAGTGCATGGTCATCGAGTACGCGCGAAACGTCGCAGGGCTGGCCGGAGCGTCGTCAAGCGAATTCGACCCGGACAGCGACCACCCCGTCATCGCCACGATGGCCGAACAGGTTGACATCATCGCGGGCGGCGACCTCGGTGGAACCATGCGCCTGGGACTCTACGAAGCGAAGCTCGCTGCGGGGTCGGTCGCCGAGTCCGTCTATGGCGGTTCCACCGCGTTTGAACGCCACCGCCACCGCTACGAGGTCAACAACCGTTACCGCGATCAGATTGCCGCCGCTGGGTTGTCGTTCTCGGGGACGAGCCCGGATGGAAACCTTGTTGAGTTCGTTGAGTTGCCGGCCGACGTGCATCCGTTCTACATCTCGACACAGGCGCACCCGGAACTTCGTTCTCGCCCGACCGATGCACACCCGCTCTTCGCCGGGCTTATCGCGGCGGCCCGGGAACGCCACACTTCGGACGTGCTCGACGTCGACTACAGCGACGGACTGTAAATGGCGACGGAGGTAACCGGCCTCGTCGAACGTTTTCTGCGTCACACCGCGCTCGAGCGGGGACGAAGCGCAAACACGGTTGCCGCCTACCGACGCGACCTCGAACGTTGGGCGGCGCGACTCGGTGCACGGCCCGTCGGATCGGTGTCGGCGCCGGACATCACCGACCACCTCGCGTCGCTTCGCGCCGAAGGTCTCGCCTCGTCCTCCATAACCAGAGCGTTGTCGTCGATTCGGTCTTTTCATCGGTTTCTTGTCGCCGAGGGGCTCGCAGCGAGCGACCCGACGGGAGCGGTACTGCCTCCAGGCCGCCCGCAAAGGCTGCCCAAGGCACTCACTGTCGAACAAGTGACCACTCTCCTCGAGTCCACGCCAATCGACACTCCTGCCGGGCTGAGGGATCGGGCTTTGCTCGAGATGCTGTACGCCACGGGTGGGCGCGTCTCCGAAATCGTCGCCCTCGCCGTCGACGATGTCCGTCCCGATGGTGTTGCCGACGTCGTGATGCTGACCGGAAAGGGGAACAAACAACGCGTCGTCCCCCTCGGGTCCTACGCGCGCGACGCGATCGACGCGTATCTGGTCCGCGGTCGTCCCGCGCTACTCGCGAAGGGGCGGGGCACGCCCATGCTGTTTCTCGGCGCCCGAGGCGGACCGCTGAGCCGCCAAAACGCCTTTCTCATCATCCGCGCCGCTGCCGAACGGGCGGGAATCACCCAGACAATCTCGCCGCACACGCTTCGCCACTCGTGTGCGACACACTTGCTTCGGGGCGGAGCCGACATTCGAGTCGTTCAGGAACTGTTGGGGCACGCGTCGGTCGCGACCACCCAGATTTACACGCTCGTTACGCGGGACGCTCTCAACGAGGCGTACCGCACCGCCCACCCGCGAGCCACATAGACGAACAACCCCCACAGGTTAGGATTTACGCATGTCCGACTTCCCCGAACCCGCACCGCTGACGAGCCACGGTCCCGCTCGAGTCATCTCACTGTGCAACCAAAAGGGTGGGGTAGGAAAGACCACGACGACGATTTCGCTTGCTGGTGCGCTCGTCGAATACGGTCGCAAGGTTCTCGTCGTCGACTTTGACCCGCAGGGTGCGCTCACGGCGGGACTCGGAGCGTCCGCGCACGACGTGCCCACGATTTATGACTTGCTCGTGAGCTCCCAATACGGGATTCGCGACGCCATCCAGGCCACCAAAGTCGATGGGCTTCACATCATCCCGGCAAACATCGACCTCTCCGCCGCCGAAGTGCAACTCGTCAACGAGGTTGCGCGCGAGAGCATCCTGCTTAACGTGCTTCGACCCGTCATGAACGAGTACGACGTCATCCTCATCGACTGCCAGCCGTCGCTCGGGTTGCTCACCGTCAACGCCCTCACCGCGTCGCACGGCGTCCTCATTCCGCTCGCGTGCGAGTACTTCGCGCTGCGTGGGGTTTCGCTCCTGCTCGACACGATCGACAAGGTCAAGCAACGCCTCAACCCGACGATCCAGGTCGACGGAATTGTCCCCACCATGTACGACCCCCGAACCCTCCACTCGAAGGAGGTTCTCGACCTCGTCAAGGACAACCTGGGGGACAAGGTGTTGAAGTCGACAATCAAACGAACCGTCAAATTCCCGGACTCGACGGTCGTCGGAACCCCGATTACGGTGTTCGCGCCGGATCATCCGGCCGCGAACGCGTACCGCGAACTCGCTCGAGAACTGATCGCCCTTGGAAAGATTGCCTGACGCCGAGGACGGTTTCCGCGTCAGCCTGACGAACTTCGACGGACCGTTCGACCTGTTGCTGTCGCTCATCTCGAAACACGAGATGGACATCACAGAGGTGAGCCTTGCCGCGGTCACGAACGAGTTCATCGCATTCCTCAAAGACCTTGATGGGCCCGCGGAACTCGATGCGGCAAGCGAATTTCTTGTTGTCGCAGCAACCCTTCTTGACATGAAGATTGTTGGCCTTCTCCCCGCCGGGGAGTACGTGGATGCCGAGGACGTCGCCGTTCTTGAGGCACGAGACCTGCTGTTTGCGCGGTTACTGCAGTACCGCGCGTTCAAGGAGGTCTCGGCGTGGTTCGGGTCTCGGATTGAGGCGGAGTCCGCCCGACACCCGCGAAGTGTCAGACTCGAGGACAAGTTCCGTGAGCGAACCCCCGAGCTGGTGTGGACGACCTCGCTGGAAGATTTTCATTCGCTCGCGTTGCTCGCACTCGCGCCCCGCGAAATTCCCGTTGTCGGACTCGACCACCTGCACGCCCCGCTCGTGTCAGTCCGAGAGCAGGCTGCGATCGTGGTGGGAATGGTGCGATCCGGTCCAATGACCTTCCGCCAACTCATTGCGGGAGCGGACCAGAAGGGCGTTGTTGTGGCGCGCTTTCTCGCAATTCTCGAACTGTATCGACAATCCGCCGTCTCGTTCGAACAGATCGAACCCCTTGGGGAACTCACAATTCGTTGGACGGCGGATTCATGGACAGATGAAAACCTCGTCAGCCTAGGAGCCGATTATGGACAATGAACTCGACCGCCAACTTGAGGCGATTCTCATGGTTGCCGACGAACCGCAAAGCGTTGTGTCACTCGCGACGGTCCTTGAAACACCCGTCGCCGACATCAAAGACGCCATCGCACGACTCGTCGCGGATTTCGACGGTTTGAGCGGGTCGGTGCGCCGCGGTTTCGAATTGCGCGAGATTGGCGGAGGGTGGCGAATCTATGTCCGCGAGGATTATGACGAACTCGTCCGCGACGTCGTTCACTCACAAAACGCCACGAAGCTGTCCCAGCCCGCACTCGAAACGCTTGCGGTGATTGCTTACAAGCAGCCGGTGACGAGGTCGCAAGTGTCGGGAATTCGCGCTGTCAACGTCGATACGGTCATTCGTACCCTGGTCGGTCGCGGACTGATTACCGAGGTCGGCACCGACCACGAAACGGGCGCGATTCTCTACGGCACGACCGACTTGTTGCTCACCCACCTCGGTATCGACTCCCTCGACCACCTTCCGCCCGTTTCGGAACTCCTCGACGACGGCTCCGGTGGATTCGACGATGCCAACTGAGCGCCTCCAGAAGGTTCTCGCCGCTGCCGGTGTCGCCTCGCGTCGCGCGAGCGAAAACCTCATCGTCGCCGGGAGGGTGACGGTCAACGGTGTTGTCGTGACGGAATTGGGCTCCCGAGTGGATCCTGTCGTTGACCGCATCACCGTTGATGGCTCACCCGTTCAGGTTGACGTTTCCATGAGGTACGTCATGTTGAACAAGCCCGTTGGTGTGGTGTCGACGCTCGCTGATGAGCAGGGTCGCCGAGATCTCAGCGAATTCACCCGGCAATTCGAGGAGCGACTCTACAACGTCGGTCGACTCGACGCGGACACGTCGGGACTGCTTATCCTCACCAACGATGGCCGCATTGCACATGTGCTCGCGCATCCGTCGTTCGAGGTTTCCAAGTCGTACCTTGCGAAAGTCGATGGTGCGGTCAGCCCCACCACCCTGCGGGTGATGAAATCGGGAATCGATCTCGAGGATGGCCCCATCGCTGTCGATTCCGTCACCGTCAAGGGTCAACCGTCCCGAGGTCAGACGTTGCTCGAGATCACTCTCCATTCGGGTCGAAATCGGATCGTGAGGCGGTTATGCGCTGCCGTCGGTCATCCCGTTATTGATCTTCACCGCAAAAGTTTCGGTCCGCTGACGCTCGGGAGCCTCGGTGCGGGGGCAATGCGTGACCTCAGTAAGGTTGAAGTGAGTAGCATTTTGGCCCTCGCGGGCGATTCGGAAGGGGGCACGACGTGAGTTCATCGCGCCTGGTCGGTCCTGTACGAATCGTCGGAGCTGGACTTCTCGGTACGTCCATCGGGCTCGTGCTTCGCCGTCAGGACGTTGACGTCACGCTTGTCGATGCGTCGCCGACGGCGGTGACTCTCGCTAGTGAATACGGGGCCGGTCGTGCTGCCGGGCCCTCCGACGAGCCGACCCTCATCGTCGTCGCAACCCCACCCGACGTCGTCGCGGATGTTGTTGCCGCTGAGGTGGAGCGGTTCCCGAACGCGATCGTGACCGACGTCGCGAGCGTCAAGGGGTCGGTGCTCGAATCGCTGCGCGCACAGGGCGTCGCCCTCGACAACTACGTCGGTTCCCACCCCATGGCCGGTCGTGAACGCGGCGGGGCGGTCGCCGCCCGAGCCGACCTGTTCACGGGTCGCGCCTGGATCGTGTGCCCCCGCCCCGGACTCTCGGAAGACGCCGTCGACGCCGTCACCAATCTCGCGGAGGCGTGCGGGTCGACAGTCGTGACCTTGAGCACAGAAGACCATGATTCCGCCGTTGCCCTGATCAGCCACGTTCCACAAATCGTGTCCTCGGCAGTCGCATCGAGTCTTGTTGCCGCCCGCGACGACTACGTCACCCTTGCGGGTGGGGGATTGCGTGATGTGACGAGGATTGCGGGTTCCGACCCGACCTTGTGGATTCAGATCCTCACCGCAAATTCGAAGGACGTTTCCACCGTTCTTCGCGAAGTGCGGGATCGGCTCGATTCGGTGCTTTCGGCGCTCGACGCGGGTGCGGCGACAGCGGTTCTCGCCGACCTGCTTTCCACCGGCAACTCGGGCGTCAGCAAGATTCCGGGAAAGCACGGAAACAGCGCACAGTTCGCCCAAATTCTCGTCATCATCGACGACACCCCGGGCCAACTCGCGCGGCTACTGACCGACATCGGTGATCTCGGCGTGAACATGGAGGACCTTCGACTCGAACACTCGCCCGGATCGCTCATCGGATTCGCAGAAGTGTCTGTCGTGCCGTCGGTCGAGGATGAACTCGTCGCCGCCTTGGAGTCTCGCGGGTGGAGAATTGCGGGGGAGGGTCGATGACCAGCGTCGTGGCGATTGACGGTCCCGCAGGCAGCGGAAAGTCGAGCGTGTCCAGGGAAACCGCGCGCCGCCTCGGCTTCGGTTTCCTCGACACCGGAGCGGCCTATCGTGCGTTGACGTGGTGGGTGCTTGAGCGCGGAATCGACCCCGACGACACGGATGGTGTCGCCGCACAGTTGGCGGATTTTCCGTATTCGATTTCGCTTGACCCTGACCACGAACGTGTAAATGTGGGGGAGGTGGATGTCACCGACGCGATTCGTGAGCCACGGATCTCGTTGAACGTCAGTGCCATCGCGACCAACCCCGCGGTTCGACCGTGGATGAAAGACTTGACGAGGACGCTCGTCAGCGAGTCGGGTTATCCCGGCGTCGTGGCTGAAGGGCGAGACATGACGACGGTGGTGTTCCCCGATGCGGCGACCCGCATCCTTCTCACCGCTCGCGAAGACGTGAGGATAGCCCGTCGAGCAGGAGAATCGACCGCGTCGGCCGAGGTGTCGGCGAAGTCGATTTCCGATAGGGATGCCCGTGATTCAACGGTGGTTGACTTCATAAACGCCGCACCCGGCGTCACCGTCGTCGATTCTTCCGACATCGATTTTGAGGAAACGGTGAACCGAGTGGTCACCCTGTGCACGGGCGGAAACCGATGACCGAGAACGATGATGATTTTGGCGACGACAACATTGTCGAACGCCTCGAGGGTTTGAGCGAGGCTGATGCCGCCGTCCGAGCGGAGGCGCTTCGCCGCGGACTCGACGAATACGAACTCGATGACGATGACCTGGCCGTCCTCGAACAACAGATTGGGGACAGCGACGAGGTCGTCGTGCTGCCCGCTCTCCCCGTGCTCGCGATTGTTGGTCGCCCCAACGTCGGTAAGTCCGCTCTCGTCAATCGAATTCTCGGTCGGCGGGAAGCTGTCGTGGAAGACGTTCCCGGGGTGACCCGTGACCGCGTTTCGTACAAGGCGGAGTGGAATGACCGGAAGTTCACTCTCGTCGACACGGGAGGGTGGGAACCCGACGCGAAAGGAATCGACCTGTCGGTTGCGCAACAGGCGGAAATCGCGATTGATCTCGCGGACGCAGTCCTTTTCGTCGTCGACGCGATGGTCGGCGCGACGGCCACCGACGAACGTGTGGTCCGCATGCTGCGCGCGACGAAGAAGCCCGTCTTGCTCGTCGCTAACAAGGTCGATGACGCGCGCCACGAGGTAGAGGCCGCCGCGTTGTGGTCGCTGGGGCTCGGAGAGCCGTGGCCCGTTTCGGCGCTTCACGGCCGTGGCGTTGCTGACCTTCTCGACAAAGTCCTCACTGTTCTTCCCGAGGTGAGTGCGGTCGCCAAGACCGAAATCGGCGGACCCAGGAGGGTGGCCATTATTGGTCGGCCCAACGTCGGAAAGTCGTCCTTGCTCAACAAGGCCGCGGGTGAAGAGCGTGTTGTTGTCAACGAGCTCGCAGGAACCACCCGCGACCCGATCGACGAACAAATCGAACTGGGCGGAACGGTGTGGCGATTCGTCGACACCGCGGGAATTCGCCGCCGCCAGCACATGGCGCAGGGGGCAGATTTCTATGCATCGCTGCGAACCGCCGCCGCCCTCGAGAAGGCCGAAGTTGCCGTCATCGTTCTTGACGTCACACAACCCATCAGCGAACAGGACATCCGAATCGTCGACATGGCGCTCGAGTCGGGTCGCGCAATCGTCCTCGCATTCAACAAGTGGGACCTGCTCGACGATGACCGACGCCGATACCTCGAGCGCGAGATCGAACAGGATCTCGCTCACGTCGCGTGGGCGCCGCGAGTCAACATTTCCGCGCGAACCGGTCGTCACCTCGAAAAGCTGGTCCCTGCACTCGAATTGGCACTCGAATCGTGGGACACCCGAATTCCGACCGGCAAGTTCAACGCTTTCCTCGCCGAACTCGCGGCAGCGCACCCACACCCGGTTCGGGGAGGGCGTCAACCGAGAATCCTGTTTGGAACCCAGGCCTCCACTCGCCCTCCGACGTTTGTCGTCTTCACGACACAGTTCCTGGACCCGCAGTATCGACGGTTCATCACTCGTCGACTGCGCGAGGTGTGGGGCTTCGAAGGTTCACCTATCGAAATTCAGATGCGCGTTCGCGAACGCCGCGGGCCGAAACGCTGACCGTGAACTATCTTCCGCCGCCCCACCTCCGCGACCCCGGTGACCAGTGGGTGTACGGCCCGAACGGGGAGAAGGTCTGGGGCGCTTTCGGCGCGGCGGGGGTGCTCGTGTGGAATCGCGAAACGGACAGCGTCTTGCTTCAACTTCGGGCGGAATGGTCGCATCACGGTGGAACGTGGGGAATCCCCGGCGGGGCGATCCGCAAGGGCGAGTCGGCACGTGACGGAGCGTTGCGCGAGGCGCACGAGGAGGCGGGTGTACCGGAACACCTGCTCGAGCCGATCGACGAGTTCGTTATAGACCTCGGCTTTTGGTCGTACACGACGGTCATCGCGAGAACCGTTGAACATTTCGACCCCGTCGAGAACGACCAAGAAAGCATTGACCTGCAGTGGATTGCGCGGGCAGAGGTTGAAAAGCTGGACCTGCACCCCCGATTTGAGCAGAACTGGCCGCACCTGCGCGACCTGTTGGGAAAGCATCTCGATTAGTCTGGAGGGGTAGTGCCCCCGCTCACGAGGACGTGAATACATGACCGACATCAATCGACAACGACTCTCCGAACTTTTCGAGCGTGAACGCCGCGAGTTTGAGGCGACCCACCCAAAGTCGAAGGCGGCATACGAATCCGCTGAGCACTTGTTTGGCCGCGTGCCGATGACGTGGATGAACAAGAAGTCGGGTTCGTTCCCCATCTATTTCGACTCGGCGAAGGGAAACCGCGTCCGGGACATTGATGGTCACGAATACATCGACTTTGCGCTGGGCGACACTGGTTCGATGGCTGGACACTCCGCGCCGGCGGTTGTCGAGGCGGTCACTCGTCGGATCAGCGAACAGGGCGGTTTGACGACGATGCTTCCCACCCTCGACGCCGAATGGGTCGGCGCTGAGTTGTCGCGACGATTCGGGATGGACCGGTGGAGTTTTTCCCTGACGGCGACCGACGCGAATCGCTGGGTTATCCGGCTCGTTCGTGCGCTCACGGGTCGACCGAAGATTCTCTTCCACTCTTACTGCTACCACGGATCGGTGGACGAGTCGCTCATCGTCGTAGGCTCCGACGGGCAGGCGATGAGTCGGCCGGGAAACGTTGGGGAACCTGTCGACGTGCTCGAGACGAGTCGCGTCGCGGAATTCAATGACCTTGAGGCACTCGAGCGCGAATTGGCGCACGGGGATGTCGCCGCCGTCCTCATCGAGCCGGCGCTCACCAATATCGGCATCGTTCTTCCAGAGCCGGGGTACCACGACGGTGTGCGTGAGCTCACCCGGAAATACGGAACCTTACTCATCATCGACGAGACGCACACGTTTAGCGCAGGGGTCGGGGGGATGACCCGCGCACATGGGCTTGAGCCCGACATTGTTGTGATTGGGAAGGCCATCGGCGGCGGAATCCCGACTGGCGCGTACGGTCTGTCCGCGGAGTTCGCTGAGCGAGCGCTTGCCCGCACCGACCTCGACCTTGTCGACATGGGTGGGGTGGGCGGAACTCTCGCCGGTAACCCACTGTCCGTTGCCGCGATGCGGGCGACTCTCGAACATGTCCTCACCGAGGAAGCGTTCGACCACATGATCGCCACGTGCGACGAGTTCACCCGAGGGATGAACGAGATTTTTGACCGATACGACCTTCCCTGGTCAATCAACCAACTCGGTGCGCGTTGTGAGTACCGGTTTGCGAAGCCGTATCCGCGAAACGGTGGAGAAGCGAACGCAGCGGCCGACGGTGAACTCGAAGACTTCCTTCACCTCTATCTCGCGAATCGCGGGATCATGTTGACGCCGTTTCATAACATGGCGCTGATGTGTCCGACCACCACTGTTGCCGACGTCGAGGCGCACCACAGCGTGTTCGAGGCGGCGGTGAAGGAACTGCTCGGCGTCTAGTTTCGACCGTCCCCTCATCAATTGATAGAGTGGGGAGGTTGTCGCTTGCGGCAGCGGGCTGTGGCGCAGCTTGGTAGCGCACTTGACTGGGGGTCAAGGGGTCGCAGGTTCAAATCCTGTCAGCCCGACCACAAAAAGGGAGCCGGCCGACGTGTCGGCTCTTTTTTTGTGGAGATTCCACGACACGGCACGCGGAGTGCAAGCCGCCAGTCGTGCACCGAGATTCTCTCTCGGGTAGACTGTGGGAAACCCCTCGAAAGGAAGAATTGTGAAGCGCTCGCGCATTCTCTCGGCCGCAGCCCTCTCGGCGCTTGTTGCCGCACCGCTATTGGTGATGTCCCCGGCGTACGCGACGACGATCGACGTCGCCGGTCAACAGCTCAACTTCGGAAACGAAGTAGACCAAAATATTCTCGAAAACGCCGGTGCCGGCGACTCGTACCTCTATGAAAACGTCGTCACCGTCGGCGGAGTCCAGGTTGACGCGCTCGTCACCGTGGTTGGATTCTCGGAAAACTCGATTGGCAACTACCTCTACGAGTCAATCTCAGAGGCGCAGATCACCGAGCTCAACAACAACAACTCCGAGCACGTCGATGTCGCTGGCTGCTACAGCACCGACGAATACATCCTCGCCATGGACGCGGGGGAGGCCTACGACTTCCTCGGCTTCAACCAAGAGTTTGCGCTTCGGGGCGGCTACGAGGTTGAGTACATCGACGGCTACGAGGATGACCCCGAGTGGGAGCACACCATCAGCACAGGGCTTGACTTGTGTGACCCCGGTTACTCGGGCGAGGTTGACGGTTATGTTGATGTCAACGTTGCGTTCCAGGTCAACGGAGACCCCGTCACCCTGACCAACGTCGCAATCGTCGCGCACGACATCGACGGCGAGCAGCAGGTCCAGTTCTGGGACCCCGCGCCGACCGCCTACTTCACGAGTGACGAATCGCTCGTCACCGTCGATGACTACTCGGAACTCGACGGGTACATCCAGTTCAACGGGCCTGAAGAATCCAGCGAAGACGGATTCGAGGAACGATACATCGGCGAAGTCACTTACGACAGCGTGTCCGAGTTCAACTATTCCTTCATCCTCAACAATCAGTCGGGTGGAAGCCTGCAGCTGGAGTTTGCGTCCTACTTCAACGCAGACGGTGACCTTGCGTCGACCGGAACTGACGCGGCAACCCCTGCGCTCGCGGGACTTGCCATTCTCGGTGTCGGAGCAGCGCTCCTCATCGTGCGTCGAGTCCGACGCAACCGCTCCTAGAGCATTGATGAAAGTTCCGCGGCCTGACGGTCGCGGGACTTTCGCTTGTTAGCCTTGAACCATGCCCGTCGAACGACTTCCGTCCCGCGATGACAATCGCCCTCAGGTCGTGCCGACGGCGGAGGGGTGGACGCAACCGCTCGACCCAGACGGACGACCCTCCCTTCAGTTCGACGCCCCGCGCGGGGCAAAGCCACCGCGGCACTGGGCGGACCTGACGGTCGCGGAGCGGGAGGCGACCGTTGTCGACATGGGGTTGCCCAAGTTTCGTGCCAGACAACTGTCGACCCACTACTTCAGCCACTACACCTCCAACCCCGACGAAATGACGGACCTACCCGCCGATTCGCGGGCCTCCCTCGTGGGGGAAACGCTACCGCCACTTCTCACGGAGGTTCGACGACTTCGGACCGATCGCGGTGACACCATCAAGTTCTTGTGGCGACTTTTCGACGGGGCGCTCGTCGAATCGGTCCTCATGCGATACCCGAACCGCATCACCCTCTGTGTGTCTTCTCAGGCCGGGTGCGGAATGAATTGCCCGTTTTGTGCGACGGGCCAGGCGGGGCTCACGCGCAACATGTCGGCGGCGGAAATCGTCGATCAGGTCGTGCAGGCCAATCGCGCCATCGCTGAGGGGGAACTCGCCGGTGTGGACGGGGACCGCCGAGTGACAAACATCGTGTTCATGGGTATGGGGGAGCCGCTTGCGAACTATGCGCGGGTCATGCAGTCGGTTCGGACCATGCTCGCCCCGCAACCGCACGGGCTGGGAATGTCCGCGCGGCACATCACCGTGTCAACGGTCGGTCTCGTTCCCGCGATACACAAGCTCGCTGCCGAGGGGTTGCAGCTCACGTTCGCACTCTCGCTTCACGCCCCGGACGACGAGCTCCGCGACGACATGATTCCTGTGAATTCGAGGTGGAAGGTCGACGAGGCGTTGGATGCGGCGAAGGCCTATTTCGATGCGACGGGTCGTCGGGTCTCGATCGAGTACGCGCTCATCAAGGATATGAACGACCATGGATGGCGGGCGGACCTTCTCGCCACGAAACTTAATCAGCGCGGCTCCGGGTGGGTACACGTCAACCCGATTCCCCTCAACCCGACCCCCGGTTCGGTGTGGACGGCGTCCGAGCCCGCCGTCATGCGGGAATTCGTTCAGCGACTCGAGTCCGCCGGAATCCCGACAACATTGAGGGACACGCGCGGCAAGGAAATCGACGGTGCCTGCGGACAACTCGCGGCGGCGGACGGCTCGTGACTGCGGCAAACACGGAACGCGTTCGCGCGATGCCGTTTGCCGCGTTGTATCCGCTCTATGTTGCGAAGGTCGAGAGGAAAGTCAGGAGCAGACAGGATCTCGACGCCGTCATCACGTGGTTGACCGGGTATTCGACCGCTGATGTCGCGCGGCTGATAGGGGACGGCGTTTCGTGTGGCCAATTTTTCGATGACGCGCCGTTTCACGCCAACGCGCACCTCATTACGGGTCGCATCTGTGGGGTTCGAGTTGAAGAGATCGCCGACCCGTTCATGAAGCGAGTTCGACAACTCGACAAACTCGTCGATGAAGTGGCGAACGGTCGTCCGCTGGAGAAGGTGTTGCGCGCCGGCTAAAGCCGCGAAGCGCTAAGGGGTCAGCAGAGCGGTCATCTCCGCGATTTCCTCTGTCTGCGCCGCGACGATTGCGTTTGCCAACGTTCGAACCTCGGGATTCATCGTTGTATTGAGTACATCATTCGCCATATCAATCGCACCCTTGTGATGGGCGATCATATGAGTGAGGAATAGGCGGTCGAATTCCGCGCCCATCGCTTCACGAATCGTGGCCATGTCTGCGTCGGAAACAATCCCGGGCATGTGCATCGCGTGACCCATGTCGAGTCCGGCACCGGTTTCTTCCAACCAACTGGTCATGAGGTCGATTTCGGGTTGTTGCGCGTTCGCGATTCGATTCGCGAGGTCGAGAATCGCCGGGTTTGTCGTGTTGGACTGTGCAATGGAGGCGAGCTCCACCGCCTGCTCGTGGTGGGGAATCATCATCTGCGCGAACATGATGTCGTTCATGTCGAAAGTCGACTGCGAGTTAGCGTCGACTGACGTTGTTCCGCCTATCGGAGCGCACCCACCCAACGAAAAGGACAGCGCTCCGGAGAGAGCGAGTGGGACGAGAAATTTACGCATACCCCCACGATAATCCGACTTCCTGTGAACTCGCCGTTAATGGCTGCGCGTTGTTGTTCGCTCCCGAATGATTGCGGTCTACGCTGGAAACGCATCAACAGGAAAGGTTGTTCAATGACGAACTCCACTCCCCGGTCAGGTGGCGATTGGGCAACCAGGGAGGCAATCGCCGAAGAGATGGTTCCGGTGATTGGCCGCTTGTATCGCGAGAACGGGGTGGTCCTCTCCGTGCACGGCAGGAGTCTGCTGAATATTTCACCCATCGACATTGTTCGCCTCCACCGGTTCGCACGTCACGTTGAGGGCGCCGAATTGCCAATTTCGGACACCGCACGAATGTTGATGGCATTAACCGCGCTCGATCCGGGCCCGGCATCAATCGATGTCGCGCGGTTGCACGCCAGTTTTCGCGACAGTGGAGCTCACGACCTTGAGGACTGGGTCTCCCGCGAGTTGTCTTCTATTGCGGGTCAACGCCTCGCGTCGCCACAACCGGGCAGGGATGTGGTCCTTTATGGTTTTGGCCGCATCGGGCGTCTCGTCGCGAGAATTCTGCTTGCCCGCGCATCCGATGTTCAGGGGCTTCGCCTCCGAGCAATCGTGGTTCGAAAAGGCGGCGACAACGATCTCGTGAAGCGTGCGAGCCTCCTCAGGCGCGACTCGGTGCACGGGCCGTTCAATGGGTCAATCACCGTTGACGAACAGTCGAACACAATCATCGCGAACGGGACGGCGATCTCGGTGATTTATGCGGACAGTCCCGCAACCGTCGATTACGAATCGGCGGGAATTCGAGACGCAATCATCGTCGACAACACCGGCCGCTGGCGCGACGAGCAGGGTCTGGCTCAGCATCTCCAATCACCGGGAGTGTCTCGAGTGCTATTGACCGCACCGGGAAAGGGGGCGCTCAAGAACATCGTCTACGGAATCAACCACAAGGACATCTCCGAAGACGATCAAATCGTCACGGCGGCATCGTGCACAACAAACGCCATCACGCCGGTTCTCAAAGTCCTCAACGACGAGTTCGGGGTCCGTTACGGGCATGTCGAAACGGTGCACTCGTTCACGAACGACCAAAATCTCATCGACAACTTCCACAGTGGGGACCGACGCGGTCGGTCGGCGGTCCTCAACATGGTCATCTCCGAGACGGGTGCGGCCCGGGCCGTGGCCAAGGCCCTTCCGGAACTCGCTGGGAAACTGACGGGCAACGCAATTCGAGTGCCAACCCCAGACGTCTCGTTGGCCATTCTCAACCTCACGCTGGAGCGGGATGTGTCAAAGGACGACATCAATTCCTTCCTGCGAAATGTCGCTCTCAATTCGCGATTGAGACACCAAATCGATTACATCGAATCCGCCGAAGTCGTTTCCACCGACTTTCTCGGTTCGCGTCGGGCGGGAATCGTTGACGGACTAGCGACAATCACAAGCGGAAACCACGCGGTCGTCTATGTCTGGTACGACAACGAGTACGGCTACAGCCATCAGGTTGTTCGAGTGCTGGAAAGAATGGGCGGGGTCAAGCGGCCCTTCTTTCCAAAACCCAAGGAGTAGCCATGCCTCGATCAAGACTGGGGCGACTCCACCCGGCGTGGATCGTTGCTGGAGTGGCGTTCGTCGCGCTAATGGGTGCCGCGGGATTCCGCGCAGCACCCGGGGTGTTGATGATTCCTCTCAACGAGGAATACGGTTGGCCCATTTCGACGATGTCCACGGCGGTGAGCGTCAACATCCTGCTGTACGGGCTCACGGCACCCTTTGCCGCCGCATTGATTGGCCGATTTGGGGTGCGCGCGGTCACAATGTGTGCCCTCGTACTGATTTCGGCCGGCGCGGGTCTCACCGTCTTCATCACGGCGGAATGGGTGTTGTTTCTCACGTGGGGGATTCTCATCGGGCTGGGTAGCGGGTCGATGGCCCTTGTTTTTGCAGCGGAGATTTCATCGACGTGGTTCGTCGCGCGACGAGGGTTAGTGACGGGAATTCTCTCCGCCGGAAGCGCCACGGGGCAGATGGCGTTTCTGCCCGTCATCGGTGCGTTGTCGGAGTCGACGGGGTGGAGGACTGCGTCCCTGCTCATTTCGGCCATCGCGCTCGCCGTCGTGCCACTGGTATTTTTCTTTGTGCGGAACCATCCGAGCGAGCTCGGAGTTGACGCCTACGGTGCCGAGGTGGGCGCAACACCGCCACGGGTTCGGCACACGGGTGCGGTTCGTCGTGCCCTGAGCGGCCTTCGTGACGCGTCCCGGACGCGAAGTTTTTGGGCCCTGGCAATCGCCTTCTTTATTTGCGGGGCAACGACCAACGGGCTCGTCGGCGTGCACTTCATCCCCTCCGCTCATGACCACGGCATGTCCGTGACAGTAGCGGCCGGACTGCTCGCCGTCGTCGGCGTATTCGACATTGTCGGAACGATTGTGTCGGGGTGGTTGACCGACCGTATCGACCCCCGGTTCCTGCTTGTCGGGTATTACGCGTTCCGAGGCGTTGGGCTCGCCTTCCTGCCCGCGCTGTTGTCGGACGAGGTTCACCCCTCCATGGTCATCTTCGTCGTCGTCTATGGGCTTGACTGGGTCGCGACCGTCCCGCCGACCGTTGCGCTGTGCCGCGACTACTTCGGTGACCGTGCGGGGATCGTGTTCGGGTGGGTTTTCGCGTCACACCAGGTCGGTGCGGCCGTCGCGGCGAGCGCTGCCGGAATCGTTCGAGACGTCTTCGGAGACTACGCTCTCGCGTGGATCGGTGGCGCAGTATTGTGCCTCGTTGCCGCAGTGTTTTCGTACATTGTCAAACCCCCGGTCGGGGGGCGCTGGACCCTCGCGGCCTAAGTATTGTTGGTGCGGCTGGAGGGAGCTAGATGGTTCCTTGGCCAAGCAAATCGGCCGCGCAGACCTCTGACGCTACTGCGAGTCGGGGAGAATCTCCGCGATTAGAGCGACGATTCGGCCCTTGATGTCATCGCGAATCTGGCGAACCGAGTCGATGCCTTGACCGGCGGGGTCCTCGAGAACCCAATCCTCGTATCGCTTTCCGGGGAAGAAGGGGCACGTGTCGCCACACCCCATGGTGATGACGACGTCGCTTTCCTTGACGGCTTCGGTGGTGAGAACCTTGGGCTGGTTGCCCGCGATGTCGATTCCGACCTCACGCATCGCTTCGACCGCGACGGGGTTGATCGAATCGGCGGGGGCCGAACCGGCGGAGAGAACCTGAACGCGGTCACCCGCGAGGTGCTGAAGCCAGCCCGCAGCCATTTGCGAGCGGCCGGCGTTGTGTACACACACAAACAAAACAGTGGGAGCGGTCATGGCGACAACCATAACCGCCCCCGGTAAACGGACGGTGAACTATTTCTTGGGCGACACGAAGTTGGCGAACACGGCCACGATGACCGCGCCGACCAACTGGATTCCGATGAACGGACCGACCGCCGAGACACCCGCGGTCGTGAATGAGTCGGTGAACATGTGTCCGAATGTCACAGCAGGGTTGGCCATTGATCCCGTGGGAGTCAGCAGAATCGCCGTGCCGATCCACAGCGGAACGAGGACGTTCAGGCCCTTACCGTCTTGGCGTCGAATCATGGCGACGATGATTCCGACGAGCACGACCGTGCAGAGCAATTCGCTCGCGAGGAGGGCCGGGCCGGGAACGTTCCCCTGAGTCGTGGCGATGAGCGTGCCGCCCCACAAGAAGTTTGCGGTGACAGTGGCGACGAATGCGCCGAGCAGTTGTGCGCCGATGTAGGGGAGGGCGACGGATGTCTTGGCGTGTCCCGCAATCGTCAGGCCGATCGTCACCGCGGGGTTGAAGTGGCCGCCCGATAACGGACCGCCGATCGTGATGCCAATGGCGAGTGCCAGCGCGCTCACAATCGCGATCCCGAGAAGTGTGATGCCGGGGTTGCCCGTGAGAATGTCGAGCTGGTAACCGGTTCCGACCTGCGCGACAACGAGTAGGGCGGTGCCGAGGAATTCGACGAGGAGAGAGCGAGAAAGAGTGTTCATGATGTCAGCGTAGCCAACACCACCTGGAATACAGGGGAGCGAACTCGGGTCTTTCTTCCCCAGCGGGGCGGTCGCGAGTCTGGTAAGGTTAGCCTTACCTCATCAATCTGGAAATACCAGCCTGCTGGGGATGGAGATACACATGTTGGCAAACTTCCTCATCGGACTGCGCGAAGGACTCGAAGCGAGTCTCATCGTTGGAATCCTTATCGCTTTCGCCGTGCGATCCGACCGCCGCCACGTTATCCGGCCAATCTGGGCGGGCGTCGCCGCTGCAATCGTGCTGTCGATCATCACCGGAGCGGTACTGCTTACACTCCTCGGAAACTCGGGTGACGGGATTGTCCCCATTATTTCCGGTGGTCTCTCCATCGCCGCCGCTGGTCTCATCACGTGGATGGTGTTCTGGATGGCGAAAACGGCACGCCAACTCAAGGGGGAGCTCGAAGGGAACCTCGAATCGAGTTTCGGTCGAAACTCATTCGCCATTGCCTTTGTTGCCTTCCTCGCCGTCGCGCGTGAGGGAGTCGAAACCGCGCTCTTCATGTGGGCCTCGGCGAAGGCGTCGGGCGAATCCGTCGCCGCCTCGGCGATCGTGTTCCTCGGCATCGGTGTCGCCGTCGTCCTCGGGTGGCTCTTCTACCGCGGTGCCCTCACCATCAATCTGCGCGTCTTCTTCCAGTGGACCGGTGCAGCGCTCATCATCGTCGCCGCCGGAATCTTTGCATACGGAGTTCACGAGTTCCAAGAAATCGGACTGTTGCCGGCCGGTGCGCCGGTCTATGACGCAACCCCGTGGCTCGGCAAGGAGACCGTCATCGGATCGTTGCTGTATGGACTTTTCAGTTATCGAGCAAACCCGACCATGCTGGAGATCGTCGCGTGGGTCAGCTACGCAGTGCCCGTGATGACCGCCTTCATTCGGAGCGTTCTCATGGCGCGAAAGCCAGCCACTCCCGTCACCGCGGACGCCTAGGCTCCGGACGCAACAAATGACGGTCGCGCCGACCCCTAGGGACGAGTCGCCACACCGACTAAACTCGCTCCTATGACATGCACGGGACTCGACCGAATCTGGACGGTTCCCAACGTCATTTCCTTCATCCGGTTACTGTTTGTCCCTGTCTTTTTGTGGTTGCTCGTCACGGGGCAGGACGGTCCGGCACTGGCGGTATTGATTATCGCCACTGCGAGCGACTTCGTGGACGGATTCATCGCACGAAATTTCGACCAGGTGACGACCCTCGGTGCACTCCTTGACCCCGTCTCAGATCGCCTCTTCATTGCGGCGAGTGTCATAGGTCTGGCCATCCGAGACATGCTCCCGTTGCCTCTCGTCGTTGCGATCATGGCGCGTGACGTTTTCCTGCTTGCGGTCGTCCTGACCAGAGGGATTGCCATTCGGTCGTTGCCGAGAGTCAACTACGTCGGCAAAACGGCAACCTTCGTCCTTTTCGTCGCGTTCCCCGTCATCGTTCTCAGCAACATCTTCGTCACCGCCGCGATTCCTCTGGCCATCATCGGGTGGATTCTCGGCGCGTCCGGCGCGGTTCTGTACTGGCTCGCGGGGCTCACATACCTCGGCCCGCTTCTTCGCGCTCCGGGCCGTCGAGACCGACTTCGCAATCGGTTAGGGTAGTGGACGGAGGAACAATGCTCGACCACGACGACCAGCACAGCACCGAACACTTTGGTGACGACTTCGCTGCACGTCTAGCCGATCTTGAAGCAACCGCCTCCGCCGAGGAACAAGCCGCGATCGCCGCTCTACCCTCGGGAAGCGCTCTGCTCGTGGTTCGCCGCGGGCCGACGGTCGGCGCTCGGTTCCTTCTCGACTCCGACGTCACCGTGGCGGGACGTCACCCCGACGCGGACATCTTCCTCGACGACGTCACCGTGTCGAGACGTCACGCAGAGATTCGTCGCACCGGAACCACGTTCTCGATTCGCGATCTCGATTCCCTCAATGGGACGTACCTGGGAGGCGAACGCGTCTCCGACGGAGAACTCGTCGACGGCGCTGAGGTTCAGATCGGTAAGTACCGCATGACGTTCTTCCCGTCACGACACGACCTCGCGGACGAGGCGTAAGCCGTGGCAGCACTTCGGGCCGGCGCTGCGCCGACGGGACAATCCATCGGACAGGTCCTCGCGCAATTGCGAATCCAATTCCCGGACCTGACCTCGACGAAGCTTCGGTATCTCGAGGATGAGGGATTGATTAGCCCCACGAGGTTGCCGAGCGGATACCGGTCGTATTCCTCCGTCGATGTTGCACGAATTCGCATGATTCTGACCCTGCAACGCGACCACTTCCTGCCCCTCAAGGTCATTCAGGGAATTCTCGACGACGTCGATGCGGGAAAGAAGCCGGCGTTGCCGAGCGGCGCAGAGTTGACGGTCGAATCAATGTTGTCCATTGAGGTGCGATATACCCGGACAGAGTTGCTCGCGAAGTCGGGCGCGACGGCCGCGCTCCTCAATGACGCAATTACCATGGGGCTGATTGTTCCCTCCGAGATTTACGGCGAAGAGGCGTTCACGATCCTTGGGGCGCTCGTGGAGTTGAAGAAGTCGGGACTCGAGCCGCGCCACCTGAGGACGCTGAAGTTGCAGGCCGAGAAGGATGCCGCGACGCTTCGAAGCGTGGTGCTGCCGGTGGCGAAGAGTGCGAGTAGAGTAGGGCGTCAACGGGCAATTGACATGGCTCGCGACCTCGCGGTGAATCTCGAAAAAGTTCGATTAGCGGTGATGATGAGGTCGGTCGACGAGTCGATTGACTAGCGCGACACGCCCACGGCGTTTCGCGAGTGGTGACGGTTCCGTCACTACAGTGGAGACATTAACTCTCAAGTAGAAGGTGAAGGTTGGATCACTATGAGTGACACGACGCAGAACCTCGGCGACGCTGCCGAAGGCTACCGCGGAATTGTCGCGGCGAAGGCCGCTGGGATTTCGTATCGTCAACTTGACTACTGGGCCCGGACCGAATTGGTTGAGCCGACCGTCCAGACGGCGACGGGCTCCGGATCGCAGCGCCTGTACTCGTTCCGCGACATCCTCGTCCTCAAACTCGTCAAGCGACTGTTGGACACCGGAATCTCGCTGCAGCAGATTCGAATCGCGGTCGAGCAGCTTCGCTCCGCCGGAATCGACGACCTCACCGGAACCACCCTCATGAGTGACGGAGCATCGGTGTACCTCTGCACATCGAGCGACCAGGTTATCGACCTCGTCAACCGTGGCCAGGGAGTCTTCGGAATCGCCGTCGGAGCCGTTCTGCGCGAAGTCGAGACGACCCTCATCGAATTCGACGCGGCACCCGTCTCCGCCGTCATCGACGAACTCGCCGCAAAGCGCGCGACCCGCGCCTCCTAATCAGCCGCGCGAATCGCTGAGAATCTGCCGAAGAAGCAGGTCGAACTTCTGCGCGAGGGTTTGCGCCAGTTCTCCCGGCCACCGGTGAATCGGAGTTGCCGCACCCGTCGCCTGCTGCATCGTGAGTGTCTCGTCGACGGTAGGCGACAAAATGTGTTGACCGAACAGCTGGTCCATCTCACCCATTCGAAACTGGTGTTCGCGGCTGTCGGGGCGATAGCGGTTGATGATGACCCCAGCGGTGCGCAGTCTCGGTGACATTTGCTGCCGCATCGAGTCGAGCGCGAGCAGTGTGCGATGCACCGCGGTGACTGAGAACAGTCCGGGTTCGGCGACGATCGTCACCGCGTCGGAAGCCGTCCACGCGGTCTGCGTCAGCGCGTTGAACGACGGGGGACAGTCGATGAGGACGAGGTCGTAATTCTTTTCCACGAGGACGAGGGCTTCTTCGAGACGCCACAGGTCGTTTTTGGTCGGATTGGGGATGTCGTGATTCGCCGAGGCCTGAGAACCCATGAGCACGTCGACTGCGACGTCTCCCGAACCGGTCCACGAACTCGGGATGATCGACTGGCGAACGTTTTTCTTCGTCGCCGCCTTGAGCACCGTGTCGATCGTGAAACCGTGCGTCGAGCGCGACGCGAGAGCGGCGGACACGTCCGACTGCGGGTCCATGTCGATGATGAGGGTGCGAAGACCCTGGGCGAACGCCGCCGACGCGAGACCAAGGGTGATGGTGGTCTTTCCGACCCCGCCCTTGAGAGAGCTCACGCTGACAACCTGCACGAACTCCACTTTAGCCGTCAAGTAGGCTGGAACTCTTGATTGTCCGTGACCACCAGCGGCCCCGAGCGCGAAGGAGAACCGTGTTCACCAAGATTCTTGTCGCCAATCGCGGGGAAATTGCGATTCGCGCGTTCCGGGCCGCGTTCGAACTCGGTGCCAAGACCGTTGCGGTGTTCGCTTATGAGGACCGCGAGTCGACCCACCGTTTCAAAGCGGACGAGGCGTACCAGATTGGTGAGGTCGGACACCCCGTCCGGGCATACCTTGACGTCGCCGAGATCATCCGCGTCGCTCGAGAATCGGGGGCGGATGCCATCTATCCGGGTTATGGGTTCCTCAGCGAAAATCCCGAGCTCGCACGCGCCGCGGCGGACAACGGCATCACTTTCATCGGGCCCAACGCCACCGTTCTCGAAATGGCGGGAAACAAGGTCACCGCGAAGGAACACGCCATCGCAGCGGGAGTGCCCGTCCTCAAGTCGTGCGAGGCGACGACCGACGTTGACACACTCGTCGCGTTCGCCAACGACATCGGATTCCCCGTCTTTGCCAAAGCGGTCGCGGGTGGCGGAGGTCGCGGCATGCGACGCGTCGAAACCGCCGACGACCTCCGACCCGCTCTCGAAGCGGCGATGCGCGAAGCGGAAAGCGCTTTTGGCGACGGCCGCATGTTCATCGAACAGGCCGTGTTGCGTCCCCGACACATCGAAGTCCAGATTCTTGCCGACGCGACGGGTGCCACGATGCACCTGTTTGAGCGCGATTGCTCAGTTCAGCGTCGCCACCAAAAGGTGGTCGAAATCGCGCCAGCACCACACCTCGACGAATCGATTCGGCAGGCGATGTACCGCGACGCCGTCGCATTTGCGAAGTCGATTGGGTACGTCAATGCGGGCACGGTCGAGTTCCTGCTTGACACCGCGGGGGATCGCGCCGGTCAGCACGTTTTCATCGAGATGAACCCCCGGATCCAGGTCGAACACACGGTCACCGAGGAAATCACCGACGTCGACCTCGTGCAGTCGCAAATGCTCATCGCGAGCGGGGAGACGCTCGAATCGCTGGGATTGTCACAGGAGACGCTCACGGTTCGCGGTGCCGCTCTTCAGTGTCGAATCACGACCGAGGACCCCAACGCGGGATTCCGCCCCGATACCGGTCGGATCACAACCTACCGTTCCCCGGGTGGAGCGGGAGTTCGACTCGACGGTGGAAGCATCGCCCAGGGAGCGCGAGTGTCGCCGCACTTCGATTCGATGCTCGCGAAGATGACGACCCGGGGGCGTGACTTTTCGGCCGCCGTCGCGCGGGCTCGACGGGGACTCGCCGAGTTCCGCATCAGGGGAGTGACGACGAACATCGCCTTCCTTCAAGCCCTGCTCGACGACCCGGACTTCATCGCGGGCAACGTTTCGACGGCGTTCATTGACGAGCGACCCGAGCTCCTCAGGGCGCGAGCGAGTCGTGACCGTGGAACAAAGATTCTTATGCACCTTGCCGAGACAACGGTCAACCGCCCTTACGGGACGGGGGACGGGGTCGTTGAACCGTCGACGAAGCTGCCCGCCGTGGACCTCACAAAGGTGGCACCCGCCGGAACGAGGAATAGGCTTCTCGAGATCGGGCCCGCACGTTTCGCGGCGGAAGTCCGCGCACACAAACCACTCCTTGTCACCGACACGACGTTCCGGGACGCCCACCAAAGCCTGCTCGCGACCCGCGTGCGGACGCGGGACCTCACCGCGGTCATGCCTCACGTCGCGCGTTTGACTCCCGAATTGTTCTCCGTCGAGGCGTGGGGCGGCGCTACCTACGATGTTGCTCTCCGATTCCTCGGAGAAGACCCCTGGGACCGACTCGCGGAGATGCGCGAGGCACTGCCCAACATCGCGATTCAGGCGCTCGTCCGCGGTCGAAACACCGTGGGGTACACCCCGTACCCGACCGCGGTGACGAACGCCTTCATCCGCGAAGCGACGGACACGGGCGTAGACATCTTCCGCATTTTTGACGCGCTCAACGACGTGTCACAAATGCGTCCCGCGATCGACGCGGTCCTCGAGACGGGCACGGCGGTCGCGGAAGTCGGTCTCTGTTACACGGGTGACCTGCTCGACCCCGCCGAAGACATCTACACGCTCGACTACTACTTGCGGCTTGCGGAGGACATCGTTGCGAGCGGTGCGCACATCATCGCGATCAAGGACATGGCAGGGCTACTCCGCGCCGGAGCCGCACGCGCACTGGTGACCGCTCTTCGCGAGAGATTCGACCTCCCCGTGCACCTGCACACTCACGACACCGCCGGCGGGCAATTGGCGACCCTCATCGCCGCGAGCGATGCCGGCGTTGACGTCGTCGATGTTGCGTCCGCGCCGATGGCGGGAACCACCAGTCAGCCGAGCGCATCTGCGCTCGTTGCCGCCCTCGCACACACCGAACGTGACACCGGACTGTCCCTCGACGCCGTCTCCGCAATCGAGCCCTACTGGGAAGCCGTCCGCGCCATGTATCGTCCGTTCGAGTCGGGTCTTCCCGGCCCGACGGGACGCGTCTATCGTCACGAAATCCCGGGCGGCCAATTGTCGAACCTTCGCCAACAGGCGATTGCGCTCGGGCTCGGGGACCAGTTCGAAAAGGTCGAAAACTGGTACGCCGAGGCGAACCGCATTCTTGGTCGACCGCCGAAGGTCACCCCGTCGTCGAAGGTGGTCGGGGATCTCGCCCTCCACCTCGCCGCGGCGGATGCCGACCCCGCCGATTTTGAGGCAAATCCGGAGAAGTACGACATCCCCGACTCGGTCGTCGGATTCCTGTCGGGGGAGCTCGGTGACCTTCCGGGCGGATGGCCCGAACCGTTCAGGACGAAAGCCCTCGCGGGACGCGTGTTCAAACCCGCAAACGAATTCCTCGCCGCCGAGGACGAGGCTGCTCTCCTCGCCGATTCGGCGTCGCGCCGGTCAACGCTCAACCGCCTCCTGTTCCCACAGCCGACCGAACAGTTCCTCGCCGGTCGCGAACAATACGGTGACGTGAGCGTCCTGTCGACGCACGACTACCTCTACGGGCTCAAGGTTGGAGTCGAACACGTCGTCGAAATGCGGAAGGGCGTGAGCCTGTTCATGACCCTCGAAGCGGTGTCAGACGCCGACGCCAAGGGCATTCGAACCGTGATGGCCACCCTCAACGGTCAGTTGCGTCCGCTCCTCATCAGGGACAAGACCATCGAGGTGACAGGACCGACGGCGGAAAAAGCAGACCCCTCCAACCCGCTGCATGTCGCCGCGCCATTCCTTGGGGTCGTCACTCTCCAGGTTTCCGTCGGGGACGTCATCCCGCCGGGAGGAATTGTCGCCACGATCGAGGCGATGAAAATGGAGGCCGCGATCACGACCGCGACGGGCGGACGCGTCAGTAAACTCGTCGTTCCCGTCAC
>JACCDN010346157.1_pt1 | contig 26608 bp, 26 predicted proteins | sample 7441691 | NCBI WGS metagenome assembly JACCDN01 (sample SAMN15323439, study PRJNA562643) | freshwater metagenome | isolation source: river surface water | place: USA:Blue River Watershed | collected 2017-08-16 | reverse complement strand
GCCTCGTTGATGCAGGTTTCGTACGTCGCACCGCTGCAGGACCTGTCCCAGTAACACTTGGCGACAATGGAAACCTCGTCGGCTGGCCAATCATCGTCTTCGGTATTGGTCTTCTTCTTACTATCGCCTTGATGGTCAAGAAGGTTAAGGGTGCAATCTTGATCGGTATCGTGGTTGCTACAGCAGCTGCGATCGCTATCGAATCAGCATTCAAGATTGGTCCACTATTTAACGGAGCAACTGGAGCTGTAAACCCTAAGGGATGGAACCTCAACGTACCTGCAGTCCCTGCAGAGATCGTCGCTACCCCAGATTTCTCACTCTTTGGTGATTTCAATCTACTTGGTAGCTTTGATCGCGTTCCACTCATCACAGCAATCCTCTTTATCTTCACATTGCTTCTCTCAGACTTCTTCGACACAGTCGGTACAGTGACCGCAATCGGCCACGAATCTGGATTGATCGATGATGAGGGCAACGTTCCAAATAACAACAAGATCCTCTTCGTTGACTCACTTGCTGCAGTTGCAGGTGGCGCAGGAAGCATCTCTTCAAATACCAGCTACATTGAATCAGCAGCTGGCGTTGGTGAAGGTGCACGCACAGGTCTAGCATCAGTTGTCACAGGAGTTCTCTTCCTGCTCACAACATTCCTTGCTCCTCTTGTTGCAGTGATCCCTTACGAGGCAGCAACTCCTGCTCTTGTAATCGTTGGATTCTTGATGATGACACAGATTAAGAGCATTGATTGGGAAGATCTTGGAATTGCAATCCCTGCATTCCTTACAATCATCTTGATGCCATTTACCTACAACATCTCAGTAGGTATCGGAGTTGGTTTCGTTTCACACGTAATCATCCGTGCGATCCAGGGCCGTGCTAAGGAAGTCCATCCACTTCTCTGGCTCGTCTCAGGTCTCTTTACAGTCTACTTCTTGCAATCACCTATCAATATCTGGGTTGGATAAGTAGAAACCAGCAGTTAAGAAGCCGGGTACTCACATGTTGTGGGTGCCCGGCTTTTCTCTGTTCTCTACCAAGTAATTGGAGATAGGCCCTGTTCCTCGAGCATCTGATTAGCTCGAGAGAATGGCTTAGATGAGAAGAAGCCACGATAGGCACTCAGCGGACTTGGGTGAGCGCTCTTAATTACTCGATCTGCCTCAAAGTAATCTGAGAGTTGATGCGCATTTCCTCCCCAAAGAATTCCTACAGCACCTCGTACGGCGACAGCGGCGATGATGGCTTCAGTAATCGGTAGCCATCCTGATCGCTGATGAGCGTGTGATTGGCCCGATCTAGTTGTCAGTGTGCGATTGATGAGAAGTACACCTTGTTCGGCCCAACGTTCTAGATTTCCAGATGCAGCAACCGGGACCTGGAGGTCACTTTCGAGCTCCTTAAAGATATTTGTCAGAGAGGCAGGAAGTGGTGAAATCTCGCGACGAACCGAGAATGCAAAACCATCTGCATACTCAGGATTTGGATATGGATCTTGACCGACGATAACTACCTTCACCTGCTCAAAGGGGGTTTTTAATGGCGCGAAGATTCGATCGATACCCGGGATAAAGTCATCTTCAGAAATCGCTAGAAATGTCTTCTCGATATCTGATTTCAGCGGCTCAATGACGTGCTGCCAAGAAGGATCGATTGAGTCAAAGAGAGAATGTGTCACGGAGTAGCTCGGGCGAAGAACCGTGAACCATCGAAGGTTACGTTTACGTCGACTCCAAAGACGGCGCTGATATGTTCGCTAGTAACTACCTGCTCTACCGGCCCACTGACGGCAACGAGACCATCTTTGAGCAGAAGAGCGTGGGTTGTGCCGACTGGGATCTCTTCAATATGGTGAGTAACGATCACTGTTGCCGGAGCAAGTGGGTCACTTGAAAATTGCGAGAAACGCCGCAGAAGATCTTCACGACCTCCGACATCGAGACCAGCAGTCGGCTCATCGAGTAACAAGAGTTCAGGATCTGCCATCAGTGCCCGTGAAATCTGAACGCGCTTCTTTTCGCCTTCACTTAAAGTCCCGTAGGCACGATCGGCAAGATCGCGGACTCCAAAAGTTGTCAGAAGAGCAACAGCTCGCGATTCATCCCAAAGATCATAATCTTCATTCCAACGTCCAAGGACTGCGTAGGCGGCAGTCACAACGACATCACGGACCTTCTCTTCATATGGAATATCTTCTGAGATACCGACTCCGGCCAGACCAATTCGGGTGCGTAGCTCGAAGAGATCGACCTTACCCATCTCTTTATCAAGGACAAAAACTTTTCCCGATGTTGGAAATGCGCGAGTTGCTAAGAGATTGAGAAGTGTTGATTTACCAGCACCATTGGGTCCAAGGATGACCCAGCGTTGGCCGGGAGAGATTGCGAAGGTGACAGGCCCGAGAATCATCCGAGTACCGCGACGAACGCAGACTTCGGAGACTCGCAACACCTCGTTCTCACTCACGGGCTAAAAGATAGTCGTTCTCCCCCGCCTTTACCCATAAATTCGGGGAGTTTGCTCTGTGATTCACGATAATCTCTCCACATGGATAAGACGAAGGCGCATTACACCGGACTCATTCTCGTCTCGGGTGAAGATCGACCAGGGATCACCGAAGCCCTCTTTCAGGCGCTGGCTCCTTTCTCGTTATCGATCATCGATATCGAACAGGTAGTCATCCGCTCCAGACTTATCCTGACAATTCTTATCGCACTCGATCCCGCACACGCAGATGCCGTTGAAGAAGATATCAACGCAAAAGGCCTTGAGTTAGATCTTGATGTTGCGATGGTCTTCTCTGAACAGGAAGGTGAATCGATTGCAGCAAAGACTGGCTTGACTCACGTCGTAGTTCTCTCGCAAGATCTCAAGCCAGCAGCCCTCGGTGCTATCGCCTCAGCGATCGCACACACTGGTGGAAATATTGAACGAATTCATCGCACCGCAAGTTACCCGGTTACTGCTATTGAGTGCGTTGTGAGCGGTGCAGAGACCGCCGCACTTAAGAGCGCACTCACGCCTCTTGCCGCCGAATACTCAGTCGATGTTGCCGTCTCACCGGGCGGTTTAATGCGTTGGGCGAAGAAGCTAGTGCTGATGGATGTCGATTCCACTCTGATCGCACAAGAGGTTATTGAACTTCTTGGCGCTCGAGCAGGAGTGCAAGATCAGGTGAAGGCGATTACAGATCGTGCAATGGCCGGAGAAATCGATTTTGAAGCAAGTCTTCGCGAACGTGTCGCTCTACTCAAAGGTCTGCCGGCATCAGTGATTCAAGAGGTTCGCAGCGAGATCACCTTAACCCCAGGTGCGAAGACACTCGTGACTACTTTGCAGAAGCTAGGACATACAGTCGCTGTAGTTTCTGGTGGATTTGTCGATGTGATTGAGCCTCTTTTGCAATCATTGAATATCTATCACTATCGGGCAAATACGCTGGAAATCGTCGATGGGCACCTATCTGGAAATCTCGTGGGACCAATTATTGATAGAGCAGCTAAAGCAGAAGCCCTTCGAGAGTTCGCACTTATCGAAAAGGTTGAGTTAGAACAGACTGTTGCTATCGGCGATGGTGCAAATGACCTCGACATGATTGCTTTGGCAGGTTTGGGAATTGCCTTTAATGCAAAACCTGCGGTGAGAGCTGCGGCAGATAGCGCACTGAGCGCTCCCTATCTCGACAGCGTTCTCTATCTCTTAGGTATCTCTCGCGAAGATGTTGAGGAATCAGGTCAGAGTTCGAGAAAGTAGAAGTTAGAGTCTGCAGGCGTGGATATCTGTAACCAAGATTCCACGTGCACCTAAAGCCCAGAGCTGATCCATAATCTCATTGGTCTGTGTACGAAGCACCATGGCCCTGACTGCAAACCACTCAGGATTTTGCAGCGGAGAAATCGTTGGTGACTCAAGGCCAGGTGTGATTGCACACGCAGCTTCAATATCACTCTTCTTCACATCATAATCCAGGAGAACATATTGACGAGCGGTGACAACACCTTGCAATCTGCGAATGAGTACTTCAAGTTCTGCTGGGATTGCAACACCCTGGCGAGAAATCAATATAGCTTCACTTGTCAGAATTGGATCACCGAAGATAGCTAAACCTGCCTGGCGCAGAGTATTTCCCGTGCTCACCACATCTGCGATGAGATCGGCAACTCCTAGACGAACGCTACTTTCAACCGCACCATCCAAACGAACAACTTCTGCTGAGATACCGTGTTCTGCAAGGTGGCGTGAGACCAACCCCGGATATGCCGTGGCAACTCTCTTTCCAGAGATATCTTTCATTTCATACGACTTATCCGAAGGGCCGGCAAATCTAAAGGTAGATGTTCCAAAGTTCAGTGCCATCACTTCAGAGGCGCTAGCACCAGAGTCGATAAGAAGATCTCGTCCAGTAATTCCAGCTTCCAACTCCCCTGAGCCAACATAAATGGCTATATCGCGAGGACGTAGGTAGTAGAACTCAACGCCATTAGCTGAATCTACAAGTACTAGATCGCGCGAATCGGTGCGTTGTCTGTAACCAGCTTCCTTTAAAATTGCAATCGATTCTTCGGCTAAAGAACCCTTATTCGGAATTGCGATTCGTAACATGAGACTCCTTAAGAGAACTTTAGATTAGAGAAATTTGTAGATATCTTGAGGTGTCAAACCTCGCGCCAACATCAGTGTCTGCAGGTGATAGATCAATTGACTTATCTCTTCAGCGAGAGCTTCATCGCTCTCGTGTTCTGCAGCAAGCCAAACCTCTCCGGCTTCTTCGATAATCTTCTTGCCGATGGTGTGCACGCCAGCATCTAATGCAGCAACAGTGCCAGAACCCTCAGGACGGCTTACCGCCTTCTCGGCAAGTTCAATCCAGAGCTCATCAAATGACTTCATTACGTCAGTTTACTTGATCGGCAGTCAATCAGGAGGCTTATTTACTCTCGGCTAACGATCTCAATCTGCTGACCATCTCTGCAGGTTCTGGTGCATTGAAGACCGCACTACCTGCCACAAAAGTATCTGCTCCGGCCTGGCGAGCAATTTCGATTGTCTCAAGTGATATTCCACCGTCGACTTGGAGCCATATCGGACGATCACCAATGATCTTCTTTGTCTGCGAAACCTTGTCCATCATATCTGCCATAAATTTCTGTCCACCAAAGCCTGGCTCTACCGTCATAATCAAGAACATATCGACATCATCGATAAAACCTTGAAAATCAGAGATTGAGCTTGCTGGCTTTAACGCCAAACCAGCTCTTGCACCTTCGCTTTTAATAGCCCGTAATGTCTTTGCAATATCCTCACATGCCTCAGCGTGGATAGTCACACTCGCACTGCCTGCATGAGCGTAGGCAGGTCCCAGCGAATCTACATCTGCAATCATCAGATGTGAATCCACGGGAATCGGTGACGATTGAATGATGGAGACTGCGGAATCGAAATCAAAGGTGAAATTAGGAACGAAAATATTATCCATTACATCTAGGTGAAGCAGATCTGAAACCGGAGCTATTCGGGCAATCTCTCGATCCAAGTGATCGAAATCAGCGTTGAGAATACTTGGCGTGATTCGAATACCCATAGTTGAACTTTACCTTAAGCCTTCTTCTCAAAGAGGGCGAGAAACATTCCATCTGTATTGTGTCGATGCGTCCACAGTGCAAGAGATTTATCTCGCACAGCTCCTTGCATGCCTTCAGGAAGAAATTGAGATACATCAACTTGTGAGAGCTCAGGGTGCTTCTTCAAAATATCTGCAACCGCAATTGAAGTCTCCGCAAGATGAGGTGAACATGTAGCATATCCAAAGATTCCACCGGGATTTAAGATCGATATCGCTGCATCGCTAATCTCTTGCTGTAACGCAACTAATGCACGGAGATCTGTTACCGAACGACGCCAACGGACCTCAGGTCGTCGACGCAGTGCTCCAACTCCGGTGCAGGGAACATCTGCCAAGATTGCATCAAAGCTCACATTATGACTAGCAATCTCTCGGGCGTCACCAACCCAGACGGGACTATCTCCGACAACTTGGGAGACGAGATCTGCTCGGACTTGTGACAACTCATTCGCGGTAAATGGATGGTCTGATTGGGAAGCAAGGGATGCAAGAAGTGCAGCTTTACCGCCGGGACCTGCGCAGAGATCTAACCAGGTATGTGCATTGGCAGAAGCTTGCGCAAAGAGCCAAGCGACTAATTGGGACCCCTCATCTTGTACGCCCGCTCTTCTATGACGAACCGCCTCCAACGAACCAGGTGTTGCATCTGCAGTAAAACCAAACGGTGAATACTGTGTAGGAACGATTGAAATCTCCGTGAACTCATCCAGAGATGAACGTCCTGGCCATACAACAAATGTTGGTTTGGTTGGAACATTATTTGCTTGAAGTAGAGCTTCTACCTCATTAAAGTCTTTAAGAAGATCAAAGTAAGCACTGACAATCCATTCAGGATGAGAGTAGATGATCGATAGTCGAACGACATCATCTTTAATCTCTTGGGCAGGGGCTAACCATTCTTCGAGTGACCGAGCGCTCACCTTGCGCAGAAGTGCATTGACGAAGGATGCCTTCGACTCCCCCACAACCTTGCGGGCCAATTCCACCGTCTCAGAGACGGCAGCATGCATGGGAACGCGCATTTCAAAGATCTGCTGCAAACCCAAGCGAGCTATATCGACGATTCCAGTATCAACTTCGCCCCAAGGACGATCGCTTACTTGCGAGAGGATGTAATCATGTCGACCTTGCATACGCAGAGTTCCGTATAGAAGTTCGGTGGCAAATGCCTTATCTCGCTGGTCAAAGGAGGATTTCTCAAGAGCTTTCGGTAGCAAGAGGTTTGAGTAACCGTCACGACGGTTCACTTCAGTGAGAATGTCAAAAACGAGAAGTCGAACCGGATCTGCCTTGGGTTTTGAAAATGTCTTTCTTCTTGGCTCAACCACAGATTTCACCTGGGTTTAAACGTGCACCACGAGCCCAATCAATGGCATTCATCTCAGCCTTGCCCTGCGGGATCACGCGAAGCAACTCGACAATTCCACTTGCTGTTCCAACGAAAACTCTCCTCTTATCTGCGTATATTTCACCTGGGGTAAGAGATGGAACTCCCTCAAGATCATGCGCAACCGTGCTCATTGAGATCTTCAAGACGTTCTCTCTTAAGTAAGTAAATGCGACCGGGTTTGGGTAGAACGCTGCAATTTTCTGGTGAATCGCGGTAGCTGATGTGCTCCACTCAATCTGCGCTTCTTCCTTACTCAATTTAAAGGCGCGCGTGGCACCATCGGAACTCTGTGGCGTTGGGGTCACTCCGGTCTCAATTTTCTGCAGTGCATCAAATACCAGGTCGACACCTAGGTGCGCGAGCAGCTCCAAAGCTTCAGAAGTTCGTATGTTGAGATCTCGTTCGACCGCAGCACTGGTGTAGATCGGACCGGTATCCATCCCCGCATCTAGCTTGAAGACGGTGATACCCAGCTGTGGGTCACCATTTTCGATCGCCCGTTGTACTGGCGCTGCTCCTCGCCAAGCAGGAAGAAGAGAGAAATGGAGATTGATGAATCCATATCGCGGCAGATCAAGGATCTCTTGTGGAAGCAAGATTCCAAAGGCGATTGTCACAACGCAGTCGATATCGTCAAGGTTTGGCTCTATTTCAGAGGCGCTAGAAACCTTGATGCATTCGATCGAGTGAGCTTGAGCCCATGTGGCGACCTCGCTCTGTTGCAGATGCAGCCCTCGACCAGATGGTTTATCAGCAGTTGTAAAGATTCTGACGAGTGTATGTGGACCTTTAAGAAGAGCATCGAGGGTTGGTTGAGCAACAGATGAAGTCGCAGCAACTGCCAAACGCACTACTGGCCTCTGCCGAAGGTACTGTGTGGTGAGACCTTAACGATTGGTGTTATCCCAGATTCTGCGGCAATACCAAACCACTCTGAATCGCGAATCTCCTTCATCGCAGACTTTCGCAAATCACTCGGCATGCGATCGATAAAGAGGATTCCATCTAAGTGATCGGTCTCATGTTGAAGCGCACGTGCAAGAAATTCAGATCCTTCAACCGTAATCGGTTCGCCATGCATCGTAAAGCCTTGTGCGACAGCCCGCATCGCTCGAGGAGTCTCATAGCGAACTTCTGGGAAGGAGAGACATCCTTCTTCACCGTCCTGCAGCTCGTCACTCAACGTCAGAACAGGATTTACAAGATGTCCGATGACATCATCCACGTGCCAGGTAAATACTCTGAGTGGAACTCCAATTTGAGGGGCTGCAAGACCTGCGCCAGGAGCATCTAACATTGTGTCAATTAGGTCGCTCACCAAATTACGCAACTCTTTGTCGAAATCGACGACGGGAGAAGCTGGGGTGACCAACACCGGATCACCGAATAATCTGATTTCTTGAATAGCCATGGGGTTATCTTAACTTACAACCAAGCAATCTTTAGATATGAGTGAGGTCGTATGGGTCGACTCTCATTGCAGGTATCGACTTTTTGGATGCACCACGCTTCTTTCGATAGGTACCTACAAAGTCAATAAGTAATTGTCCATCTTGGCGAGAGACAGTGAGAACTACTCGCGACCGATTCCCATCAATCTTTGTAGGACCTAGGACTCGGGTGGAAGGTGGCACTCTTCCGTCAGTACGTGCAGCTTCGATACCTGAATTAAATGATGAAGCATCGCTACCTTCGAACTCCATTGAGATGGCATGAACATAAGGTGGGAGTTGAGTCTGATCCCTTTCTCGCAATTCGCGAGTCAGAAGTGGCCCAAGGTTCCAACGAGAGAGCGCGGCAACAATTGGATGCGAACCATCAATAACAAGCAACGATTTTCCCTGTGGTGACAGAAGTGAAGTCGTTTGAAAGATCGCTTCCCGTGCGCGTTCATGGGATCGAAGATCAATCTGTGAAAAGAGAGTATCGCCATCTGTAATCACAACTGCTTGATAGCCCCCCGGGATTCGTGGAGCCATTCCTGCCGTTGCAAGGACGAGAGCATGAGGCACCTCGATATCTTGGATGGGATTTTCTGCATCAGATGAGAAGACAGGAAGGCCAGGAAATGCTCGACCAATCTCTTGTGCGTATCGAATATTTCCACGCCCGAGAAGATATGGTTCACTCTTTTTGCACCACGAACAACTCCAGCTCTGCGATCTCTTGTCACATAGGGAGCAGGCATATCCTCGATCTGGGCCCCCAAAAGAGATGCGACCACCACATGTGCAGAGTGCAATATTTCGACAGGATCTACATGAGATCGCTTGGGAGTAGCCTTTTCGTGGAACAAGAAAGAGAACACTCCCCTTTTCAAGTGCCTTACGAATAGGAGCAAAGATTCGATCTGGCAGAAGTTCACCGTGTGCTTGCGGATAAGCAGTCGCCTCAACCTTGGCGCTCTTACCTTTACGAACAAACATCTGATCTTCGAGCATCAAAGCGATTTCTGATGAAGGAGAAAAACCTGCAAAGGTAAGATCTATCGAAGCTAACCGGGAACGAAGAATTGCAACCTCGCGTGTGTTCCATCCAGGATTACGCACTTCATAATGGGATTGCGATCCTTCTCGAAAGACAATAATGGTCTGGAGATTTCTTACAGGTGCAAAGACTGCACTTCGAGTACCGATCGCAACATCCACCTCGCCGGAGGCAATATCTAAGAAGTGCGAATATCTCTGACCTCTTGTCAACGAACTATCCAAGAGTCCAAAGGTGATTCCGACGCTCTCCAATGCAGAGGCGAGAGAATGTACTTCCTTTAGCTCTGGCAGGATAACGAGTACTCCCCCGATTGCTCGCCGCGAAACAACCCATGAAGCCATTACCGTGAAGGGATCTTCACCAGGGATAAATTGATAATACGAATGTGAAGGCTGGGTCTTATTCTCTCTACTGGTGGACTGAGGTGTAAAACTTCTCCCTTTCTCCGCCGAAATCACTCGAGGCGGCACTGCAACAGATAAAAGATCCTGAGGTGTGCTCGCCCAGCGTCTTGATACAGCTGATATCAGTGAGATTGTTTCGGTATTCAATAGAGGCAGTGGCGATAAAGGCTTCTCGATGTATTTGAGATTCCCGACAGTCGTTGCCTCGACACGTTCGATCACATAGCCATCAACTTTCTTTCCAGAGAAATCAACCAATACACGAACACCTACTGATATTTGGTCATCAAGTTCGAGTGGAACCAGATAGTCATAGACAGCTTCAAGATGACTGACGCCGGTCTCAACCCAGACTCGCGCAACAGGCAGATTCGGTGCGGCAGCGCTATGCGATCGAGACGCTTGTTGAACCTTAAGACGCAGAGGTTGCGAGGCCATAGGTGACCTTTACTTCGAGTACTTAGATCGCAGCGCGAAGAGCGTCAACACGGTTGGTGCTCTCCCAAGTGAAATCAGGAAGTTCGCGACCGAAGTGGCCGTAAGCAGCAGTCTGAGAATAGATCGGGCGAAGGAGGTTGAGATCTCTGATGATCGCAGCTGGTCGAAGATCAAAGACGCTTGTGACAGCAGCTTGGATCTTTGCAACTGGAACAGTCTCTGTTCCAAAAGTCTCCACGAAGACGCCAACTGGATGTGCTTTTCCGATTGCGTAAGCAACCTGGACCTCACACCGAGTTGCTAGCCCTGCTGCAACAACATTCTTTGCAACCCAACGCATTGCATACGCAGCAGATCGATCCACCTTTGATGGGTCTTTTCCACTAAATGCTCCGCCGCCGTGGCGAGCCATGCCGCCGTAGGTATCCACGATGATCTTTCTACCGGTAAGTCCGGCATCTCCCATCGGACCACCGATGACAAATCGTCCCGTTGGGTTAATCAGAACTCGTAGGTCATTCTGAGGAAGATCTACCTGCGAGAGAATTGGCTTAATAACATGTTCGATAATCTCCGGGGTGAGCTTCTTCGCCACATCAACATCTTCAGAATGCTGACTAGAGATAACCACGGTGTCGAGGGCGATCGCCTTGTTGCCGTCATATTCAATGGTGACCTGAGTCTTTCCATCTGGACGAAGATATGGCAGCAATCCACTCTTACGCACTGCAGTCAATTGCTGTGCAAGTTGGTGAGCGAGATAGATTGGAAGCGGCATCAACTCTTTTGTATCATCGCAGGCATATCCGAACATCAACCCTTGGTCACCGGCGCCCTGTAGATCCAAAGGATCGACAGCGGAATCAACGCGGTGTTCAACAGCATCGTTGACGCCTTGAGCAATATCTTGTGATTGCTGTCCAATAGAGATCGAGACTCCACAGCTATTTCCGTCGAAGCCCTTGACGGATGAGTCATAACCAATTCCGATGACGGTATCTCGAACGATACCCATGACATCTGCATAACCATCAGTTGTTACTTCACCAGCAACGTGAACTTGCCCAGTAGTGATCAGCGTTTCAACGGCAACACGGCTCTTTGAATCCTGCTCAAGGAGCGAATCAAGGATTGCATCGGAGATCTGGTCTGCGATCTTATCTGGATGGCCTTCTGTTACTGACTCTGAAGTAAATAGACGTTTTGACATTGTCCTAACCTAACTTATCCAGTGCATGATCAAGGAGAAGATCTGCAAGCGTGTCTTTATCAACTCTATCGATCGCCGTCTCAGCGACCTGGCCTGACCCGGTTGTGAGCAGGATTACCCCCTGCGTCTGCGCCGAACCGAAAATCTCATTATGTGCAACGTCATTGAGGAAGAGGATGTCTGCGTTCTTTGCGACCAGTTTGCGCTTTCCTTCTCCGATATTGAGCGAGGTCTCAGCAGCAAATGCAATGACGATCTGATTTCTCTTACGAGTTGCCACCGTTGCGACGATATCTGGGTTGGATATCAACGCCACTGATGTCAGTGAGCCCTTCTTGATCTTTTCATCGCTCTGGTGCGAAGGCTTAGCATCTGCAACAGCAGCGCTCATTACTAAAATATCGGATGCGTCAAAACGTTGATCAACCTCATGAAACATTTGATCTGCGGTCACCACAGGAATAAGTTCAACACCTGAGTGGGCTACTTCAGTTACATTTGCAGCGATCAAGGTAACGCTTGCACCACGTTTAGCCGCAGCGCGTGCAAGTGCAAATCCTTGGCGACCTGATGAGAGATTTCCAATATAGCGAATCGGATCGAGGAATTCGCGTGTACCACCTGCAGTGACAAGTACACGTTTTCCTTCAAGATCGCGCTTCGGATTGGTGATCTCTTTAAACTCTTTAAGAATTCGCGCTGTCTCTGGGAAGCGACCAACGCCAACATCTTTTCCAGTTAGCCGTCCATGATCTGGTTCCATTACGGTAAATCCACGATCGCGAAGTATTGCAACGTTGGCAACGGTTGCAGCATTTGCCCACATTGCAGGATGCATTGCTGGAACAACTAACACTTGAGCTGTTGTCGCAAGAAGAGTATTTGTCAGAAGATCATCAGCTCGACCCTGAGCAATGCGGGCAATCAAATCTGCTGTGGCCGGAGCAACGACGACAAATTCTGCCTCGCTACCCAATCGCACATGGCGCACCTCATCGACGCGTTCCCAGACTGTGGTTGTTACCGCTCTTCCCGACAGAGCCTCCCATGTCGCACTACCGACAAAGTTAAGGCTAGAGGGGGTTGGGATCACAGTTACCGCAAAACCTTCATCCTGAAGGCGACGCAGAAGATCACACGATTTATATGCTGCAATTCCCCCACCAACGCCAAGTATGACTTCGCGCGTTGACACGAGATTAAATCCTAAAGATTACTTAACTGCAGGATCGAGATTTTCGATTGTAAGTAGACCTTCGTTGATTTCGCGAAGTGCAATCGAAAGAGGCTTCTCGTGTACATGTGTCTCAACAAGTGGGCCAACGTACTCAAGGAGGCCTTCACCGAGCTGTGAGTAATACGCGTTAATCTGGCGGGCACGCTTTGCTGCGTAGAGAACGAGGCTGTACTTAGAACCGCTCTTATCCAAAAGTTCGTCAATTGGTGGATTGGTGATGCCGTCCATCAGTGCCCCCTAGTTAGTTCTCGCTAGTTCTCGTTACTTCTCTTGGTTTTTCAACTTCTCGTACCGCTGCAATGGCCTACGAATGCGCCAATCTTATCAGGCTTGCGACCACGTGTTCGACCTCATCATTGACCAGGATATGGTCGAAAAAGGGCGATTGAGCCATCTCTTCCTGCGCTAAAGCCAAGCGTTGCGCTCGTCTTTCGGGACTATCGGTTGCCCGACCCTCTAATCGAGAGACAAGTTCTTCCCACGTTGGTGGCTCCAAAAAGACGAGGATCGCTCCTGGCCAATTTGCCTTCACCTGTTTAGCACCTTCAATATCGATCTCAAGAAGGACGTTGCGACCTTGTGACAAAGCATCGAGTACTGGTTGCCGCGGTGTGCCGTATCGCGCACCGGCAAAAGCGGCCCATTCGAGAAAGTGGTTATTAGCAATTGCGCGATCAAACTCTTCATCGCTCATGAAGATGTAATCATGGCCATGGCTTTCGGTATGTCGAGGAGCTCGAGTAGTAGCAGAGATACTGACCCAAAATTCATTACGTCGTCTAATCTCTTGTGAGACTGTACTTTTTCCGACACCACCTGGACCTGAGAGAACCACAAGCTGACCATCGTGTAGATCGTGACGAGGAATAGCAAACTCCTTAATAAGGGCTTCGCGTTGATGGTGACCAAGACCAAGCACGCGACGTGTTCGAGATATTCCAAGTCTATCTATTATCGCAATAGCTCTGACCTTACCAACACCAGAGATTGACTCCAAGAGTTCTGCAACTCGCATCTTCGCAATCGCCTCTTCGCTTTTAGCCAGATCTAGCACCTCAGAGATCGAGAGTGCTCCATCCTTTACCTGCGCTTTAACCCTTGCTCGATGTGATCGTGATGCTTTCGCCTTCTCCAGAGCTTGTGCACGCTCTTCTGGCGTCAGCACTGGTGGGCGATTCATATGGCCTAATCTAGAGGATCGCAGCCTTAACTGTGAATCGAGGCGACGATCTCTGCAGCTCGTGCAGCCATTGCCGCAGAACCTTCACTCCATCGAGATGTGATGGGTCTGCCAATCACTAAGAAGTTTGCACCGAGGCTAATCGCTTGAGCAGGAGTCATTGTTCGCACCTGATCATCACCGCCCACTTCATCAGCAGGTCTGACCCCGGGCGTAATGATCTCCACTGAGTCATCAATGACTGCTCTAATTGCAGCAATCTCGTGAGGGGAACAGACGATCGATCGCGCGCCAGCTGAAGTAGCAACGTGAGCCATAGAGACTGCAGTTGGCAGCGTCGAATCGGCAAACCCAATCTCCTTGAGATCGCCATCGGAAAGTGAGGTAAGCACAGTTACGGCTGTAATCGATGTTTGTGTAACAGCTTCGACAGCAGCGCTGACCATTGCGCGTCCACCTGATGCGTGAACAGTCAGGAAGCGAGGATGGAGATGATCAACAACTCCAGCAGATTTCTTCACTGTATTGGGAATATCGTGAAGCTTAAGATCGAGAAAGATTGAAGCTCCGCTCTCTCTCTGAATCGATTCAATGCCCTTGCTACCGAAAGTTAGATAAAACTCAAGGCCTAATTTGTAGATATCGATGCTCTCGCGAGTTGCATCGATCCACGCTCGAGCAGTATCGAAATCTGAGGTATCAACTGCCAAGATCACCGGGCTAGTCATCGTTTACTTCCTCTCCTCGCGGTGAGCAAAACCAATTGCATCTTTAACAGATGTAAATCCGCGTGCAACCAAGAGAGATGCGAGTTCACGTTGAATACGTGGAATTGCAGTCGGATCACCAAAGCTTGCAGTTCCTACAGATACGCCGGAAGCTCCAGCAAGGATTAACTCTAAAGCATCGCGACCGGAGGCAACTCCACCCATTCCTAGAATAGGAACCTGTGGCATTGCGCTATGGACCTGATAGATAGCTCGAACGGCAACTGGACGTATTGCTGGCCCAGATAGACCGCCGGTTTTTCCACCAAGATGAGGTTTCATCGTATCTAGATTAATTACCATTCCAAGAACGGTATTAATGAGAGCAAGAGCATCAGCACCAGCATCGACCACTGAAGATGCAATGCTCGTAATATCTGTGACATCTGGTGTGAGTTTTGCAATGATAGGGATCTCACCACCGATAATCTTTCGCACTCCATCGATAGCTCGTGCGGCAACATCTCTATCACAGGCAAAAACTAAGCCGCGATTTTCTACATTTGGACAAGAGATATTTACTTCTAGTGCGCTAATTCCAGAGACTGCGCGAACTTTACGGGCCAACATTGCGTACTCATCTACAGTCTCACCTGCAATCGAGACAACAACTCGAGCACCTCTTTCAAGAAGCCATGGGACATCGTTGGCCAAGAAGTAATCGATCCCTGGACCTTGCAAACCAATCGAATTAAGCATTCCCGAAGGGGTCTCGGCCATTCGCGGGGTTGGACGACCATGACGAGGTTTATTCATTACTGATTTTGTTACTACCGCACCGATATCGCGCAGATCAAAGAACTGGGAAAGTTCCTTTCCAGAGCTTGCACATCCACTTGCGGTAAATACTGGCGCTGGGAACCAGGCATTGCCTAAAGTGGTCGAAAAATCTAGCGTGGTCTCTCTCATGGGGTCACCGCCGGTGGAACTTGCCCAACGAGATCCCACGCAACAACGCTTCCATCCATCACTGGTCCATCGATGCAAGAGCGGAGCATGGCGACAGATCCATCTTCCTTCTTGATCGGTAGAACACAGGTCATACAGATTCCAATGCCGCACGCCATCGATTCCTCGACTGCGCATTGATGCACAACATCCGTTCCTTCAACTAAATCAGAGATTGCACGCAACATTGACATCGGTCCGCATGAATAGATGACATCAACAGAACCTTGAGCCAGTAACTCCTTAATTGGGGCGGTAACACGACCGGACTCCCCCATAGATCCATCTTCAGTATAAATTTTGAGCGTTGATGCGCTTCGCTTTCCTTCTAGGGGTGCATAGATTTTTGACCCCGTACTGGCGCCTAACAACATATCCACTCTGCAACCGCGAGATTTCAAAACTTCAGCTAGACCAAAAAGTGGTGCTGATCCATAACCACCACCAACTAAGAGTGCGTTGACTGGCGCTGTAGGAATACCGAATGCTTTTCCTAGTGGAGCAACGATATCGATCTCGGTTCCTTCAGGTTGGGCGCAGAGCCATTGTGATCCTGATCCGTGTGGAGCGACAATGAGTTCCATCGCACCACCAGATGCACTTCCATGAGTGATTCGCGAGATTGCAAAAGCGCGACGTAAGACCATCTTCGAAGATGCTCCGCCAACTGAGATAGCAACGAAGTTTCCGGGTCTACACACTGAGGCGAGGTCACCGATTGCTAGAAGAATCTGATGGTAGGCACCGACTCGTTTATTACTCAGAATGGTTGCAGATACTTGGGCTGCGCTCTTATTGATCGTACTCATTAATCGCGCAACCAATCTTGAATTGGTCGGACGGAGAGTTCACCCGACTGCAATACCTTAATACCTTCAACGGCTGCGCTAAAGCCTGCAGTTGTTGTAATGCATGGAATTGATCTCTGGATCGCAGCAGTTCTAATGGCCCATCCATCTGCGCGAGTGCCTCTACCTACTGGAGTATTGATGACCAAATCAATCTCACCACTATTGAGAAGATCAACGATGGTCTTCTCACCGTACGGTCCTGAGCCCTCTGATGCTTTTCTTACACGCGCAGTCGTTACTCCGTGAGAAGCCAGAAAATCTGCAGTGCCCGAGGTTGCAAAAAGTGTGAACCCTAATTGTGCAAGCGCTTGCGCAGGTGCGATTCCCGAATTCTTATCTTTATCTGCCAGAGAGATAAAGACCGAACCGCTCTTTGGAAGTGATCCAAAGGCGCTGATCTGACTCTTGGCATAGCTAGCCCCAAATGTCGATGAGATACCCATGACTTCACCAGTAGAACGCATTTCAGGTCCTAGAACCGCATCGACTCCTCGACCATCACTTCTTCTAAATCGATTCCAAGGCAGCACCGCCTCTTTGACAGAGATCCCCTTCGCTACGCCATCGCCAACAGAAGGAAGCGTTCCATCTTCACGAAGCGATGCGATTGTTTCTCCTACAGAAATTCGCGCTGCCGCCTTTGCTAGCGGAACGCCAGTTGCCTTGGAGACGAATGGAACCGTACGAGATGCGCGAGGATTCGCCTCAAGTACATAGAGTTGATCTGCAGCGATTGCGAATTGAATATTGATGAGACCGCGTACGCCAACACCCTCGGCGATCTTAAGCGTTGCTTCACGGATAGATCGAGCTTGATCGGCCGAGATTGTCATTGCCGGAAGGACGCAAGCGCTATCTCCTGAGTGAATACCGGCTTCTTCAATGTGTTCCATTACTCCACCGAGGAAGAGTTCGTTTCCGTCATAGAGAGCATCGACATCGATTTCAATTGCACTATCCAAGAAACGATCCACTAGAACGGGATGGTCTGGAGTGATATCGGTTGCGCGAGAGATAAATGAAGAGAGCGCCGCATCGTCATAGACGATCTCCATGCCACGACCTCCGAGAACAAAGGAAGGACGGACTAGCACTGGGTAACCAATGCGACCAGCAATATCTAACGCTTGCATCTGCGAAGATGCCATTCCGAATTCTGGCGCTGTGAGTTGTACAGATGCGAGCACATCTCCAAATGCGCCGCGTTCTTCTGCGAGGTTGATCGCTTCTGGACTAGTTCCCAAAATATTGACACCAGCTGCCTTAAGTCCCGCGGCAAGTCCAAGAGGAGTTTGTCCTCCAAGCTGTGTGATGACGCCAAGGACAGGGCCTGCCAGCGTCTCCGCGTGAACAATCTCAAGAACATCCTCGAGAGTCAGTGGTTCAAAATAGAGACGATCGCTGGTGTCGTAATCTGTCGAGACTGTTTCAGGATTGCAGTTGATCATGATTGTCTCAAAGCCTGCATCGTGCAATGTAAATGATGCATGCACACATGAATAATCAAATTCAATTCCCTGGCCAATACGGTTCGGACCGCTTCCCAGAATGATGACAGCCGGAGTTGTACGAGTACGAACTTCGCTCTCTTCTTCGTAACTTGAGTAGTAATACGGAGTAAAGGCCTCAAACTCAGCGGCACAGGTATCAACTGTTTTATACACTGGACGAACATTGAGATGTGCTCGTGCCTTGCGGACATCTTCTTCGGTGCTGCCGCGAAGAGTTGCTATCTGAATGTCAGAAAATCCATGTTCCTTTGCAAAACGAAGCGCCTCGACCGTTAATTCACCGGGTTGAGCAATCTCACGTGCGGCATCGTTAATTGAAGCGATCTGGGTGAGGAACCAACGATCAATCTTGGTCCGCTGATAGACATCTTCAATATCTGCCCCAGCCCAGAGAGCGAGTTGAACCTGTTGCAAACGGTATTCAGTAGGAACAGAAATCTGATCCATTAATGAGGCAAGGCGTGTTTCAGATACTTCTGTTGGGAAGGTAAAGATCGCTTCTTTTCGTTCCAAAGAACGGAGAGCTTTCATCAACGCTTCGGGGAATGAACGACCGATAGCCATCGCTTCGCCTACAGATTTCATTGTCGTTGTCAGACGTGGGTCGGCATCCTGAAATTTTTCAAAGGCAAAACGCGGTGCCTTGACGACGACGTAATCAAGAGTGGGCTCAAATGAAGCTGGAGTGACCTTAGTGATGTCGTTCTGAATCTCATCGAGTGTGTAGCCGATTGCTAACTTGGTAGCAATCTTTGCGATAGGAAACCCTGTTGCTTTAGATGCCAACGCGCTTGATCGAGAGACGCGAGGATTCATCTCGATGACGATGATGCGACCATTATCTGGATTAACTGCGAATTGGATATTGCAGCCGCCTGTGGCTACTCCGACTTCGCGAATAATCGAGATGGATAGATTGCGTAGCTTCTGAAATTCGACATCAGTAAGAGTGAGAGCCGGCGCTACGGTAATTGAATCACCAGTATGCACGCCCATAGGATCGATGTTTTCAATTGAACAGACGATAACCACGTTATCGCTAGCATCTCGCATTACTTCAAGTTCATACTCTTTCCATCCAATGATCGACTCTTCCAGCAGTACCTCAGAAGTTGGACTATGACGAAGTCCCGCTCCTGCAATCTGATGGAGGGCTTCCTCATCAAATGCAATTCCTGAGCCAAGTCCACCCATCGTAAAAGATGGGCGAACAACAACTGGATAGTGAAGAATCTTTACCGCTTCAAGTACTTCATCCATCGTGTGACAAATGACAGATTTAGCCGACTCTCCCCCAACCTTTTCAACAATGGTTCGGAAAATCTCTCGGTTTTCACCACGTTCAATTGCATCGACATCTGCGCCAATGAGTTTGACCCCGTAACGCTCAAGAGTTCCTGCCTGGAAGAGTCCGATGGCTGCATTAAGCGCCGTCTGGCCGCCAAGTGTTGCAAGAACTGCATCTGGGCGCTCTTTGGCGATAATTCGTTCTATAAACTCTGGAGTAATTGGTTCAATGTAGGTTGCATCCGCAAATTCCGGATCAGTCATGATCGTCGCTGGGTTTGAGTTCACTAGAACAACGCGAATCCCTTCAGCGCGAAGAACACGACAAGCTTGGGTACCCGAATAGTCGAACTCGCATGCTTGGCCAATAACGATAGGTCCTGAGCCAATAACAAGAACGCTCTTAATCGATGGATCTAAAGGCATTAGATCAGGCCTGCCTTTCTAGGGTATTTCTCCATCAATTCGACGAACTGATCGAAGAGGTATGCTGCATCATGTGGACCAGCTGCCGCTTCTGGGTGATACTGAACGCTAAATGCCCCACGCTCAAGTAGCTCTAGACCTTCAACAACTCCATCGTTGAGACTGACATGTGTCACTCTTCCAGGACCAAAAACCGTTGTGAACTGTGAATCCGTAGGTGCCTTAATCGCAAAGCCATGGTTATGGGAAGTGATCTCCACCTTGCCAGAACGTTTATCAATCACTGGTTGATTAATGCCGCGATGGCCGAACTGCAACTTGTAGGTCTCAAACCCGAGAGCACGACCAAGAATCTGATGGCCAAAACAGATGCCAAAGATTGGAATCTCTTCGGTCAATATCTCTCTTACAAGGCTGACTGTCTCTGTCATGGTTGCCGGATCGCCAGGACCATTAGAGAGAAATACTCCATCTGGATTGAGCGCAATTATCTCGTCAAACGATGTCTTGTACGGAAGCACGTGGGTCTCGATTCCACGCTCTGACATTGCACGAGGCGTTGCACCCTTAATACCAAGGTCGATAGCGGCCACTGTAAATCTCTTCTGGCTACGTGCCGGAACGATATAACTTTCAGTGGTTGAGACATCCTCACTCAAGAATGCTCCGGTCATCTGTGCACTCTTACGCACTTCGATAACCATCTCTTCGCGTGTGAGATCTAGGTCAGAGAAGATACCTACTCGCATAGCCCCACGATCGCGAAGATGGCGGGTAATGGCGCGTGTATCAACACCTGATATTCCAACAATATTCTGATCAATCATGACATCAACAAGATTTGCTTCACTACGCCAATTACTTGTGATCGGCGATGGATTTCGAGCAACAAAACCTGCAACCCAGATCTTGGAACTCTCGTTATCAAATGTATTCATGCCGGTATTGCCAATATGTGGTGATGTCATCACGACCACTTGTCGATGGTATGAAGGATCTGTCATCGTCTCTTGATATCCGGTCATTCCGGTTTGGAAGACAGCTTCACCAAATGTTCTACCGGTAGCTCCCCAGCTCTTACCTTCAAAGATGCGCCCGTCATCGAGGACGAGAAATGCCTTACTCATGCAGTTCTCCCACTCTCAAATACCGGGCGACCATGGAAGAAGGTCGCGATAACTTGGGCATCGAACTCCATTCCATGGAAGGGAGTATTGCGGGATTTAGAGAGCAATTGGTCACGATCCACGCGGTAAGTCGCCTTGGGATTGATCACAATCACGTGGGCTGGCGCTCCGATCTCGAGGGCGCGGCCGTGATCGCCGTAACCTCCAATACGAGCAGGGGCTGTACTCATGCGATCTTGAAGAGCAGACCAATCCATCAAACCGGAAGCCACCATTGTTGAGGCTACGATCGAGAGTGCATGTTCAAGACCGACCATGCCAAAGGCAGCTTCTTGCCACTCGCACTCTTTACTCTCGCCGGGATGAGGTGCGTGATCGGTTGCAACAATATCGATCGTTCCATCTGCTAAACCTGCGCGAAGTGCCAACACATCTTCTTCTGTGCGAAGCGGTGGATTAACTTTGAAGACCGGATCATAACTGCGAGCTAATTCATCGGTGAGTAGCAGGTGATGGGGCGTTACCTCTGCTGTGACATTAATGCCGCGTGCTTTTGCCCAACGAATAATCTCAACGCCACCTGCTGTAGTGAGATGGCAAATATGAAGACGTGAACCTACATGCTCAGCAAGAAGTACATCTCGAGCAATGATTGCCTCTTCAGCTACAGCTGGCCAACCCTTGAGTCCAAGTGTGGCGCTCACGATTCCTTCATTCATCTGTGAACCTGAAGTCAGAGCTGGCTCTTGTGCATGCTGGGCAATGACTCCCCCAAACTTCTTCACATACTCAAGAGCGCGACGCATCACCAATGGATCACTCACGCAATTGCCATCGTCACTAAACACGCGAACGCGCGCTGCAGAATCTGCCATTGCACCGATCTCTGCCAAGACCTTTCCTGCAATGCCTTGAGTTACTGCACCGATTGGAAATACATCAAGAAGTCCAGCGCTTTGACCTAAGCGGAAAACTTGTTCGACAACTCCGGCTGTATCAGCAACTGGAGATGTATTTGCCATGGCAGAGAGAGCGACATATCCGCCCTTAACTCCTGCACGCGAACCCGAAAGGACCGTCTCTGAATCTTCGCGCCCTGGTTCACGCAAGTGTGTGTGGAGATCGACAAGACCGGCCATGACGATCATTCCTGATGCATCAATCACCTTGGCATCGCCTTCATCGATCGTCGGTGCAATTGATGCGATTACTCCGTTATCAATCAAGAGGTCTCGCACGTTTCCGTCTGGGAGCGTTCCGCCCTGGAGAAGATACTTACCCATATCTGCACTCATTTAGACACCCGTCTCTATCGAAGTATCACCGGCAAGAAGCAGGTAAAGGATCGCCATTCGCACACTGACTCCATTTGTTACCTGCTCAACAATTACAGATCGCGCACTATCGGCACTTTCTGCCGTGATCTCAAGTCCGCGATTCATCGGTCCTGGGTGCATCACAATAGCGGCAGGATGTAGCTTTTGAAGACGTGCTGTATTTAATCCAAAATATCTCGAATATTCGCGAGCATTCGGAAAGAACAATTCGCTCATACGCTCTTGCTGAACGCGCAGCATCATCACTGCATCGACCGATTCAAGAACTGAATCGAAGTCATAAGAAACCGCAACTGGCCAACTTTCAACTCCAACAGGAAGAAGCGTTGGAGGCGCAACCAGAGTGACATGTGCTCCTAATTTGCTCAGCAAGAGAACATTGGAACGGGCAACGCGTGAGTGCAAAACATCGCCAACGATCGCAACTCTTAGCCCTTGCAGATCATCTCGACCTTGTCCTAAGTGTTTACGAATCGTATATGCATCAAGGAGCGCTTGACTTGGATGCTCGTGAGTTCCATCTCCGGCATTAATGACAGCACCTGACATCCACTGCAGATCGGCTAAACGTGCCGGTGCTCCTGATGCACCATGTCTGATGATGACAGCATCGGCTCCCATCGCCTGCAGGGTCTGAGCAGTATCTTTCAACGACTCACCTTTACTGACGCTTGATCCCTTTGCGGAGAAGTTGATGACATCTGCCGAAAGACGCTTTGCCGCAGCCTCAAATGAAATTCGTGTGCGAGTTGAATCTTCAGCAAAGAGATTAACAATCGTTCGACCACGTAAGGTGGGTAACTTCTTCATAGGGGTGTCACTGACCTTAGCCATGTGAGTTGCCGTATCGAGAATATTTATCGCATCAGCTCGTGAGAGATCAGCGATCGAGAGAAGATGCTTCATTTACTCTCCTCCGCTGAAACCAGCACATCATCGACACCATCAATTTCGGTGAGGTGAACCTTTACTGATTGCGACAGAGAAGTTGGAATATTCTTTCCAACAAAATCTGCTCGGATGGGTAGTTCGCGATGTCCCCGATCGATCAGGACTGCGAGCTGAACCTTGGCAGGTCGTCCGATATCACCAAGAGCATCAAGTGCGGCACGGATGGTTCTGCCAGAGAAGAGGACGTCATCTACGAGAACTACGGTCCGATCTTGCACTCCGAGCGATGGGATCGAGGTTGGCATCAGCGCGCGCGGGGCCTTTAAACGAAGATCATCACGGAAGAGGGTGGTGTCGAGCGTTCCGACTTGAACTGGCTGGCCTTCGATACTCTCAATGAGGCGTGCCAGTCGTAGGGCAAGGTGGGCACCACGAGTGGGAATTCCAAGGAGAGTTATAGATTGGGATCCATTATTGCGTTCGCAAATTTCATGGGCGATACGCGAAAGAGCGCGAGAGATATCTGGCGCAGGCAGGACTGAACTCATGTAAATCTCCTTCCCCGCCTCGCAGGACGGGTCTTAAAGGATGCAGGCGAAGGTTACCACCAGATCGCCGCACCCTGTGGATACCTCGGAACGCTTCGGCGAGTCAACCTTCTAGCCTGGCACCATGAAATCTGCCCACAAGATTCACCTCGGTCAACGCATACGCACAATTCGGCGGCAGATGGGGTGGACGCTCGACGACTGCCAACGCCGTAGTTCTGGAAAACTGCCGGCTGTGACTTTGGGAGCTTACGAAAGGGGCGAGAGATCAATCTCTCTTGCCAAACTCTCGCTCATCGCAGAACTTCTTCACGTGCCGATCGAGTATCTGCTATCTGGTGCAGAGAAGCCATCAGTAGACGTCAAGGGACGTCACGTATATGACTTACATGCTCTCTCACTGATGCCAAGCAGTGCGGAGAAGGAATTATTGATGGGTTACCTAACGCAGATAATCCACGAACGTGGAGATTGGCGTGGTGCCGTTATCACTCTACGCGCAGCCGATATCTCAAATCTGCACATTCTCTTTTACGCACAATCTAGCGATGGTGAAAATGACTACCTTGCGTGGGTAGAGAAGAAAAATTTCCGAGTGAAATTAGAGTGCAACGCTGGATTTAATTGAGGCGATTCTTCCCAAAACACCATGAATATAACCGGCGGAGTCATCAGTGCTTAAATCTTTAGCCAAAGTAAGAGCTTCGTCGATTACGATCGAGTCATCGAGCTCTTCCATCCAGAGAATTTCATAGATTCCAAGACGCAAGATATTTCGATCAACTGCAGGCAGACGATCCATATCCCAACCCTGGGCATACGTTGCAATTAACTCATCAATCTTGCGCTTATGGGCGTAGATACCCTCAATAAGAGATTTGGTGTATTCACGAATCGGGCGAGCATCTGGACCCTCTTCAACGATATCGCGAGCAGCTAACAGCTCTAATAAATCGCTACTCCGAATATCTGATTCGTAGAGTAGATCTAGAGTCTGCTTTCTCGCCTTGCTTCTAGCTGACACTAGTTTGCGCGCCCCAAATACGAACCATCGCGAGTGTCGACAAGGATCTTCTCGTCTTGCTTAATAAAGAGCGGAACCTGAACTTGAATACCTGTCTCGACGGTAGCTGGCTTAGTTCCACCTGAAGAGCGGTCACCTTGCAGTCCTGGCTCTGTGTAGGTAACGACAAGCTCAACTGATGCCGCCAATTCAATGTAGAGAGGGTTTCCCTCGTGAATTGCGACGATCGCTTCTGTGTTCTCAAGCATGAAATTTGCAGCATCGCCAACTGTTGCTGCAGAGATTGTCATCTGATCAAAGTTCTCGTTATCCATAAATACGAAATCGTCGCCTTCCTTGTAAAGGAAGTTCATTTCGCGCTTTTCTAGAATCGCTACTTCAACCTTTACGCCAGCGTTAAATGTCTTATCGACAACTTTTCCAGTCATCACTTGCTTGAGCTTCGTGCGTACGAATGCAGGGCCTTTACCTGGCTTTACATGTTGGAACTCAACAACTGTCCATAGCTGCCCTTCAATATCTAGAGTCATGCCATTCTTGAGATCATTTGTTGTTGCCACAGTATTGCTCCAGTTCATTGCGATAGCGCTATGCCATCTGCTTCAAGGGTAGAAGTTTACCCCATGGTCAATTAGGAAATGAGTGTCTTAAGAGCAGCTAGCGCCAGCGAATAAGAATTAGGGCCAAATCCCCCGATCGTGCCATTTGCTACACCCGAAATTACTGAGGTGTGGCGAAATTCCTCGCGAGCCAAGGGATTAGATAGATGAACTTCAATCAGCGGCGCTTTTACTAACTCTGCAGCATCACGAATTGCATATGAGTAATGTGTAAACGCAGCTGGATTAATGATGACCGGGATGTTCCCTTCGGCGGCTTCGTGTAGCCATGAAATCATCGTTGCTTCATCATCGCTCTGTCGCACATCTGCCTCAAAGCCATTGCTCTCGGCCGCACCTTTGATGTGAGCAACTAATTGTGGGTAGCTCATATCCCCGTAGATCGAAGAGTCGCGAATATCGAGCTTCGAAAGATTTGGGCCGTTGAGAACGAGTACCTTCATGAACATACTCTCTCATATGCATAGAGAAGATCACTCGGAGCGACATTCTCCAACCTATCTGTTTCTCCTACTTCACCTATCGTGACAAAGCGGAGAATATTTCCCCTGGACTTCTTATCCATCGTCATGAGTGCTTTGAGTTCAGGCCAGTCACCTCTTGAATAACTCACCGGTAGACCAAGTGAGGTAAGTAGTGAGAAATGAAGATCGAAAACTTCTTGGGTGATCAAACCTAGATGTAATTGGAGATGAGCCATAAAGGCCATTCCGATGGAGACGCACTCACCGTGTCGCAGTTGATAGGAAGAGTGCTTCTCTACGGCATGACCAAATGTATGACCGTAATTGAGAATCTCGCGATTGAAACTCTCTTTGAAGTCACTCCCAACAACGACAGCCTTCACTTGCACCGAACGGCTCACTAAATCCTGTAGTAGCGCTGAATCCTTTCGGATTGCACCAACTGATTGGCCCTTAAGTAAGTTAAGAATCTCCCCGTCACTGATGAATCCACATTTGATTACTTCGGCAAAGCCAGCTGCGAAATCTCGATCGGAGAGTGTTTCAAACCACGCGAGGTCTACTAAAACAGCGATAGGAGAGTGAAAGCTGCCGACTAGATTCTTTCCGTAATCAAGATTGGCGCCTGTTTTTCCACCTATCGCAGCATCAACGGCACCAGCGATACTTGTAGGTATCGCGACCCAATCAATACCGCGTAGGTAAGTCGCTGCGGAAAATCCTGCGATATCAGTAATCGCTCCCCCGCCTATACCTACGACAATATCGCTTCGCGTAAAGCCTGCTGCAGCAAGCCAATTCCACAGCTGCAAAAGTACCTGTGGACTCTTGCCTT
>JACCDN010000428.1_pt1 | contig 26612 bp, 20 predicted proteins | sample 7441691 | NCBI WGS metagenome assembly JACCDN01 (sample SAMN15323439, study PRJNA562643) | freshwater metagenome | isolation source: river surface water | place: USA:Blue River Watershed | collected 2017-08-16 | reverse complement strand
ACTTTGTCTCCGGTTTTACCTTGCAGGTGAGGTACGTACAAGCTCTGTCCTGCTTGCACTTTAAATTGTTGACCTGCGATTTTTACAACTGCTAACATAGCTATCCAAAATTAGGACGGCAAAGGTAAGGTTTTGGAGTGAAAATTTTATAAAATTATCCTTCTTCTTGTGAAAAAATGATAAATCATTGATTTTCAATGTATTAATATCTTAACAATTCCAAATAAATCTGAAGCCTACAATTCTCTATTTTTGCCATGTCTAATACCTGTAGGTCATTCAATGAATCTAAAATCATTACTTGCCAAACCCTTTGCTCATTATATAGCCAATAAGGTCAAAAGAGAGGCGAAGCAGGCCGTAGGGGACCAAACTTCCATTTTTAAGTCATTATTAAGCGTGCTCAAGAACACCCAGTTTGGTAAAGACCATGGGTTGGATGCGGTTGAGGACTACGATGGCTTTAAAAAAGCAGTTCCTATTCGAGATTACGAGCAGTTCGTCCCATATATTAATATGGTCAAAGAAGGTAAGCACAATATATTATGGAAGGGCCTGCCTATTTATTTTGCCAAAACAAGCGGTACTACTAGTGGTGTTAAATATATACCCATCACCAAAGACTCAATTGATAATCATATTAATACAGCCCGTAACGCATTACTCTGTTATATGGCAGAAACGGGCAACACGGCATTTGCTTCTGGCAAACTCATATTTTTAAGTGGCTCTCCCGAATTAGAAAGAGTAGGCGGCATTGCTACCGGACGTTTAAGTGGCATTGTAAACCACCACGTGCCGGCGTATTTACGGTCCAATCAACTTCCTAGTTACGAAACCAATTGCATTGAAGATTGGGAACAAAAATTAGACGCGATTGTATCTGAAACGGTGCATCAAGATATGACTCTTATTAGTGGTATTCCACCTTGGGTACAAATGTATTTTGATAAACTGGAATCAACCACTGGAAAAAAAGTAGGAGAACTGTTTCCTAATTTTAATGTGATGGTACAAGGTGGTGTAAACTTTGAACCTTATAAAGCAAAATTATTTGAAAGTATCGGTCGTAAAATTGATACGGTAGAACTCTTTCCAGCCAGTGAAGGATTTTTTGCTTTTCAGGATGTACAAAATGAATCTGGTTTACTATTAAATACCAATAGCGGTATCTTTTTTGAATTTATTCCGGCGAACGAAATTTTTTCTGAAAACCCTACAAGGCTTTGTTTACAAGAGGTTGAGCTGGGTGTCAATTATGCACTTATCATCAATAGCAATGCGGGACTCTGGGGTTATAACATTGGGGATACTGTAAAATTTGTGAGTATAGACCCGTATAAAATTGTTGTTACTGGAAGGATCAAACATTTTATTTCTGCATTTGGTGAACACGTGATTGGCGAAGAAGTAGAAGCGGCACTTTTACAAGTTGCTGCACAAACAAATGCTCGTATTACAGAGTTTACCGTTGCACCTTTTGTGGCAGGTTTAGATGCTGCTGGAAAAAGTTACCACGAATGGTTTATTGCTTTTGAAAAAGCACCTTCAAATTTGGAAGATTTTGCAGCAAAATTGGACGCAGCCATGCGCCAACAAAATGTCTATTATGACGACCTCATTAAAGGCGCCATTTTAGAACCTTTAAAAATACGTCCTCTACAAAATGATGCCTTTGTACAGTACATGCGTTCTATTGGCAAACTAGGGGGTCAAAATAAAGTGCCAAGGCTAAGTAATGATAGGGTCCTTGCAGATGCCCTTTCTAACTTTATTGCCACTAAAATCTAGTTTATTTTTATCTTATCTTGTGGCAGTAAAAAATCAGGGTAGTAAATACCCATTAAACAATGAGTAGTCAAAAAAGGATCGCCATATATGGCTCTACAGGTTCGATAGGAACACAGGCACTTGAAGTTATTGCTGCCAACCCTTCATTATTTACTGCCGAAGTATTAACGGCGCAAAACAATGATGCTTTACTAATTGAACAGGCGTTACAATTTAACCCCAATGTGGTGGTTATTGGTGACGAAAAAAAATACCTGAATGTAAAAGAAGCGCTCTCCAAAACAAACATAAAAGTTTTTGCAGGGGAGAAAGCACTTGTTGAAGTTGCTGCGCTTGATTGTTACGATATGATGCTTGCTGCCATTGTTGGTTATGCAGGATTAAAACCAACTTTAAAAGCGATTTCATGTGGCAAACCCATTGCACTTGCTAATAAAGAAACCCTGGTGGTTGCTGGTGATATTGTGATGCAAATGGCCATGGAAAAAAGAGTGCCTATTATTCCCGTAGACTCGGAGCACTCTGCCATATTTCAGTGCTTGGTAGGAGAGGGACGCAATAAAATTGAGCGCATTATTTTAACGGCGAGCGGTGGTCCATTTTTAGGTAAAAAACCTAATTTTTTGGTCAATGTAAAACGTGATCACGCACTCCAACATCCCAACTGGAGTATGGGTGCAAAAATCAGCGTAGACTCTGCAACCCTTATGAATAAAGGGCTTGAGATGATTGAAGCCAAGTGGTTGTTTAATTTACAACCCGAACAAATTGAAGTGGTAATCCATCCGCAAAGTATTATTCATAGCATGGTTCAGTTTGATGACGGAAGTATCAAAGCACAAATGGGCCTTCCTGATATGAAGCTTCCTATTCAGTACGCACTTGCCTTTCCGCAGCGTCTCGAAAATAATTTTCCACGCTACGATTTTAGAAAGCCAAACACGCTAACTTTTGATGAGCCTGATACCAAAACATTTAGAAATTTAGCACTCGCAATAGAGGCACTTCATAAAGGAGGTAACCTGCCATGTATTTTAAATGCGGCAAATGAAATTGCAGTCTATGCATTTTTAAGAAACCGAATTGGATTTTTGGATATGACAGAAGTGGTGGAACAAACCATGCAAAAAATGGCTTTCATTCAAAAGCCAACCCTCGAAGAGTATTTTGAAAGTGATGGAGAAGCAAGAAGTTTTGCTGCCTCACTCATTCATTTGTAAAAAGTTTTTCAATAGATATTTATGACATTATTAATGGTAGATTGGTTAAGTGTTGGCGTTAAAGCTGGACAGTTTATTTTATCTTTTTCAATTTTAGTAACCCTACACGAACTAGGGCATTTTATTCCTGCTAAATTATTTAACTGCAGGGTAGATAAGTTTTATTTATTCTTTGATCCTTGGTTTAGTATTTGGAAAAAGAAAAAAGGCGAAACCGAATACGGTATTGGCTGGGTACCATTTGGCGGCTATGTAAAAATTGCCGGTATGATTGATGAGAGTATGGATAAAGAGCAAATGAATAAGCCTCCAGAGCCACATGAGTTTAGATCTAAACCAGCCTGGCAGCGTTTGATTATTATGATAGGTGGGGTGCTCGTAAACGTAGTGCTTGCCATTGTTATTTTTATTGGTATTACCTGGGTTTGGGGTGAAGAATATTTACCCGTTAAAAATTTAAAAAATGGAATTGTTGCCGATTCTTTGGCAAAATCAATTGGTATTAAAGACGGCGATAATGTAGTAGGCATTGATGGAAAACCACTAGAAGCTTTTGGAACCCTTGAAGCAGAAATGGTTTTAAATGATGCCAAAGTTTTACAAGTAACCAGAAACGATAGCACTATTGATATACAAGTGCCCGCAGGATTTACCAAAAAACTTGCGAAGGTCGCTAATGAAACATCACTAGTGATGCCGCGTTATCCGGCCATTGTAGACTCTGTGTCAAGTACTGCTGTTTTTACAAAAGATGCGCTTATTAAAAATGACCAACTGATTGCTTTTAACAACAAGCCATTTTTATTTTACCATGAGTTTGATCAGTTAAAAAAAGGATACGAAGATTCGATTGTGAGTTTAACCGTGCTTCGTGGTAGTGATACAGTAGATGTGCGCGTTAAAGTAAATGAAAAAGGAAAGCTTGGCTTTTTTGGAAGAAGCCCACTCGTTTTATTTGGAACCAACACAAAAACCTATGGCTTTTTTGAATCTATACCAGTAGGTTTTACAAAAACTTGGGAAACATTAGATCGTTACGTTACGGGTATCAAACAAATTTTTACGGGTAAGGTAGCTGCAAGTGATTCGCTAGGTAGCGTTATAAGTATTGGTAATACTTTTCCGGGCACTTGGGATTGGGAACGTTTTTGGACATTAACAGGTATATTCTCTATTATATTAGCCTTCATGAATATTTTACCTATTCCGGCACTCGATGGGGGGCATGCCCTCTTTACACTCTATGAAATGATCACAAAGCGTAAGCCTTCTGATAAGTTCATGGAATACGCACAAATGGTGGGTATGGTGCTACTGTTAAGTTTAATGGTATACGCGCTAGGTCTCGACTTTTGGAGATTATTTAAATAAGTGTGTAAATAGTGTTACCTTTGCATTTGGCTTTTTGCTAACCGCAAGCTATGGGGTCGTACTGGTTTTGACAGCATAGGTTATTGTTGGTGTAAGCATGCAGTGCGTTGTGTAATTAGCACTTCAATCTGAATACTCAAACTTCAAATGGCAATACTCAGTATGCCATGGCTGCTTAATCAGTGATTAAGTAACCATTTGGGCCGCCGCACAGGTTCGCTTATTTCCATGTGCCGCCGCCGACTCAAAACAAAATAAGATGCTGCAATAGAAGGCTGTGACTGTTGCTTAAGAATATCCAGCTAAGCGATAGGTTGGTTTGTTCGTTCCCGGCCTTTCGTCTACAATGAATACCGAAATAAGCATGTAGAAAGCTAATGGTCACGATGTTTGGACAGGGGTTCGACTCCCCTCGACTCCACAAAATCTCCTAGGGTTTTATGAAGAGCGACTTGTTTAATTGCAGGTCGCTCTTTTTGTTTTTTCAATTATATTTGATCTCTAATTACAAATTACGCATATGAAAAACATACAAACCGCGATGGTAGCTATAAAGGCCCATTACAAAAAAATTGCTTTACTCTTTGTGGGAAGCTTACTACTCATTGCAGGAGCCTCAGCCTATCATTTAAAAGCCGATAATCCAGACGGAATAGTTGGTGTTTGGAAAACTGGGGAAGGGACTGCGATGGTTCGTATTTACAAGAATGGCGATAAATACCAGGGTAAAATTGTTTGGTTAAAAGAGCCCAACGACCCAGAAACAGGGAAGCCTAAGGTAGATAAAAATCATCCTGATGAAGCTTCAAAGTCACGTGCTATTTTGGGCCTTGTAAATATTTGGGGTTTTAATTACAAAGGCGAAAATGTTTGGGACGAGGGTAATATTTACGACCCTAAAAATGGCAACACCTATTCATGTACCATGAAATTACAAAACGCAAATTCACTTGAGGTAAGAGGTTATATTGGTGTTTCTATTATTGGTAGAACAGATACTTGGACAAGACAAGTATTAAGGTGATACAAAGTTAAATCCAATGTTAAAATATAAAGGATTGCCCAACCTGCTTTCAAAGTAGCGTTGGGCTTCTTTTTTACCATTGTACTCATTCATTACTTCAAAACGCCAGTTGTATCGCATGCCAGCTTCTGCGTGGAACCAAACAAAACCACTTAGTTTTTTATCCCACATCACTTTTGGCTTAAACTCACCTCTTTGAATAAACACTTCACCATTTTTGGTATTTGAAAGTGGCATCCAAAACTGATTGCCCTCTAACTCAAATCCAGCTTGCAACATATTGAATGTAGAAAAATTATAACGCATGAATCCACGGGCAGGAAGTAATAGCTCCATACCCCATTTGTCGTTAAATGTTTTGTTCCAAAATAAAATAGGCACGTGTATTAGTTGTCCTGCGCGGTAGGTGCGTGCAATACCAGTACCTATCATATTTTTTTCAGATTTTTTCCAACCGTAGATAACGGTTCCGCTCAATGTTAGTGCATCTTTGTTGATAGCGCTGAAGTCATGAAAGAGGCCATTAATATCTGCACTAGCTTGTATGATCAAAAAATTCTTTTCATTTAATGGTTTAAATATGGTTGTATTTAAACCCGCACTTGTCATGGTGTGGTTGTTAAGATATGAAGCAAATTGCGAAGACGCTGGCTTTTCAAAATTAAAATTACTGCTCCAATAGTTGGCACCCATTTGCCAAATAATTTTATTATTTGAAATGACTGGAATGTTTACCTGCGCTTTTATTGCAGAAACCTGTTGTACATTTTCATCTTTAAATGCTTGAAGCATGCCGCCTAGCGGAACACCAGGCATTAAAAAAGAACTATTTCTTTCAAAACCAATGCTAATAATTTTTTGCGGCGTTTGATTTAATACTTTTTGCGTGCAATAGCGTTTAACTCCATCTGCTTCTCCAAATTTGCTATAATCAAAATTATCTGTGGTATCTACTTGTGCATTTGCAACAGTAGCAATTAATAGTAAAGCGCTCGTAAAAATCTTATGCATGGATTGAGTTTTTTTTTAAAATTACTAACTAATTCAATAACGTTTTTGATCGTGAATTGTTTTATTTCACCACCACAACTTCATTGTAGGGTACTCTAAATCTTGGGCCCCAAACGCCTGCTTCGGTTCCTTTACCTACTGCAATAATCATATTGATTTCTGCTCCTGAGGGTAAGCCTAGTGCACGCTTAACTCGAACAGCATCAAAGCCTTCCATTGGACATGATTCAAAGCCCTCGGCAGCAATTGATAACATAAATGTTTGGGCTGCTAATGCACAAGATTTATGAACCGTAACCCGTTGATCGGCTTTGCCGCCAAAACGCATAAAGGGTTTACGAAGACCCATAAAAAAGCAAAGGGTTCTTCTTATAAGTGTAGTAATACCAAAAATATCAGAGCGGTAGGCAAGGGGCATGAGTTTACCATAATAATCGAGGCCTCTTTTTTGAGCGGTATTGGGCTCACCTGTAATGCCTTCTTTTATTTTATTGTAGTTCCAGGCAGCTCTTTGTTTCCAGAGGTCTTGTCTGGTCACAAAAACCACCAATTGTTTGGCTGTTCTGGCTGCATTTTGGTCTAAACAGAGTGAGGTAAAAGTTTCTTTTAAAACCGGGTCTTTGATCCATTGAAATTCCCATAATTGCATATTACTACTATTGGGAGAGAGTATACTTCTTTCTAAACTTCTTGTAATGACATCGTCAGGAACTTCTACGTTTGCATCAAATTTTCGGTTGGAACGTCTGCGTTGTATGATTTCTTCAAAACTTGTGCTTAATGACATAGGATAGGTTTGTATTTAATAGAAATGTAAATATCGTTAGATTTTGGCTATTAGGGATATATTTGTGGTTCAAAACAATCCGGTAGCGCAATGGCTCAACTTCCTGTTCGTCAAGCAAACAACTTTGATTTGTTGCGTATCTTATTTGCTTGGTTTGTGATTGTTTCCCATTCCTATGTTTTAAATGGAGATGGGGCCACCGATCCATTGTTTGAATTAACCAACAACACTTTTTTGTTTTCGTTTATTGGGGTGAAAGGCTTTTTTATCATCAGTGGCTATTTGATATTCAAAAGCATGATGGCAAGTACGTCTATTTTTGAATACATGGTAAAAAGGGTGCTTCGGATTTTTCCTGCACTAGCTGTAGTTCTTCTCGTAACACTTGTCGCGGTTTATTTCATATATCCCAGTAATCTGGTTCCCTTTTTTAAAAACAAAGAAGTGTATGCTTATTTTATAGGTAACCTTATTTTATTTAAGCCACATTTTTTTATCCAAGGGATATTTTCGGGACTACCTTCTTCTGCCATCAACGGATCTTTGTGGACTATCGAATTTGAGTTTTTCTTTTACCTTTTTATTTTAATTTTCTTTTTTATCAGGTCGCAAAAAAAATTATTACTTATTTCTTTAAGTGGTGTAATTGCACTTTTTTTAGCTGTACATTTGTTTTTTTATGATTGGACTGTACAAACACATTTTTTTATTCCATTAGAACCACTTTTTGATTTGGGCCCTTATTTTTTGATGGGCTCATTGTTGAGTTGTTTTGATTTTGATGCGGTACCTTTTAAAAATACCATTGCTGCGGTTTCACTCGTAGCGCTTATTGCTGCTATTTATATTGGCGTAGGGCATACCGTAGTTTATGCCACCCTTCCATTTTTAGTGATTTACGTTGGTAAGCAAACATCCCGTGCTGCAAGCTTTGTACACCAGCGTATTGGAGATCCTTCTTATGGCATTTACTTGTATGCTTTTCCATTACAGCAGTTAATTATTTATTGGTTTAGGCCTTCCACGCTCATGTTGTTTGTTGCGAGTACCATTGTCGCTTTTATTTTTGGATATCTTTCTTGGATACTTATAGAAAAAAAGGCATTGGCACTCAAGCGGTATTTTTTACAACGCCGCCAACCAGTAAAATAAACCGCGTAACTTACTTTAAATTTTAAGCTATGGCTCAAGTGATATGTATAGTTCCGGTAGCCCCAATTCGCGCAGAAAGTTCACATAGGGCAGAAATGGTTTCTCAAATTTTATTGGGCGAAACGGCAACCGTCATAAGTGAAACCAAAGACTTTTTTCAAATTCAAATGCACCAGGATGGATATGAAGGCTGGTGCCAGAAATTGCAACTACAAATTTTACCAGGAGGTGCAACCATTGTTACAAAAGGCTATACATCAAATTGGGTTAGTAGTGCAGTGCTCAATGGACAACCCATTCAATTGCCGCTTGGCACACCCATTGTTTCTTCTACACAAGCAAATTTTGAATTTAGCTATTCAGATGATATAATAGATCCAGCAAATAATGCATTTACCTCAGAGGCACTCGAAAAAGTAACAAATCAATTTTTAGGTACTGCGTATTTGTGGGGCGGCAGAACTGTTTTTGGTATAGATTGTAGTGGCTTTGTGCAAATGGTATTTAAACTTTTTAATATCAACTTACCGCGTGATGCTTATCAGCAAGCTGAGGTGGGAGAGGACATTGGTTTTTTAGCAGAATCCAAGCCCGGCGATTTGGCTTTTTTTGACAATGAACAAGGAAAAATTACCCACGTAGGCATTTTATTATCACCACAATCAATCATTCATGCATCGGCCATTGTAAGAATTGATCCAATCGACCAGGCAGGTATTGTTAGCAGCAGCACAGGGCTTCGTACACATCAGCTCCGCACCATACGCCGAATTATTTTGTAAATATTTTATAGTGGGCATAAAAAAAGCAGCACAAGTGCTGCTTTATATTATAGTAAGGTTGTGTTACATTAAATCTTTACATTAAATCCATTGCTTTTGCAAAATAGGTAACGGTACCAGGTAACGCTAACCAAAAGAACTCACGATATACAACGAGTAAAGTAATCATTACGGCTAACCAGAAAAAACAGATAGCCCAGTATTTTGCAGTTGATTTATTTGCTTCCATGTAAATAATTTTTGCAAAGATAAGGTCCGTAATTCATTTAGCCAACAAATATCCAATGGTTGTGGCTACCATGCCAAAGGCTAATGTCCCAAGGGTATACAGCATAAAACTGCCATAGCGCTGCTGTTGTAAAAGGGCAAGGTTTTCCCAGGCAAACGCCGAAAATGTGGTAAATCCGCCACAAATACCGGTGGCTAAAAATAAACGGAGCGTTGGGCTTATTTGGCCTTTAAAGGCAAGCCCCATAATTATGCCCATGATTAGGGCTCCAATAATATTAACGAAACCTGTGGCGTAGGGGAAACTTTCTGATTTAATGACCACACCAAAAAAATACCTGGCCAAAGCGCCAAGCATTCCGCCTAGGCCAACCCAAATCATGTTTTTAAATTCCATGTTAAATGATTTATTCTTTTACGGAAACCACTAACCATTTGCCATTTGTTTTTTCTATTTCAAGTTGGCGGGTTTTTTTATCCATCGAATATTGATAATTCATTTGGGTATGCAAACTATCCTGATCTGATATTCCTAAAATAATAATGGAGGCTTGTCTGAAATTTGACCTTCCTTCTTTGTCTAGGTTTCGGTAGTTTTTTTCGGTGTTAGCCGTATGTAACTTCATGGTTTGGGTAGAAGCTGCATAGGCGGTTGCTTTTTCAAAATCACCTTGCAAACATGCTTCTACATAGTTCCTACCCGCTTCAATAGAATTCGTTGCAGGTGGAAAGCTTTTTGGCGGATTGGTACAACCAATAAGTAGTGCTAATAGCAGTATGGGCGTGCATTTCATGCCATAAAAATACAATTAATGTATTTGATTTTAACAATCATTTTGCGAATAATTACTAGGATGCCGATTAAAAATCGTACATTTGCACCAGAATTGAACAACAACCCTATTAACCATCTACTTGCGCCTGTCGCATCTGATTTTTAAGGTTTACTTTACGATTACGGGCCCAGTGCCAGCCATTTGAATTTACTTGTTCAATTTAACGATTCAAAATTTTAAATACATATACAATGAACAGTAATGCTATGCCTGCTATCGTACAAATCGATACAGACAACCTAAAAAAGTTAACAACAGAAGTAAAAGAAACAGTTGCAGAAGCCGTAATTGGTGTAAACAATGCAAAAACGCGCAAGTCTTTTGGTATCACAGATTTGTGGGCTATCAGAAAAAATGTAAAGCCTACAAGGGCGGGATCTAATAGAAACTTCTAAAAAATAAAAAGGGCCTCAACTGCATGGGCCCTTTTTATTTGATCAAATTATTTAATAATAACCGTTCCAATTTTTTTGGTGATTTCTCTTTCAATGTCTTTGAGGTGTTTGTGTAATTCTATAAGCCTCATTTGTTCTTCAAAACCTGCATTTTCCATGTCTTGTTGGTTTTGGTCAAACATCTTTTTAATTTTTCGAAGTTTAAAATAGTTTACACTCATGGTAACATCTTCCATAGAGGTATCTCTATTTACAATATTCATCCCTTCTAAAATAGTATCCCACTTTAAGCTTAACTCATGCGGTGAAACAGTTAAATTAACCACTAAGTTTCTGATGGCTTCATCATCGTGATACAGTAACGATTTTGAAGTAGGCTCCAATCCCTTGTCGTACCAGCTTTTATAAATTTGATAGAGTTGTAAGTACTGCTCATTGTCAAAATCAAACTGTTCTAATTCTTCAAAAATATGATCGGCCATTGTTTTATGGTCATCAAATTTTAACAGGCCATAGTCTAATAATACGCGGATTACATTTTTTTCGTAAATATCATCTTGGTTAATTAGCGCAGCGCCTTCATCAAAGCCTGTTTCAACACTACCTTCTAGTACTTGTTGCGCCTCTTCAAAAGGCATTTTCTTTTCTTGCTTAACTAAAATATCGCGCTTAAATTTATTAACCAAATTGGTTAAGCCAGATTCGTCTATGCGAAGTAGGCTCGCGCATTTTCTAATATAATCTTGTTGCTTGGTAAAATCTTCGGCCTTGTTAATTTTGCTGAGTGTTTCTGCTACCTGATTTACCACGGCACTTTTTTTACTCACATCTGCGCCTGCTTCTTGTAACATCACTTCTAACTGAAAGATGATAAAATCTTTTTTGGCAGTAGCAACAAATTCATTAAAAGCAGTGGCACCCACTTTATTGACGTAGCTATCCGGATCCTCATTGTCGGGGATGAGCACAAGCCTAACATTAAGTCCTTCTTCGAGCGCCATATCAAGACCACGAAGCGCTGCTTTTACACCCGCGCTATCACCATCATAAATAATGGTCAGGTTTTGAGTATACTTTTTGATTAACCGTAACTGCTCGGTGGTTAAGGAGGTACCGCCACTAGCAACCACATTTTCGATTCCTGCTTGATGCAGGCTAACTACGTCGGTGTAACCTTCTACGAGTAAACACTCATCAGCTTTATCAATGGCCATTCTTGCAAAGTAGGAGCCATATAAAATTTTACTCTTGCTGTATACTTCGTTTTCTGGGGTATTGATGTATTTGGGGCCTCTATCTGATTTACCAATAACACGTGCGCCAAATCCAATAACTTTACCGGTGTTTCCGTGTATTGGAAAAATTATTCGACCTCTATAATTGTCTACTAATTCGTCTCCATTTCTATTAGATACAAGACCTGTTTTTGGAAGTAATGTTGTGTTAAACTGATTGGCTATGAGCGCTTCTGTTAAAGCGGTTCTGCTATCAGGATTGTAACCAATCTGAAATTTTTCGATGATCTCTTTTCTAAATCCTCTTTCTTGTAAATAGGAGAGTGCAATATTTTTTCCCTCTTCAGAATCTAGTAGTTGTGTGCTAAAAAACTTTTGTGCAAAATGATTGATGGCATATAAACTATCAGAAGTTTGAACGAGTATTTTTTGTTCAGGAGATGTTTCTGTTTCTTCAATTTCAATATTGTATCTAGCGGCTAACCATCTAAGTGCTTCTACATAACTATACTTTTCATGCTCCATTAAAAATGTAATGGAGTTGCCACTTTTACCACAACCAAAACACTTGTAAATTTCTTTTACAGGCGATACGGTAAACGAAGGTGATTTTTCATTGTGAAAAGGACAGTTACCCAAATAATTGGTTCCCCGTTTTTTTAACTTCACAAACTCACCCACAATATCAATGATATCGATGCGACTCGTAATTTGTTGTATGGTATTTGGGGAAATCATTAAGTTCACGAAGTTAATAGAAAGGAATAAAAACCGGACAAATAACAATTACGCATTGTATAAAAATGTAATATAAGTGTTAAATGGTATTTATATTTTTCAATTTGTTTAAAAATAACGCGTCCTTGCAATATTTTATCCCGAAAGCCTGTGGATAACCTAATTTTTCACCTAATTAGTTCTTGAAATCTGCGCAAGAAATTTTAACATTGCGCTCATTACTGGGGCCATTATGTAATTGCGTACTGGTTCCATTACGATCAATCATTGTTCATAGAAACCAAAAAAGTATGAGAAAAATTGCTTCTTTGATGAAAGTAGTTACTTTACTACTTCTCATTTTCTCGTTACCATCTATGGCTCAGAGTCAAAATGTCTCTGGTAAAGTTATAGATGCCGACAAAAAAACACCATTATCTGGTGTAACAGTTAAAGTGCTTGGTACTACTTCTGCCGCACAAACAAATGAAAAAGGTGAATTTACCATTAAAGCAAATAAGGGTCAAACCTTACTTGTGAGTTACATTGGTTTTGATGGCCAACGTGTAACTGTGAATGGTGCTACTGCAAACATTTCTTTGCGAGCTTCAGTGAATGAACTGGAAGAAGTAACGGTAGCAATGGATATTAAAAAGAAACCAAGAGATCTTGGTTATTCTGCACAAACTGTTAAAGGTGATGACGTTAAAGAAACACAACGTGAAAACTTTTTAAATGGTTTACAAGGTAGAATTGCCGGTGCAACTATTACTGCAACGTCTGGTGTACCAGGTGCATCTTCTACGATTGTATTGAGAGGTTTCAACTCAATGTCACTTAACAACCAACCATTGTTTGTGGTGGATGGTATCATCATCGAAAATGATGCGATCAATGCAGTAGAAACCGTTCCTGGTGCTGCTGGACAAAACAACACTTCTAACGACTTTACAAATCGTATCGCGGATTTAAACCCGAACGATATTGAAAGCGTTACCGTGCTCAAAGGACCAGAAGCAACCGTGTTATACGGTAGCTCTGCCAGTAATGGTGCGATCATTATTACCACTAAAAAAGCAAAGATCACTGCAGGTAAAAAATTAAATGTTAACTACGATAATAGTTTCCGTTTCCAATCACTAGGTAATGTACCATCTATTTATACTGGTTTCCAACAAGGAGCTAATGGTATTGCAAACCCTGGTGTATTTGGTGCGTTTGGTCCTGCAATGACTGCAGATATTCCTGTTTACGATAACGTAGGTAATTTCTTCAATAACTCTGTGGGTTCTACGCACAATATTAGTGCTGATTTTGGAACTGCTAAATCTAGTTATCGCGCAAGTGGATCTTATTATGATCAAACAGGTGTGGTACCAAATACAAGATTAACACGTACCAACTTTAGACTTACCAACACCACAAAAATTACAAAGAATTTAGAAATCACACCTTCTATTGCATACACCAATAGTGTTAACGATAAAGCAATGAAAGGTGCTGGTGGTTATTTGCTGAATTTATTTATGTGGCCTGTAACGGACAACGCTGTGAATTATTTATTACCGAATGGTAACAAGCGTTATTTGATTGCTACCAACAATGCTGCCGATGACGCATTTTTAGGTACTGTCGCTGAAACGGACAATCCGTTTTTTGCTGTACATAGAAATGAGTCTCAAGATAAAACTGACAACTACACTGCAAACTTTTCAGTGAACTATAACCCTTTAAAGTGGTTATCAATTGCAGGTCGTTTTGGTTATAACTATTATGAAACTTCTGGTTTCCAATATCGTGACCCAGAGTCTGCTTCTCAATCATCTATGGCTAACAAAGGTCAATTAGATAACTACTGGGTTAAAGCAGGTAACTACAACCACACTATTACCGCTACTGCTAAAAAAACTTTTGGCAAATTTAATGCGCGTGTTACAGTAGGTACAAGATGGGCTGAAACCAAATCAGAAAGGTTTGGTATTTCTGGTACACAAGATAGTATCAGGGTATTTGATAGCTCGGCTACAGCATTCAATACAAGAACACGTTTAAGTAGAACTACTTTATACGGCAATAACTTATGGAACGAAGTAAGAACGATGCAAATTGCAGGTTTTACTGAAGCAACTATTAGCTATAACAACCTAGTTTTCTTAACAGGCTCTATGGCTTTTGAATCTTCGTCTGTTCTTCCTAAGGCCAACAGAAACTACTCATATCCGGGTGGTAACATCAGTATCATCATGAGTGATATCTTCCCTAAATTAAAGGGTGGGTTACTTAGTTACTGGAAAATTAGAAGTTCTTTAGCGCAAACAGCAAGGCTTCCAAATGCTTATGCTAACCAGTCTAACTTTGTACCAACGGTAACAAGTGCTTTAACACCTCCAACAAGCCCTAGTGGACTTATTAATGTTCCATTACAATATTCTTTCTTTAACGCGAATCCTTATTTGCGTCCAGAGCGTCAGCAAACCTATGAGGTAGGTACAGAGTTTAGAATGTTTGGTGATGTGTTAACTGTGGATGCTGCTTATTATAACACTTTAGCACTTGATCAAATTGCGCAAGGCTTTAGAGCATCATACGGTACTGGCTTCGTATTAAATACAGCCAATAACTCTAGCGTACGTAACCAAGGGGTTGAACTTTCAATTGGTGTTAAATTGGTTCGCAAAAAAGACTTTGATTGGAATATCCAATTCAACGTAAACCATATGTGGAATAAAGTATTAGCAATCCCAATGCCAATTGATATTGCTGGTGCTGATTACTACGATGCATCTACTTGGTTGTATTCGAATGCAAGAGGTGGTTTAAGACCTGGTTATTCTACGGGTACCATTACAAGCTTTGGTTATAGAAGACAAGATTTATCTCCTCCTGGCCCGAATGGTTTATCAAAAAATGATGGTGAAGTGTTAATTTCTCCAACTACTGGTTTACCATTAAATGATGGTGTGTTTAGAGTAAGAGGTGACCGTACCGTTGGATTAAGCGTGGGTACTATTAACCGTTTACGTTACAAAAATCTAAGCTTATCATTTTTATGGGATCTAAGACTTGGTGGAGACATCTTTAATGCAACGGGTATGTACTTAACAACACTTGGTAAATCTGCAAAAACAGCAGATCGTTTAACGCCAAGGGTTGTGTCAGGTGTTTTACAAGATGGTCTAGAAAATACAGCTACGCCAACGCGTAACACTATTTTAGTAACACCGTACTATAATAACACGTATTACAACTCAACCAATATGCCTGAAGAAGATTATATGGAGCGTAACATCAAGGCATTTCGTTTACGTGATATCACGTTAAGCTACACCGTTCCTTCAAAAGCTCTTTTAAACAATGCAGCAAAAGGAATGGATCATCCTGGCTTACTTGACTTTGTAAACTTTAAGTCATTGAGTTTATTTGTGACCATGAATGACTTATTCTTATTTACAAATTATTCTGGTGCTGATCCAGCTGCTAATGGTGGTAACGCATCATTACGTGGTGTGGGTGCAGTTGGTTTCGATTATGGAAACATTGCAGCGCCTTTAAGCTTTAACGCTGGATTAAGAGTAGGATTTTAACTTGTAAAAAAAATAATTATGAAAAATAAAAAGCACATACATTATTTTATTGCAGTAACACTGGCATTGGTTGGTATAGCTAATCTACAGTCTTGCAGTAAAAAATTAGACGATGCTTACTTAAACCCCAACAACCCGGTTGAAGGGGCGATAGAAGCTATATTGCCAAATGTTATCAATCAAATGACATCTACAGCTGCACCTCCAACTGGTGGTGGTGGTGGATCGTATGGTCCTGCAACCGATGCTGTGAATCTTGCAAAATATATCCAGTGGTGGGGTACCAATACTTCTGGTAACTTGTATGACCAGTTGGGTGGTGTTTTTGCAACAACTTCTGACGTAACAGGTAACGTTTGGGCTATGCATTATTATGGTATTGGTCCCAATGCTAAATACATCATTTCTAGAGGTATTGAGCAAAAGAAATGGGATTATGTGGGTGTTGCTCATGCCATTTTTGCATGGAGCTGGTTGGTTACCACAGAGCAGTATGGTGAAGTAATTATGCGTCAAGCATTTGATACAGAGCGTCAACAATTTGACTATGATAGTCAGGCTGATGTTTTTGATTCTGTAAGAGTGATGTGTGACAATGCTATTGCTTACTTAAATAGAACAGATGGTGCAGTTAGCGCTACCAACCTTAAATATGGTGACAACTATTTTTATGGTGGTGATGTAAACAAGTGGAAAAAGTTTGTATACGCAGTAAAGGCTAAAACATATGCACACTTAAGTCATAAAGCTATTTATACCTCAAGAAACTTTGCGGATTCTGTAATTAAATATTGTGACTTATCTGTTACAAGCAATGCAGACAATGCTGTTCAAAAATGGGTGGGTGGTAATTTTAGTGGTACCAATAATTTTTACGGACCTTACCGTAACAACATTTCAACCCTTCGTCAATCTTCATACATTGCTAATTTATTAACGGGTACCGACACCGAATCTCCTTTTTCTGGGGTATTTGATCCACGTACCCCTTATTTAATCAATGAAAATCCAAATGGTACCTTTAGAGGTGTCCAGCCTGCTTTAGGCTCTACTGGTTTAGGGACTAATGATCAGCCAAGAAACTTCTGGAGAGCTCCTTATGCTTCTATTGCTGTTACTGCAGATTCTGGTCGTTACATCTTTAACAACCTAGCACCATTCCCTTTACTTACAGCATCTGAAATGTTATTTACAAAAGCAGAAGCTGCACTTCGTAAAGGAAATAGAGCATTGGCATTGTCTAGCTATAAAAGAGCGATTGAATTGAATTTTGAAATGCTAAAAACAGAATATCAATCTCGTATTCCTTGGGCTAGTTTAATTACGCCAGCTACTGAAGCGGCCTATATGACCAATCCAAAAGTAATGCCTACTGATCCTAATGGATTAACACTATCTCATATCATGCTTCAAAAGTACATTGCACTTTACGGATATGGATTTAGTGAAACATGGACAGATATGCGTAGGTATAGATATTTGGATTTAGATCCAGCTACAGGTAAAAAAGTGTATGCAGGATTTACATTGCCTACTACAATCCATATTTACAATGCAGGTAAATTGCCGTACAGATGTCGTCCAAGATACAATTCAGAATATTTATACAATATTCCTGCATTGCAAAAAATTGGTGCATTGGCATCTGATTACCATACCAAAGAACATTGGTTCATGCAACCATAATCTTAAAGCAAAAAAAGTAAGAGATGAAAAAAATAATTAATTATACAATGGCTTTGGTTGCCTTATTTGTATTTGCTTCATGCAAAAAAAATACAGGTGTTACCAATCAGCCTTATGAAGCATATGGAACGCCTGCTAATAAGGGTCAATTAAAAGTAAACCTAGCTTTTGCGTATGCTATCGATTACGCAAATTTGCGTATCAAATTAAATGGTGCATATGTAAGTAATTTATTACAATCACGTACTCCATTTCCTGGTGGCGGATTTAATACCCGTGGTAGTAACTTTGCACTATATATGAGTGTACCACTTGGAAGTAACGCAGTTTCTATTGTGATGCCTAGGTTTGGTACCAATGTTGATTCTGTAGTGTTGTTTTCTACCAATGTGAACATTGCAGACAATACACCACAAACACTTCATATAACGGATACCGCTGCAAACATGAAAACGGTACTCGTAAAAAACAATATCAATAATATTGCGGATGGTATGTGCAGGTTTAATTTTGTACACCTCATGCCAAATGTACCTGCCGTAGATTTATACCTTAATGGGGTTCGCATGAGTGCTAATATCCCATACCTAGGCACCTCTGGTGCAATGGATATTCCTGTTGGCATTAACGCGCCTGGTTTTGTAGCTGGTGCCACGACTACATGGGCTGTTCGCGCCGCTGGAGCCACAGCAACATCACCAGCGCTTGTGAGTTTTGCAAGTGCAAGTGGATTGATAAGTGGGGGAGCCCTTACCGGTTTTTGCATGGGTTACTCTGGTGCAACAGGTGCAAGACTTCCGTTTTTGGCTATGACGCTTGATAAGAATCAATAATCGTATTTTTAATACATTCTAATAGGGCGAAAAATCTAATTTTTCGCCCTATTTTTTTAACAAAGAATGCATCAATTGTTTTGTAAATTTGCATACATGAATCCGAAATATTTTTTGATTGTTGTACTCTTTGTTGTTGCACCATTTATTGTGTTTGCACAAGCATTAGATTCTATGCTTGCCGTTTACAAAGAAAATTATCAGCAAGAAAAAATACATATTCATTTTGATAAGGGGGGATATACTAAAGGAGAAACCATTTGGGGTAAAGCCTATATTTTAGCAGGCGAGGGCTTATCTGATTATAGCAGAAATTTTTACGCAGACTGGTATGATGATGCGGGGCAACTTATTAAGCATACGGTGCACCCCATTTTTGAATCATCAGCAAAAATTCAATTTGAGATTCCTCAAAATTACAAGGGTAACAGAATTCGCGTAAAAGCCTACACCAGGTGGATGCTAAATTTTGATGCTGCCTTTATGTTTACCAAAGACATTACGGTACAAGGGTTTGATTCAACTTCAAATTCAAAAAAAGTAGACCCGATTTACAAGCTACAATTTTTTCCGGAGGGTGGTAGTTTGGTTGCTGGTTTGCAATCTCAAGTAGGTTTTTTAGCGGTGAATCAAAATGGCGATCCTGCCTCCATTAAAGGCGCCATCTTTAATAGTAAAATGGTATTAATAGATTCTATCCAATCGGTACATGATGGTATGGGTGTTTTTACTTTTTTACCAGAAAAAGAAGAATCCTACCAATGTGTTTGGGTTGATGCAGCTGGCGTGGTGCATAATACAGCTATTCCGGCCGCAAAGCAGGAGGGTATTGTGATGCAGGCGCAGTTACAAGACGATAAAGTAAAAATTGTTGTGCAGCGTCCGGTAGTTACGGCGCAAAATTTTCAACAACTGCATGTTGTGGCATCTATGCATCAGCGCATGGTATATACATCTACCATTCAGCTGCAAACAAAAAAATCTGCAGCCCTTGCTATGCCAGTAGATAGTTTGCCTACCGGTGTTTTACAAATTACTGTTTTTGATGCAGCTTGGGTTCCAGTTGCAGAGCGGGTTTTATTTATCAATAATAACCTGCACGCTTTTTATCCGTCGGTAAAAATGTTTACGCCTCGTTTGTTTAAGCGTGCAAAAAACACCATCGATATTGTGGTAGAAGATACACTACTTAGTAATTTATCGGTATCTGTTACCGACATTAATGCGGTGCAAGACAATTCAACTAATATTTTTTCTAACCTGCTTTTACAAGGAGACATCAAAGGTGTTATTCCTAATGCTGCCCATTATTTTTCAAGTACTGATGCTGAAACACCTGCTAAATTAGATTTAGTGATGCTTACGCATGGATGGCGCAAATACAATTGGGAAGATATGGTAAAAGGAAAGCTGCCCAATTTGAAATATCAAATGGATAGTGATTATTTGCAAATTAGAGGTGCGGTATATAATGGCGGTACATTTGATAATAAATTGGTGCAAAGTATTACGATGGTGCTTCAGTCAAAAGATAGTAGCAAGCAGTATTTTTTTGCGCCTATTAACAAAGATGCCAGCTTTAGTCAGCGCGGTCTTATATTTTTTGATACCGTTCGCGTATTTTATAAGATCAACGGAGACAAAAAAATAGCGCCTACTACAGTGGCCAATTTTACGTACAGTTTGCCCACTGTTTCTTATCCTACACAAATTCAACTCTATCATTTTGCAAAACCTGACACTGCAGGAACCGCTTATTTATTATACATGGAGGCGCAGGCCAAAAAAATAAGAAAAGCATTTGATTCGGTGGTGGTACTTAAAGAGGTAGTGGTGCAATCAAAAGCTAAATCTCCAATTGATGTACTAGACGAGAAATATACCACCGGATTGTTTTCATCAAAAGATAGTTACTCATTTGATGTGCAAAATGACAATCACGCAACAGGAGCTACCAATGTGTTTCAGTATTTACAAAATTTAATACCTGGTATGACCATGTCACTTCCAATACTGGGTGCTAATGGTGCAGAAGATGCCAATAGCAATAATGTACCAGGGCTAAATTGGCGTGACGGTACACCCGATATTTTTTTAAATGAAGTTATTTCGGATGCCGAGCAAACCATGGGAATTCAAATGAGTGATATTGCTTACATCAAAGTTTTCCGTCCGCCATTTATGGCTTCATCTGGTTCTGGCCCTTCTGGAGCCATTGCTATTTATACCAAAAAACCTGCCGATTTAAAAAACGAAAGTTTGAAAGGATTGAGTAATGCCATTTTAACTGGCTATACCCAGTACAAAGAATTTTATAGTCCTAATTATTTGGCTGCGCCAACTAAAGTGCCTGATGTACGCACTACATTATATTGGAATCCATATGTTTTAACAGACAAAAAAACCAAACTGGTTAAATTGGATTTTTACAACAATGATGTAACAACAAAATTTAGAATTGTTGTAGAAGGAATGAATGCAGCTGGTAAGCTTACGCGCGTAGAAAAAATTATTCAATAGGCGGTTGCTTATTCCGATTCTTTGTCAAATTCAAAGTCGTCACTGTCTAATAATTCACGTTCAATTTCTTCCATCATTACAATGTCGGAAGCTTCGCTTATGGTAGGGGTGAGGTTCAGTACTTCTAATAGGCCTAGGCTGTCAAAAGCGTCTTCGATAGTGGGACTTAAACAGCACATCACAAATGAGGCGCTTTTATCATAAAATGCCTGTTGTAAATCTGTTAAGATTTGGCAGGCTTCAGGCGCTATTTCTTTGACATTTTCTAGGTTGAGCACCATGTTTTTTTGGGCCGATTCTAGACATTTATTGCAAATAGTTACAATTTCTGCTGCTATAATGGCAGTCATGGAGGCTCCAGCAGGGGTTAAAAGCTGGTATTTTTCTTTGGTATCAATTTTGAGTTCCATAGTATAAGCGTGAAGTTAGTAAATGTGGATAATCCACACACAACTTCGCTCAAAAATATTCGTTATAATTGTATAAATCCAATTTTTGGTTATGGATAATAATTTTTCGGCACAAGTAAAAGAAATCATTTCCTACAGTAGGGAAGAAGCGTTAAGGCTAGGAAACGACTTTATTGGCACGGAGCATTTACTCCTAGGTCTAATAAGGGACGAGGAAAATACGGCCATTAAGGTGCTTAAGCAGCTTAATGTAGACCTGTATGAGCTACGCAAAGAAATTGAACTTGCCGTAAAGGACAAGACGGGTAAAAACATTGCCAATATCAATAGCCTTCCCCTAACCAAACAAGCGGAAAAAGTAATTCGTGTTACCGTATTAGAAGCTAAGGCCCTAAAAAGTCCCTTAGTAGAAACGGAGCATTTAATGCTGAGCATTTTAAAAAATAAAGAAAATATTGCCACTCAAATACTAGGTCAGTTTGATATTGATTACGACCTCTTTAGAACAGAGCTAGGTATGGTAGGTAGTTCAAGTCCTCAAAATGAATTTCCTGAAGACAATGACGATGATTTTGATGAAGAAAAAAGGGGAGGTGGATTTAGTCAGCCCAAAGCGGCAAAATCTCCGGCTGGTGCAAAAAGCAAAACACCCGTACTAGATAATTTTGGTAGAGACATTACCAAATTAGCTGAGGTTGGAAATTTGGATCCTATTGTAGGTCGTGAAGCAGAAATTGAGCGTGTGAGCCAAATTTTAAGTCGCCGCAAAAAAAACAATCCCATTTTAATTGGTGAGCCGGGTGTGGGTAAAACGGCCATTGTAGAAGGCCTAGCGCTTCGTATTGTGCAGCGTAAAGTTAGCCGTGTATTATTTGACAAGCGTGTTATTTCATTGGACCTTGCTGCACTTGTGGCGGGTACTAAATACCGTGGTCAGTTTGAAGAGCGCATGAAAGCCATCATGAATGAGCTTGAAAAAAATAGAGACGTTATTTTATTTATTGATGAAATACATACTATTGTTGGCGCTGGTGGTGCGAGTGGATCACTCGATGCATCTAATATTGTAAAACCTGCGCTTGCAAGAGGAGAGCTTCAATGTATTGGTGCTTCTACACTTGACGAATACCGCATGCACATCGAAAAAGATGGCGCACTTGATAGACGTTTTCAAAAAGTATTGATTGAACCACCAAGTGTAGATGATACTATTGTTATTTTAAACAATATCAAATCTAAATACGAAGATTTTCACAACGTTACTTATGGCGAAGATGCTATTGAGGCTTGTGTAAAATTAAGTGACCGCTATATGACGGACCGTTTACTTCCGGATAAAGCTATTGATGTACTTGATGAAGTGGGTGCACGCGTGCACTTAAAAAATATCAATGTGCCTGAAAATATTGTGGAACTTGAAAAAGAAATTGAAGCGGTTAAAAACGAAAAAAATAAAGTGGTAAAAAGTCAGCGTTTTGAAGAAGCTGCTGCACTTAGAGACACAGAAAAAAAATTAGGCGAATCGTTGGAGCAAGCAAAATCTGCTTGGGAAGAAGAAAGCAAAAACAAGCGTTATCCTATTTCTGAAGAAAATATTGCAGAAGTAGTAAGCATGATGACAGGTATTCCTGTTAAGCGTATGGTGCAAGCAGAAACAGACAAGCTGCGCCGTATGAACGATGAAATGAAGGGCATGGTAATTGGTCAGGACGAAGCCATTTTAAAAGTAGTAAAAGCCATTCAGCGTAATAGAGTAGGGTTAAAAGATCCTAAAAAACCAATTGGTACTTTTATATTTTTAGGCCCAACAGGTGTAGGTAAAACCGAATTAGCGCGAGCACTTGCCCGCAATATGTTTGAATCGGAAGATGCACTCATTCGTATTGACATGAGTGAGTACATGGAAAAATTTACCGTAAGCCGTTTAATTGGTGCACCTCCAGGTTATGTAGGATATGAAGAGGGTGGACAGTTAACAGAAAAAGTGAGACGCAAACCATACTGTGTCATTTTATTAGACGAAATTGAAAAAGCGCATCCAGATATTTACAACATATTATTGCAGGTGCTTGATGATGGTCAATTAACAGATGGTCTAGGTCGTAAAATTGATTTCAAAAACACGCTCATTATCATGACCTCAAATATTGGCGTACGTCAATTAAAAGAGTTTGGTGATGGTGTTGGTTTTGCAACGGCTACACGTATTCAAAATGCCGAAGAAAATAATAAAGCTGTTATTGAAAAAGCATTGAAGCGTACTTTTTCACCTGAGTTCTTGAATCGTATTGATGACGTGGTGGTGTTTAATTCTTTAACCAAAGAAAACATCTTTAACATCATTGATATTTTAATGAAGGGTGTAGAAAAGCGTTTGCAAAACTTAGGATTTAGTTTAGAACTAACAGAAGCAGCCAAAGATTTTATTGCAGATAAAGGATACGATGTGCAGTATGGTGCAAGACCACTACACAGAGCCATTCAAAAATATTTGGAAGATCCGCTAGCCGAAGAAATCCTAAACTTTACCATTACTGCTGGTGATACACTTGTAGCTGACCTTGATAAAGAGGCAGGTAAAATTGTATTCACTTTTCGTAAAAAAGTAACGGAAGACGAAAGCGCAAAAGTGGAGTAAGGGATTAGAAATCATTTAGGACTTATTCGCCCCATCTATAACTGTCTTGTTTTAGCCCAGCTAAGTCAATAACACGGTCTACTACGGTAGCAGCAGCCTGTTCTATGGTAGTAGGTCTGCTGTAAAACGATGGAGTAGCAGGGCAAATAATGCCACCTGCTAGTGTTACCGTTTCCATGTTTTTAATATGAATAAGGTTGTAAGGTGTTTCACGAACCATTAAAATAAGCTTACGCCTTTCTTTTAAAACGACATCTGCGGCACGGGTAATCAAATCGTCGCTAATACCAGCTGCAATACGGCCCAGGGTGCCCATACTGCAAGGTGCAACGATCATAGTGTTGTAACCCGCCGATCCAGAGGCAAAGGGTGCGTTAAAGTCAAATTTTTCGTAGTAATTAAAAGGGTAGTTGTTAAAGTCAGTGTTTCCTAGTTCTGTTTCCCAAACTTCTTTGGCGTTTTTGCTCATGACAATGCCCACCTGTGCAATTTGGGTGTTTAAAGCAGCTAATTTATCCAATAAAACCTTGGCATAAATAGAACCGCTGGCTCCAGTAATTGCAATGACAATTTTGTGTTGCATGGGCATCTTTTGTACTATAACAAAAGTAGGCCTAAAAAGTTAAACTTATTTGTACATGAGCTCGTAGTACTCCTTGGCCATTCTGTTGGCATCAAACTGAACCTGTACATCACGCATACCATTTTGAATCACTTGGCGCCAAGTGTCATAGTTGTCGTAATACATTGGGATAATTTGCTGCTCCAAAATTTCGTAGAGCTTGTTTAAGTCATAATCGTCCTGCTCGTGTTGGTGCATGTTTTCGTAATCGGCTTTAGGAACCACAAAACCATTGTTGCCATGGTTGATAAATTCTGGTATCCATCCATCATCTGTAGAAAAGTTAACAGCGCCATTCATAGCAGCGGTCATACCACTGGTACCTGATGCTTCGCGCGGAACGCGCGGATTGTTAAGCCAAATATCTGAAGCCTGTTTAAGGCGTTTACTTAAACCTAATTCGTACCCAATTAATACCGCTACGTTTTTATAGTTTTTACTAATTTGAACGAGGTCATTGAACTCTGAAATAGCAGGGTAGTCTACAGGGTAAGGTTTACCAGCCCAAATAATTTGGATAGGGTATTTGCTATTGGACAATAGTTTCTCAAAACGCTCCATGTCGTAAGTGAGCATGCTAGCGCGTTTGTATCCGGCAAATCTGCGCGCCCAAACAATGGTTAAAACATTGGGGTCAAACTTTTTACCTGTTTGATCTGCTACAATTTCAAAGGCTCTTTTTTTGAGGTGCTTTTTGCGGTCATCAAAAATAAAATCATCATTGGCATCCATGGCTTTGTAGAGCTGCTTGTCGGCCCAGTATTGCCAGTTTTGCGCATTGGTGATAGAGATGATTGGACAAATACCTTCGTAGTGTTTCCACATTTCTCTACTCACGTGACCATGAAGTTCAGACACACCATTTGCTTTTCTTGCAAATTTTAATGCCGCGAGTGAGTGATTGAATAAATCGTCGGTAATGCCAGTTAATTTGCGTACTTCATCAATGCTCAGGCCGCAGAAATAACTCATTCTATGACACAAGTACATGTCATGTTTTTCGTTACCTGCTTCTTCGGGGGTATGGGTTGTAAATACGAGTTTCTCTCTAACTTTTTCTACACTCTTATATTTGTTGAGTAAATAAAAGGCAGAAGAAATACCATGCGCTTCATTTAAGTGATACACATCGGGGTTAAAACCTAGTTCATCAATTAATTTAGCGCCACCTACACCTAGTAAAATAAACTGCGCCACTTTAGTAGCAACGTTGGCATCATAAAGGCGGTGTGTAATGGTTTGAGAGATATAATCGTTTTCTGGTAAATCGGTACTTAATAAAAATAGGGGCGCACTTTTAAATGTTTCTGGATTGAGGTAATACGCCTTAACCCAAACTGGATGCTCATGAATTAATATTTGAAATTTAATGCCAGTGTCTTCTAAAAAACTGTACATCTTTTCCATGAAAGTTACCTGTAAGGTTTGGTCTTGGTTACGCGCTTGATCGTAATAACCATACTTCCATAAAATACCAACACCAATCATGTTTTGACGAAGTTCATATGCACTGCGAAGGTGCGAGCCTGCTAAAAATCCAAGTCCACCACTATATATTTTAAGTGGTTGGTGAATGGCAAATTCCATTGAAAAATAAGCCGCTTTTTTGCTGTATTCTTCGGCAGGCTGGTAGGGCAATTGAAAATTCGTAAAAGACATAAAGGCAGTTTAAGTGCTTAAATAGGCTCGCAATATAGGGGAAATATTTAAAATGTACTTTGTACACATTAAATTGTGGGTAAACTGTCTTATTTGTGCTTTTTTTTGCTT
>JACCDN010896093.1_pt1 | contig 26644 bp, 19 predicted proteins | sample 7441691 | NCBI WGS metagenome assembly JACCDN01 (sample SAMN15323439, study PRJNA562643) | freshwater metagenome | isolation source: river surface water | place: USA:Blue River Watershed | collected 2017-08-16 | reverse complement strand
TGACAGAGAATTTGATGAGGACAGTTCGCGGCTGATTGTCGGGCCTATCCATAAACAACGCTGGATTTATTCGGTATCTAAACAGTTATTGGACCGAGTTATCTGGGCTTACGGTATTAAGGAAGGCCTGAAATTTACCCTGTTCCGTCCATTTAACTGGATGGGCCCGCGGCTGGATAATCTGGATGCCGCACGTATTGGCAGTTCAAGAGCTATCACCCAACTGATTTTGAATCTGGTGGAAGGATCCCCGATAAAACTGGTGGATGGTGGTGAACAAAAACGGTGTTTTACCGATATTAATGACGGTATTGAAGCCTTATTTTTGATTATTGAAAACCCGGATGGCCGGGCGGACGGTCAGATTATTAATATTGGTAATCCGCATAATGAAGCCAGTATTCGTTCTCTGGCAGACATGCTGTTACGCAATTTTGATAATCACCCCCTGCGCCATCGTTTTCCCCCTTTTGCCGGTATCAAGGTTGTTGAAAGCAGTACGTATTATGGCAAAGGTTATCAGGATGTAGAATACCGGACACCCAGCATCAGAAATGCCGTGCGATTATTAAACTGGAAACCCCGCGTGGACATGGAACACACGGTATCCGCTACGCTCGATTTTTTCCTGCGTACGGCAGTTCAGGAACAAGACCGCAGGTCTGTGAGCACTGTCTGTCAGGATGACACCACCGTATGAAAAAGGTGGGTTTGAGGATTGATGTCGATACATATCGGGGTACCAAAGAGGGTGTCCCCCGTCTTCTGGAAATGCTGTCCAGACAGGGTATTGTGGCCAGCTTTTTCTTCAGTGTGGGCCCGGATAACATGGGCCGACATCTGTGGCGCCTGTTACGCCCACGTTTCCTGTGGAAAATGCTGCGTTCCAATGCCCCAGCGCTGTACGGTTGGGATATCCTGGTAGCGGGAACCGCCTGGCCAGGAAAAATTATCAGTCATGATCTCGGTAGACTGATGAAACAAACCGCCCAGGCCGGCCATGAAATAGGCCTGCATGCCTGGGATCATCAGGGATGGCAGGCAAACATTGAGCACTGGCCAGAACAAAAATTGGCGCAACAAATACACAAAGGCATGGAGGCACTGGTGCGCTGTAGCGGCGTGTCTGTGCGTTGTTCTGCCGCACCAGGATGGCGAGCAGACGAACGAGTACTGGCAGTGAAGCATAATTTCGATTTCGCCTGGAACAGCGACTGTCGTGGTACGCAGCCTTTCCGTCCATTACTCGCTGATGGACGGACCGGCTGTCCTCAAATACCAGTCACCCTGCCGACCTATGATGAAATTGCTGGCAGGGTGGTCAGTGCCGTGGATTTCAATGATTATATTCTCGACGCCATGGAGCAAGATAACGGTGTGCCCGTGTACTGTATTCATGCTGAAGTGGAAGGGATCTCGGCTGCGGTCATGTTTGAGCAACTACTGCAATGCGCAAAACAGCGAGCCTTACAATTCTGTACGCTCAGTGAACTATTGCCGACTGATCCGCAAACATTACCTTTAGGTACCGTAATCCGCTCACCGTTCCCAGGACGTGAGGGATGGCTGGGACGACAGTCTGGAGTGAATAAACCCTGATCATGAAAATTATCCGTCATGGCCGCGCGCTATCGCTGATCACTTTTTTTATCCTGATGTACCTGATACCTTTAGATAGCCGTCTATTGTGGCAGCCGGATGAAACCCGTTATGCCGAGATTAGCCGCGAGATGTTGCAACGCAACGACTGGATAGTACCTGAACTGTTGGGACTGCGTTATTTCGAAAAACCCGTCGCCGGATACTGGATGAATAATATTAGCCAGTGGCTATTGGGTGAAAATAATTTTTCCGTACGTTTAGGCTCGGTGTTTTGTACTGTATTGAGCACAGCATTACTCTGTTGGCTGGCTTGGTTATTGTGGCGCAGTCGAAGAGCAACATGGATTGCCTGCCTGATTTATTTATCTTCATTACTGGTGTTTGGTGTCGGGACTTACAGCGTGCTGGATCCCATGATTACCTTGTGGATGACGGCAGCCATGGTGAGCAGCTATTTCATGTTACACTCGGGAAAAAGGTGGCATAAAATCACCGCCGCAACATTGCTGGGCCTCGCTTGTGGTATGGGTTTTATGACCAAAGGCTTTTTGGCCTTGGTGCTGCCCGTCATCGCATTATTACCGGTTGTGGTTCAGCAGCGCAAAATAGCAGAACTCATGCTTTGGGGCCCCATAGCCATATGCGCGGCGCTGGTATTATCTAGCCCATGGGTTCTGGCAATTGCCTGGCGCGAGCCAGATTTCTGGCATTATTTCTTCTGGGTTGAACATATTCAGCGTTTTGCAGCAGATAACGCACAGCACAAAGCGCCTTTCTGGTATTACCTGCCAGTACTTTTTGCCGGTACATTACCTTGGGCTGGCCTGCTACCCGGCGCATTAATTAATGCATGGCGCAAACGGAAGCAGCAACCTGAATGGATTTTTCTGCTTAGTTGGGTACTGATGCCACTGTTATTTTTCAGTGTAGCGAAAGGCAAACTGCTGACGTACATCTTACCCTGCATGGCGCCTCTGGCGTTACTCATGGCCGCACAAGCTATACACTGTGAGCACACCGGGCAGACACGTACTTTTAAAATGAATAGCCTGATCAATCTGGGTGTTGGCATATTATGTATGCTGGTGATCCTGGTGGCTGCTTACGGAACACTCATTGCGCCCTTTGGGCTAGACTTTCATTCCCTATCGCTGTTCTCACCAGGAGAAAATAGCAAAATTACGCTGGCCCTGATCGCTTTTGCAGCATGGGGGTTAGTGGGTTACTGGAGTGGCCGGAAGCATGCCCGTTACTGGCTGCTGGCAGCAGCCTGTCCGCTGTTATTCAGTCTATTGATTGCCAGAATGCTGCCAGAAAAAATCATGGATACCAAACAACCTCAGTATTTTATCCGCCAGCACATTGATCTGCTGGCACAGAGCCGTTATCTGCTGGCTGATAATGTTGGCTTTGCCAGCGGACTGGCTTGGGAGTTAAAGCGTAGCGATATCATTATGTTGGATGAACAAGGCGAGTTGTCGTATGGGCTTGGTTATCCTGATGCCACTGGACAGCTGATACCCAATGCAGACTTCCCTGCCTGGCTGATTCAGGCGCGGGCACAGGGGGATGTTTCCCTGGTACTGCAACTGGAGAAAAACGGCAGGATCCCTGATGGATTACCCGTGCCCGATGATATCAGACGCCAATACCGTATGGTGCTGTTATGGTATAAAAAACTGCCATGAACTGTTATCTGTTGTTACTGTTGGTAAGCCTACTGACCTGTAGTGGTCAATTATGCCAGAAACAAGCTGCCCGGTGTTGGCAACAACAGTCAGTGGTCTGGCACCGATCCCTGACAGTACGCTGGATGCTGCTGGCTACATTTTTGCTGGTATTGGGTATGTTGTTGTGGTTACGCCTGCTGCAGTATTTGCCACTCAGCCAGGCTTACCCCATGTTGAGTCTGAATCTGGTTCTGGTGACAATTTTTTCTCAATTTTTCTTCAACGAAACTGTTGGCCTACGCCACTGGCTGGGGATTGGCTGCATTATGTTGGGTATTTTTCTCATGAATGTCTTATGATGCCATGGCTCTGGGGCGCCGCCAGTCTGACACTGGTAACCATAGCCCAGTTACTGATGAAATGGGGTATGACTCATCTTCCGCTGAGTTTACCAGGCGATATCTGGATGTTGGTTTTCATCTACCCACTGGCGATACTGGCAGTTTTTTTTGGTCTGGTGTGTTATGGGCTTTCCATGTTTTGTTGGCTATTTCTCCTGCGCCACCTGCCACTTAACCGGGCTTATCCTGTATTAAGCCTCAGCTATATTTTGGTATACCTGCTGGCACTATGGCTACCTTGGTTTAATGAAGCTGCCAGCTTGCTGAAAACTTCTGGCGTTGTTCTGATCCTCTTCGGTGTCTGGCTGACCTGCTCTGAAATACACAACAAATCAGATTCTGGCAAGGTGCGATAAAACGGTTACGAAAGCATCAAAACGGATGAGTAACGGTCCCGAACAGGTTTTTAGGGAAAGAATATCCTGACAGTAAAGGACTAATATGCGATTTTTTATAGGGTTTTTTCTGCCATTGATCGGCCTGATACTTGGAGGATGTAGTCGCTCTGTACCCACATCCTCAGGACAGCTTGCTCATCCTCAGATAGTGATATCGCAGTTACAGGCTCAGCTTAACCAGTGGCAGGGCACGCCATACCGCCATGGTGGATTAGACCGGCGGGGGGTGGATTGCTCCGGTTTTGTCTGGCGCACGTTTCGAGACCGCTTTGACATACTATTACCACGCACAACATCAGCACAGACTAAACTCGGTACCGCAATTTCCCGCCCACAGCTCAAGCCAGGTGATCTGGTGTTCTTTAGAACGGGAAGCGGTAAGAATGGATTGCATGTGGGGATTTACCACACGGACGACAAATTTATCCATGCCTCCACCCGCCGTGGCGTCATCTGTTCTTCCCTGAAGAATATTTACTGGAAAAAAGTGTACTGGCAGGCAAGGCGTATTTAAACCGTTCAGCGTATTCCTCGTTGTGTATAGTTAATCTTATCAATATGTAGACATTGTATTGTAATGAGTTCATCCAGAGAAAGAGCAGCTTTCCAAGTGGAACTCTTAAGTGTCTTCGTAAATATCCCGTCCTTAAAAATTAATACACAACAATCCTGCCGAGCAATTAACTCAATATATTCTTCCATAGACACGATAATTTATGTCTCATTCTTTTTGTTTTCTTTGATGAAAGTATTGAAACACGCTTTAGTGGCAGGATGCTGGTCCATGCTTTTTATACTAATTTTTTAAAAAATTTTTCTGATTTTTTATAAAATTCTCGAATTCACTCAATAAACCGTTCTTCTGCTCCTCCGTTAAACTTTCAAGGTAGTTGCTTATTTTTTTATTAACATCATGTCTGTCCTGTTCTGTTTGCCCTTTAAGTTTTTCTTTCTTTTCTTCTTCTCTTTTTTCTTTTTCTTCTAAATAGTTACGTCGCTCATTAATTATAATTTTCTTGATATACTTAACTGATAATATTTTTTAGCGCATTAATTAAATATCCAGATAATTCTCTAATTTTCCCTGATAAAAAATCTTCTGATTGGGTAATAGACTCCATTTTCTCTCGAATATATTTACTGTCATATTTTTATAGGTCTCATCAATTAATTTAACAGAAAAACCAAATATGTTAATTAAACTTTATTTAAATTCTTCATCAACCGAAAAGGTATTTAACTAAATTTTTGGTTCATCAATATTTTTTTCTAACTTACATTGCATCCCGGTAACTTTCTGGTTATCACGTTCTATCTCAGGCACTAGTCTAATTGGTGTAGTCAACAGTTACACCACGTTCAACCAGCATTTCCTGAAGCTCCCGGTAGCTTATCATGCAGCACCAGCGAACGACCCAAAAAATAATGGTGCCATGGAAATGTCAGCCGAGGATAAGGATTCATCGGACTGCCTGTCAAAAAGAATAATCTCCTTTCAGTGTATCAAATAACAGATCTTCATTGTTTTCAACAGTGCCTTTTTAAATGAGCATTATTTTATAGCACTATTTTTGTCGTTTAATATAGGATCCGCTCGCACTTTATTATGGAAAATTTAATTAATCAGATCTCTGTATATGATAACAGAAATACTGATTTATCAGGCTGTTTGCAGTTTTATTTTAAGAAATGTCAGCGTTATTTCCCCTGATTACTAACTGAAATTATTGAAAATTAATATTTAAAATCGATAAGTGAATAGCAATGTTAATATTGAAATATAGAAATAAATTTAAAACAGTTTTTTGGTTTTATTCAATAAATTTGATAGCATTTCCTTTACAAGTAGTGTCTCAAGAATTACCTATTGAGGCTGTAAAAGATGGAGCCAATATTGTTCAGAATTCTAAAGGGCAGATACAGATAAATATCGTAAACTCCAACAGCCAGGGGTTGTCACATAATCAATATATAAAATTTAATGTTGATACCAATGGCGTTACTTTAAATAATGAAGTCGCTAAAGCACACACTATTCTTAATGAAGTGACCGGTACAACACCCAGCCAACTCAATGGTACTATTGGCGTATCAGGGCCGTCAGCAGATGTCATTTTGGCTAATCCCAATGGCATTTCTTGTAATGGTTGTGGTTTCTCTAATACTCATCACGGCATTCTGACAACAGGACGCCCTCTTATTGATAATGGCGTACTGACGGGTTTTGATGTACAGAAAGGGTTGATTGAAGTCAAAGAAAGGGGTGCCCTGGTATACCGCTCACCTGAGATTGACAGCGCCAGTATTGCCCTGATTGCCTCCAGAATTAAAGTTAATGGAAAAATCCGCGCTCACAAAACACAGACAGATACTGCTGCCAATGAGATACATCTTATTGCTGGCGAACAAAAGGTCCGTTTAAAAAGAGATGCAGCAAAGCGTCTGACCGCTTTCCCTGTAGAAGATATTCGATCTGGCAAAACTCCTGATGAAGTTGCAGAACAGACAATCGATGTGGGGGCATTGGGGGGTATGCATGCTAATCAGATCTATCTGGTAGATAACAGCGCAGGGGTAGGCGTTAATAGCAACGCTGTCATTGTCCCGACAGAAGCATTGGTGATTGATGCATCGAGTAAGATCACATTGGCTGCTGATATCGTATCGGGTGGCGATATTGATATTAAAAATTCCAGGACAGTTACCAATCATAATCAATTAAAGGCAAAAGGAAATCTTATTGTCAGTAATGTTGGATCTTTCGTCAATGGTAGCCGCCCTGCTGCTGATCATGTTCTTTTCAATGGACATGGTCGCAGGCATTCTGGTGCAAAGATTATTGCCGATAGCATTGATGTTTCTTCCAGGACATTTGAAAACTACGGAACAATCCGTGCTGAGAATAAATTAAATTTAGATATAGCGGGTGATCTTACTAATATCTCAAGTCAGCTGTATGGTGGAGATATCACTCTCAAAGCAGATAATCTGATTCATAAAAACCATATTGTTAAAGGCAATCCTTCTCAAGACAACTCTCACGATACAGCAGGAACAACAGCGTTAATTCAAGCACGTTCAGGACTTACTATTGATACAAAGAAAAATTTGGAGATAGGAGGTTCTGAAATCCAATCTCTTTTGGGATCCGTCAGAGTGAACGTCGGGGGAAAAACGACGATTCAATCACAGGTTTTAAACCGCTTTTCAAAACAATCGATGGGATTTAATACTGTCGAAAAAGGTAGCACTTTAGAAAATGTTTTTTCGAACATATTCCTGTGGGAACCCGCGCAGGTATTTAAAACAGCCACTGTTACAACAAGCACTGTAAAACAAACACCTGTATTAGCGCGTTTATCAGCTGCTGAGAATTTTTCTTTAAATACAAATGGCGGGGTTCATATTGAGGGAGCGATTGTCAGCGCTGATAAGGTTCTGTTTGAAAGTAAAAACGATAATATTGATATTCACCCGATGCATCTTATTGATGTCAACCACGAGCATCTGGTGGTTGAAGAAGATCGTCCTTTATCTAGTAAAAAAACTGACAGTATTTTAACAAATGTCGCTGGCCATGCGGTCAATACTAAATTTCTGTTCGGTTCGAAATTAGATCTTTTGGCAACCAAAGGCGATATTCAGTTTGGTGATACAGATTTCATTTCGTTAACTCCACCCCCGCCTAAGCCAGGCTTTATGGAAAGCAATTCTCAACGCGATCCAGGTGCATTGAGTTCCATCAATATTGTTGGTCAAAGCGTGCTGACTTCAAGAGAGCAGGATGTCAGCAGGCAGGATATCCATCGCGATGTTCTTTTTTATGGGATTACCGCTGAGGGACATAGTTCACTTAATCAGGCCGTCAAAAATGCAACGGCTCATTTGCAGGTTCACGGGGGAAAAGAAGCGTATGTACGCGCGACCCTTTTGCGTGGAGCTCAAACATTAGGTGATCTGACGAATCTCTATTTTGCTGATACCGTTGGAGGGTCGTTTGGTGTTGCTTTTGAAAATACACACAGCGATACCCATAAAGAGATGATCAGTAATGGTGTGAGCCAAATGTATGCTGACAAGATTGCAATTACTAGCACACGAGGGAAGATTCAATTAACTGGGGTCGATATGCGTTCGCAAGCTAAGTCGGGAGAAATTGCCCTTACCTCGGCAAGCCATATCACCCTGGCAGAAGCGGACCAGCTGGGAAAAACGACTTTTGATAGCAAGACACACAAAGTCGATCTCAGTGCGCTTGGTTCGGCAAACGCTGCGATGAAAACGGCAGGCGTTGGTGTACGCGTTGGTTATGGACAGGAGAACAGACATAAGGAGGCTGATCAACATAGTTATGCACCATTTAGTGTGGTTGCTGCCAAACTCCGTTTTAAAACGGGCTGGCCACGTAATAATGGACCATGGTTCCCAAGAAGAAGTACCCATCAACCGGGTGACATGAACTTGTTAGGAGGAAAGGTAGTTGGACACGAGGTCTCCCTTGATGTCATTGGCGACTTAAATATTAAAAGCCTGCAAGACAGTCAACACAGCTATACAAGCCAAAATAATTGGGGTGGGTCGCTCGGTGTTGATGTCAATACGCTGACGGAATTGGCTCCTAACGGCGGTATCAATGGAGGGTACGGAAACAAGTGGAATAACGCGACCATCGTTGCCGAGCAGGCAGGGATATTAGCGCATACCTTTCATGGAACGATAGGACAAAATGTAGACTTAGTGGGGGCTCATATCGTGGCAACGGGCTCTATCCCTTCTTTGCTTACAGCAAAAGCAATTAATGCACAGATTCTGACAGACACACACGATAAAAATGGTTATTACATTGGGGGCGGAGTTGGACTCAATGTCAATGGCTTGCCAATGGCTAATCTTGAAGTGAGAGCTGAAGACTATTTCCAATATAGAAGTATTCAAAAAGCGACGCTTGCTGGTTTACAAATCAATGTTCCAGATTCAAACCGCCACGGTGAAATCAATAGCGATGCAAAAAATTTAATGCAAATTATGCGGCAGGATTCTAACGGAGCAGTTGATATCACTGCCACCTTTGCCTATACGCCAAAAGGAAAACAGCTGGAAGACACTCATCCAGTTAAACGAGCGCTCAAACAATTTCAAGAAAAGGTCGATGCGCATATTAACAGTAACCGTCAAAAGCTGACCCAAATACATCAGACGACCAATCAATTTAAGGGAGAGCATGAGCAATTTCATCAGGCGGTGTTAGAGACGAAAAGCCAGATCGAACAATGGAAAACGCAAAAACAACAATACCAAAATACGCATTCTTTAAACGAGACAAACCGCCATGCGTTAAGCAACACGCTTAAGACAATTGAGAACTTATTAGCATCCCGCCAGGCTAGCCGCGACGCTAAGCTCGATCTCTTGAGCCAGGCGAAAGTGAAATATGAGGCTGCGATTGCGGCTGCACGCGAGCATAGTAAGCACGATGCCACTTTAGAGAAAACTATAGAAGCGATGCACAGAGACTATCAAGCTTTAGTCGAAAAAGCTCACGCGTCTATAAAAGCATTTGATGATACTAAGGCTAATTTTGAAGAAATGAAAATAGTGTTCGAAGCAGAATCTCTGAGCCAGTCTACAGGACGCAGTGTAGGTCAATTAATCACACGCAGCTTGAGCGAAAAAGGAAAAGGATTAGTTCATTGGGAACATCCCTATACACACGATCGGCTGACTACTGCGTATGTGAATGTCGATGAAAACGGCGGTAAACGGCTGGCGACATTTAAACTGATGAGCCAGCAAACCTATCGCGAAGTAGATCCAGTAACCGGGCGTAATAAGTCGAGTTCCCTTATACAATCAGATGAAAATGGTTTTTCTGTCGTGAGTCTTAAGGGGGGCGCACCCAATAAAGGTAAAGGTGCAGGCAAGAATGATGCACAGGGCGATGGTGCTCAGAGCAATAGTGCACAGGGCGGTGGTGCACAGGGCGGTCCTCCTGGTGCAGCGTTTCTGGAAAAAATTGAGAACTTGGTATATATGATAACAGCGAGTTCTAAAGTGCAGAAGACGCGTAACACGCTGACAAAGCAGGATATAGAGAACGGATTTAGAGAAAATACATGGATTTTCGAGGAAGGTGAAACAACTGCAGACGTCGTTTGGAATATAATTCGAAAGGAACGGTCAGCCACATTCGACTATGAATTGGGGCATGCAGCTAAACACCACCCTGACCAGAAGGGTACGAGTGGCGCGCGTGGGTCCTCATGGCAGGCCCCTTATGATCAGACCAAGCTTCTTATGGAGGATCGTATTAAAAGATACGAGAAGGGGCTAAAAAACCACCCGGGGACGACGTTCTATTATTCGGAGCGCGTGGGTTCCAGGATAGACTTTGCTGGAGGAAAAGAAAGAAGGGATTATTTTTTTGAAGAGAAGGATAACGGATTTATTATTCAAGTAATGTATGACGCGGATAATAACTCATTTAGTTATCACGGTTATCCCTCTGATAATATCCCGGATGGGCAAATGCAGATGGCTCAAAACCTGTCTGGGAGAGGGGTAGTTTTAGACCCGGATCCTCGGTAAGTTATGACGGCACGGTTGCAAACAATGAAGATCTGTCATTTGATAAACTGAAAGGAGATGATTCTTTCCGACAGGCAATCCGATGAATTTTTTTCAAATTACCTTTTAAAAGCCCGATGCCAGATCGGGCAGAATATCAGTGAATTAATGGAGATAAGCACAGCTCAAACAGAGTGCGTAACTGTGCTGAACATCATGGGTGTTATTCGTAAAAAGCGCCGATTGGGCTTTTATTGCCGCTTTTGCAACTGAAAGCGGGGCTGGCAGCCATGCCTGTATCAGATTAGGTAACAGTGCATAGGCTGACACCTGTATTTCGTTAAATAACATGTCACTCCAGCTGGCCTGATCGGTATACCAGTTAAGTTCCCACGTTTTTAATTGAGCCAAGGCGGCCGCTTTTTCAACAGCGTTATCAAAATCACCTAACTGATCGATCAATCCATTATTTTTTGCATCCGTTCCAGTCCATACCTGACCTTGTGCAATTTCGTTAATCTGTTCCGGTGTTTTTTTGCGTGCACTTGCAACCAGATCAATAAAATTCTCATAACCCTTTTCTGTCGTCATTTGTATTATCTGGGATACCTGATCAGGTATTGGTTTAGTCACCGATAACTCTGCCAAAGGTGAAGTGGCCACACCATCAGTATAAACACCTATGCTTTTCAGGCTATTTTCAAAGGTATTAACGACGTTAAAAATACCAATGGAGCCGGTGAGCGTACTTGGACTGGCAATAATAAAATGTGCTGGAGTGGCTATCCAGTAGCCCCCTGATGCCGCTACTCCCCCCATGGAAACCACAATAGGTTTACCCGCACTGTGCACGGCAGCTAATTCAGCACGTATGACTTCAGAAGCAGTAACGCTACCACCAGGGCTATTAACGCGCAGTATGAGTGCCTTGATTTTGGGATCCAAGCGTGCCTGTCGAATTTGGGCTGCCATAGTGTCAGCACTGACGATGTCCGGTATTTTTGAGCCATCAATAATCGCACCGTTAACAAAAATGACAGCAATTTGTTGATCCTGCGCTGGGGTCTCGTTAAGGGAGTAGTCATAAATGCTGATGTAGTTAAAATCCTTCTTCTGGTCATTCCAGCCAAAAACTTTGATCATATCGCTTTCAATTTCCGGACGCAGAGCCAGTTGATCCACCAATTTATTATCCAAGGCATACTTGGCAGCATCGCCCCCAGCAGCCTGTAAGTTTGTGAGAATGACTTTCACATCAGGAAATATTTGCTCAGTCGCCAGCTGGCGGTTAGCGGCAATAACATTAAGATAATTTGCCCACAGGCTGTTTATCCAGCGCTGATCCATGGCTTTTGCTTCGGGAGACATGTCATTGCGGATGAAAGGTTCAACGGCAGATTTATAGGTTCCAACCCGAAAAATATGCGTGGTAACTTTCAATTTTTCTAACAGTGACTTGTAATAAATATGATTGCTCGAAAATCCATTCAGAAACACCATGCCCTGTGGGGAAAGGTAAATTTTGTTCGCGAAACTTGCCAGATAATATTGTTCCTGGTTATAGCTATCGCCAATGGCATAAATGGGTTTACCGCTGTCACGGAATTCTCGTAATGTTTTACCAATATACTGTAACGAGGGCTGATCGGCGCCTGTAAAATCTTTCAGTGACAGCACCATCCCGGTGATATTTTTATCCGTCTTCGCTTGGCGGATAATATCGACCAATTCGAACAGAGAGTTTTCCTGTGACCGATGATCTGAGGCACCCAGTAATTCACGTCCCCATTTTTGCAACGCATTATCGGTTGCCGGTTGATCCACAATAATACCATTCAGATTAACTAATAATGCACCTTGAGTACTATTTGTATATTGTGGTTGCATTTCCAGCAGGATCCCAATACCGGCCAAGAACAATATAAAAACAAACACATTGAGAATACATTCCCTGACAAGATTGAGAAGACGCCATGTCCACTTAAAACATCCCGTGATAATTCGCCACAAAATACGCATGTGATCTCCAGTAAAACCCGCAAGGTTATTTTTTTATAATCTATCGAATGACAGCCAGATTGAATATATTGAATTATCAGTCAGACCTTATTTCAATAAAGGTTACGCACTATTTAGTCTATGCTACTGTACTGCAAATGGAAACGCTGTCAGGAGAGAAATATGCACAACGTTAACTCATGCTTTCCGCGAAAAAAGCACGGTCGGTGCCGTTGCACACAGGAATTGACCTGTAAATGATGAAAAATAGAATTGTGGTTATTACAGGTGCAGGGCGAGGAGTGGGACGAGCCACTGCATTCCGGGCGGCTGATTCTGGAGCGCAGGTTGTGCTTTTCAGCCGTACTCAAGCGCAATTGGCTGAGGTTGCTGCTGAGATCAGGGAAAATGGAGGGCATGCTCTGGCCATCGCTGGAGATGTTTCCTGTGAAGCAGATATTCAGAAACTCTTCCAACATGTCAAGCAAACCTTCGGCCGTATTGATGTGTTAATTAACTGTGCTGCTATTGTAACAGTCAAACCGTTTTGTGAGATGGATACCCAAGCTTGGGATCAGGTCATGGATATCAATTTACGCGGCACTTTTCTTTGTTGTCGCGAAGCATTCCGTTTGATGATGCATATGCAACAGGGTGTGATCATTAATATTGCATCACTTTCCGGGGTCAAAGGAGTCGATAAATTTCCTGGCATGAGTGCCTATAATGTCTCAAAATCAGGAGTGGTAAGTCTTAGCGAAATACTGGCTGTGGAAGGCAAACCCTATAATATTCGTGTGTGTGCAGTCAGCCCGGGAGCGATAGATACCGATATGCTGCGTAAAGCCGCTCCTCATCTTAAAGCCGGTATGACTGCTGCTGATCTTGCTGAGATTCTGCTTTACCTCGCTGATGACTCAGGGCGTATGTTTAATGGCAGTAATATCGAACTCTTTACAAATGCATAAGCTTTTTTAGACGGTATCAAGATCAAGATCAGGCAACATCTTTTTGAGCACTGAGGGGGTATTGATATGATTTACTTGACCAAGCGTGTCAGTTTTAGTGCATCACACCGCTTATGGAGTGATCATCTGACTGAAGCAGAAAATTATAATACTTACGATAAATGCGCCAATCCAAATGGACATGGGCATAATTATATTCTTGAAGTCACCGTCCGTGGTGAATGTGATGAGAAAACAGGCATGGTGATCAACCTGACTGATGAGAAGAAGATCATTCATGAACAGATCATTCACTGGGTTGATCATAAGCATCTTAATTATGACGTTCCATGGTTAAAGGGGGTAATACCCACTACGGAGATACTGGTGATGAAGTTTTGGCAACGGCTTGAGCATCATTTCCCTGATGGCACATTGTATGAAGTAAAGCTACGTGAAACGGAAAGTAACAGCGCAGCTTATCGGGGTGGGATGGTCTGAGAGAGACTATTGCAAAAAGAGAGACTATTGCAAAATATGACAGCATACTTGAAAGCATGGCTAATCCAAAGCAACCGGTTATCCGGTAACAAACGTAACAGAATTGATGTAACGACAGGTGATACATGATCAATATCCGCACAATTGTGCTGTCTGGTTCTCTTTTTTCTGGTTTGCTTTTTGCCATCTTAAGCCAGGCAGAAGGCAATAAAGAAAGTTTTAATCGTAATAATATCGATATTGTTATACCACCTGAAGTGTGGCCACAGGGGAATACTGGATCAAACAACCATCATCCTTGTCTTGAATGTTGTGTCTATCAAAATCAGAGTTATTCACAAGGTGCAGTAATAAACATCACAGGCGAAATACTGCAGTGTGTACGAGATAAAAATATGGCAGGAACTCATACCTTAATTTGGAAGGTACTGTCAAAACAAAATAAGGCTGCAGATTGAGCGCAAGTCATTTTTACTCGCCATTGACGAGCACTGCGTCAAAAGCAAAGTTGCTATGAAAAATTGCACAACGGTACCTTTATGCAGTGGCTATCTGACAATATAGCAGTGCAATACCGTGGTGTTGATAAGTAAATGAAGACATCATAGAGAAAACTCGGACCACACTGGTGCGTGATCGGACGGTTTATCCATGGCGCGTATACCATAATCTATACCGGTGGCAACACACTGAGAAGCCAGTGATCGGGTAGCGAGCATTAAATCTATCCTTAATCCACGATTTTCATCAAAACCTCGGGTTCTATAGTCAAACCAGGAAAAACTGTCATTACAGTCCGGATGAGCAGAACGAAACGTATCTATTAATCCCCAGTTTTGTAAGCGTTCCATCCAATGGCGCTCTTCCGGTAGGAAAGAGCATTTTCCGGCGCGCAGCCAACGCTTGCGGTTTTCTTCACCAATGCCAATATCCAAGTCAGTTGAGCTGATATTAAAATCACCCATAATCAATAGGGATGCCTTTGCCGAAAATTCCTGTTCCAGATAAGTTTGGAGATCCCGATAAAAATTTTCTTTAGCAAGGAATTTTACTGGATGATCTCGACTTTCACCCTGAGGAAAGTAGCCATTGATAATAGTGATTATGCCCTGTGAAGTGGTGATATCTGCCATGATAATACGGCACTGGGCATCGGCTTTGTCCGTAGGGAAACCTCGGCGCACGATCACAGGCTGCTGTTTTGTCAGCAATGCAACACCGTAATGACTTTTTTGCCCGTGGTAGTAAAGATGATAACCGTACTGGCTGAATTGTTCTAAAGGAAACATATCATCATGAACTTTCGTTTCCTGTAAACCAATGACATCAGGTCGATGTTGTTCAATGATCGCAGCTAATTGGTGCGGTCTGGCACGCAATCCATTAATATTGAAAGAAACCATTTTCATGTTAACTATTTTCTAAAATACCTGCATAACAAATGGTAACAGACATTGCTGTGGATTGTCATTGCGGTTGCTTTGCTGTGTAGCAATGATTACCACATGCCAAAGCAGAAATGTCCATGTTACAGGAGAATTCAGAATATTTCCCCAACCTGATTCAGCAATACCAAGATCACTCATTTTCTTTTCAGTCTGCCAACGTAATATGTCATACCCAGTTTACCGCTCATGAACACTTTGCTGGGTACATGGCATTACATGTTTTCAAGATCATTGACACCTCTATTATATAACGACCAAGTTATGTTTCTAAATCAGCACGTTCTATAAATCAAATGAACAATGTGTTAGCTGAAATAGTTGTTTCTCTTTTTAGCTATGATATTAATTTAACTTAATTTTTTATCATCTGTATAAATTTAATAAAAAAATGATTCATAATTTATTATTAATATGGATATAGAATTTTTTAATGTAATGCTATTGATTTTTATTCTTGCTGTAATAAAAAATAATGTTATATAAATGTAGATCATAAAACTCAACTCTGTTAAAAATAATAAAGTATTTTCTATATTAATATATTCATGTTTTTTCATAAAAAATTAAATTGAGTTGTACTGTTGCATGATTTTTTATTGCCTGACCTGCAGGATTTCTATTTATTTTTTTATTTAATAGCTGAATCATTATTTGCAAATCATTTGTTTTTCATGTACAAAACAATACCCTCGACATATGTCAACAAATATTTGACTTATTTGTGAATATGATTCGATGGATTTCATAGGTTATATAGGACTGGTGAACTATGTTTTTATCTCGAAAGTTAGAAGCATTTATGGCGGTAGTCGAAAATGGCTCTTTAAGTAAAGCTGCAAAAACAATGAATCGTACTACACCCCCTGTTGCAAAATCAATAAAAGACTTTGAGGCTATAATAGGAAAAAGGTTATTTAAAAGGGAAAAATTTGGTATGAGTTTAACTAAAGATGGTGAGGTACTCTATAATGATTTAAAGGATCTTTACCAACAAGAAAAAGAAATAACAAAAAAACATTTATATGGGAATATTTGTAATATCGTGAATGTTTACTACGACTGGGGAAAAGATAAGAGATTGATTACATTATACAAAGCGGCAGAAAAAAACAATATACAAGTCAATATATTTAGATTTTCTTATGACAACATTGGAGAAATTGGAGATTATGATGGCAATACATTAATTTTAAGTTCAGAAAAAATTGATAGTGAACGATTTTCTTTTTTGAAAGAAATACAGGGTGGTGAAATAGGAATATGGGCAAGAAAAGATATTATTAATTCTACTGACAACGTTATTACTTTATTGAGCGGTACTACCTGGCTTTGTGATCCCATTCTCTATAAAAGTAGCTTTATAAAAGAATTGGGGGATGAAGTGAGAAAACGTGGTGATAAGGCAAACATCAGGCAACTTGACAATTTTACATGCTGTTTAAATTTTGTCTATTCGGGTGATTATGTTTGTATTACAGATTCTATGGTAGATGATTTTGATGGTAATTCAATGCTTAAATTTATTGAGCTAAAGGACTATCCATGTGAAAATAAATGTTATTTTTATAAATCAAAATCTCATTCCAGTGTATTAAATCGTTTCATCGAGTTAGTTAACAATATGAATTAATTTTTATATAAAAAAATTTTTTAATAAAAAAAATATTAGTATATTCATCAGGGATAATAATATATTATCGTTTTTTTTAAAATGGAAAATATTATCATATTGGCGATAATTTCATCTACAAAATCATAGCAAATAAAACTTATACCATACGTTTTAAAATATAGCACATCATATCAAATGATCTGATAAATCTAATTTTTAAAATGGGCCTGATGCTCCAATAATATTTTTTATTTTTAATGGTGCTCTCGTCAATATTATAGAAAGCACCATGAATGAAAAGAGTTAAAGAATAATAGTACGGTTGCCATAAACAAAGACATGTTGTGCCAGTACCAGGTATAGTGCCCGACTAAGCACGTTTTTTTCAACGTCACGCCCTGCACGCATCATATCTTCAGGACTGTATGAATGATCTACATTAATCACATCTTGCATAATAATTGGCCCCTCATCCAGGCTATCATTAACATAGTGTGCCGTGGCACCGATAATTTTGACACCACGTTCATAGGCCTGATGATAAGGACGAGCACCGATAAAAGCAGGCAAAAACGAATGGTGAATATTAATAATTCGATAAGGGTAATGTTGCACAAAAGCCGGCGTCAAAACTCGCATATATTTAGCGAGTACAACGTAATCAGGTCGATATTGATCAATCTGAGCCATTAGCTGCTGGTCGTGCTGCGCACGAGTTAAACCCTCATGGCTTATTAAGTGAAAAGGAATATCAAAACGTTCCACCAGATTTTGTAATGTATGGTGGTTACTGATTACTGCTACAATTTCTACGTCAAGCCCACCATAAGCACTTTTCATTAACAGATCACCAAGGCAATGTGCCTCTTTTGTTGCCATGATGAGAATACGGCGGCACTCGGTATTGTGTAGTTCACAAGAGGCATTTTCAGATAAACTGCTATTAAGCTCAGCCAGCAGAGTGGTGTCGTTGAAAACTCCTTCAAGCTCTGTACGCATAAAAAAACGACCGTCCTGATGATCAACAAATTCATTATTTTGAATAATATTTAATTGATGTTGATAACAAACAGTAGTAATTTTTGCGATTAACCCTTTTGCATCGGGGCAAATGGTACGTAAAATTTTTTTCTGTACATCCTGATGTGACATAAAGTAACAGATCCTGTATAAGTTTCTATTTAATGAGCGGCAGGCTGGATGTTTTCACCAACATTTGTCGGGTAATGGTGAATAAAACAGTACTTTTACCAGAATGAATATCAATAACATTCCTGCCAGTGAGGTTTGAGTTATATAAACGCTATAATCCGTGTTCATCAGCATGTAACAATAGTGCATGCAGAGATAACTTGAACAGATTATCGCTACTCGCAATACATTGTTTATCTGCAATCAAGGATAATAAAGCCTGATATTACAGGCTATTGCCTGAATAATAGTGTAAACAAAATATGTGCAAACTGACATGAATTAAGTCAGTCACTCAAAACAGTTAATACCCCGTGTCTTAATTTTAACTAAAATAAGTAGTGTCTGAATGAATGATTTTATCAAATGAGCCACGTCTGCCCGTGCATAAATGTATTACTGCGAACTATATCATAGTTACCCGAATATCTTACCCAGTGTCATGCGGGTATCAGCATAAATCAGGTTAAAATTGTGATCCTTATTAAGATGGATGAGTGCTATGCGACAAATGAAAATTGGATTAGCATTAGGTTCTGGTTCAGCAAAAGGATGGGCTCATATTGGTGTGATAAATGGATTAAAGAAACTTGGCATAGATATTGATATCGTTGGTGGCTGTTCCGTAGGTGCGCTGGTAGGCGTCGCTTATGCCTGTAACCGCATGGACGCTATGGAATTTTGGGTGCGATCCTTCAATTATTTGGATGTCATCAAATTAATGGATTTTTCCTGGCACCGCGGTGGCCTGTTACGGGGCGAACGTGTATTCAACGCTATAGGTAAATTGATCAAAATAACAGCCTTCTCTGAATGTTCATTAAAATTTGGTGCTGTTGCCACTAACTTAACAACCGGACGTGAATTATGGTTTACTGAAGGTGATATTAATCAGGCTGTCCGTGCTTCATGCAGTGTACCCGGTTTACTTTCACCCGTTTGGTTTAATGATTGCTGGCTGGCAGATGGTGCCATTGTGAATCCTGTGCCTGTTTCTTTAACAAGGGCAATGGGTGCAGATATCGTTATTGCTGTAGACTTACAGCAGGATGCGCGTCTCGTACAGCAAGGGTTGCTGTCTCATGAGAAACTGACAGATGATCAACCTTCTTCCCCTTGGTACGAGCGGTTGCGTGGCAAACTCACACGTGTAGCCCTGCAGCAATCAGATAATACTCCCAGTGCTCTGGAGATCATGTCGGTATCCATGCAGGTATTAGAGAATGGTTTAAAACGTAATTTGATGAAAGAAGAACCCGCTGATATTTTAATTCAACCCTATTGCCCTCAGATATCAATGCTGGATTTTCATCTGGCGGGAGAAGCCATCGCTGCGGGGCAATTAGCGTTGGAAAAACAACAGAAAGAACTATTATCCCTGATAAAAAAGAAAAAGAAACAATATATGACCGTTTAAAAAAACTTTCTGCCTTTCTCATTTCGAATAATCAATGCCATTATCCACCAGCCATTATTATAATTATATTCAAAAAAATCAGCCAGGGATTGTGCCTTATGGAAACAGGTTTAACAGGTAAGTCTATTTTGATAGTAGAAGACGATATTGTATTTCGTTCTGTAATAACAGCTTATTTGAATTCTATGGGAGCAACAGTGCAACAAGCAGATCATGGTTTTCAAGCATTAAGTCTGTTAAAAAAACAATCTGTCGATCTTATTTTATGTGATTTAGCCATGCCGGAAATGGGAGGTATCGAATTTGTCGAACATTTTCTTTTGCAGGGCATGAAAATTCCAATATTAGTCATCTCTGCAACGGATAAAATGGCGGATATTTCCATAGTATTGCGTATGGGTGTCAAAGATGTATTATTAAAACCGATAACAGATTTGGGTTATTTGCGGGAAGCGATGTTGGCTTGTTTATATCCCACGCTACTCAGACCTTTTGCTATTGAAGAAGTTGAGCTGATCAGAAATTGGGAGATAATACGTAAAAATCCCCATGAAGCAGTACAATTATTACAGCAACTTCAACCTCCGGTACAACAGACAATTGCCCGTTGTCGAATTAACTACCGTCAATTAACTGTTACCGATCAACCTGGTTTTGTGATTGATATCTCTGAACTTTCAGAAAACGATTTGGCTTTTTATTGCCTGGATGTCGCACAGTCGGGAAGCAACGGTATATTAGTGGCACTATTATTGCGCATATTATTTGGTAGAATACTAAAGAAGTATTTAATGCGTCAGCACAGGCGCTTACCCAAAATGTCTTCATTAGTTAACCGATTCAATCAATTATTACATCGAATTCATCTTGCCGGCCAGTATCCACTATTGGCTGGCTATTACAACGTTGAAGATAAAAACCTCATCCTGATGTCCGCCGGTTTAAATGCAAAAATCAACATCCATGACAGTCAAATTCAATTAAGCGGCAGTGTTCCATTAGGGATCTTGAACGCAACATACCCTGAGCAGATAAGTAACTACTGTGACGCTTGGCAGTGTCAGATCTTTGGGGATACACATCAAGTCAGGTTAATGTTATCCATTGAATAACCAGACTCTTATTGCAAATGATTGTCATTTTACTAAATATATTATCTCAATTTAATCTGTTTTTAGTATGATTATAGCATCACGTCATCGTTGATGGCGCTAAAATGATATTGTTTTTATATATCATGAAAAATGACCTGTTGTATCGATGATATTTTGTTATTTCATTAGCAACCTGACCAAGAGCAGAATAGGAAGAGGGAAGATTCAGTGTCTATTATAAAAAACAGAATTAAAAAGGCGGTGATTCCGGTGGCGGGCCTCGGTACCAGGATGTTACCTGCCACTAAAGCTATCCCGAAAGAAATGTTGCCTTTAGTTGATAAGCCTTTGATTCAATATGTTGTGACTGAATGTGTTTTGTCGGGTATCTGTGAAATTATTTTAGTGACACATTCTTCTAAAAATTCAATTGAAAATCATTTTGATACCAGCTTTGAATTGGAGGCTATGCTTGAAAAACGGGTCAAACGTCAGCTCTTGAATGAAATACAATCAATTTGTCCTCAACACGTTACTATCATGCAAGTACGTCAAGGGATCGCCAAAGGACTTGGGCATGCAGTACAATGTGCCCGCCCCTTGATTGGTGACGAACCTTTTGCTGTAGTATTACCTGATGTTATTTTGGATGAATACAGTTCAGATTTATCTAAAGATAATTTAAGTGAAATGATTCAGAGATTTAATCAAACAGGGATCAGTCAGATCATGATAGAAGCTGTTCCCTATGAAAAAATTGCTCATTACGGTATTGTGGATTGCCATGGGCGTTTGTTACAACCAGGAGAAAGTGCCCCCGTGGTTGGAGTTGTTGAAAAACCCCAGCCCGAAAAAGCACCCTCAAATTTTTCAATTGTTGGACGATATATTTTTTCAACCAGTATCTGGCCCCTGCTGGCCAAAACTCCACGTGGCTCTGGCGATGAAATTCAGCTTACTGACGCCATTGCGATGTTGATGGAAAAAGAACCTGTTGAAGCCTATCATTTAAGAGGAATGAGCCATGATTGTGGTCATAAAATAGGCTACATGAAAGCATTTATGGTTTATGCCATGAAACATTCGATATTGGGTGATGAGTTTAGTTCTTGGGTAAAAGAAACGATCGCAAAGATGTAATCATTATTGTGCAGGGCTGCATAAATTTAAGGTTTTTGGATGAAAATTACCGTTTTTGGTATCGGTTATGTTGGATTAGTTCAGGCAGCAGTACTCGCTGAGGCAGGGTATAATGTACTTTGTGTCGATGTTGATACTCATAAGATAGAAAATCTTAAAAAGGGTGTTATTCCGATTTTTGAACCGAACCTTGCACCCTTGGTGAAACAGAATTATGACGCAGGTCGTTTAAATTTCACGACAGATGCACGGGTAGGAGTGGCCCATGGCACCATTCAATTTATTGCTGTTGGAACACCACCTAATGAGGATGGATCAGCTGATTTGAAGCATGTGATTGAGGTCGCAGGTACTATTGGCCAGTATATGACTGGCTATAAGGTAGTGATTGATAAATCGACTGTTCCGGTAGGTACGGCAGATAAGGTACGCTCTACCATACAAACAGTGCAGAAACAGCGTGCCAGCAATATTCCCTTTGACATTGTCTCTAATCCCGAATTTTTAAAGGAAGGAGCCGCTGTTACTGATTGTATGCGTCCGGAACGGATTGTCATTGGTACTGATAATAATGCTGTAATTGCGCTTATGCATGAACTGTATGGACCTTTCAATCGTAATCATGACCGCATGATTATTATGGATATTCGCAGCGCAGAACTTACAAAATATGCGGCTAACTGCATGTTAGCTACTAAAATCAGTTTTATGAATGAAATGGCCAATATGGCGGAACTATTAGGTGCTGATATTGAAAAAGTGCGTCAGGGAATAGGATCTGATTCACGTATTGGTTATCATTTCATCTATCCTGGCTGTGGTTATGGCGGATCCTGCTTTCCAAAAGATGTCCGGGCATTAATTCGTACGGCGCAACAAATCGGCTACCAGCCTGAATTGCTGCAGGCCGTTGAGAAGGTTAATGATCAGCAGAAATACAAGTTGGCGGAGTTAATACAACATCATTTTGGTGCTAACCTGAAAAATAAGACCTTTGCACTTTGGGGACTGGCATTTAAACCTAATACAGATGATATGCGCGAAGCGCCAAGCAGAGTATTAATGGAATTACTGTGGCAAGCGGGTGCCAAAATTCAGGCCTATGATCCACAGGCAATGCATGAAGCTCAACGCATTTATGGTATCCGTGATGATTTGATACTGATGGAAACCAAGGAGGACGTTTTACAGGATGCAGATGCACTGATTATTTGTACTGAATGGCACAATTTCCGTGTACCCGATTTTAATACCATTAAGTTAACACTAAAACAACCCGTGATATTTGATGGCCGTAACCTGTTTGATCCCGACCGTTTAAGCAGGTATGGATTGACTTATTACGCCATTGGTCGTGGTGCTTCCGTTAATCAATCATAGAGGCATGGATGAAGTTTCTGGTTACAGGCGCCGCAGGTTTTATTGGATTTCATGTTTGCCGACGTTTGCTGACACTTGGGTATCAAGTTATCGGTTTAGATAATTTAAATGATTATTATGATGTAAACTTGAAACTCATGCGTCTGGCTCAACTGACTGATCAAGCCACCTTTCAATTCATAAAGTTAGATATTACGGATTCTCCAGGCATATCAGCTTTATTTGCTGAGCACCAATTCCAGCGTGTAATTCACCTGGCAGCACAGGCGGGAGTGCGTTACTCACTGGAAAATCCATTAGCGTATATTCATGCTAATTTAGTTGGCTATATCAATGTCCTGGAAGGTTGCCGCTATCATAACGTTGAGCATTTGCTTTATGCTTCCTCAAGTTCAGTATATGGATTAAATCGCAAGCTGCCATTTTCCACAGCAGACCGCGTGGATCATCCAGTTTCTTTATATGCTGCAACAAAAAAATCCAATGAATTAATGTCACATACCTATTCGCACCTTTATGGATTGCCCACTACGGGGTTAAGATTCTTTACAGTGTATGGGCCATGGGGACGTCCTGATATGGCATTATTCAAATTCACTAAAGCTATGTTAGCGGGTGATTATATTGATGTTTATAACAATGGCCAGATGCAGAGAGATTTCACCTATATCGATGATATTATTGAAACCATCATGCGATTGCAAAATATTATTCCGGGCAAAAATCCATCATGGACAGTAGAACAAGGCACGGTTGCCAGCAGCTCAGCCCCCTATCATATCTATAATATTGGGAATAGCCATCCTGCCACGCTAATGGAATATATTCATTCACTTGAAGTCGCATTAGGCATAAGTGCTAAAAAGAATATGATGCCTTTGCAGTTAGGAGACCTGCTGGATACCAGCGCAGATCTTGGCAATCTGTATCAGGTGATTGGGTTTGTACCAAGAACAACGATTATGGATGGCGTGAAATATTTCGTTGAATGGTATAAGGCATTTTACAAATGCCCCTGAAAAAAAGGGAACCCTGTCCCTTGTCTTTCTTGTGCTATGCGATTTTCATCAAAAAATAAAAAACCAATAATCAATCATTATTTCAGTGGTGCATTGGTACTATTTCAGATCCTGTCTAACAAGATGATCTAATATTATTGTTGTAGCAGGAAGTCATCTAACGATTTACCTTGTATCTCAATGGCCTTTTTAATTACTGCAGGCGTTCGTCCCTGGCCTGTCCATGTTTTTAGTTCACCATTTTCATCAATATATTGATATTTAGCTGGACGAGCAGCACGCTTAGATTTACTGGGAACTGTTTTATTAGGTGCCATTGTTTGCAATAATTCGTTTGGATCAATACCATCAGCAATTAACATTTCACGATACTGTTGCAGCTTACGTGTGCGTTCTTCAATTTCTGCTTGTGCCTGGCTATCTTCATCCCTGCGTTCATTAACAACGACGGCTAACTTTTCAAGCATTTCTTCCAGAGTTTCAAGGCTGCATTCTCTGGCCTGAGCTCGTAGTGTACGGATGTTATTTAGAATTTTTAACGCTTCGCTCATTGTGATAGTCTCAAATTATAATGGTTTTGGCATTCGGATGATAATAAAGTGCTATTTTATTTTCTGCAATAGCCAATTTGATTAGTCTGCCAGACTTTACTCTTTTTAAAATTAAAAAGTGTTTGTTGTTACTAATATAATTGAAGGTAAATTGGTATTATTTTATCAGTTTTTAAGTCGAATCTAAGATGAATACTTAATATTGCAAAGCAACAACATGATTTTCTCACTAAGTGATAAGTTTGCTCTATATCAAAATACTAAAAAATAAAACCAATTTAGAATGTGATTAAGCTGATATATGAGTAGTATTCCGTACTGACAGGGTACATAAAAATTATGAAATTTGTTAATTTTATCACTGATAATCAATCTGATCTTATTTTTATGTCATGAACATTATTTTTATAACGTATTGATAGTGCTAACTCAAGTAACATTTTAATTGGATTAGACTTATCGATATTTTGTATAGTTGTTTTTTCTAGCATGGTGAATCCGTTAAGCTAGAATATAAAAATAAATCAGCTAAACTCACTGATATATTTTTTATACTCTCTAGCGCTACTGGATTGAGAAAAATTTTAGTAAGATACTGCGTTGATATGAATTTTTAATCCCATTTAAATATCGGGATAACCTTAGGAGGTTCGTGTGAATAACAAAAGCTTCCAGAACTAGCATGGCACTCAGATCACTGAAAGTGATCTTGACACAACTTGTTTTACTGGTGGGTCGTGCAGGGTTCGAACCTGCGACCAATTGATTAAGAGTCAACTGCTCTACCAACTGAGCTAACGACCCGGCAGCCGTGGATTATCACTTGCCTGATGTCAGCTGTCAAACATTTCATTAATTTTAGCAGCGTGGTTAGATATCCTTGATATTAAAACAACTAAAATAGTTCATTGATATTGAGACATGAGCAAGATTTTAATAAATATGATGAGATTGATGATCAATTTTTGCCGAAATTATTCTGGCTGGTTATTGTACTCATGCTCAAAAATATTACCCCATCATCATGTAATATAAAGAAATTTTGATAGGTATATTATTTTTATTCCTACTGATTATGCGTAAATGCATGCCAGGTACCTAATCTTATTAGTACGGAATGTAACGATAAAAAATACAAAACACAGTTATAATTTTATACGTTAAGTTTTTAAACAATACGGGAGCACAGTACAATGGTAAGCATTCTTGTTCTTTATTATTCAATGTATGGGCATATTGAGACTATGGCGGGCGCTATTGCACAAGGTGCACGTACCGTCAACGGTGTTGAAGTAACCATAAAACGTGTTCCCGAAACCATGTCTGAGGAAAGGTTTGCCCGGGCAGGGGGAAAAACACAATCCGCACCCATCGCCAGTCCTCAGGAACTGGCTGACTATGATGGCATTATATTTGGCACCCCCACTCGTTTTGGCAATATGGCCGGACAGATGCGTAATTTTCTCGACCAGACCGGAGAGTTATGGGCCAAAAGCGCCTTATACGGCAAAATCGGGAGCGTTTTTTCTTCAACGGGTAATGGCGGAGGCCAGGAACATACCATCAGTTCCACCTGGACGACACTATGGCTGCATCCCTATAAATTGACTTAAAATAATGAATCAGAAAAAAGGTGATTGACATCACATCTGAGCTTTCGCCTGAGAGCTTTAGCCTGCGCCCATTTGTGCTCAATGGGGTTAAGGTCAGG
>JACCDN011161420.1_pt1 | contig 26654 bp, 22 predicted proteins | sample 7441691 | NCBI WGS metagenome assembly JACCDN01 (sample SAMN15323439, study PRJNA562643) | freshwater metagenome | isolation source: river surface water | place: USA:Blue River Watershed | collected 2017-08-16 | reverse complement strand
GGTTTCGGAGATACATTCTTGGATCTTGCCGATCAATACACTGGCCGATCATCAGATGGTTCATACATGTCCAACGAACTCGATTCCGGTGCAATCATCGACTGCCTTGATTGGCCAGATACCCGCAGCGTTGAAAAGACAAAGGCTGATGCCAAGCGCTTCACCGACGCCGCACCTGTATTTGGTCCATACCTTGCCTACACAAATATCTCTTGCAAATACTTAACCCCACCAACCGAAGACAAGCTAACCCGATCAACAAATAAAATTACTTCAATCAAAACGGTTCCCGTGATTGTTATTGGTACCACCCGTGACCCAGCTACCCCATACGAATGGTCTGTTGGACTTCACCAAATATTCAAGAACTCCAAACTAATTTCCCTAGATGCCGACGGTCACACCGGCCAAGGCCGTGGCAGCGCCTGTGTCGACAACGCCGTGGACGCGTACTTAATTAACGGAAAAACCCCAAAAAAGAACCTAGTTTGTACGCTCTAAATGTGAAACACAAAGCAAAAATTCTGTAAGTTCTACCCATGCGAATTCCACTGGCTTCATCAGGGCTACGTGAACAAGACATTCTAGAGATAAACCGCGTGCTCAATTCTGGCAATTTGACCATGGGCGCTGAGGTAAAAAAGTTCGAACAACGGATGTGCGATTACTTAAAAGTTGAACATTTCGTTATGGTCAATTCGGGTTCTTCAGCAAATCTATTGATTATTGAAGCGTTACTAAGACCGACTAAAGGTAAAGCCAAGTTAAATCCTGGAGATAGCGTTCTTGTTCCTGCAATTGCTTGGCCGACTACGATTTGGCCAATTATTCAATTAGGGTTAAATCCCATATTCGTCGATGTAGAAGAAAGTACGCTTGCGATTGATTTACAAAAAGCACAAACACTAATTGATAATACAGGGATACCCGTGTCTGCCATTTTCCCAATACACCCTTTGGGTTACGGAATCTCGCACACAGAACTAACTCGTTTTGCGGAAAGAAATGAACTAATTCTTATAAATGATGTTTGTGAATCTTTAGGAAGTTGGAATGAAAATACGCATGCAGGAATCTGTGGATTAGCAAGCTCATTTTCGTTTTATTTCTCGCACCATATAACGACAATGGAAGGGGGCGGAATTGCAACAAACAATCTTGATTTTGCAAACGATTTGAGGTCAATGAGGTCACATGGTTGGTCTAGAGACAGACTTGATGCAGAAGATTGGACAAAAAACATTAGCGATAATGATTCCAAATTTCTCTTTGTTTCAACAGGATACAACGTTCGGCCCATGGAGATCCAGGCAGCGATTGGGTCATCACAAATAATGCAACTAGATGATTTTGTTGAGAAGAGAAGATATATTGCTGAAAGAGTTTCTCAAGCACTTCACAACTCCAGCTTGAAAGTGATTGGCAGTAGCTCTTTGGCCAACCCAAGCCAGCGAAAAGGTAATTCCTGGATGTTGATACCTATATTGGTGACCGGTGATGATGCTAAGCGAAGAAAACATGAAATAGTAAGGGATTTACAAACTTTAGAAATTGAAACTAGGCCAGTGCTAACAGGTAATTTCCTTGCTCAGCCAGCAATACAAAGAATTACGCGCCACTCTGTTGACCCGAAGAACTTTGTAGTAGCTCAGAAAATTACAGAACAAGCTTTTATGGTTGGAGCTCATCACGATTTATCCAACGAACAAATTGATTTTCTATGTGAAAGATTAAAAGAAGTTACAAAGTGAATCAAAACAAAGTAATCGAGAAAAGCCAATCTGAATTGTCGAAAATAACTTGCGTTATAGCTATTCCGTCCTATAACGAAAATCAGGCCTTACCAATTCTTGTTTCTCAACTCTCAAAAGCTCTAAATTCATCCGATGCTTTATTTATAATAGACGATAGCGATACGTGCATGTTTGATGAAATTAAAGATTTGTGCACAGATGCCATGAAGGAATCGAAAGGATTTCTAATATTTAACAACCACAAGGGAAAATCAGGTCGCGGCGCAGCAATCCGACGTGGAATGCAAATTAGCATTCAGCAATTTCCAAATTTGCGATACTTTATAGAATGTGATGCTGATGGATCCCATCGCATTGAGGACATTTTGTTTTTGAAAGATAGTTCCGATAGTTCTGATCTGTATATAGGTAGTAGATATCTAAAGGGTAGCCAGATTAAAGGTTGGCCTATGTCTAGGCGTGCCTTTTCACGAATTCTAAATATTGTTATACCGAGAATGCTCAATATAGACGTTCACGATATTACAAATGGCCTGCGGAGATACTCAAATCATGCAATCTGTGAGATTCTCAAAAAGAATGCTTTAACTAATGGTTTTATTCACTTGTCCGAGCAGGCGCTTATCATAGATCGAGCATCGAAATCAATTAAAGAGTTCCCAATAACTTTCGTAAATAGAGAAATCGGAACAAGCACTGTGAGATTTAGCGAGGTACTTAACTCTCTGCGGGGTCTTTATATAATCTACAGATACCGAAAACAATTTATTAAATGAACAAGATCCTGTCTACCGGCCATACTGGCACGATAGGTAAACATTTTGGGAATGACGTAATTAAACCACTAATCAATCTTCCAGACATAAAAAATCTGCACTCCATTTTGAGCGGTTCGCTCCCTAAAATCGTTTTGCATGCCGCTGCCGTTGTTAATCAACGCGAAATTCAAGAAGATCCATATAAGGCATACCAAGTAAATGTGGAAGGTACGAAAAAATTAGCTCTATTTGCAAGAGATGAACTTAATGCCCGCTTTGTATTCGTATCAACTTCGCACGTGTATGCGCAATCAAGTGAAAAACTGTCAGAGAGTTCCAAAATAGATCCCGTGAATATATATAGCATTCAAAAGAGACAAGCTGAAATTGAAATAATTGAGGTTTTTCGGAATAACCCAACCCAGTTTTGTATTGTGAGAGTCTTTAGTTGTCTGGACTGGGACGTACCAGAATTCACCTTAGGGGGGAAGATTAGAAGTTTAATACTTCCAGGTTCAAGCGTTCGTTTGAGTTATGCAGACGATGTGAGAGATTTTCTCACACCGAAACAAATTGCTCAAAACCTTATCAAAATTGCCCAACACCGAGATGTTCACGGAATTGTAAATCTTTGCACAGGAATAGAAACAACAGTTAAGGCCGCAGCTTTGAGAATGATAAATGAAAGCAATATTGAATTTGATGTCAATAGAATCGACGCAGGGCATTCCAGCATTCCAGTTATTCTGGGGGATAACTCAAAAGTGTTAAGTTTTGGTTTAGACCTTGACTTGACCTGGAAACCGTCAAATATCTCAACAAATCTCTCGTAATAACTAGACAGATACTGGTAAATCTTTTGGCCTAAATAGGGCAGAATTGTCCCATGCGCCTTGATCATTTGTCATATGCCACTACTCATGAACAATTAGCAGACACCGTCCAACGAATTGGTTCCAGGGTTGGCTGCACATTCACTGACGGTGGCGTGCACCCGAGGTTCGGAACACGAAATTTCACAGCATCGTTAAAAGAAGGACAGTATTTAGAGGTTGTTTGTCCGTTGGACCATCCAGCTACTGAAAATTCAGTTTGGGGAAGGGCGGTTTCAAAAAAGGCTTCTGATGGTGGAGGTTGGTTAACATGGGTTTTTAGTACTGACGATCTGGAAAAAATCGAATCCAAGTTTGGTCGAGCAGCCGCAGAGGGGCATAGAACTAGACCTGACGGAAGCGAACTTGTGTGGAAGCAAATCGGCGTTAAAGAAATCACAGAAAGTAAGCAACTACCATTCTTTATAAAATGGTTGAGCGAAGGCCATCCATCAAAAGAAGGAATTCCAACCGCACTGATATCCAAAATAATCATTGCCGATGGAAATAAACTGGCGGAATCATGGTTCAAAGAGGAGATTGTAAATGCTTTAGGAACCACAACCGTCGAATTTGTAGCACCTGAGGAAAATGATGGAGAAATTGGAATTGTTGCTGTCGAATTTCAAACCAAATCAGGTTCTGTAATTTTAGAATAGCCAGGCATAACTACCGTGGATCGCATTAAAAAAGCTTTAATTACCGGCGTAACAAGCCAAGACGGAATCCTTTTGGCAAAACTGCTTGAAGAAAAGAACTATCAAGTATTCGGTCTTACTAGATCACTCGGAACGAGAAGCACCCTTTTAAAAAGAGTTGCACCAAAGACACAAGTCATAGAAGTGAAAGGCTATGGCATGCAACACATACATGAAATCATTGCGGCTGTAAGACCAGCTGAAATTTACAATTTAGCCGCTATCAGTAGCGTGAAGAAAAGTTTTGATTTTCCAAAAGAAACGAAAATAGCTAACTTCTCTAATTTTGTAGATTTAATTTCATCAATCGAAAAAAACAAATTGTCAAGTGATGTAAAGATTTTCCAAGCTTCAAGTTCCGAAATGTTTGGAAACTCATCAACTTCTCCACAGAACGAAGAAACTGAATTAAATGGAATTAGCCCTTATGCGGAATCGAAAATACTTGCACACAAGTATTCTGACAAGTTGAGAAAGAGCGGTCTACACATATCAAGTGGAATAATGTTCAACCACGAAAGTGAATATAGAACAGCAGAATTCCTTTCAAGAAAAATTGTAAACTTTGTAGCAGAGTATAAAGAAGGTCAAGAGAAAAGGCTTAAACTAGGAAACATTGAAGTTACTCGTGACTGGGGATACGCAGGAGATTATGTTTATGGAATGTGGCTCTCTCTCCAACAAGAATATTCCGACAATTATGTTTTCTCGACAGGAGTTCCTCACACGGTATTGGATTTTCTCAAATTAGCGATGTGCACCAAAGAAATAAGCAAGAACCCGCTAGAATTAATTTCCATAGATGAGGAACTAAAGCGGCCAATTGAAAAATACGCTTCATTAGGAGATTTTTCAAAAGCAAAAAAAAGTATGGGCTGGGAGCCTAAGACGTCCTTTGAACAGATGATCAAAATAATGGTCGAATACGAAATAAAAAATGGGAACGATGTCCATCAATGAGAGTTATCCTAGATGTGCAATATCGTGGATGGATACTTGAAGCAATAATCAAAGAGTCATTACCCTACATTGATGAAAAAGTTAAAATTTTGTATATCGCAAACTCGAGAAGAAGCATCATCAAGCAGATTTTAATAAATAGATCTATTTTCATACCAAAAATTAAGAGTGGCGATCTTTGCGTTAACCAGAATACTTTAGTGACATTGACTTCGAAGACAAAGAAAAATGATTTTCCGATATTAAGAAACGTGCGCGTTTTCTTTACACATGAAGACATGAATACCAAAATAGTTGAAATTAAAAGAGATTTACTAAAAAAAGTTGGAAAAGTAATTGTTATGAATAGTGAATCGAAGAGGTGGTTAGTGGCAAATGGTTTAGAAGAAGCACGGGTCGTTGTAGCATACGGAGCAATCGATCGTAAGATTTTCTATCCGTTGAATAAAAATATGAAAATAAAAGACAAGTATGTTTACATTGTAGGTGACTCGAAACCAAGAAAGAATCCCAAAAAAATTCTTGAAGTAATTGCCAATAACCCTGATATTAAGTTTATTATCAATGGAGATGGATGGCAGAAAACTATCAACGAGGAAGCTCGTAACTTGAAAAATGTCAGCGTGACCGATTTTGACCTTAAAAGCCACCCTAATGCCATGAGAATGGCCTCAGCTGTTTTAACTCTCTCATTAATCGAAGGCGGGCCCTATCCGGTTTTGGAAGCCCTCGCTTCTGGAACGCCGGTTGTTGCAACCCCTACAGGTTGGAACGCAGAAATTGTTAACAATACAAATGGAAGAATTATTTCTTTCGAAGCAAGCATTAAGCAGATTGGAGAAATGCTTCATGAGTGCATAAATCTGAAAGAGACTGTTATGCACGAGGATTTGCTGGATGGAAAATTCACTTGGCACCAATTTGCTAATTTTCTTTACCGTTAGAGGCCGGAGAATATGAAGCTATAGGGTAAAGTTGCAAGTGTGAAAAAGTACATGGCTCAAATAAAAAAGACTCAGTCAGAAGTTAGCGAAGCCTATGCAACGTTTGGTGAAGATTTTATAAACAAAAGAATTAAATCTGAATTTCCGATTCGTGCGAAAGTACACAGTTTGATGCATAAATCAATTATCCGAATAATACCCGGAGACTGCGAAAGCGCAATTGATCTTGGATGTGGCGACGGAAGTTTAACTTTTGATCTATTGGATTCCGGTTTATCAAATGTTCGAGGAGCGGATGTCTCCAAATCCAATATACAAAGAGCAAAGCAAAGCCAAACAAAAAGAAATTACGCTCCGGGACAAATTGATTTTGATGTACAAGATGTTACTTGTACCAAGTACAAAGATAAAAGTTTCGATATCTCAATAACCAGCCATGTTTTGGAGCACCTTGAAGATTTTGATTCTGGCTTAAGGGAGCAAAAACGGCTAGCCAAGAAATATGTAATAGTTGCCTTACCAACCGCATGGTCACCCCTTTCGTGGACACTTCTAGGCGGAGGAAATTACTGGAAGCATGGGAAATTCGGTTTCATTCGTCTAACAGTCGGTCTACTTAGGGTAATCGTAAATTTTGTACAGAATAGAATTGGCGTCGACGAAAAGAATTATTCAGGACTTTCCAATGTGCCGCATATTTTCTTTTTTCCAAAAAGAGTAGCCAGAAAAATGCAATGCGATGAATGGGTAGTTATTAAAATGTACCCACAAGTTAACGGGCTGCCGTGGAACACTCAGTCAATCCGAATTCTCTCACATAATTCAATTTCAGGATTAGGAACAATTTTTATCCTGACTAGACGCAGAATCACCGAACAATAATCACCAAATGAAGATTGCCTTTGTATTGACTGCAAAGTACCCAACGGAAAAAGCTTATGGAGTGACCACGAGAAAAACCGTGGAGGCCTTACAAAAACAGGGGCACGAGGTTAGTGTAATCTCGGTAAAAAGCACTTATCAAGATACAGACTATGAAAAAAGTGAAGTACGTCTTATTTCTATTGGAGAAAATTGCTTCAGCGTACAAGTCAGAAAACGATTCTTAAATAACACAAAAATTCTAAACCGAATAGCATTCAAAGTAGTCACCAGCCTATATCTTAGAAGAGTATCTAAAGTTATTTTAAAAGAAAACTTTGATATAATTTGGACCAGAGAATCATTCACAATCTTCGGCCTTAGAAAAGTTTGTCGGGATAGAAGAAATGTTCTCGAGTTACACTCTCTGCCTCGATACAAAATAACTAAAAAAATTATTAGATATTTTGAAAACAGTATAGTTTTTGCACCGATAAATTCTTCAATCAAATTAGAATTTGATTCATTTGGATTCGTAGCTAATTCGCTCATCGCACCAATGTCTATAGACGAAAACTTACTCGCAACCGCGGAAGAACTGCAAGATTATATTCAAAGGGTTCTAATGAAAGCGGAATCTGGAGAACTAATAGTTGGTTATGTAGGAAAGTTTCGACCAAATGGTTATTCTAAGGGCGTAGAAGATGTTCTGAACGTCGCGAGATATGCCCAGAAGTGCGGAATTCCAGGAAAGTTCATGCTTGTCGGTGGATTAACTTCAGAAATTAATCAAATTACATCAAATAGAGAATGTAATCTTCCAAATTTAGAAATTGTTGGACATGTAAATCATTCTAAAGCTATCGAATTCATGAAATTGATAGATATACACGTAATTCCTGAGCCAGAATCCGAGATTTATTTTGGAACTCCACTTAAACTTCGGGAAATCATGGCACTCGGACGAATAATAGTCGCTGCCGATTGTTTATTACTAAGAAACTTCTTCTCTAATGAATACCAACCAATCTGGTACGAAGCCAAGAATGAAGAATCTTTACTCAAGGCAATTAAAGCTTTGGACGATCCAAACACACTGAAATCTAATCTTATCCTTGGAATATCAGAGGTTTCAGACTTTACTTGGCATCACCGATCTCTTCGAGTTGTTAACTATCTAGACGGTCTGCGTAAAAATCTGAGCGCATAAGCGATGATTGACTTCGGATTGACGGCTAGGCACAAACAAGAGTACATAATGGTCTTTATCAAATCCCTAGATTTAATGTAATGAAGTAAATTCTCAATAGCATTTCTTTCGACCAACCTTTTTTGTACCATAAACTTAACTAAAGGTCTTTTTCCCCACTCTTCAACTGACGAGTAGATCTCACTGAGATCCGGTTTACCTATCGCTCTATTCCTTGCAGATTTATGAACAGCCAACCCATGAAGAATTATTTTCTTCCTATGGATACGAGTTAGCTGATTATCGTGTTCTCGATAAAAGGTCAAATATTCGGGGAGATTGCTGATGCGTCCTCTCTCCATAATCCTAAACCAAAGATCTGGGTCGTCTCCGTAAGGATAAAATGAACGGTAGCCTCCAATTTCTTTGACGAAATTAGTCCTGAAGAGAACCGCTGGATTTGCTAAAGGCACGTTACTGTAACGATTCTCCCAAATTATTCTTGGATCGGATTCATATTTCTTGGAGCCGACAACCTGGCCACTCGCATCAATGATTTTTATACCACTACCAACGACGACGATATCCTGATTGTTGTTCAAAAAATCAACTTGCTTCTCTATTCTTGTTGATTCCATTATGTCATCGGCATCGAGAATAGCTGTAAATTCAGATTTGACTTCATACAATCCCACATTCAAAGCATTGGGACCCCCAGGGGTACTGGACTCAATAACTCGAACTTTTTTCGAGCTAATAAACTCATATACGATTTCCATGCTTAGAGTTGAAGGTCGGTCAACCACAATCAAAATAGCGATTTGATCAATAACCGATTGTTTTAATATGGAGTGCAGCGCCTGTCTAAGATATGGCGTATCTCCATGCACTCTAACGACTACCGTTGTTTTAATCGACATACGCGACTTTTCTGTGAACAAAAAAAACCATAATTCGCTTTCTAAAAATAGCGTACGAGAATTGACTTGTAATGAGTCTACCACTTTGCTAAATTCGCGGCTGTGATCTGTTTCCCAAATAATGAAATATTTGTGAACCTAGAAGGAGGGATCGGTAATCAACTCTTTCAGTATTCAGCGGGGCGCTATCTTGCCAAAAGAATGAACATGACTTTGATTTTAAACTCATTTGGAATTTCAAGTCAGCGTCATGGTGGTTTTTCCATACAACAAATAGTAGAGAACGCGAAAGTCGAGACAATTTACTCAAAAAGGATTTGGAAAGCGAGTATAAATCTTGAAAGAATTCAAAAACCTTTCAGGTTAATGAACTTAGAGCAATTCTGGTTTAGCGTTTCTCGGAATTATCAACCGCGTAAACTCGGTTACGACCCATATATCGATAAAATCGATTACCCATGTGTAATCAAGGGAAATTTTCAAACATTCAAATATGCTGTAAGCGTTGGTATAGATACCGAATTACCGATCGATTTATGTTCCGATTTAACACCTTGGGCGAAGCGGCTGATTAAAGAAATTTCCGAAAAATCCGCTATATCAATGCATTTGAGATTCGGCGATTACTCGGATCACAAAAATGATTTTGGAAATCTGAAAATGAGCTACTACGCAAGAGCCCTAGATGCTTTGATTAGTAAAACATCAACAGAGAATGTGCACATATTTTCAAACGACTTAAACATTGCTGGAGTTGAAGCTTCGAAATTTGCCAAAAAATTCAAAGCTGTAAAATTTCATGTTGTATCACCTCCGCCAAATTCGCATCCTAAAGAGTCGCTATTGGCAATGTCCAAAAGCGCTGGATTGATAACTGCTAATTCTTCTTTTTCCTGGTGGAGCGCTTTTCTAAATCCAAATCATCAAAACGTGATCGTACCAAGCCAATGGTTTAGAAGCTACGAAAACTCTCACTATTTCTATCTAGACGAATGGAATAAACAGAAAAGCGAATGGATATTGTGACATAATTGTCATATGAAGGTATTAATTACGGGTGGGGCAGGCTTCCTGGGCTCAAATTTAAGCGATAAGTTTATTGCGGAAAATCACAACGTAACTGTGATTGATGACTTGTCAACCGGAAGTACAAAAAACATCGAACACCTACTAGAAAATCCTAATTTCAAGTTCATAAATCATGACGTGAGAAATCCCTTCGAGGTTGATGTTGATTTAATACTAAATTTTGCATGCCCCGCGTCCCCAATCCACTATCAATCTGATCCAGTAAAGACCATGGAAACAAACTTCATCGGGGTAGTAAATATGCTCCACTTGGCCCAAAATAAAAAAGCAAGGTTGGTTCAAGCGTCTACGAGCGAGGTTTACGGTGATCCTGAGATATCGCCACAACCAGAAAGTTACTGGGGTAACGTAAATCCAATCGGCCTCAGGTCATGCTATGACGAAGGAAAACGTGCGGCAGAAACATTATGCTTTGATTATAGGAGACAATTTTCCGTAGATGCAAGAATTGTAAGAATTTTTAATACACACGGCCCTCGTATGTCGATTAATGATGGAAGAGTCGTGAGTAACTTTGCTGTTCAAGCCTTAAAGGGTGAAGACATAACTTTATATGGCGATGGATTACAAACCAGATCTTTCTGTTATGTTACAGATTTAATCGAGGGAATCTTTAAAATGGCCATGACAGAGTCTGTCATTGATAAACCAATAAATTTAGGAAACCCGCGCAAAATCACGATGATTGAGTTGGCGCAATTAATAATTAAAATCACTAACTCAAATTCTAAATTGATCTTTAAACCATTACCTGAAGATGATCCCAAACAAAGAGAGCCAGACATAAATTCTGCCAGGAAAATTCTAAATTGGGAACCGTCCGTATCACTCGAAGAAGGAGTTACTAAGACAGTCAGCTATTTCGAAACGTTACTGAGAAACAATTGAAACCCGTTGTGCATCTGATCACGACAATTGAACGTGGTGGAGCTGAATTGCAGTTATTGACTTTGGCTAGCGAACAAGTTAGGAAGGGTCGTAATGTGACCGTGATTCCATTAAAAGGGAAAGCGGAATTAACCGATGGCTTTAAAAATATAGGGGTTAACGTTTTTGATAAATGCAGAAATAAAAATCCTTTAGTACAAATATATTTAATTAAAAGATATCTTAGAAACTCTGACTCAATTCTACATTGCCATTTACCTCGGTCCGAAATAATTGGATTCTTTGCTCGAGGCAAAAAAAAATTTATTGTAAGCCGTCATAATTCGGAGAATTTTTACCCTGGTGCGCCAAAATTTGCATCCTCTTTAGTGTCAAGAATAATAACAAAGTCTACGGATGATGTTATTTCTATCTCGGATGCAGTCACGAATTTCCTTAGTGAAAATAGAGAAATTCATCCCAACGCATATGTAAGTCGAATTTATTATGGTTTTAAACGCAAGGAAATGGATCAAGAGAGGCCTCCTGTTGAAGGTGAAATATCTTCTAAGAAACCACTCAAAATATTGAAAGTTGGAACGATAGGACGCCTGGCTGACCAGAAGGACTACCCAACTCTGATGAGAGCCTTTAAATTGCTTCTTAATGATAATCCTAACGTGACTCTCTCTATTATTGGCGACGGACCAAAGAAAATCGCATTGCAAAAGTTAGCAACAGAATTAGAGATTAACAATTCCGTAGAATGGGTTGGAAAAGTAGCAGACGTCTATCAGGAGTTAAAAAGATTTGATATTTTTGTTCTTTCGAGTAAGTACGAAGGTTTCGGATTAGTTCTATTAGAGGCACTTGATGCAGGATTGCGCGTTATAGCAAGTAATAATACTAGCATCCTTGAAGTCCTTGGAGAAAACTATAATTTTTTGTTTGAGACAGGCAACTCATATGATTTATACACCAAGATTGTTAAAGCGAAGTCAGAATCTTCCGAAATCACCAAGTATGCCGACGAAAGATTGGCATTTTTTAACTGTGAAACTATGATTAAACAAATGGATGCCCTCTACGAAAGATCAGAAAAGAAATGAAAATACTTGTAACGGGCGCTGCAGGATTTGTCGGATTTTCTTTAATAAAGAAACTCACAGACCAAGGGTATGACGTTATTGGCCTAGACAATTTTTCGAACTACTACTCTGTTGAGTATAAAAAACTGCGGCTTTCAGAACTTGACATCAAGGTACAGAAAGATATTACGCAGCTTGACTTGATAAATAAAGACGAAGTGAGCGAATATTTGCAAAAAGAGAAGCCAAACTGCGTTATTCATTTGGCAGCCCAAGCGGGGGTTAGAATCCCCCCAACGGATAATTGGAAGTACGTATCCAGTAACTTGATCGGGTTCCAAAATCTTCTTCAGGGAGTGATAGATTTAAGAATTCCCAATTTTCTATACGCCTCATCATCAAGCGTGTATGGAAATACGAATTCAAGCCCTTTCGTGGAATCTGAACAAGGCCTTAAACCAGTTAGCTTCTATGGCGCAACGAAGTTGTGCAATGAGGTTCTTGCGGAAACCTCTGTAAGAGGCACCGAAACTAGGGCAAGGGGATTGAGATTCTTCACGGTTTACGGACCTTGGGGCAGACCGGACATGGCGTATTTCAGAATATTGGCGGCCACTAAAGGTGATTATGTTTTCAACCTCAACGGTGACGGGAATCTTCGACGAGATTTTACTTATATCGATGATGTTACAAGCTCTATAATTGAACTAAATCGAGAGCTAACTCAGCACCCAAATGGTTTTTCAGATGTTGTAAATATCGGAGGGGGCAGCCCTAAGTCAATTAATGAACTTATCTCCATGATTGAGAAAGTAAGTGGCCGAAAAATTAAGGTGTCCTACGCACCAAAATTCGAATCCGATGTTAAAGAAACTTTCGCGTCCTCTTTGTATTTAAACAGCTTAATTGGATCGAAACCCGAAACATCACTTCAAAATGGAGTAGAGAGCCTGATGAACTGGGCATTAAGCGAACATATTTCAACGAAACTGAAGCAATGGATAGAGTGAAAAACAAGATAGGCGTAGTCACTGGAATCTATCCGCCAGATATTGGCGGACCAGCGACCTATATTCCCAAGTTAGCCGATTTTCTATCGAAAAAGGGTAACTATGTTTCGCTTCTAACGCTAGGGGCGGAAAACAATAAATTATCCTCAACCGATAAAAATTTCATATCGATAAAGCGAGATCAAAATAAAATAATGCGAATGACTAGAACTATATTTGAAGTTGGAAAGATGACATCTTATTGTCAGCAGATATTTGCAAACGGACTATTCGAGGAAGTAGCAATTAGTAAATTATTATTCCGCAATAGAAAATTCATCGGAAAAATTGTTGGAGATCCAATTTGGGAACGTTTTAGAAATAAGACTAACCAAAATATTAGTATAGAAAGTTTTAACACAGCTGAATTCAAAATTCCTCTAACATATAGATTTCAAAGAAAATTGCTCGTTTGGAGTTTGAATAAGTTCGATAATTTAACGACACCTAGTAGTCAGTTGAAAGAAATGATGCAAAGATGGGGAGTAAGAAAACCTATACAAGTTATATCTAATGGAGTTATTTGTTCCAACCCTTACAGTAGCCAGAAAGAATATGACGTTGTAACTGTAAGCAGATTAACAAATTGGAAGAATATAGACTTGGTAATCAACGCATGCTCAGAAATTGGACTATCTCTCGCAATTGTTGGAGACGGTCCCGAGATGTCACAGCTAAAGAAACTAGCCGCAACGGCAAATGCAAGTACAAAATTTTTCGGAGAATTAGACCAAGAAGGGGTTTCTCAAGTACTCCGAGAGTCGTGTATTTATATTCTATTCTCAAACTATGAAGGGTTATCTTTCTCACTTTTGGAAGCAATGATGTTTGGAAAGCCCGTGATTGTTTCTGATGTTCCCGGTAACAGAGATGTCATTGAGCATGGAGTATCAGGGCTGGTGGTCCCAGTTAATTCTCAACAAAAACTTGTTGAAGCATTAAGATATTTAGCAGAACATCCTGAATTAGCAAATAGCCTTGGTAATAAAGCACACGAAGTCGCGAAAAATAGGTTCTGTATAGAAAACAATCTGGACCGGATTAATAGCCTACTCACCGAAAAATCAAAATAAAATGATGAAATATGTATATATGATTGATGCGAGAGGCGTCATATCCGAAAACGATCTCTCGACTTTAGAACGACATCATAGTTATTCGGTACGTCTAAGGGACTTATCTAAAGGAGAAATAGAAAAATTAAATGTAATTTCAATTGTAAAAAATGCGTACCCAAAAGAAGTTAATTATAAGGAACATCTTCGTATTGATTATGTAACCGGATTTCTTGAATTCATTGGGGAGATATTAAGAATAAGAAAATTAACAATGAAAAGTAGTACAAAAGTGCAAATACTAATTGCAAGTGATCCCTGGAAATCATTTTTTTACGCATATATATTTTCGATCCTTGTAGCAAATTCAAAGAAGAATGTAACTCCAATACAAGTTCAAATCCATGCTGATATTTTTGATCCCAGATGGTTCAAAGCGAGCGTTAAGAATTTTATAAAACTAGTTATTGCAATACCGTCCTTGTTTCTATCTAAACAAATTCGCTGTGTATCGACTGGTCAGTCAAACAATTTAAAGAGATTTTTTCCAAGAATTGCCGCAAAGATCAAGGTGATCAGCGTGCCCTTACAAATCCCAAAAGCTGATTATGTTGAAAAACTTTCTGAGCGGGACCGAAGCATAGTAATTTCAAGCAGATTGGAACCTGATCGTGGCTTAGATTCTCTCATTGACTTTCTTGAAGAACTTGAAAATACAGGATATGACTTCTCACTAAAGATCATAGGGGCCGGAAGCTTGCTAAATGATCTACTTGAAAAGAGTATTTCAATCTTGGGAGAAAAAAGAGTGAATTATTTGGGATTCTTAACTGGAGAAGAATATTTCAAAGCTTTATCGAGTGGTGGTGTTTTGGTGTCATTCGCTCCGTCAGAGTCTTATGGTCGCTCTATTCGGGAGGCTTTAGCTTTGGGTGTTCCTGTACTTGCAATAAGTTCTAGCGGCGTGGATTTATTGAAACAGGAATTTCCTTTAATGGAATTAAATATAATTCCTAGAAGATTAAATTCCGATCAAATAGTCAAATCTTTGGATGAAGCTTTTGCGGTGAAAACCAACAGAGATAATCTTAGAGTTTTCCAGTCTAAGAACGAAGAAAATGAGATTGCATTAATAGAGAGTTGGATCGATGAGCACTAGCAATTACAAGGATCAATTATGTGCGGAATAATTGGCACCCTTGGGGCTAAAGTCGAAATAGATTGGGTAAAGGAGGGTTTATCACAGCTTTCACATCGTGGTCCTGACAGCAACGGCATAAAGATTGCCTCAGCGCGTTTGATTATGGGTTCAACTAGATTGGCGATGACTGATCCGGTTCCGAGAAGTAATCAACCTATGGTTCAACATGATTCCGGAAATGTTCTGATATTTAATGGCGAAATATACAACTATCGAGAATTGCGTAATGAATTGACTTCACAAGGAATTCAGTTTCAAACAAACTCTGACACCGAAGTTCTCTTGGAGTTTCTGGGGTTTTATGGAATTAATCAGATAAATCGGCTGAATGGAATGTTTTCCTTCGCATTCTTTAATAATAATGATAAAACTCTAACTTTGGCCCGGGATCGATTGGGAAAAAAACCTCTGTATTTAGCATTTTGCCACGAAACTCTATTCTGGAGTTCCGAAATTACACCTCTTCGAAATCTCAGTATAGAAAATAAAATTAATATCGATTTTATTGACGAGTATTTATCGCTTGGCTATTTGTTAGATCCTACATCGCCGATTAAGGGAGTTACTTCGATGCTTCCTGGCCAAATTCTAACATTTTCAACCGAAAATCTTGAAAAACCAGTGAGTTCCATCTTGGAAAAACCGCGACCTGCAAAGTCGCTAGCCGAACAAGACATAAGGGAGACGATCTTTACTGCTGTCAAGCAACGAATTGAAGGTCATGAATCAGTCGCGCTATCTCTTTCCGGAGGCTTGGATTCCACAATCATCGGAATCCTGCTTTCAGAAATGGATGTTGAGGTGAATGCCTATTCCGTTAATTGGCCCGACTCAGACAAATCAAGATACAACACCGATGCATTGGTTGCTGAAAAAATAGCCAATAAATTGGGAATAAACTTTGTAAAAGTAGACATGGTCGATTCATCACACATCACATCTGAACTTGATAAGTTTATTTCAATTATGCAAGAACCAAACAATAATCCTTCAGGACTGTCAATGAATAAACTCTATAGTGAGATCTCTAAGCGCGGAGATCGTTTGGTCTTAACTGGAGATGGTTCCGACGAGATATTCGGCGGCTACCAACGGTATTCTTCTGCAGTCAGAATTCCTAAAATATTTAGTTTCAACGGTAGACTGATAGAACAGTCTTTACTCTTTAATAAAAGATCCCCAATGCGGGAAATAGGCAATTTGGCAAATAGCCAAATAAATCCAAACAATATTTCAACTTGGCTAAATTGGCATATGGTATTCAGCCCTAGAGAGATAAACGAACTACTTTTTCCTAACCACAAACCTACGGAAGTTTTAGGCTCGCTAAAATTAAAAATAAAATCAATAATGTCCAATCCAGAATACATAAATCGGACTGAATCTATAATGGATAGAGATCAAAACATTTGGTTAACTATGGAGTCTAATCGGAAATTAGATCGCATTTCTATGGCCTATTCGATTGAGGCTCGTAGCCCATTTCAAGATGACAATGTCATTTATTGTGCAGGCCGGGAAATGAAAGAAAAAGAGTTCAAAAAACTGGATAAGGAAATACTACAGTCGGTATTTCCAGAACTAAGGGAATTAGGTGTCAGAATCGATAAGGCAGGCTTTACCAGCCCTGTAGGACATTGGCTCCGAAATAATGACTTGTTAGTTCGGGAATCTCTAAATGACTTGGTAAAATCAGGAATGTTTGACGTAGATCGTCTAAATCAATTCAATGATGTGCCATTAAGAGGAAAATATCGAGAATTGATGCAACTTTGGACTCTAGTGGTACTCGCGCGCTATCTAAAGCAGAATAGAAATGAATAAACCTTATTTCAACCGAAAAAAATTAGTTATATACAATCTTGAAACAAATCTTGATAGCGAGTTGCTCTCCCATTGCCACGATTGGATTCTAGAATTCTCCAAAGTCTTCGAAGAAGTAATTGTCTATTCAACCCACGTTGGAAGATTTGAATTGCCTAAGAATGTGTTTGTAAATTCAATAGGTGGTGGTAGTCTCAAAAAAAGAGTAGTGGCAGCATTCAATCTCGCTAATTCCTTAAAACTGCTGTTCAAACATAGAAAAAATTTAGTTGTTTTTCATCATATGTCAGCCAAAACAAGTGCCGCAATTGGATTTCCAATCAAATTAGTTGGGATACCCCAGGGACTCTGGTATTCACATTCCCACGCGTCAATTTCCCTAAAAATGTCAAAACACTTTGTAGATTATATTTTCTCCTCAACTCCTGGGGCTATACCGATAAATTCACGTAAGAACACTTATGTGGGACATGCAATTGCAGTTCCTAAAACTTTTGAATTAAACCTCGAGGAGGATGCACGTGAAGGATTTGTATCTCTAGGTAGGGTTGTTCCCATAAAACGTCTCGAAGAATTATTATTTACCATTTCATCTTTAGAGAATATAAAAGCATCAATAACCTTTATAGGTTCAAATTCAGTAAACCGGGAATATTCCTCTTATTTGATTGATATCGCGGAGAAAAAAGATTTGCGTTTGAAGTTTTCCGATCCCATTCACCACGAAAATGTATTCAAAGTTCTGCAGAATTTCTCAATCTATTTTACGGGAACGCCCAAATCTGTAGATAAAGCTACAATTGAAGCAGCAATATCAGGCTGTTTATTAGTAACGGATTCGGAATCCGCACTTGAATTAACAGGTATGAACAGTATTTATGGGGAAAAACGGTTAAATCTTTCGGAGCAAATAAAATTTATTTTGAATATGTCAACAGCCCAGTTAATTAACGCTCGAAGAGAATTGAGTTTAATTTCTAGAGAAAGAAATGACTTGCAAAAAACCATACTCAAGATGACAGAAAAATTATTGGCAAATTGAGAAAATCGAACGGAGAAATCTAAGTGTCTAAAGAGTTAACATTAAGGTTTAGCAGATGGGGAGAAGTTTCTGAAGACCACTTTAGATCAATCTCTAAGTTGATCAATATGGCAGTTGGTAAAGACTGCGTGTTAGTTAATAATCCTAATAAGCAAGTAGATATTGATATTTCCTCGGTCTATGGGGATCGCGGGGAACTAGATAATCTTTATACTCGAGTTTCCAGAAAAATTGAAACCCTGACACCAGGAGGAGTTCAATTCGGACCTTGGGCAAAATTGTATAACTTCCAGCCTTCCAAAAATGCGAAGGTTAATATCTTCTATACAGCAGAAAATGTAAGATGCCCTTACGGTGATTGGGATGGTTATCTATCATTTGATCGCGATAGCTACGGCGGCAAGAATGCGTATTTCCCCTTGTGGTGGCTTACGTGCACCGACATGCTCTCGGAAAAGTCCGGGCATTTTCTCGGTGAAAGAATGAGCCTAGAAGTTATGATGAATTCACGAACCCCGATAATAAAGAAGAGAAAGAAATTTTGTGTTGCATTTATTGGAATGCCATACCCTCATAGACTTCAAAGTCTCTCTGCACTCGCAAGTATAGATCGAGTCGATGTTTTCGGAAAATTTGCGGGTAAATATACTGAATCTAAGTTAAAGGAATCAAAAGAATACAAATTCGTCTTTTGTTTTGAAAACGACTTATATCCCGGGTATGTGACTGAAAAAGTGTTTGAAGCTTGGGCAACAGGAGCAATACCATTGTATTGGGGCGCAGATCCCGATGGGTATATCAATCCAAAAGCCATAATTAACCTAAACGATTTTGATTCGATTGATGATTTCTTAGGATTTGTATCTAAAGTAAACAGAGATCCAGATTTATGGGAATCAATTGCTTCGCAACCTATAATTCAACGTGCGCCTAATTTGGGTGAGGCTCTCAGAGTGTTATCGAACGCATTAAGCGGACTTTAGTCTGTAGTAAACGCGACAGAATACGTCATATTTAATCATTATTCCAGCATCCTCATCGTTTCAAGATACAATTCCATATAAAAAACGCGGGAAATCGATTAGATGGGAGAAGTTAAAATGCCTTTCTATCGTGATTCCGTTATTTACAAAGCCTCACGCATTCTTCCAAAGAGAGATAAAAATAAATTTTTTGCTGTAGTTTTGTTACAGATTATTTTTGGCTTACTTGACTTAGTTGGAGTCGGTGTAATTGGAGTACTGGGTGCCTTGGCGGTAAATGGTTTGTCGTCCAAAGAACCTGGCGAAAGAGTCTCATTTGTTTTAGAAGTATTAAATATCCAAGACTTTTCTCTCCAGTCTCAGGCCCTAACTCTGGGGCTTCTTGCAGCACTTCTTCTTGTAGGCAAAACAATCTTTTCAGTGATTTTCACACGGAAGATACTATTCTTTTTAAGTCGCAAAGCAGCTCAGCTTTCTGGAGATCTGATTGCACGTCTTTTTAGCCACTCTTTGTTAACAATCCAATCACGTTCCATGCAGGAAATAATGTTTTCTGTGACTAATGGAGTTTCCATTCTTACCGTAGGAGTTCTTGGAACTTCAATCACCTTGATTTCCGATATTTCATTGTTAATGGTGATGTTTGGAGGCCTTTTATTCGTAGATCCGAAAATAGCTATATCATCATTCTTGGCCTTTGTACCTATTGGTTTCATTCTTTTTCAACTCATGAAGAATCGAGCGAGAACTCTGGGTGATCTTCAATCAACCGTGGGTGTCGAAAGCTCTGAACGAATTTTGGAAGTGATCGGTTCATATCGCGAAATACTTGTGAAAAATAGGCGTGATTACTACTCACGAATTATTGCCAAACAGCGATTAGATTTCGCAAATATTTCGGCCGAACTCTCTTTTTTTCCAAGTATCAGTAAATACGTTTTGGAAATTACTGTGGTTTTTGGACTATTAATTGTATCAATTTTTCAATTTGTCTCAAACGATGCGACGAGAGCGTTTGCAGGATTGACCGTCTTTTTGGCGGCTAGCACACGTATAACACCAGCTATCCTCAGAATTCAACAAGGATCAGTCTCACTGAAAGCAAGTATCGGTGGAGCAACCAAAACGCTACAACTAATCGAACTCCTAAAGAATTCGGAAAGAATTGAAAAGGTTGACGATAATGTAATTACTGAACATGGCTCATTTGAATCCTCAATTGAGATCAGTAACTTAACTTTTCAATACCCAGGAAATGAAAATAAAACCATTAACGGAGCAAACCTAACAATAAAGCCAGGACAGGTAGTTGCAATTGTGGGATCGTCTGGCGCAGGAAAAACCACATTGATCGATTTAATTCTTGGAGTTCTCAAAGCCGAATCCGGCAATGTGCAAATCTCGGGTGTTGAACCGTTAGTAGCAATTAGTAAGTGGCCAGGTGCGATCTCATACGTACCACAAGACGTAATGATTTCAAACGGCTCAGTTCTAACAAATGTTGTTCTGGGATATCCCGCAAGCGGGGAAGAGAGTGAGTCCCTTGCTTGGGAGGCACTTGAGAAAGCACACCTAAAGGAATATGTAGAAAATTTGCCTGATGGCTTGAATACGTACATTGGCGATCGAGGATCGCGGCTAAGTGGTGGTCAGCGACAAAGGTTAGGAATTGCTCGAGCCATGTTTACAAAACCAAAACTATTGGTTCTAGATGAAGCAACTAGCAATCTAGATGGAATGACAGAGGCTGCAATTTCGGACTCAATAAATGAACTACGAGGAAGCGTGACAGTCTTGATGATCGCACATAGATTATCCACCGTCAAAAAAGCTGATTTAGTTGTATACATGGAAAACGGAAAAATCATATCTTCTGGAACTTTTGATCAAGTAAGAGTGGATGTGCCAAACTTTGATCAGCAAGCAAAACTAATGGGTCTCTAGCCATTGCTGTTAACTTCTCGAACAAGGACAAGGTGACATAAAATGGTTCAGGAAACATCAACGTGTGTAATATCAATTTGTTCACTCAATCATGCGGACGTTTGGAAACTTACAAGTACACTCCTACCTAAACATATCGACGCCTCCACATACAAAGTCTACGTCCCAGATATGCAAATGGAAGAATTCAAAAAAATTACTAATCCAAAAATTCTTATTCTTCCACAAAGCATTTTAGCCGAAAAATTTATAGCTCCACTAGCTAGTGCAGTTGCATATTCAGGGAATATGTCACGATTTGGTTGGTATTATCAGCAGTTTTTAAAATTCGAGGCGTTAAATCAAGCAAGAGAACAAAGATTAGTGATTTGGGACGCGGACTGCGTGCCTATGGCGCCGATTAAACTCTTTTCTAACTCCGGTCAACCTATATATATGAGGGCCACAGAGTTTCATGCAGAGTATTTCAATATGATTGAACGACTCTTGAGAATTAAACGTGTAGTAGATACCAGCTTTGTAATTCCAGGATTTCCGATACCTAAAAACTGGTATGAAGAGCTAATTTCCGACATTGAGACCATTAATAATATGCCTTGGTACGATGCAATAATTAAAAATACAAACTTTCAATTAACGAGTGGATTCAGCGAAACAGAAGTCATGGGAACCTGGGTATCCAATGTGCATTCGGGTGAAATCGGATATAGTAATTTCAATTGGGAGAGACTGGGACAAAGTAAAATCGGATACGCAAAGGATCTGAATGCCGATACAGTGGAGAGAATTGGAAAAAGTCGGAATATTCAGATAGTATCTTTTGAAAATTGGGATGTTAAGCGGCGATTGATTAAAAAAGTTGGATCGCGAATTAGTCAGGCAAAATTGAAAAATGGGTGACACCCTTAGAGATATTCATTTTGTCTACCTAGGCGAGACCCTTCCATTGTATGCAAAATCATCTTTAGAGCTTGCACGTAGACAAAGCGGATGTAGAATCAATTTAATTGGAAACAGGCATCTTCGCAAATCAATAAGAAATACAGAAATAAACTTTATTGAAATTGAAGATTTCTATGAAAGAGAAACGTTTTTAGAATGTGAAAAAAAAATTCTTAGCCCAAAAGACTTTCGAAACGGATTTTGGACAAAAAGCCTTGAAAGATTATTTGTACTTGAGCAATTCTCATCCATAGCAAAGATAGAAAGCATTTTCCATGCCGAATTAGATCAACTACTATTTCGAGTTGATACATTAATAGATAAACTACATAGTCTCGATTCAAAAAGTCTATTTTATCCAATTCATAATTCAAAGAAAGCCGTCGCATCCGTAATTTTCAGCAATGATACAAACTCCTTGAGTAAGTTAATCAATTTTACTCAAACAACAGAGATATTCCAGAATGAAATGGAACTGTTAAGTCGATGGACACAGCAAAGAGATTCGAATTTTGTCGGCTTGCCAACACTCCTAGATAAGTTTGACAACCCAGTCAACAGCGGAGGTAGGACACTCGCTCCTGAAATGATCGGCGGCGTGGTCGATGCAGCCCAGTTAGGACAGTGGATTGCAGGCATTGATCCAAAAAATGTGCCCATCAAGGAAAGGCCGTCTACAAAATTCGTCGACGCTCCTGACGGTGAGATTTTGAGTAAAGAGCAGCTATCCAGACTCAGATTTAAGATTGGAGACGAAGGTTACCTATCATGTGAAGCAGATGATATGTTTAAATTGAATCTATACAACTTGCATTTACATTCGAAAGTTCATCCGTGGATAATAAAAGATACTAACCGGCTTAATGGCCTGCTTGCTAGTTCCAACGAGAAAAGATTTATTCCAGGAACCGCAAGAATTCAAAAAATCGAATACATGAAGGTCCGATTTTATTACGCTCGTAAAAATAAATCTCTATACTTAGACCGAATATTGATGAAGTGCAACAAATATTTTGGCCGTCGATCATCTAGCTATCCATATATTAGTGGTGACACTTTTAGATCATTTGCTGATCACATTTGGGAGGAAGAAAGAAAAAAAATAAATATTGCAGAAATAAAAGAGAATGATGTAATATTTTGCCAATCAGAAAATCTAAAAAGTTTAGTGTCAGAAATTCTGATTGGATTACAAGTAAAAGTCATTTTACTTCTTGGTAATTCTGACTCTAATCATGGCAAAAATCTGGACTTTCTAGCCAAGATCAATTCTGTCAAATATACATTTGCTCAGAATCTTCTGGTAAAGGTTCCAAACATTTCTCCTTTGCCAATAGGACTTGAAAATTTGTGGCGACGAAATAATGGCAAAACGGTTCTGTTTAAAGGTGCAGGTATAAACCTCGGGAGAAAAACTTATCGAGTAATGTGGACTTTCACCATTAAAACCAACAAGGAAGCAAGGCTTCTTGCTGCGCGACAACTTTCTAAATCTTCAATTGCAGACAACGTCGGCATTTTAAAGCCGAAGGATCATGCAGAAATGTTAAGAAGATATGCTTTTGTCGCGTGCCCTCCCGGAAACGGGGCAGACACACATAGAATCTGGGAAGCCATGTATCTTCGATGCATTCCTATAGTTTTACGAAATCACATGAATGAATATTTTGAAGAATTGGGATTGCCTATTTGGGTGGTTGAGAGTTATTCAGAGATCGAAAAATTGTCCGAAGCGGTACTGAGTGATAAATACAATGAACTTTCACGAAAGTTTGATTCAAAGTGGCTCTGGGCAAGGACATGGCTTGAAGAAATAAACTCAAAGAAACAATAACTTATAGCAGCGATCTCAAGTCACCCTCTAAGTGCTTCAGCTAAGTATTTAATTATCTTGCTGGCCGCATGGCCATCCCCATAGGGGGACCCTTTATTGATCATTTCTAGGTATTCCTTTGGATCATCAAGAAGCATTTGGGTTGTTGAAAAAATGTTATCGGCTTTTGTACCGACCAATTTAACGGCGCCAATTTCTAAGGCTTCCGGTCGTTCACTTTCGTTTCTAAGCACCAATAAAGGGATGTTTAGGGCCGGCGCTTCTTCTTGAATCCCACCTGAGTCGGAAATAATTAAATAACTTCTTCTCATAATTGATATAAATTGTGTATAACTCAGAGGAGGAACAATCTTCAAATTCGGGATACCTTTAAGTTTTCGCTCTGCAACGTCTTTGACGTTTGGATTTGGATGTACGGGGTACAAGAAAATGACGTCCGGATTATTTAGAGACAACCTCAGAAGCCCTTCGAAGATATCTTCTAAAGGGTTACCAAAGTTTTCTCGCCTATGGCAAGTGATCAGTACTATTTTTTCACCAAATAAAATACCTAAATCATCGTCAAGTTCAGTGTTCGTAGCCAGTTTTAAAGCGTCTATAACGGTGTTTCCTGACAAGAGAATTTGCTTAGAATTTATACCCTCTTTCACTAAATTATTAAATGTCACTTGGGTTGGCGCAAAATGCCAGGTAGCGATTTGAGAGATAACTCTCCTATTCGCCTCTTCAGGAAATGGGTTTGAAATATCCCAAGTACGAAGCCCAGCCTCTACATGCCCGACAGGTATTTTTCTGTAGAAACTGGCCAGAGCCATAACCATGCTTGTAGTTGTATCACCCTGAACCAAGACAACATCTGGATTTTCAAAACTCAATATTCTGTCAGCTTCACTTAGTATTTGCGTAGTTAATAGATTAAGAGTCTGATTGTGCGTCATCAAGTCAAGATCAATATCAGGAGTAATTCCAAAGAATTTGAACACCTCGTCTACCATTTCACGGTGTTGCCCCGTAATGAGAACCCGTAGATTAACCCAATCTTCGTTCTTTAAGCCCAATATCAAAGGTGCCATCTTTATTGCCTCAGGTCTCGTTCCGACTGCAATCAAGATTTTCTGTATTCTCATGTGAATCATTTTGCCATGTATTTATGGAATCTTGAGAAAATCTCTCAGAAATTATCTTGACCTGCGACGTCTATCAGATGAATTCGGACGAGGTTTTCTGCCACCACGATTAGGGCCTCTGCTCTCCATAATCGGCGCAATGTACGGAATACCAGACGGTTCTTGAGCGCCAGTGATTCGCATTAGATCTTGGTCCAAAGGCTTAACCCCAACAAATTTTGGAGTTACTCCTGCACGAGATGTTAAACCACCGACGGATTTCTGCTGTTTGGTTGTTGCGAGAGTTACAACCGCGCCCGCTTCGCCTGCACGCGCGGTGCGACCGGAACGGTGCAAGTAATCTTTGTGATCGGTGGGAGCGTCAACGTGTACGACCAATGAAATTCCATCAACGTGGATTCCGCGTGCTGCAACATCTGTTGCAACGAGTGCCGCATTAGTTTGCTGTTTGAACAATGCCAGGGTACGAGTACGCACTGCCTGTGATTTTCCACCGTGAAGTGCGCCGACCGGAACACCTGCGTGAGCTAGTTTGTCAGCAAGGCGATCTGCCCCACGTTGTGTTTTCACGAACAATATTGTCTTTCCGTTTCGCGCTGCAATCTGATTGGTGATGTCATCTTTATCACCAGGATGCATAACCAATACGTAGTGTTCCATAGTTGAAACTGATGCACGGTCATTTTGAAGAGAATGAGTTTTTGGATTGTTTAGGTACTGACGCACCAAAGCATCAACGCCACGGTCCAGTGTTGCTGAGAAGAGAAGTCTTTGACCATCTGGTTTAGCCTGATCAAGAATTTCTTTAACAACAGGCAAGAAGCCCATGTCAGCCATTTGATCTGCTTCGTCAAGAACAGTGATTTCAAGATCATCGAGCTGGACTTCGCCCTTATTTAACAAGTCAATTAGTCGTCCCGGTGTTGCAACAAGAATTGCTGTTGCTTTGCGCATCGCAGTTATCTGCTTTGCGTACGGCATACCGCCGGCGATTACGACAGAGTCATGGCCTATTGCTCGCGCAAGCGGAGTTAGAACTTCGTTAATTTGCTGAGCAAGTTCACGAGTTGGTGTTAAAACAAGCGCCAATGGCTGATGCGGTTTAGCTGCATTCCCGCTGATATTTGTGAGTAAAGCAAGGCCAAATGCGAGAGTTTTACCTGATCCTGTTTGTCCGCGTCCAAGGATGTCATGGCCAGCCAGCGCATCAGGCAGTGTTGCGATCTGAATTGGGAATGGGTGTGTAATGCCTTGCGCATTGAGCGCATTCGCAAGAGCCGGTGCTATGCCGAGGTCACGGAAAGTTGTTGTTACTTCTGAAAGCAGCGTTGCATCAATCAAATTTGTATCTGCGAGATTTGCAGAGATGTAATTATCATCGGCACCAAAGTCGACTGCTGCATTTGTATGAGTCTTAAATGCTTTGCGGTCATCACGAGCATATGCCGGTGAATCATTGCGGCGATCGCGAACAGGTTTTGCCGGTCGCTCTGCGCGGTAGTTAGATGCTGAAACATCTGGTGCTGATTTATGTTTAGCAAAAGATTGTTTTGAAGATGAGCCCGGTTTGTATTTTTCGCGCTTGCCAGGAGTAAAGTTTGGACGGCCATCATCTGTGCGAGCTACTCTTTCTTTGGCTGCATCACGGCGAGT